>ERZ1066117.1635-NODE-1635-length-10631-cov-6.613181_pt1 | contig 10631 bp, 11 predicted proteins | sample MGYA00382764_ERZ1066117 | MGnify/ENA primary metagenome ERZ1066117 (study PRJEB33369, sample SAMEA5778347) | biofilm metagenome | biome: Industrial cooling water; feature: Water cooling tower basin; material: Biofilm | place: United Arab Emirates | collected...
CCGATAGGCCCCGGATGCGGTGGGCAGGACCGCCGCTCAACCCGGGAGCACCCATGTTCGACAAGACCCGCGTGATGGCCGTGGCCAAGCGCTTCATGGACGGCAGCGTCGATGCCGATCGGTTCTACAAGGACCTGACCCTCGTCATCGCCGAGGAGACCGGCGCCACGCGTGCCAGCCTGTGGTACTACCCCGACCCGGTGCTGCGCGACAGCATCGAGTGCCTGAGCCTGTACGACCGCACCGACGCCGCCTGGAGCGCCGGCGCCGTGCTCAAGGAAGACGACTTCGGCCCCTACTTCGAGGCCATGCGCAAGGACGGCATGATCGTCGCCGGCGACGCGCGCGCCAACCCGCTGACGTCCTGCTTCAACGAGATCTACTTCGACCCGCTGGGCATCGTCTCGCTGCTCGACGTGGGCATCAACGTCTCGAACGAGCCCTTCGGCCTGTTCTGCTGCGAGAACACCACCGAGATCCTCGACTGGACGCCGGCGCACGTGGAGTACCTGCGCCAGGTGGGCACGCTGCTGGGCTTTGCGCTGCGCAAGGCGCGCAGCGGCGCGGCCGTCGCGGCCTGAGCGGCGCCGCCGTGCGCGGCGGCCGGTTCAGCCGCCGCGCAACTGCGCGCGCAGCGCCGCGCCGATCTCGGGCTTGGCCGCGAAGGGGTCGGTCGGGTTGCGCGGCGTCATGATGTCCTCCAGCCGCACTTGCACGCCGCCCAGCGCGTGCGGGTGGCTGTAGACGTAGAAGCGGTTCGCGTCGCAGGCCTCGAACACGGCCTGCACCACCTGCGCGGCCGTGACCTTGCCGCTGCCGACGGCCTTGTCGCTCATGGCCTGGGCGATGAGCTGGCTCTTCGTGGGCTTGGTCACGGGCAGGTCGGCCGGGCGGTTGCGGTGACTCTGGCTGATGCCCGTGGGCACGAAGTACGGGCACAGCACGTGGGCGTGCACCTGGTCGGTCACGAGCGCCAGGTCCTGGTAGAGCGTCTCGCTCATCGACACCACGGCGTGCTTGCTGACGTTGTAGACGCCCATGTTGGGCGCGTTCAGCAGCCCGGCCATGCTGGCGGTGTTGACGATGTGGCCCTGCCACGCGGGGTTCTTCGCCGCGGCCTCCAGCATGGCGGGCGTGAACACGCGCACGCCGTGGGCCACGCCCAGGAGGTTGACGCCGATCACCCACTCCCAGTCGGCGGCGGTGTGCTCCCAGATCAGGCCGCCGGCGCCCACGCCGGCGTTGTTGAACACGAAGGTCGGCACGCCGAAGCGCGTGAAGGTGGCCTCGGCCAGCGCCTCGACCTCGGCGGCCTTGGACACGTCGAGCCGGAAGGGCAGCACCTCGGCGCCCAGCGCCTCCACCTGGGCCTGCGCCGCGGCCAGCGCGTCGGCCTGCACGTCGGCCATCACGACCTTGAGGCCGCGCTGCGCCGCCAGCTTGCTGGCCTCGAGGCCGAAGCCGCTCGCGGCGCCGGTGATGACGGCGATGCCGCCGGCTTGCAGGGTCATGGTGTCTCCTGGGAGTGCAGTTCGCGAGGCCGCAGCATCTCGCAGTGGGGGATGTTGTCTTCGAGGTAGTCGGGGCCCGTGCGCTGGAAGCCGAAGCCGCCGTAGAAGCGTTCGAGGTGCGACTGCGCGCTGATGCGGATGCCCTGCCCCGGCCAGGCCGCGAGGCAGCGCGCCACGCCCTCGGCCACCAACAGCCGGCCGAGGCCGGTGCCGCGCATCTCGGGGCTCGTGATCACGCGGCCGATGCTGGGCTCGGCGTACTTCACGCCCGGGTCCACCACGCGCAGGTAGGCGTGCAGCACGCCCATGGCGTCGCGGCCCAGCAGGTGGGCGCTCTGGCGGTCGAGGCCGTCGGGGTCCAGGTAGGGCCCCTGCTCGAGCACGAAGACGCGGCAGCGCAGCGCCAGGGCGTCGTAGAGGTTGTCGACGCCCAGCCCCGCGAAGCGTGACCAGGTCCAGTTCAGCGCCATGGGCGGGCCCGCGCTCAGACCAGCTTCACGACCTGCTTGCCGAAGTTGCGGCCCTTGAGCAGGCCCAGGAAGGCCTCGGGCGCGGCCTCCAGGCCCTGGGCCACGCTCTCGCGGTACTTGATGCGCCCCTCGGCCACGCCGGCGCCGAGCTCCTTGAGCGCCGCGGGCCACAGGGCCATGTGCTCGCTGACGATGAAGCCCTGCAGCTTGAGCCGATGCGTGAGCAGCAGCCGCGCGTTGGTGATGGCCAGCGACTGGCCGTCGTAGCCCGAGATCATCCCGCACAGCGCCACGCGGCCGAAGGCGTTCATGCGGCTGAGGATGACGTCGAGGATCATGCCGCCCACGTTCTCGAAGTTGCCGTCGATGCCCTTCGGCGCGGCGGCGTCCAGCGCCGCGGCCAGCGAGGCGGCGTCGCGGTGCGCGCGGTGGTCGATGCAGGCGTCGAAGCCGAGTTCGTCCACCACGTAGGCGCACTTGTCGGCACCGCCCGCGATGCCCACGACGCGGCAGCCCTTGGCCTTGGCCAGCTGGCCCACCACGCCGCCCACGGCGCCGCTGGCGGCGCTGACGATCACCGTCTCGCCCGCCTTGGGCTCGATGATCATGTTCAGCCCCACCCACGCGGTGACGCCGGGCATGCCCACGGCGCCGAGGTAGGCGGACAGTGGCACGCGCGTCGCGTCCACCTTGCGCACCATGCCGGGCAGGCGCGCGTCGAGCACGGCCTGCTCCTGCCAGCCGCCCATGCAGACCACGGCGTCGCCCGGCGCAAAGCCCTCGTGGCGCGACTCGGCCACCACGCCCACCGTGCCGCCCACCATGACCTCGCCGAGGCCCACGGGCGCGGCATAGCTCTTGGCGTCGTTCATGCGCATGCGCATGTAGGGGTCCAGGCTCAGGACATGCACCTGCACGCGCACGTGGCCCTCGGGCACGGCGGGGGTCTCGGTGGTCTCGAGGCGGAAGTGCTCCAGGCCGGCTTCACCCTGGGGGCGGGCGGCCAGCACGATGCGGCGGTGGGTGCTCATGTCGGGGTCTCTCCGGTGTCGGTGTTGCGCTGCAGCGCCTTGGAGGCGCGCCCCTTGGTGGGCAGGGCGCGCAGGAACTTGAAGGTGGCCGTGGCGTGGGCGCAGAGCTGGTGGTCTTCGTCGTAGACGTGGCCTTCGGTGAAGGCCATGGTGGTGGTGCGGTGCATCAGGTGGCCCACCGCGCGGATGCGGCCCTCGGAGGCGCGCAGGAAGCTGGTCTTCATCTCGATGGTCACGACGCCAGGCGCCGTCATCGGGTCGGCCGAGTTGGCGCTGCGCGCGGCGTGCGCCATGGCCACGTCGAGCATGGTCATGAGCACGCCGCCGTGCGCGACTTCCCAGCTGTTGAGGTGGGCCTCGGCGAGGTCCACCTGCAGCTCGGCCTTGCCGCCGCCGAAGTGCCAGAGCTCGAGGCCCAGTTCCTCGACGAAGGGAATGCGCAGCGGGAAGGCCAGCGGGCCCTGCTTCTTGTGCATCGGGTGGCTCAGCCGCCGTGGCAGCTGCTGACGCCGCCGTCCACCGCCAGGATCTGCCCCGTGATGTGCTTGCCCGCCGCGCTGGCCAGCAGCAGCACCGCGCCCTTGAGGTCGTCGTCGTCGCCCAGGCGCTTGAGCGGCGCGGCCTGCGCCAGCTTCTCGGCGCCGAAGTGCGCCAGCACGCCGGCCGTCATCTTGCTGGGAAAGAAGCCCGGCGCCAGCGCGTTGACGTTGATGCCGTGCGCGCCCCACTCCGCCGCCAGCGTGCGCGTGAAGTTGACCACCGCGCCCTTGCTCGTGCCGTAGGCGATGAACTTCACGTCCATGCTGCCGCCCAGGCCGGCGATGCTGGCCACGTTGACGATGCGGCCGCGCTTGTTGGGGATCATCCAGGCCTTGCCGACCGCCTGCGCGAACAGGAACAGGCTGCGGATGTTGAGGTTCATGACCTTGTCCCAGGCCTCCAGCGGGTAGTCCTCGGCCGGCGCGCCCCAGGTGGCGCCGGCGTTGTTGACGAGGATGTCGATGCGGCCCAGGCGCTGCATGGTCTCGCTCACGACGCGCTGCACGTCCTCGGGCTTGCTGGCGTCGGCGGCGATCCAGCGCGCGTCGATGCCGCGTGCGGCCAGCTCGGCGGCGGCCTCTTCCAGATCGGCCGCCTTGCGGCTGGTGAGCATGATCTTGGCGCCGGCCTCGCCCAGGGCCTCGGCCATCTGCAGGCCCAGGCCGCGCGAGCCGCCGGTGACCAGGGCCACCTGGCCGGTGAGGTCGAACAGTTGCGTGATGGGGGTGCCCATGGCGTGTCTCCGGGGTTGTTGAGGTGTCGGGATCAGCGGTCGGGCGGCCGGCGCGCGCGCACCACCACCAGGGCCGCGCCCACGGCCGCGACCACGCCGCCGCCGATGACCAGGCCCCAGCCCAGGCCGGCGTCGCCGCGCAGCACGAAGACGCCCAGGCACAGCGTCAGCAGGCCGCCGTAGATCAGCACCCAGATCAGCTTGTCGAGCGTGGCGTTGCGCATGGTCGTGCGGGGCGTGGGTTCAGAACCACTCGTCGCGCATGGTGCGCGCCGTGTCGTCGCGGCTGGCCACCACGGCCAGCCAGGCGTCGATTCTGGGCAGCTCGTGCGCGAAGAAGAAGCGCATCGCGGCGCGCGTGCCCGGCTCGCGCGCATGGCCGCGCGCGGCCAGGGCCACGTCCAGCCACAGCCAGGCCAGTACCACGTGGCCGAAGGCCTGCAGGTAGGGCACGGCGTTGGCCAGCGCCTCCTCGGGCACGCCGGTGGCCCAGGCGGCCTTGGTGGCCGCGCCCAGCTTCTGCAGCGCCGCGGCCAGGCGGTTGGCGGACTCGGCCAGGCCCTCGGCCTGGCCCGCGCGTTCGATGGTGGCGCTGATGCGCGTGGCCAGCAGCTTCAGGCCCGCGCCGCCGTCCATCACGACCTTGCGGCCCAGCAGGTCCAGCGCCTGGATGCCGTGCGTGCCCTCGTGGATCATGTTCAGGCGGTTGTCGCGCCAGTGCTGCTCCACCGGGAAGTCGCGCGTGTAGCCGTAGCCGCCCAGCACCTGGATGGCCAGCGAATTGGCCTCCAGGCACCACTCGCTGGGCCAGCTCTTGGCAATCGGCGTGAGCACCTCCAGCAGCAGCTTGGCCTCGGCGGCCGCGGCGGGCTCGCCGGTGTGGGCCTCGTCCACGAGGCGCGCGCAATAGAGCTCCAGCGCCAGCCCGCCCTCGACATAGGCCTTCTGCGCCAGCAGCATGCGGCGCACGTCGGCGTGCTGCACCAGGGGCACGGGCGGCTGCGACGCGTCCTTGCCGGCGCCCGTGATGGGGCGGCCCTGGGTGCGCTGGCGCGCGTAGTCCAGGCTGGCCTCGTAGCCGGCATAGCCCAGCATCACGGCGCCCAGGCCGACGCCGATGCGCGCCTCGTTCATCATGTGGAACATGCAGCGCAGGCCCTCGCCGGGCTGGCCGACGAGGTAGCCGATGGCGCCCGGGCCGCCCCGCACCGGGAACCGGCCTTCGCCGAAGTTCAGCAGCGTGTTCGTGGTGCCGCGGTAGCCGAGCTTGTGGTTGAGGCCGGCCAGGGCGACGTCGTTGCGCTCGCCCGTGAGGCGGCCTTCCGCGTCCACCAGCTTCTTGGGCACGATGAAGAGCGAGATGCCCTTGGTGCCCGGCGGCAGCGTGCCGTCCTCGCGCGGGATCTTGGCCAGCACCAGGTGCACGATGTTCTCGGTGAGCTCGTGCTCGCCGCCGCTGATCCACATCTTGTTGCCGCGCAGGCGGTAGCGCGGGCCGAGCGCATCGGCTTCGGAGCCCTCGCCATCGGGCACGGCGCGCGTGGCCACGTCGCTCAGCGAAGAGCCGGCCTGCGGCTCGCTCAGGCACATGGTGCCGAACCAGCGGCCCGCGAACTCGGCCTTGGCGAAGACCTCGCGCTGCCGCGGCGTGCCGTGCGCCATCAGCAGGTTGGCGTTGCCGCTGGTGAGCATGGCGTAGCCGCCCATGGCCACACTGGCCTTGCTGAAGAAGGCGTTGGCGGCCATCTCCACCACGCAGGGCAGCTGCATGCCGCCCACGTCGTAGTCCTGCGCCGCGGCCAGCATGCCGCTGTCGACATAGGCCGCCATGGCCGCGTGCGTGGCCTCGGGCAGGTGCACGCGCTCGCCATCGAAGTGCGGCTCCTGCGTGTCGGCCAGGCGGTTGAAGGGCGCGAACTTCTCGCGCGCGATGCGCTCGCAGGTGTCGAGCACGGCGTCGAAGGTCTCGCGCGAGTGCTCGGCAAAGCGCGGCCGCTCGAGCAGGCCGCCGATGCGCAGCCAGTGATGCAGCAGGAAGTCGACGGTGGATCGCATCGTGTCAGTCGTCCTTGGGAACCAAGGCCATGGTGGCCGAGGCCTTCATCACCAGGGTGCGCGTGCCGTCGGCGGCCTCGCCCCAGACCTCGGCCTCGGTGAAGCTCAGCCGGCGGCCGGCCTTCACCACCCAGGCCTCGCACACCAGCCGCTCCCCACGGCCGGGGCGCAGCTGGCTGGTCTTGAGCTCGGCCGTCAGCGCCCAGTGGCCCTCGGGGGCCAGGGTCTGCGCCGCCGAGCCCATGCTATGGTCGGCCAGCGTGGCCATGGCGCCGGCGTGCACCTGGCCGGTGTGCTGGAACAGGCGCTCGGCCACGGGCAGCGCCGCCGTCACGCGGCCGTCCTGCACCGCCAGCGGCACCGCCCCCAGCTCGCGCAGGAAGGGCGAGGCCGCGAAGAAGCCGCGCAGCTCGTCCAGCGTCACCATGGCCGGCGCGGCCGTCAGAGCACCTCGAAGATGCCGGCCGCGCCCATGCCGCCGCCCACGCACATGGTGATGCACACGCGCTTGGCGCCGCGGCGCTTGCCCTCGATGAGCGCGTGGCCCGTGAGGCGCTGGCCGCTCACGCCATAGGGGTGGCCCAGGGCGATGGCGCCGCCGTTGACGTTGAGGCGGTCCATGGGGATGCCCAGGCGGTCGGCGCAGTACAGCACCTGCACGGCGAAGGCCTCGTTGAGCTCCCAGAGGTCGATGTCGGCCACCGTGAGGCCCAGGCGCTTGAGCAGCTTGGGCACGGCGAACACCGGGCCGATGCCCATCTCGTCAGGCTCGCAGCCGGCCACGGCAAAGGCCAGGAAACGGCCCAGGGGCTTGAGGCCCTTCTGCTGCGCATAGGCCTCGCTCACCACCACGCAGGCGCCGGCGCCGTCGCTGAACTGGCTGGCGTTGCCGGCCGTGACCACGCCACCCGGCACCGCCGAGCGAATGCCCTGCACGGCCTCGAAGGTGGTCCCCGGGCGCAGGCCCTCGTCGGCGCTGACGGTGACCTCCTTGCTGCGCAGGCCCATCACGGGGTCGGCCACGCCGGCCGTCACGGTGACGGGCACGATCTCGTCCTTGAACAGGCCCTTCTCCTGCGCGGCGCAGGCCTTCTGCTGGCTCTCGGCGCCGAAGCGGTCCATGCGCTCCTTGGCCACCTGGTAGCGCTGGGCCACCTGCTCGGCGGTCTGCAGCATGGGCCAGTAGATCTCGGGCTTGTGCTCCTTGAGCCAGCTGTCCTGGAACATGTGCATGTTCATCTCCTGCTGCACGCAGGAGATGCTCTCGACGCCGCCCGCCACGTAGACATCGCCCTCGTTCGCGATGATGCGCTGCGCGGCCAGCGCGATGGTCTGCAGGCCGCTGGAGCAGAAGCGGTTGACGGTGACGCCGCTCACCGTGATGGGCAGGCCGGCGCGCAGCGCCACCTGGCGTGCGATGTTCCAGCCGGTGGCGCCCTCGGGGTTGGCGCAGCCCATGAGCACGTCGTCCACGGCGCCGGGGTCGATGCCGGCGCGCTCGACGGCGGCCTTCACGGCAAAGCCGCCCAGCGTGGCGCCATGGGTCATGTTGAAGGCGCCCTTCCAGCTCTTGGCCAGGGGCGTGCGGGCGGTCGAGACGATGACGGCAGAGGTCATGGTGCGGCTCCTCGTGTCTTGTGCGTTCAGGTGAAGCTCTTGCCTTCGGCCGCCAGCTGGGCCAGCAGCGGCGCGGGCTTCCAGAACTCGGCGTCGTCGTGCGGGTTGGCGGCGAACTTCTTCATCGCCTGCACCACGTTGAAGAGGCCCTGCTGGTCGGCATAGCACATGGGCCCGCCGCGGAACAGCGGGAAGCCGTAGCCCGTGAGGTAGACCATGTCGATGTCGCTGGCCTTGCTGGCGATGCCTTCCTCCAGGATCTTGGCGGCCTCGTTGACCAGCGAGTAGACGAGGCGGTGCACGATCTCGTCGTCGGAGATCTTGCGCGGCGTGATGCCCAGCGCCTGGCGGTGCTCCTCGATCATCTTGACGACCACGTCCGACGGGATCGCGTCGCGCTTGCCCGGCACGTAGTCGTACCAGCCGGCGCCCGTCTTCTGGCCGTAGCGGCCCATCTCGCACAGCAGGTCGGCGGTCTTGCTGTAGCGCATGTGCGGCTTCTCCACGTAGCGGCGCTTGCGGATGGCCCAGCCGATGTCGTTGCCCGCGAGGTCGCCCATGCGGAACGGGCCCATGGCGAAGCCGAACTTCTCGATCGCCTTGTCCACCTGCGCCGGCGTGCAGCCCTCCTCCAGCAGGAAGCCGGCCTGGCGGCTGTACTGCTCGATCATGCGGTTGCCGATGAAGCCGTCGCACACGCCCGAGACCACCGCCGTCTTGCGGATCTTCTTGGCGATGGTCATCACGGTGGCCAGCACGTCCTTGGCCGTCTTCTCGCCGCGCACCACCTCGAGCAGCTTCATCACGTTGGCGGGGCTGAAGAAGTGCATGCCGACCACGTCCTGCGGGCGCTTCGTGAAGGCCGCGATGGCGTTCACGTCCAGCGTGCTGGTGTTGCTGGCCAGGATGGCACCGGGCTTGCACACCTCGTCGAGCGTCTTGAAGACCTTCTCCTTGACGCCCATCTCCTCGAACACGGCCTCGATCACGAGGTCGGCGTCGGCGATGTCGGCGTAGTTGAGCGTGGTGCTCAGCAGGGCCATGCGCGCGTCGTACTTGTCCTGCTTGAGCTTGCCCTTCTTGACCTGGGCCTCGTAGTTCTTGCGGATGGTGGCGATGCCGCGGTCCAGCGCCTCCTGCTTCATCTCGAGGATGGTCACCGGGATGCCGGCGTTGAGGAAATTCATGCTGATGCCGCCGCCCATGGTGCCGGCGCCGATGACGGCCACCTTGGCGATGGCGCGCTGCGGCGTGTCTTCGGGCACGTCGGGGATCTTGCTGGCCGCGCGCTCGCCGAAGAACGCGTGGCGCAGCGCCTTGCACTCGGGCGTCATCATCAGCGCGATGAAGGTCTCGCGCTCGTAGACCATGCCCTGGTCGAAGGGCTTCTTGAGCGCCTGCTCCACGGCATCGACGCACTTCACCGGGGCCGGGAAGTTCTTCGCCATGCCCTTGACCATGTTGCGCGCGAACTGGAAGTAGGCGTCGGCGTTCGGGTGGCTCACCTTCAGGTCGCGCACGCGCACGCGCGGCTCGCTGGCCTTGGCCGCCGCCAGCGCCACGGCGGCGTCGACCACGTTCTGGCCGGCGGGCACGATCTGGTCGAACAGCTTCTGGCCCGGCAGGCTGGCCAGCAGCTCGCTCTTGACCGGATCACCGCTGACGATGATGTTGAGCGCCGTCTCCACGCCCAGCACGCGCGGCAGTCGCTGCGTGCCGCCGGCACCGGGGATGAGGCCGATCTTCACCTCGGGCAGCGCCACGTCCACGCCGGCCGCGGCCACGCGCCAGTGGCAGCCCAGCGCGAGCTCCAGGCCGCCGCCCATGCAGGTGCCGTTGATGGCGGCCACCACGGGCTTGGGGCAGTCTTCCAGCAGCTTGATCAGGCTCAGGAGGTTGGGCTCGGCGATGGCCTTGGGGCTGCCGAACTCCTTGATGTCGGCGCCGCCCGAGAAGGCCTTGCCACCGCCCGTGATGACGATGGCCACGATGGCGGGGTCGGCCACCGCGCGCTCGACGCCGGCCGCGATGCCGGTGCGCGTGTCGTAGCCCAGGCCGTTGACCGGGGGGTTGTCGAGCGTGATCAACGCGACGTTGCCGCGGGGGGTGTAGCCGGCTGCCATGGCTGGTCTCCTGTGTCTCGTCTGGAAAAGCGAACGCTCGTGCGATTCTAGGTAGCCCGTGCCCGGGGCCCGCGTCGCCGAGGTGACGCCCGGCAGTATCGGTGTGCGCCGCCTGCCCTCGGCGCAGGAAAGCCCTTGAAGGACCTTCCCGGCGCGGCGGCCGGCCTCAGTCGGCCGCGGTGGCCGCGGTGGCCGCTGGCCAGGCCCAGCGGCGCACCACGCGGTGCAGCCGGTCCATGTCGACGGGCTTGGTCACGTACTCCACGAAGCCGGCCTTGCGCGCGGCGTCCATCTCGGCCGGCGTGGCGTCGGCGCTGAGCGCCAGCACGGGCACCGCGGCCGTGCGTGCGTCGGCCTGCAGCCGGCGCAGCACCTCGTGCCCGTCCATCACGGGCATCTGGATGTCGAGCAGCACCAGGTCCGGCGCGTGGGCCAGGGCGGCGGCCAGCCCTTCGACGGGGCTGTTGAAGGTCTGCACCTCCAGGCCCGGCACGCGCTCGAGCATGGCGCGCAGCAGCTCGAGGTTGACCTCGTTGTCGTCGATGTACAGC
>ERZ1066117.1636-NODE-1636-length-10623-cov-6.114307_pt1 | contig 10623 bp, 8 predicted proteins | sample MGYA00382764_ERZ1066117 | MGnify/ENA primary metagenome ERZ1066117 (study PRJEB33369, sample SAMEA5778347) | biofilm metagenome | biome: Industrial cooling water; feature: Water cooling tower basin; material: Biofilm | place: United Arab Emirates | collected...
GGGCAGGTGTATGCGGGCTGCATTGGCGCATCGTGTCTGATCGGGATTCCGCTCGCATACTATCGCGGTAGCACCTATCTGATGATCGTTGGTTTGCTCACCCTGGGCGTTGTCCTATTCGGCTGGGCGGATGGCCGAGCCGCGCGAGCGAGCCTGGCACGCGGCGACACCGAGACGGCGACCCGCCGCATGCGTCGGCATCTGATTTTGATGGGCGCGTCGTACATTGGTGCCTGGAGCGGCTTCTTCGCCACCAATCCGGTGTTCGGAGTGGGCGAGTGGCAGATATGGACGTATGTATTTGGCCCGCCGCTCGTAGGAGGCATCCTCATTGCACGGGCGGCGCTGACGTTACGAATGCCCCGGCGAGCGACCAAGCCGGACATTGCCCCCTAGGGCGACTCCGGATCATAATGCCTTCGATGCGATTCGTTCGTCTCTGGTATCAAGGAACCCCATCATGACCCCCATTACCACGCCGGATCGTTGGGATGCCCTGCATTCGCCGCGCCATGCGGACGAGGCTGTGCGAAACTGGATGCTCTCCAGCGCGCTGGGCTGGTGTTGCGTCGCCGTGATGTTGCTCGCACCGATGGGTTGCATCGTCTTCATGACGCTGGGGCCGGACTACATCAACTCGCCGCTCGGGCTGGGGGTGATGTTGGCCGCTGTGTTCGCGCCGGTGGGCGCCCTGGCCGTGGTTCTGCTCCGCTGGCGCATCCATCCTCTGGTGCGGGTATCGGCCCAGTTGCTTCGCTTTGCCCGGCGCGAGGACTGGGGGTTACGTCATCGGCCGGTGTTTCCCGGGCAACTACCGTTGCTGGGCCGGTTTCAGATGCTGCTGCATCCGACACACTCGGGGCCGATCGTCTGGCAACGCGACAGCCCCTGGCTCGTGATCCACCTCGCGCGACTCTCGAGCGGCACCACCACGGTCTTTCTGCTGCCCGAAGCACTGGGTGGAACGCCCGGTTTTCTCCTGGAGCCGCGTACCTTCATCTCGCCCGAGGGGCTGACCATTCCCGGGCAAGAGGATCTAACGCGTTCGTTCGTTCTCGTGGCCCCTACCCTGGAGATTCCCCACGTGCAACGTCTGTTTCGTAATGACTCCCTGGTAACGGCGTTGCTCGCCGACCGACGCTTGCGTCTGGAATCGCGTGAGGGGCATCTGCTGGTCCACTGGGGTCGTATCGTGGCCGAGGGCGAACTGCTCGCTCGGGCGGCCGAGGTGGAGCAGTTGGCCCAGGCACTGGGTCGCGCCTCAGCCGACGCGTTCAAAGATCGTGGCAATGCCCTGCCCCGAGCCGATGCACATCGTCGCCAGGCCGAGCCGGGCATTGCGAGCGACCATATTGTGGATGAGCGTGGTGGCGATCCGCGCACCCGACGCCCCTAGCGGATGCCCCAGCGCGATCGCCCCGCCATTCACGTTCACCTTCTCCGGGTCGGCCTTCAGCAGCCGAATCACGCTCAGCGCCTGGGCGGCGAACGCCTCGTTGAGTTCGATCAGGTCAATGTCGGCCAGGGTCAGCCCGGCGCGTTGCAGCGCCTTTTGCGTTGCGGGCACCGGGCCGATGCCCATCACCGAAGGATCGACCCCGGCGACGGCCATCGCGCGGATACGCACCAGAGGCGTGCGGCCCAGTTCGCGCGCCCGCTCCTCGCTCATCACCAGCAGCGCCGCCGCCCCGACGTTGAGCGGACTGCTGTTGCCCGCCGTCACGCTGCCGCCTTCCGGCATGAAGGCCGGTTTCAGGGCGGCCAGTGCTTCCAGCGAGGTTTCGCGGCGGATGCACTCATCGACGGTTCGCTTTGTCTTGTGGCCGTTTTCGTCGCGTCCCCAGGTGGGGATGATCTCGTTGCGAAACGCCCCCGCCTCGGTCGCCGCCGCGGCCCGCTGATGGCTCCGCAGGGCAAAGGCGTCCTGGTCGGCCCGGCTGATGCGATAGCGCAGGGCCAGGTTCTCGGCAGTCAGTCCCATTTGCAGGGTCGCGGGGCTGTGCTTCTTGAACAGCCGGGGCGAGGCGTCGAACCCCTTTTCCATCGGGATGTGGTGCATGTGCTCGACACCCCCGGCGATCTGCACATCCTCACAACCCGCCGCGATGCTCATGGCCGACTGATGCAGCGCCTGGAGCGAGGAGCCACACAGGCGATTGACGGTGCAGGCGGCCGTCTCGGTGGGCAGCCCGGCGATGAGTGAGGCGATGCGGGCGATGTTGAAGCCCTGCTCGTCTTGCTGCTTGACGCAGCCCCACTGGATATCCTCGACCAGCGCCGGCTCCAGGCCCGTGCGCTGGAGCAGAGCGGCGATGAGATCGGCCGAGAGATCGTCGGCGCGGACATCGCGGAACATGCCCTTTTCAGGGTGGGCACGGCCAATGGGCGTGCGAACGGCATCGATAACCACGGCGGAACGCATGACGACAACTCCGGGAGAGAGCGGTTGGCGACGATGCAGGTATTATACGGACGTCCCGGTCCGTGGAGGCCGATAGTCGATGACGGAACAGAAATGGACAAAGCGTGTGTTCACAATTGCCAGTGCGCGGGTGAGCCCTCGTGATCTGGTATCGGGTCTCCCTTTTGGAGTGGAACGAACACGCTGGGATCGGCGACAAGCCTCCAGACACCTTGAATCGGGCATCGATCGTCTGTTTTCACTCCAATCAGTCGAGCGACCAATTCATACACCTGGGTCGATGGATTTGTTTTCGGGGCCGTCCCTGTTGTCTTGATATGATGCAAGTCAAGTAGCAACGCCTCTGAGCAGGCAGTCGCGAGGCGTTGCGCGACCCTATCGAACACGTCAGGATCAGCCTTGTCGTACCCATTTTTTCGGACGTTCTTCCACTTCTTTTCAAGCTCCACAATCACCGCATCGCAATCCTCGAAATGCCTTCTGGGGACATGGAGAAAATGACAGAGAAGCCAATACTCAAAGGCCGGCGAGGAGTAGACGATTTCAATTTTGTTTTTCTGAGCCAACCGTTCCGCTGCCGGTAACTCTGGTGCACGCCCCGCCCCTTCGGTGTCGAGCAAAAGAAAGACGAGGTCGCCGGCCTTTCGATCGGGATCGAACTTTTTGGCCTCGGCGATCGCGGTGTTAACGATTTGCCGCGCATCTCCGCCCTTGCCGCGACGAACACTCACCGAGGTCGCGGTCGCCTCCAACTCCGCCTCGAACATCGTTCGAAGGCCCACGAAATAGTTGTATTCGGTCTCGCGCCCCTCGCCGACGATGAGGATGCGGCGTTTCCGCCTGGGTTTATTCACGCCCCACCTCCAGCGGTTCATCGTCCAGAGGCACATCCTCCAGTTTTGGCCCAAATTGTGGCAGACCGCCAAAACGCCCCTGCAGGTACTGCTTCTGAAGGTTAGCGTCGGATCGCGACAAATCTTCGAATTCATCGAGCCGTCTTGTGGTTGTCCGTCCGTGTCTGTCCTTGGTGCAGATCGTCACCTGATCCCGACGAAGGAGTTCCGAAGGATCAATCAAATGGGTGTCGTGCGTGGTGAACAATAGTTGGTTGCCCCGCACGTTAAAGTGGCTGCTGTGGACCAAACGAAGCAGTCGGCAAACCAAATCGGGGTGCATGCTGGCACTCAGTTCGTCGATGCAGATAAGGCGGCGTCTCGGTCCCGGCTTCAACAGCGCGACGAGCATGGCGACAAACCGGAGCGTCCCCGACGATTCCTTTTGCCGACGGAAGAAAACTTCGGAGCCATCGCCGGTGGCGTGCCGGAAAGAAAGTGCCGGTCTGCTGACCTCGCGAACTTCCATCTCATCCTGTTCAGAAAAAACTGGTTGTAGGACTTTCTCGTCTACAACGCTCAGTTCCTGGATGCCAGTGTCCGCATCTTTCAGGAAACGGGTAACGAGTCCTGCGAACTCTTGGTCCTCTTTCAGGAGTCGGGCCGAATCTGCTAGCGCGGAATCTTCAGAGAGCGGATTACGGTGCATGTCGTAAAAGTCGATGGCGTTTTCAAACCACTCGACGAGTTTGCGTGCCAACTCACTATTCAGAGATGCGAGTTTGCCCAGGGTCAGACGATTCCGCGTGGTTTGCTCGACCGCCGCCCGACGGGTAAGCTCTGGCCCCAACTCCTCGCTGAGCGTGGTCGTGTACCTCTTGCTATTCGCATCCCACACGCGCTCGATCAGAGGTTCCTCCGCCACCTTTCGGCTGGGTTGCGTTCCCACCCGACGCATGGTCAGGGATTCCTTCCACACCTGGCGCGGGGTAGCTGCCACGTCGAGCGTGTACCGCGTCCTCTCCAATTGGATGGTCAAGGCGATCTGAGTAGGCTGCTCCAGGGAGCCTCGGTCCAGCGCGAACGGCTCGAACTGTGGGATTTTTGCAGTCGGCTTCTGATCCTGACTGCTGAAGAGCACAAAAAACCGCAGGGCGTACAACGCGTCCAGGACCGTTGTCTTGCCGGATGCGTTCGGCCCATAGAGCGCCATGGATTTGAGAAATCGCTCCCGGTTCGGTGCCAGGAGCAGATTGCCGGGGAGTTTTTTAGATTTCCCCGCGAGGAAGCTAATCGTTGTGGGCTCGCGGATGGACTTGAAGTTGGACGCAGTGAGTTCGACGATCATGACGGATTCTCCATGCAGACAGGATGGCGAGCCGCCTGGCGTAGAAATCCTACGCCAACTGGCGTTTCCGTCAAGAGCTTTGGTGTCCGGGTTCGAAACCAAGCCACACGGGGAGCGACTCGCCCCAAGAGCCGCCTCAACCTCCTTGGCGCGGGTGGGGGTTTGGCGTAAACTATCAAGAGAGTTTGATCTTCCCCTCGAACGCGGAGCGTGCCAATCATGTTCAACGCCGTCGCCGAGAAGAAACCGGCCGCCACCAAGCCCAAGCCGCCCGAAGATGCCTTCTGGACACGCTACTCGCCCCATGGCGAGGCGCCGCTGTCCTTCGCTGGCTCCATGGGCATGCACCTGTTGATGTTCGGCGTGGTCGTCCTTCTGGGCATGTATGCGCTGGCCTCGCAGTTCAAGGAAGAGGTCAAGCTTCCCGTCGAACCGGTCCGCATCATGCCCGGCGGTGGCGGCTCGCCCGGTGGTGACCCCAAGGAGGGCAAGGGGGGCACCGGCACTCTGCCTCAGGAAGATGTCAAGGACGAGATTCCCAAGTTCCCCGATCTCAACCTCGCACCCAAGCCGACACTGACCGAAGTGCAACGCCAGGAACTCACCAAGGATCTCAATCCCGAGGACCTGCAACCCATCATGGAATCGCGCGCGGCACCAGCCATCGCCGCCCTGGAGCAGAACATCCGTGAGAAATTGGCCAACGGTATCCGCGCGGCCGAGGGCAAAGCGGGACCAGGCAGCGGCGGCGGAGCAGGTACGGGCAGCGGCGATGGCGTGGGCGGCGGGACGGGCAAAGGCCCCAAACCCAAGGATTTGACCAAGCGCGAAAAGCGCATGCTCCGCTGGCACATGATCTTCACCGCCAGCACAGGTCCCGAGTATGTCGCGCAGATGCGGGCGATGGGCGCGGTGCTGGCCTTCCCCGTGGGTCCGGACAAATATCAAACGGTGCGCGACCTCAAGCCGGGGGCGAAGCTCCAGGACGAAGACCTCAACGGCATCCAGCGCATCTACTGGATCGACGACAAGCCTGCCTCGGTGCGCGACGTGCTCGCCGCTTTGGGCATCAACCTCTCGCCGACGCCGGCCCGCTTCATTGCCTTCATGCCCGAGGAGTTGGAGAAGAAACTCTACGACATGGAAAAGGCCTACATCGAGCGCGTGCTGCGGGTGAAATTCAACGAAGACAAGATCGAAGAAACGATCTTCCGCGTCACCAACATCCGCGGCAAGTACGTGCCCCAACTCGAACGCGTGACCCTGCGTCGCTGACAAGAGGATTAGATTTAACCACGAAAAGCACGAAAGGATCGGAAAACGGTCGACGGAAAACGGATGACGGGTTTTGATCCGTGTTTTCCGTGTGCTCCGTGGTTAAAACTCTTTGAATTCTCACTCCGCCTTCACTTCGCGGACGCGGTAGCAGCGCAACTCGCCGTTGCGGGCGGTGGAGATGGTCGACAGGGCGACGTAGAGGTGCGGCACCTTGTCGCGTGTCTCGACCGCCGGGGTGGCAATGATCTCGGTGGGCAATGAGCCGTCTGTGAGCGGGTGCGTCCAGTGAGCCTTGCCGCTTAGTGGGTCCAGGCACGCCAGCAGGCCGGCCACACTCACCACATAGAGCCGCTCGGGCGTCTCGTTGCCCTCGCGCTCCAGGGCCGCGCCGGCAACAATGGGGCTGCCCAGATCGTGCGACCAGCGAATGCTGCCATCGCGTTGCCGCAGGCAGTAGTATCGGCCGTCCCGGCAACCGAAGTAGAGGCGATCGGCATCGACCGTTAGCCGACCTAGCACCCCATCGGGCATTTTCACCTTCCAGATATCATTTCCCGTTTTCGCATCTAGACACACCACTCGGCCCAGGGGCTTTTCCGGTTCCTCGTTCAGTCGGCCATTGCCCATGCCCGCAAAGACCCGCTCGCCAACGACGGCCACCTCGGTCCACACCGGCAGATCGGTGGGCACACGCCAGACAATCTTGCCCGTCTGGGCGTCGAGGCGAAACAGGGCCGTCTGCCGGAAGGCGTCGCCGATGCCACAGCCGACAAAGAGGGCGTCGCCAACCGCCACGGGGCCAGTGTCGATGTGAAAGCCGGGGAAAACCCAGAGTTTGCTGAGATCGCCCCGGCGGACGCAGTGCAGGCCGTCGTCGCCTGCGCCCTGGTAGATGCGATCGCCCTCGACCACGGGCGTCGCCTCGGTGTGGCTACCCGTGGCGTAGTCGCCCTTCTTTTCGCCCGTGGCGGCATCCAGGGCATAAAGCCGGCACTGCTCGTCCTGGTGGAGCCCCTCGCCGATATACAGCACGCCATCGACGATCACCGGCGACGAGAACGCCTGTCGCATCTTGCCACCGTGGTCAAACTTCCAGCGAACCTCGCCCGTGGCGCGATCCAGGCAGTACAGCCGACCAAAGGGGCGAAAGACGCTATCGTGTGCGGCGGCGATGTAGACGTTGTCGCCCTGCAGCACGGGCGAGGAGACGATCGCACCACGCTCGGGAAGTTTGAACGTCCAGGCCAGTTCCAGCTGTGTTTGCGCGTTGCTGCCATTGCCCGTGTTGCTCCCGATCACGACGCGTGGCGGCACCAGCATCGGCCCCAAAGGAATGCCCACGGCCACCAGCGCCCCCAGGAAGACCGCCTCGCACGAGACGGCCGGTCGCAGCCGGGGGCCACGCAGGCGCAGGGCAAGAGCATAGAGCGCGGCGAGGCCCAACGCAGAGCCATAGACAACAACGGGCCACCAGTCGGGAGTGAGCAATCGTTGCTGAAAACCGAGCACCAGCGTGATCATCCCGGCGAGCGAGAGCACGGCCATGCCGCCCAGCAGGCCCATCTCCAGCAATGCCGGCAGCAGCGGAGCCTCGCCCGTTTTCACTCGTGCCGTGTGCCGTTGCATCGCCCAGAAAAACCCGGCCAGATGCACCAGGGTGAGGGCACCCCAGACAGCGACGGGCGTCGCCAGCCAGGTGCCCGCGAACCACTCGTAGGCAAGCCAGTGGACCAGGAGCAGAGTGCTGGCGGTGCCTGCGGTGCTCAGCAGCGCCAGCCAGCGCTCCCACCCGGCAAACAGGCTGGGAAACAGCAGCGCCAGTAGGGCCAGCGGCCCGCCGATCAGCACCATGGGGATGACAGCATGCCGCAGTGGTTCCGGTTCACGCGGCGGCAGCAGTTGGCCCATTGTCTTCTTCACCGGCGGACCAAGGCCCGGCTTGCCCTTGGCGTCGGGCTTGGGGTAGCCCTTGTCGGCCTCAAGCAGTTTGAGCATCTCGGCGGTGGTGCCGGCGAAGGTGCGACGGAGGTAAGGCTCCAGATGGGCGAAGCGCCAGCGGACCTCGCTCTCGACGGTCTGCCCCTCCAGGCTGTACCAGGTGCCCTCGCTGAAGACGAACGCCGTGTATTCCTTGTCGCGCTGGCTGACGAAGATCACCACGGTTTGCTTCTCGGCGACGCGCTCCAGCAGTTGCGGCACCTCCTTGCGTTTCTTGGCGCCCGCGTCGCCCTCGCCGATCAGCACGGGTAGCTTTTTCAGGTCGGTTTTGCCCTTGAGCGCCCGCGTTATCTCCAGCATCATCACCGGACGTTTCACGTCCACCGAAGCGATCTTGGCCTCGATGATGAAGGTGGATTCGCTCACCAGTTCGCTCAGGGTCGTGAGCCGAATGATGACCGCCAGCACGGGGGTAACGAGAAGCAGCACAATCAGGATGGACCAGCGACGCATGGCAGGAACTCCGCTTTGGGATGGCTAACCAGTCACGACCGCTTCAGGAACTCGCCGCGCTCGGGGTCTTCAACGTACTTGCCCGCCCGGCAGTCGGCCAGGAAGTGCCGAACCCAGGCGGTGAGGGAGGGCGCGGCGGAGGTGGGGTCGTCGTGGCCGCTCCAGATTTCGAGCACGGGCAGTTCCTTGTGCGTGGAATCGAGGCAAATCGTATCGCCCTGGAAATCATCAAGCAGCGGAATCCAGCCCGTTCGCCAGGGGGTGTCGCCGGGGTTTTCCTTGTGCTCGCCCAGGATCTCGGCGATCTCGGCGGCACTGAGAAGATTGAACGCCCCCACGAGCGAGCCCATCTCGCCATCGCCCTGGCCGTTGTGCCAGCGCAGCCAGGTTTGCAGGTCGGGGGGGACGGGGCCGCCCAGCACGCCGGCGAGTTTCTCCAGGTCACGGGCCGTGGCCCCCCGCGCCAACCCCTCGTGGAAACCGGGCCGATGTTGCTCCAACCAGGCGTCCAACTCATCAAGCAGGCCGGCCAGTTCGCTGTTCTCACTGGAGGGATCGCCCGCGGTGCTGGCAGCCTTGGCGGCAATTGGCTCGGTCGAACCGACTCCCATCCACTGGGCGATCTGGTCCCAGGTAGCCTCGTGAGGCGGCTTCCGTGAGCCAACGGGCCGCAGCGATAGGCCCTGTTCGCTCAGAGTAACGGCGTAGCGTTCGCCGTGGATTTCGACCTCACGCGTCAGGGCCCGGGTGAATTTCTGCATGGCGGAGAACCTCGGGGAGAAACGATCCGATGGAGTTTGTTCTATCGCCTGACGGGTCGCTCTTAAATAGCTGGCCCCTTCCCACGCCGCGCGCCATCGGGTAGACTTCACTCATCCTACCAGGAGTCTCTCCCATGCTCCCTCCTCTCTCTCGCCGCGATTGGCTGCGCATCGGTGGCCTCAGTGCGTTCGGCCTCAGTGGTCTGGCTCCTGCGCCCTCCGTATGGGGCGGGGGTGCGAGTGGCACGTTCGGAAAGGCCAGGGCGTGCATCGTCCTGTTTCAACTCGGCGGTCCGCCGCAACATGACACCTTTGACCCCAAGCCCGATGCGCCGGCCGAGGTGCGCGGCGAGGGCGAAACGATCGCCACCAACGTCACGGGCATCCGCATGGGGCACCAACTTCCCCGGGTGGCGCGACACGCCGACAAGCTGTGCATCCTGCGGGCCCTGTCCACCAACGACAACGCCCACTCCTCGAGCGGCTACTGGATGCTGACCGGCCAACCCCACCAGCCGATGAACAGCGAAAACAGCAAGCCGGGCGCCCCGAACGATTGGCCGAGCACGGCGGCGATCGTGCAGCGCCTTCAGCCCGGACGCCACGGCCTGCCCGCGTCGGTGGTGTTGCCCGATCACATCTGGAACGACGGCAACCTCAGCTGGCCCGGACAGGACGCCGGCTTTCTGGGCCGGACGGCCGACCCGTGGTTGGTGCACTGTGATCCCTCGCAGGCGGGGTTCACGATCGAGGGGCTGACGCTGCCGGCCGAGGTATCACCAACACGGCTGGAAGGACGGCTCGGATTGCTCAACCGGGTCGCCCGGCGTGTCGAGGCGGCTGGATTTGGCCATCAGTATCGGCAGGCGATCGATCTGGTGGGCGGCAAGGGACGTGATGCCTTCCGCCTGGAGCGCGAGCCGGCCAAAGTGCGCGAGCGGTACGGCATGAATCGCTGGGGTCAAAGCGTGCTGCTGGCCCGCCGGCTGGTGGAAGCGGGCGTCTCGCTCGTGCAGGTGAACTGGACACGCATGCCCGGCGAGATGGGTGGCAGCCCCGCCTGGGATACGCATGCCAAACATTACCCGAACCTCAAAAACCTGATGCCGCGTTTCGATGCGAGCTTCTCGGCACTGCTGGAAGATCTCGATGCACGCGGCCTGCTCGAAACCACGCTGGTGGTGGCCATGGGCGAGTTTGGTCGCACGCCGCGGCTGAACGGCAACGGGGGGCGGGATCACTGGGGCCCGGTGTTCAGCGTCGCTCTAGCGGGCGGGGGCATCCGGGGCGGCCAGGTGCTCGGTGCCAGCGACAAGATCGGTGCCTATCCGCGCGAGGGCCGGGTGCTGCCGCAGGACTTGCAGGCGACGATCTTCCACTGTCTGGGACACCGGGCGGATACCGAGATGCACGACACCCAGGGCCGGCCGCTGGCCATCACACGCGGCCAGGTGATCCGTCAGGCGCTGGCCTGAGCAAGCAACCGTTGCAGTTCCGCGAGTTCGTCCGGGGTGGCCACTCCCGAGGCGA
>ERZ1066117.1638-NODE-1638-length-10599-cov-6.084029_pt1 | contig 10599 bp, 9 predicted proteins | sample MGYA00382764_ERZ1066117 | MGnify/ENA primary metagenome ERZ1066117 (study PRJEB33369, sample SAMEA5778347) | biofilm metagenome | biome: Industrial cooling water; feature: Water cooling tower basin; material: Biofilm | place: United Arab Emirates | collected...
GGTCGACGGCGACCTCGGCCGCGGCCTCCGGGCCCGGCGCCTGCCCGGGTGCGCCGTCGTGCGCCTGCGCGCTGGCGAGCTGCACGATGGCCGCCACCGCGGCCGCGGGCGCCGGCGTCGGGTCGTCGGCCGGCTTCACGGCCCCAGCAGGAAGCCGCGCACCACGGCGCGCTGGTCGGCCGCCACCAGGGTGGGCGCGTGGCCCACGCCGGGCAGCTCGTGCACGCGGCAGCGCGGGCCGCGCGCGGCCATGGCCGCGGCGGTGGCGGGGCTCAGCAGGTCGCTCTCGGCGCCGCGCAGCAGCAGCGTCGGGCAGCGGATCTGGTCGTACAGGTGCCAGAGCAGGGCCTCGCCGGCCGCGGCCGTCTCGGGCGTGCCGGCGCGCACGGGCACGGCGATGGCGGGGTCGTAGTGCGGCTTGAAGCCGGCCACGCGGCCGCCGTGGCCGTCGTCCTGCTCGGCCGGCACCATCTGGTGGCGCGTGAGCTCCAGCCACTGCTCGCGGGTGTGGGGGCCGAAGCCGCGCGAGATCGCCCAGGTCGCGTCAGCCGCCTCCTCGAGCGTGCGCCAGAACGCCGGCACGCCCAGGTAGCCGAGCACGCGCGGGATGAAGCCCGGCTCGATCACCGGGCCCACGTCATTGAGCACCAGCCGCGTGATCGGCGTGCCCGCCTGGGCCGCCAGGGCCAAGCCGATCAGGCCGCCCATCGAGGTGCCCACCCAGTGCACCTCGGGCACGTTCAGGCGCGCCACCAGCGTGACCATGTCGGACACGTAGGTGGGGATGGCGTACAGGCGCGGGTCGAGCAGCCAGCCCGAGCGGCCGCGGCCCACGATGTCGGGGCAGACCACGCGGTAATCGCTGCCGAGGTCGCGCGCCAGGGTGTCGAAGTCGCGGCCCTGGCGCGACAGCCCGTGCACGCAGACCAGCACGCGCGGGTTGGCGGCGTCACCCCACTCCCAGTAGGCCATGCGGTGCAGGCCGGCCGGGCTGGCGCAGGTGACGTGGTTCAGGCGGGGTTCGATGGCGCTCATGCCCCCATGCTAGCGAGGCGACAGGGTGATGCTGCCGGCCACCGTCACCGAGACCGTGGCCTTGCCGGCCTCGACCGGCAGGGCCTCGTCCACTGGCGCGGCCATGGCGGCGGTGGCGCGCAGGCGCGGTATCGGCTGGCCCAGGGCCGAGTCGGTCTGCACGTTCACCTCGCGCAGCGACCAGCTGGCGAAGCCGAAGGCGCGGCCGACCTCGTCGGCGCGGGCGCGGAAGCGCGCGATGGCCTCGGCCGCCACCTGCGACTCGACCTTCTCGCGCGCCTCGCGCGACAGCGAGAAGCCGGTGCTGGCCACCGTCAACGTCTGGATGCGGCCGGCCAGCTGCGCGATGGCGGCGGTGTCGCGGCCCTGCAGCAGCAGCTCGGCGCGGCCCGACCAGCCGCTCATGCGCCCGTCGCGCCCGTAGCGCGGGTTCAGCGAGAAGCCGCCGGTCTGCACCTCCAGCGCCTGCGGCGCGCTGCCGGCGGCGGCGCGGCGGGCCTCGGCCAGGGCGGCGTCCAGCGCCTGCTTGAGCTGGGCCTGCAGCAGCGTGGCGTCGCTGCCCTCGCGCGTGGTGGCCAGCACCACGGTGAGCCAGTCCTGCGCCACCTGGGTGGTGGCGGTGGCGGCCAGCGACACCACGTTCTGCGGCGGCGGCAGCACCTGGGCGCGCGGCGCGGCGGCCAGCAGCGCCAGGGCGAGGCCGAGGGCGGGCCCGCGCAGTGCGCGGGCGGCATCACGAAGGGGGGCGTGGGGCATCGAAGCCTCTCCAGAACGGGCCCGGCAGGGCGAGGGCCGCAGTGTGCGCGAGGCGCTGCAAGACTTGTAACAGCGGGTCAGGGGCCGGCTTTGCCGCGCCCGGCCCGGCGGGTCGGCCTGTAACAATGCCGTTGTTACAAATCGGGAGTCCCACCATGAGCCCACCGGCCAACGCCCGCCCAGACCGCATCGTCGTGGTCGACGACGACGCCCGCATCCGCGACCTGCTGCGCCGCTACCTGAGCCAGGAGGGCTTCGACGTGCTGCTGGCCGAGGACAGCAAGGCGCTGAACCGCGTGCTCACGCGCGAGAACGTCGACCTCATCGTGCTCGACCTCATGCTGCCGGGCGAGGACGGCCTGAGCATCTGCCGCCGCCTGCGCGCCGCCAACGACGCCACGCCCATCATCATGCTCACGGCCAAGGTCGAGGACGTGGACCGCATCGTGGGCCTGGAGGTCGGCGCCGACGACTACCTGCCCAAGCCCTTCAACCCGCGCGAGCTGCTGGCGCGCATCCACGCCGTGCTGCGCCGCCGCCCCATGCCCGAGGCGCCGGGCGCGCCCAGCAAGGAGCAGCAGATCGTCACCTTCGGCCCGTTCGAGTTCGACCTCTCGCTGCGCAAGCTCAGCAAGAACGGCGAGCAGATCGCGCTGACCACGGGCGAGTTCAGCATGCTCAAGGCCCTGGTGCGCCACCCGCGCCAGCCCCTGAGCCGCGACAAGCTGGCGCAGCTGGCGCGCGGCCGCGAGTTCGAGCCCTTCGACCGCAGCCTGGACGTGCAGATCAGCCGCCTGCGCAAGATGCTCGAGCCCGACCCGGCGCAGCCGCGCTACATCCAGACGGTGTGGGGCGTGGGCTACGTCTTCGTGCCGGACGGCGCCAACTAAGCCCTCGCCTTGGCCCTCGGCGCACCCGGCTTCAGCCTCTTCTGGCGCACCTTCGTGCTGCTCGCCCTGCTGCTGGCGGGCGGCGTGTTCGCGTGGGTGCAGACCCTGCGCGCGCTGGAGTTCGAGCCGCGCGCCGTGCAGGCGGCGCAGCAGATCGCGGGCCTCGTGAACCTGTCGCGCGCGGCGCTGTCGCACAGCGACGGCATCAACCGCGTGGCCCTGGTCAAGACGCTGGGCCAGCAGGCCGTGCGCGTGCTGCCGCGCGAGCCCGGCGACCGCATCGAGCCCTACGAGGTGGACCGCTTCTCGCGCCGCGTGGGCGCCGAGCTGCGCGCCGCCCTGGGCAGCGACGCCGAGGTGGCGCGCAGCGTCAACGGCCAGGCGGGCCTGTGGGTGGGCTTCACCATCGACCGCGACCGCTACTGGCTGCAGGCCGAGACCGGCCACGGCCCGCAGCTGGCCTTCGGCACCTGGGCGGTGTGGATCGGCATCGCGCTGCTGGCCACGCTGCTGGGCTCCGTCGGCATCGCGCGGCTCATCAACCGGCCGCTCAAGCAGCTGAGCTTCGCGGCCAGCCGCATCCGCGAGGGCGACCTCGACTCGCGGCTCGACGAGAACACGCCCACGATCGAGATCCGCGAGGTCAACCGCGGCTTCAACCGCATGGCGCGCGAGCTCGCGCGCGTGGAGGAGGACCGCGCCGTGATGCTGGCCGGCATCAGCCACGACCTGCGCACGCCGCTGGCGCGCCTGCGCCTGGAGACCGAGATGAGCGTGGCCGACGAGGAGGCCCGCCGCAACATGGCGATGGACATCGACCAGCTCGACGCCATCATCGACAAGTTCATGGACTACGCGCGCCCCGGCGAGACCCAGCTGCACACCGTGCAGGTCGCGGCCCTGGTGGAGCGCGAGATGGCGGGCTTCCGCGATCCCTCGCAGATCCGCATCCGCTCGCGCGTGCCGCCCGACCTGTTCGTGCTGGCCGACGACACCGAGCTCGGCCGCGTCTTCCTGAACCTGTTCGAGAACGCGCGCCGCTACGGCCGCGGCACCAGCACCGGCGTGGCCGAGGTGCAGGTGAACGCACAGCGCGCCGGGCCCTGGGCCATCATCAGCGTGCGCGACCAGGGCCCGGGTGTCGCGCCCGAGAAGCTCTCGCAGCTGACGACCCCGTTCTTCCGCGGCGACGCCGCGCGCACGGCGGCCACCGGCGCCGGCCTGGGCCTGGCCATCGTCGAGAAGGCCATGCAGCGCATGGGCGGCCACCTGGAGCTGGCCAACGCACCCGAGGGCGGGCTGGTGGCCCACCTGCGGCTGCAGCGGGCCATGGTGGGCGAGACCGGCTGAGGCCGCGGTCTCAGGCGGGCGCCCGCGCCACCAGCAGGCACACGGCGCGCGTCTCGATCGCCAGGCCCTCGCCCACCGGGCCCATCTTCTCGGCCGTCTTGGCCTTGACGTTCACGCGCTCGGGCGGCAGGCCCAGCAGCTGCGCGATGCGCGTGCGCATGGCGCCGATGTGCGGCGCCATCCTGGGCGCCTGCGCGACGACGGTGCTGTCCACGTTGACCGGCTCCCAGCCGGCCTCGCGCACGCGCTGCACGGCCACCTGCAGCAGGCGGCCCGAGTCGGCGCCGTGGAAGGCGGGGTCGGTGTCGGGGAAGTGGCGCCCGATGTCGCCCAGGCCGGCGGCGCCCAGCAGGGCGTCGGTGAGGGCGTGCAGCAGCGCGTCGGCATCGGAGTGGCCGAGCAGGCCCTTCTCGAAGGGGATGGTGATGCCGCCCAGCACCAGCGGGCGGCCCTCGACGAGGCGGTGCGTGTCCCAGCCCTCGCCGACGCGGAAGTCGAACGGGTTCATCGTGTCTCCAGCAGCCGGGCCGCGAGCGCGAAGTCGCCGGGCCAGGTGACCTTGAGGTTCTCGAGCTCGCCGGGCACGAGGCGCGGCTTCAGGCGGGGCGTCACGTCCAGGGCCTCGATGGCGCTGGCCTCGTCGGTGACGCCGGGGCCGGCCTCGTGCAGCGCACGCTGCAGCAGGCCCAGGCGGAACATCTGCGGCGTCTGCGCGAGCCACTTGCCGTCGCGCGGCAGCGTGGCCTCGACGCGGCCTTCGGCATCGGCGGCCTTGAGCGTGTCGGCCAGCGGCAGGGCCAGCAGGTCGTCCACGCAGGCCTCGATCAGGCGCTGCACCCAGGCCGGCCGCAGCAGGCAGCGCGCGGCGTCGTGCACCAGCACCCAGTCGTGGGCCTGGGCGCCGCGTTCGCGCAGGGCCGCGAGCCCGGCGGTGACGCTGGCCGCGCGCGTGGCGCCGCCGCAGCGCGCGACCCAGGCACGCTCGCCGCGGAAGGCCGGGGCGTGGCGCTCGAACTCGGTGTCGTCGGGCGCCAGCACCACCAGCGTGGCGTGCAGCGCCGGGCAGTCGGCCAGTGCGGCCAGCGTGTGCGCCACGACGCTGCGGCCACCGAGCGCGCTGTACTGCTTGGGGCCGCCCTGCCCTGCCCTCGTTCCGACGCCGGCGCAGGGCACGAGGGCTAGGCAGCGGGGTGCGTCGGGCATGGGGTGGATTCTAGAATCCGGCCCGTTTGACGCCCCTCGGCCCGCGCCGCGGGGCGATCTGCTTTTCTGGACGCCGCCATGCAACTGCCATCCATCGCGCCGCGCAAACGCTTCACGCTGCCCAGACCCCTCGGCTCGGCCGATGCGCTGCTGCTGGCGCGCCTGGCGAAGGAGCACGCCGCGGCGGGCCGCTGCCTCGCGGTGTTCACGGCCGAGCCCGCCGACGCGCAGCGCCTCGCCGACGAGCTGCCCTTCTTCGAGCCCGGCCTGCGCGTGGCGCAGTTCCCCGACTGGGAGACCCTGCCCTACGACAGCTTCAGCCCGCACCAGGACCTGGTGAGCGAGCGCCTGGCCACGCTGTGGCGCATCCACGAGGGCAGCGTGGACCTGCTGCTGCTGCCGGCCACCACCGCGCTCACGCGGCTCGCGCCGCCGTCCTTCCTGGCCGGCACCACCTTCCACTTCAAGCAGAAGAGCCGGCTCGACGAGGCGCGCCTGAAGAGCCAGCTCACGCTGGCCGGCTACCAGCACGTGAGCCAGGTCGTGAGCCCGGGCGAGTACGCGGTGCGCGGCGGCCTCATCGACCTGTTCCCCATGGGCAGCCTCGTGCCCTACCGCGTGGACCTGTTCGGCGACGAGGTCGACAGCATCCGCACCTTCGACCCCGACAGCCAGCGCAGCCTCTACCCCGTGCCCGAGGTGCGCCTGCTGCCCGGCCGCGAGTTCCCCATGGACGAGGCCGCGCGCACGGCCTTCCGCGCGCGCTGGCGCGAGAAGATCGAGGGCGACCCCACGCGCGCGCGCCTGTACAAGGACATGGGCGCGGGCCTGGCCGGCGGCGGCATCGAGTACTTCCTGCCGTTGTTCTTCGACCAGGTGGCGACGATCTTCGACTACCTGGGCGAGCGGGCGGCCCTGGTGCTGCATGGCAAGGTCGACGAGGCGCTCGAGCGCTTCTGGGCCGACACCCGCGAGCGCCACCGCTTCCTGCAGCACGACCCCGAGCGCCCCATCCTGCCGCCGGCCGAGGTGTTCCTGCCGGCCGAGGAGTTCTTCGCGCGCACGCAGGCGCACGCCACGCTGTCGCTGCGCGGCAGCGACGCCGTGGACTGGGCGCGCCCGCTGCCCGACCTGGCCATGGACCGCGGCGGCACCGACCCGCTCGGCAAGCTCGAGGCCCACCTCAAGGCCACGCCGCACCGCGTGCTGCTGCTGGGCGAGAGCGACGGCCGCCGCGAGAGCCTGATCGAGCTGCTGCGCGACCACCACCTCGCCGTGCCCGCGGTGGACTCGCTGGCCGAGTTCCTGGCGGGCGAGGAGAAGTTCGCCATCGCCTCGGCACCGCTGTCGGAGGGCTTCTTCTGGCACGAGCCCGACGCGGGCGTGGCGGTGCAGTTCGTCACCGAGACCGAGCTCTTCGCCACCGCGCGCGAGACGCGGCGCCGGCGCAAGCAGGAGCAGGTGTCGAACGTCGACGCGCTGATCAAGGACCTGTCCGAGCTCAAGGTGGGCGACCCGGTCGTGCACCTCAACCACGGCATCGGCCGCTACCAGGGCCTGGTCAACATCGACCTCGGCGAAGGCAGCAGCGAGTTCCTGCACCTCGTCTACGCCGACAAGGCCACGCTGTACGTGCCCGTGAGCCAGCTGCACCTGATCAGCCGCTACACGGGGGTCAGCGCGGATGAGGCCCCGCTGCACAAGCTGGGCAGCGGCCAGTGGGACAAGGCCCGCCGCAAGGCCGCCGAGCAGGTGCGCGACACCGCCGCCGAACTGCTGAACCTGTACGCCCGCCGCGCCGCGCGCGAGGGCTTCAGCCACCGCTTCAGCCCGCACGACTATGAAGCCTTTGCCACGAGCTTCGGCTTCGAGGAAACCGCCGACCAGCGCGCCGCCATCCACGCCGTCATCCAGGACATGGTGAGCCCCAAGCCCATGGACCGCCTGGTCTGCGGCGACGTGGGCTTCGGCAAGACCGAGGTCGCCCTGCGCGCCGCCTTCGTGGCCGTGCACGGCGGCAAGCAGGTGGCCTTCCTCGCGCCCACCACGCTGCTGGCCGAGCAGCACTACCAGACGCTGGTGGACCGCTTCGGCAAGTGGCCGGTGAAGATCGCCGAGCTCAGCCGCTTCCGCAGCGCCAAGGAGGTGAAGGCCGCCGTCGACGGCATCGCCGACGGCAGCGTGGACATCGTGGTCGGCACGCACAAGCTGCTGTCCAGCGACGTGAAGTTCCAGCGCCTGGGCCTGCTCATCATCGACGAGGAGCACCGCTTCGGCGTGCGCCACAAGGAGGCCATGAAGGCCCTGCGCGCCGAGGTGGACGTGCTCACGCTCACGGCCACGCCCATCCCGCGCACGCTGGGCATGGCGCTGGAGGGCCTGCGCGACCTGAGCGTGATCGCCACCGCGCCGCAGCGCCGCCTGGCCATCAAGACCTTCGTGCGCACCGAGGGCAACAGCGTCATCCGCGAGGCCGTGCTGCGCGAGCTCAAGCGCGGCGGCCAGGTCTACTTCCTGCACAACGAGGTCGAGACCATCGAGAACCGGCGCCAGAAGCTGGCCGAGCTGCTGCCCGAGGCGCGCATCGCGGTCGCCCACGGCCAGATGCCCGAGCGCGAGCTCGAGCGCGTGATGCGCGACTTCGTGGCCCAGCGCCACAACCTGCTGCTGTGCAGCACCATCATCGAGACCGGCATCGACGTGCCGAGCGCCAACACCATCGTCATGAGCCGGGCCGACAAGTTCGGCCTCGCGCAGCTGCACCAGCTGCGCGGGCGCGTGGGCCGCAGCCACCACCAGGCCTACGCCTACCTGCTGGTGCCCGATGTCGAGGGCCTGACCAAGCAGGCCGCGCAGCGCCTGCAGGCCATCCAGGACATGGAGGAACTCGGCAGCGGCTTCTACCTGGCCATGCACGACCTGGAGATCCGCGGCGCCGGCGAGGTGCTGGGCGAGAACCAGAGCGGCAACATGATGGAGGTGGGCTTCCAGCTCTACAACGACATGCTCTCGGAGGCCGTGCGCGCGCTGAAGAACGGCCAGGAGCCCGACCTGCTGAACCCGCTCAACGGCGTGTGGGGCGCCACCACCGAGGTCAACCTGCACGCGCCGGCCCTGCTGCCCGACGCCTACTGCGGCGACGTGCACACGCGCCTGAACCTCTACAAGCGCCTGGCCACGGCCGAGAAGCCCGAGCAGATCGACCTGCTGCTCGAGGAGATCACCGACCGCTTCGGCAAGCTGCCCACCCAGGGCCAGACCCTGTTCGACACGCACCGCCTGCGCGTGCTGGCCAAGCCCTACGGCGTGCTCAAGATCGACGCCGGCCCCAAGCTCATGAACATCACCTTCCGGCCGCAGGCGCCGGTGGACTCTCGCCGCATCATCGAGCTGGTGCAGAAAAACCGCGCCATCCGCCTGGGGGGCAACGACAAGCTGCGCATCGAGCGCGAGATCAGCCAGCCCGCCGACCGCGCGCACTACCTGCGCGACCTGCTGCGCCACCTGGGGCAGCCGCTGGCGGCGCCGGCCTGATCGGCGAACCGGCCGCGCTCAGGCGCCGGCCAGCGCCGCCACGCGCCGCCGCATCAGCTGGCGGTCGTGCTCGTTGCCGGCCAGCGCGGCCGCGCGCTCGAAGGCGGCGCGCGCCTCGGCCCGGCGGCCCAGGCGCTCGAGCAGGTCGCCCTGCACGGAGGGCAGCCAGGGGTAGCCGGCCATGCGCGGATCGGCCGCCACCTGCGCCACCAGGGCCAGGGCCTCGGCAGGGTGGGCGCCGGGCACGCGCGACAGCGCCACGGCGCGGTTGAGCTGCACCACGGGGCTGGGCCAGGCCGCGGCCAGCTCGGCGTAGCGCTCGGCGATGGCCCGCCAGTCGGTGGCGTCGGCACGGGGAGCGCGCGCGTGCTCGGCGGCGATGGCGGCCTGCAGGGCGTAGCGCCCCTCGGGCTGGCCCCGGCGCTGCGCGGCCTCGGCCGCGGCCCGGCGCAGCGCCAGGCCGCGGCGGATGAGCAGGCGGTCCCAGCGCCGGCGGTCCTGCTGGTCGAGCAGCACCGGGCCGCCCTGGGCATCGAGCCGCGCGGCCGTGCGCGAGGCCTGCAGCTCCAGCAGCGCGGCCAGGCCCAGCACCTCGGGCTCGCCGGGCGCGATGGCCACCAGCTGGCGCGCCAGGCGCAGCGCCTCGGCCATCAGCTCGCCGCGGGTCCAGGCCGCGCCCTGGCTGGCCGCGTAGCCCTCGTTGAACACGAGGTAGACGACCTCCAGCACCGAGGCCAGCCGCGGGGCGCGATCGTCGCCGCGCGGCACCTCGAAGGGCACGCCGGCCTCGGCCAGCGTGCGCTTGGCGCGCACGATGCGCTGCGCCACCGTGGCCTCGCTCTGCAGGAAGGCGCGCGCGATCTCCGCGGTGCCCAGGCCGCACACCACCTTGAGCGTCAGCGCCACGCGGGCGTCGGCGCCGAGCAGCGGGTGGCAGGCCGCGAACACCAGGCGCAGCAGCTCGTCGCCGATGTCGTCGGCCTGCGCCGCGGCCACCAGCTCGGCGGTGTCGGGCACGACGTGGCGGCCCAGGGCCTCGTCGTCGGCCGCCAGCGCCTCGTGGTGGCGCGCCGCCATCGCGCGGTGGCGCAGGCGGTCGAGGGCGGCGTTCTTCGCGCTGGCCATCAGCCAGGCCGCCGGCTTGTCGGGCAGGCCGTCGCGTGGCCAGCGTTCGAGCGCGCTGACCAGCGCGTCCTGGGCCAGCTCCTCGGCCTCGTCGAGGTCGCGCAGCAGGCGCGCGAGCGCGGCCACGATGCGCGCGGACTCCAGCCGCCACACCGCGGCGATCTGCGCCTGCACCGCGCCCGTCGGCAGCATCCCCGGCCGCGCCCCGGGCCTAGACGATGGGCGGCGCCGCGGCCGGGTCCATCCAGAACACCTCCCAGGTGTGGCCGTCGGGATCGCAGAAGCCGTGCTGCAGCATGAAGCCGTGGTCCTTGGGCGGGTTGGGCGTGCGGCCGCCCAGCGCCACGGCCTGCGCCACCATCTCGGCCACGGCCTCGCGGCGGTCGAGCTGCAGCGCCAGCAGCACCTGGGTGGCGGCCCCGGCATCGGCCACCGGCAGGTGCGTGAAGGTCTGGAAGTAGCGGCGATCGAGCAGCATGCAGTGGATGTGCTCGTTGACCACCAGGCACAGCGCCTTGTCGTCGCTGAACTGCGGGTTGAACGCGAAGCCCAGGCCCGCGAAGAAGGCGCGGGTCCGCGCCACGTCGGCCACGGGCAGGTTCACGAAGAGGCTGCGCACCATCACGGGGCCTCCGTGCCCGCGGCGGCGTCGGCGCGCGGGCCGCCGGTGTCGATGCGGCGCATGCGCTCGATCTCGGGGCCGGGC
>ERZ1066117.1639-NODE-1639-length-10595-cov-5.957116_pt1 | contig 10595 bp, 8 predicted proteins | sample MGYA00382764_ERZ1066117 | MGnify/ENA primary metagenome ERZ1066117 (study PRJEB33369, sample SAMEA5778347) | biofilm metagenome | biome: Industrial cooling water; feature: Water cooling tower basin; material: Biofilm | place: United Arab Emirates | collected...
GGCCTGGTGGCTGCCGGCGCTGGAATGGAACCGCGAGGAATATCTCTACCGCGCCACCGGCATCACCGAAATCGGCTTGGCGCAGACGCCGCTCACCCTGCAGGCCGGCGGCACCTGGCTTTCGATTCACGAGGCCGCGCTGGTCGATTATGCCGGCATGAATTTGCAGCCGGCCGGCGATGGCCTGCTGCGCGCCGCGCTCACCCCGTCGGCCGCCGGCCCGCCGGTGGTCAGGCCTGCGCCGCTGGTCACGCCGTGGCGGGTGGTGATGCTGGCGGACACGCCCGCCGGCCTGGCCAACAGCAGCCTGATCCTCAACCTCAATGAACCCAACAGGCTGGGTGATGTTTCGTGGGTGCGGCCGTGCAAATATGCCGGCATCTGGTGGGGCATGCACCTTGATCAGCAGAGCTGGGCGAGCGGGCCGAAGCACGGCGCCACCACCGCCAATGCGCTGAAGATGATCGACTGGGCCGCCGAAAACCGCCTGTGCGGCGTGCTGATCGAAGGCTGGAACATCGGCTGGGATGGCAACTGGTTTGCCAATGGCTGGGATTTCTCCTTCACCAGGCCCTATCCCGATTTCGACATGGCGCGCATCGCGGCCCACGCGAAGACGCGCGGCATCGGCCTGATCGGCCATCACGAAACCAGCGGCAATCTCGCCAATTACGAGGCGCAGCTCGAAGCCGGGATGGACTATTATGCCGCCCACGGCATCACCATGGTGAAGACCGGCTATGTCGCCGATGCCGGCGGCCTGCAGGTGGCGGCCGAAACGCCGGGCGTGGGTGTGGACGGCAAGGCGCGCGGCCTCACCTACGAATGGCACGAGGGCCAGGCCAGCGCCCGCCACCATCTGAAGGTGCTGGAAGCCGCTGCCCGCCGCCGCATCGCGGTGAACGCGCACGAGCCGATCAAGGACACGGGCTTGCGCCGCACCTGGCCCAACTGGGTGAGCCGCGAAGGCGCCCGCGGCATGGAGTTCAATGCCTGGGGCAACCCCAACAATGGCCCCGAGCATGAGGCGACGCTGGCCTTCACCCGGCTGCTGGCCGGGCCGATGGACTATACGCCGGGTATCGTCTCGCTGCAGGGGCGCGGGCAGGCGATTCCGTCCACGCTCGCCAAGCAGCTGGCGCTTTATGTGACCATCTATTCGCCGCTGCAGATGGTGGCCGATCTGCCCGAAAACTATGCGAAGGCGCCCAAGGCGGCGCTGGATTTCATCCGCGCCGTGCCGGTGGATTGGGAGGAATCGATCACGCTGGCTGGCGCGCCCGGCAGTCATGTCGTGACCGTGCGGCAGCGCCGGGGCGGCGCCGATTGGTGGCTGGGCGCTGCCGGCGGCGCGACGCGGGTGCAGCAGCCGGTGAAGCTGGAGTTCCTTGACGCGGGCCAGCGCTATCGGCTCACCCTGTGGCGCGACGGGCCGGCCGCCGCCAGCAATCCGTTTGATCTGGCGGTGGAGAGCCGCATCGTGACGGCGGCCGATGTGATCAGCCTTGATCTGGCGCCCGGCGGCGGCGGCGCGGCGGCGCGGTTCGAGCCATTGCCGTGATCAGCCGGCGTGCGGTGCTGGCGGGCGCGGCGGCCACGCTGGCGCTGCCTGGGGCTCGGCCGGCACGCGCGGCCATGCCGCCCGGCGTGATCCGCCTGCCCGATCTGGAGGCGCCCGGCCTGTTGCCGCGCCGGGTGGATCTGTGGGTGCCGCCGGGGCAAACGGGCCCGCTGCCGCTGCTGATCATGCACGATGGCCAGAATCTCCTTGATCCGGCGCTGGCCTATGGCGGCACCACCTGGGGCGTGGCCGAAACGGTGAATAAGCTGGTCGCCGCCGGCACCATCCCGCCGGTGATGGTGGCGGGCGTGTGGAGCACCGCGCAGCGCTGGGCCGATTATGCGCCGGCGGCCATGCTGGATCGGCTGCCAGCGGCCATTCGCGCGCAGGCGGCGGCGGTGATCGGCGGCCCGGCCCTGCAACCGCGCTACACCGATGCGCTGGCTGATCGGCTGGTGCCGCAGCTGCGCCAGCGCTTCGCCATCGCGCCGGGCAAGGTTGCCATTGCCGGTTCATCGATGGGCGGGCTGGTGAGTCTGGCCAGCCTGGCGCAGCGGCCGGACGTGTTTGGCGCTGCCGCCTGCCTGTCCACCCACTGGCCGCTGATCGGGCTGGAGCCGGTGGCGCCGGAAGCCGTGCAGGCGGCCATTGCCGGCTTCATCGCCGATGCTCTGGGGCCGCCGCGCGGCCGCCGCCTGTGGCTGGACCACGGCGATCAGGGGCTTGACCAGCATTATGCCCCCTACCAGTCTGTGGCCGATGCCGCGCTGGCGCGGGCGGGCTGGCAACCGGGTGTTGATCTGGTGTCCCGCCGCTTTCCCGGCACCGGCCATAACGAGGCCAGCTGGGCAGCCAGACTTGCGTTAACGTTCACATTCCTGTTCAAAGGTCTGGCATGACCATCGCCACCTCCCTGTTGCTGTTTGGCGCCACCGGCGATCTGTCGCGCCGGATGCTGCTGCCATCCCTGTTTGGGCTGCACGGCGATGGCCTGCTGCCGGCCGAGCTGAAGATCATCGGCACCGCCCGCAGCAAGCTGGATGCCGCCGCCTTCCAGGCGATGGCTGGCGATGCGCTGGAAAAGGCGCTGGAGCCGGATCGCCGCCCCGAAGCCAGCGTGCGCGCCTTCCTCGATCGGCTGGCCTATGTGCCGCTGGATGCCAGTACCGGCAGCGGTTTTGATGGGCTGGCCGCCGAAGTGGGCGATCCGTGCAAGGCGGCGATCTTCCTTTCGACCGCGCCCAGCCTGTTTGGCCCCACCATTGCCGGGCTGGCCGCCGCGGGCCTGGCCCGCGATGGCGCCCGCCTGGCGCTGGAGAAGCCGCTGGGCCATGATCTGGAATCGAGCCGGGCGATCAACGATGCCGTGGCCGCTGCCTATCCGGAAAGCCGCACCTTCCGCATCGATCACTACCTCGGCAAGGAAACGGTGCAGAATCTGATCGCGCTGCGCTTTGGCAACGTGCTGTTCGAACCGTTGTGGAATGCCGCCGGCATCGATCATGTGCAGATCAGCGTGGGCGAAACCGTGGGGCTGGAAGGCCGGGCCGATTATTATGATGGCATGGGCGCCCTGCGCGATATGGGGCAGAACCACGGGCTGCAATTGGGGGCGCTGGTGGCGATGGACGCGCCCGCCCGCTATGATCCCACGGCCGTGCGCGATGAAAAGGTGAAGGTGCTCAGGTCGCTGCGCCCGATCACGGCGCGCGATGTCACCACCCACAGCGTACGCGGCCAATATGGCGCCGGCGCCATCGCTGGCCAGCCGGTGCCCGCCTATGCCGATGAACTGGGCCGCGCGTCTGACACGGAAACCTTCGTGGCGCTGAAGGCGCATGTGGACAATTGGCGCTGGCGCGGCGTGCCCTTCTACCTGCGCACCGGCAAGCGCATGCCCGAACGGGTGAGCGAGATCATCGTGCAGTTTCGCGCCGTGCCGCACAGCATGTTTGGCGAGGCCGGGCTGAAGGCCAACAAGCTGATCATCTCCATCCAGCCGCACGAGGATATCGGCCTGAAGCTGATGGCCAAGGTGCCGGGGCTGGACCGCGATGGGCTGAAACTGCGCGCCGTGCCGCTGGATATCGGCATGACCAACGCCTTTGCCGATGTGCGCCGCCGCATCGCCTATGAACGGCTGCTGCTGGATCTGGTGGAAGGCAAGCAGACGCTGTTTGTGCGCCGCGATGAAGTAGAGGCGCAGTGGACCTGGATCGATGGCATCCGCGCCGGCTGGGCCGAAACCGGCATGGGCGTGAAGCCCTATGCGGCGGGCAACTGGGGCCCATCGCAGGCGATCGCATTGACCGAACGGGATGGGGTGAGCTGGCATGACTGAACTGGTCGCGGCCGATATCGGCGGCACGCACGCACGCTTTGCCATCGCCAGGCTTCAGGGCGGGCGCGTTGCGGCGCTGGGCGAACCGCTGGTGCTGAAATGCGCCGAATACGCCAGCCTGCAGACCGCGTGGGAGGCCTTTGCCGCCCATGTCGGCCGGCCGCTGCCGCGCGCCGCTGCCATCGCCGTGGCGGGGCCGACCGCGGGCGAGGAGCTGAAGCTGACGAACAATCCCTGGATCATCCGCCCCGCGCTGATCGGCGAGAAGCTGGGCGTGGATGCGCACGTGCTGGTCAATGATTTCGAGGCGGTGGCCTATGCCGTGGGCGAGGCCGGCGGCCAAGAATTCCGCCATCTGTGCGGGCCGGATGTGCCGCTGCCTGAAGATGGTGTGATCAGCGTGCTGGGGCCGGGCACCGGGCTGGGCGTGGGGCTGCTGCTGCGCGAAGGCGCCGGCCGCTACCGGGTGATCCCCACCGAGGGCAGCCACGGCGATTTTTCGCCCACCGATGCCATTGATGATGCCATCCTGCGCCATTTCCGCGCCCGCTTCCGCCGGGTGTCGGCCGAGCGCGTGATCTCTGGCCCGGGGCTGGCCGATATCCACGCCGCGCTCGCCGCGCTGGAGGGCCGCAGCGTGGCCCCCATGGAGGACAAGGCGCTGTGGGCCGCCGCGATGGCCGGCACCGACAGCCTGGCCGCTGCCGCGCTCGATCGCTTCTGCCTGGCGCTGGGCGGCTTTGCCGGCAACATCGCGTTGGCGCAGGGCGCCTCCGCGGTGGTGATCGGCGGCGGGCTGGGCGCGCGGCTGGCCGATCATCTGCCGCAATCCGGCTTTGCCAGCCGCTTCTGCGCCAAGGGCCGTTTCGAAGCGATGATGCAGGCGATGCCGGTGAAGCTGATCATGCACCCGCAGCCGGGCCTGTTTGGCGCGGCGGCGGCCTTTGCCCGGGCGCACGCATGATGGACATCGCCGCAATCATGGCCGCCGCCCCGGTGATCCCGGTGCTGGTGGTGGACGATGTGGCCCATGCGCAGCCCCTGGCCGAAGCGCTGGTGGCCGGCGGCCTGCCGGTGCTGGAGGTGACGCTGCGCACGCCGGCGGCCCTGGCGGTGATGGCCGAAATGGCCAGGGTACCGGGCGCCATTGTCGGTGCCGGCACCGTGCTGTCCCCCGCCGATCTGGAGGCGGCGCTGGCGGCGGGCGCGCAGTTCATCGTTTCTCCCGGCCTCACCGAGCGGCTGGGGCAGGCCGCGATCGCCAGCGGCGTGCCGTTCCTGCCCGGCGTGGCCAACGCTGGCGACATCATGCGCGGGCTGGATCTGGGGCTCGATCGCTTCAAGTTCTTCCCGGCGGTGGCGGCGGGCGGCCTGCCGGCGCTGAAGGCGCTGGCCGCGCCCTTTGCGATGGCGCGCTTCTGCCCCACAGGCGGCATCAGCGCCGCCACCGCGCCCGATTGGCTGGCCGAGCCAGCGGTGGCCTGTGTGGGCGGCAGCTGGATTGCGGCGCGCGGCGAAACGGATTGGGCGGCCATCCAGGCGCGTGCGGCGGCTGGGGCTGCCTTGCGTTAATCGCGGCGGCGGAACACCCACACCGCCAGCAGGATCAGCGCAACGAACGCGGCCGGGGCCAGCGCCCACAGGCTGCCAGCCAGCAGCAGGGCGGTGATCGCCGCAAAGCAGCCCAGCACCAGGAATTCGCCCACCGCCATCAGCAACGATGACCGGTGCCGGTTGCGGAAGGCGCTGCGCCCGGCGGGCTTGGCCGTCCAATATTGCATCAGCGCCGTGGCCAGGCCGGCGGCCAGCGCCATCGGCAGCATCACCAGCGCCGCGGCGGGTTCACGAAAGGCCACCGCCACGGCGAAGCTGCCAACCAGCACCAGCGGCGGCAGCAGCGCGGCGCCCAGCTTGGCCATGATCACGGTGCGGGGCGCCACCGGTGCCGCGCCGATCAGATCGGGCGCATCCTCGGCACACAGGATCAGCCACGCCAGGCTGCTGGCCAGCGCGCCGGCCACGAACACGCCAGCGGCGGCCATGCGCGCCGCGGTGATCGATCCGCCGGTGAAGATCACCGCCAGCACCGGCACCAGGAACACGAGCTGCTGGCCGATCTGCGAAATCAGCTCGGGATCGCGCCCGATCAGCCGCAGTTCCTTGCCGATCAGCACCCGCGCGGTGCCGGTGGCAAAGCGGGTGCGTTTGCCCCCGCCACGGTCGACGGCATGGCCCGATGCGGCAGCGGCCCCTCCCGCCATCAGGCTGCGCGCCGCCACATCCGATGCCACCCTGGCCATCAGGATCGCAGCCACGATCAGCGCCAGCAGCGGCCCCGGCATGCCAAACAGCGCCGCCCCCAGCCACAGCAAGGGTGGCGGCGGCGAGGCGGCCAGCATGTGCTTGATGGCTTCATAGCGTTCCGGCGCGAAATTGGGCAGCTGGCCCACGGCGAAGGCGCCCGCGCCCAGGAACACGCCGGTCACCTGCGCCACCACCCGTGCCCGCGCCGGGCCGAGCGCGCGGTCCAGCCCATCGGCCAGCAGCCAGGCCAGTGCCGATGCCACCATGGCGATGGCCGCCACCACCGCGATCCCGGCCAGCCACCACGGATGGCCGAGCAGGGCCGATGCCACGAAGAACGGCGCGGTGAGGATCAGGAAGGGCAGCGCCACCACCGCCGTGACGCCCACGGCGCGGGCAGCCAGCACCCGCGATGGCGGCAGCGGCGCCGCCAGCAGCAGATCGAGATCGCCGCGATCCCTCAAGGCGCGCTGCACATGGGCAAAGCCCGATGACACCATCACCAGCGCCATGATCAGCAGCATCGCGCCGGTGATGCCCAGCCGATCCATCGGCATGGCCGGCCAATGGCGCCACCAGATGGCTGCGCCCACGCCGCCCAGCAGCGGCAGCAGGGCCAGCAGCGCGATGGCGATCAGCCGGCCCACGCCCGTCTCGCGGGAGCGGCTGCGCAGGCGGATGTCGTGCGCCACCAGCCAGGGCAGGCTTGCCGCTGGCAGCAGGGCGATCATGCCGCCGCCAGATCCAGGAACACATCCTCCAGCGTGGTGCCGGCGGCGCGGCCGCGCGCCAGTTCGGCCATGGTGCCTTCGGCAATCAGGCGGCCGGCGCGGATGATGCCGATGCGGGTGGCCAGCCGTTCGGCCACTTCCAGGATATGGGTGGTCAGGATCACGGTGCCGCCGGCACGCACCCGGGCCAGCAGCAGATCCTTCACGTCGCGCGCGGCGGCCGCATCCAGCCCGGTGAGCGGTTCATCCAGGATCAGCAGGCGCGGTTCGTGGATCAGCGCGCCGGCCAGCGCTGCCTTCTGCTTCATGCCGCGCGAAAAGCCTTCGCAGCGCGTGTTGCGCTGCGCCCACAGGCCCAATTGCTGCAGCAACTGTTCGGCGCGGGGCTCGGCCTCGGCCGGGGGCACGCCCCACAGGCCGGCCACGAAGGCCAGATATTCCAGCGGGGTCAGCTTGTCATAGAGCAGCGGCTCGTCCGGCAGCCAGGCGATCATGCGCTTGGCGGCGATCGGATCGGCCAGCACATCCACGCCAAACACGTGGATGCTGCCCGAATCGGGGCGGGCGAGGCCGGTCACCATGCGCAGCGTGGTGGTCTTGCCGGCGCCATTGGGGCCCAGCAGGGCATAGAGTTCGCCTGCGCCCACGGTCAGGTCCAGCCCGTCCACGGCGGGCTTCTCAAAACGCTTGGCCAGCCCCGCGATGGCGAGAGCAGGTGGGGCGAAGGGCGTGACCATGTCCATGTCACTCTATCACCTAGCAAATCACGGCCGCGCTGGCGATAAACCGCGGTTAACCGTTGGCACCATGCTTCACCCCTTGCGCAGTTGCCGGAATGGACAGAAAGTCGCACCCTGGAACAGCAGGGGAGAGCAGGCATGCAACGGATCATCGGCCTGATGCTGGTGGCGGCCATCGGCGCGCCGGCGGCGGCGCGGACCATCACCGTTAAGCCGTCGCCGGGTGCCCGCGAGGCGCTGCAGACCGCCCTGATCGAGGCGAAGGCCGGCGATGTCGTGCGGCTGTTGGCCGGGCGTTATGGCCTCGATGGCGGCGTGTCGCTGGATGTGTCCGGCGTGACTGTGCGCGGCGCCGGCCCGGGCAAGACGATCCTTGATTTCACCGGCCAGCAGGGGGAGGGCGAGGGCCTGCTGATCACCGGCAATGATGTGCTGGTCCGCGATCTGGCGGTGGAAAACGCGAAAGGCAACGGCATCAAGTCCAAGGGGTCGGACGGGATCAGCTTCGTCAACCTGCGGGTGGAATGGACCGGCGGGCCCAAGGCCACCAACGGCGCCTATGGCGTGTATCCGGTCAGCTCCAGGCATGTGCTGATCGATCGCGTGACCGTGAAGGGCGCGTCTGACGCCGGCATCTATGTGGGGCAATCGGCCAACATCATCGTGCGCGCCAGCCACGCCGAACAGAATGTGGCGGGCATCGAGATCGAGAACAGCTACAACGCCGATGTGATCGGCAACACCGCCACCAACAATGCCGGCGCCATCCTGGCGTTTGATCTGCCCCATCTGCCGCAGCAGGGCGGGCACAGCGTGCGGCTGGCCGGCAACAAGGTGCTGGCCAACAATCATGTCAATTTCGCCGCGCCCGGCAACATCGTCGCCAGTGTGCCCAGCGGCACCGGCATCATGGTGATGGCCAACCGCAATGTGCACGTGATCGGCAACGAGATCACCGGCAACCAGGGCAATGCCGTGATGATCGTGGCCTACACCCAGGCGTTCAGCGATGCCGCCTACAATCCGCTGCCGCGCGCCGTGGCGGTGCGCGGCAATCGCTATGCCGGCAATGGGGCGAAGCCGGCCTTTCCGGGCGGGGCGGAGATCGCCGCGGCGGTGGGCGGCACGCTGCCGCCGGTGATGTGGGATGGCATCACCCGCTTTGCCGTGCCGGGCGGCGTGGAGCAGCAGGCCGATGGTGGCATCTTCGTGAATGATGGCCCGCTGCTCAATCTCAATCTGGAGCGCCACGGCACGCCGGCCACGGCCGCGCGGCCCAGCGTCGGCGATGTGCAGCTGCAGGCGACGCTGGAAGAGCCGGCGCCGATCGTGCTCCCCGCCGCGCAGGAGGCCAGGGCGCGATGAGGCAACGCCTGCTGCTGCTGCCGGCGGCAGCATTGCTCGCCAGTGCGGCGCCCACCGTGAATGGCGCGGCGCTGCTGGCCGATGCGCCGGCGCCGCGGCTTTCGGCCTATCGCCTGTTTGATCGCAGCGGCGCGCCGATGGCGGGCGTGCAGCGCTACACGCTCAACACGCCGCTGTTCAGCGATCATGCTGAAAAGACCCGGCATGTGTGGATGCCGCCCGGCACGCAGGCACACTATCGCAGCAACGGCCCGCTGGAGTTTCCGCTGGGCACCACGCTGGTGAAGAGCTTTGCCTTTCCCGCCGATCTGCGTGCGCCGGGCCGGGATGTGCGGCTGATCGAAACCCGGCTGCTGGTGAAGAAGGCCAGCGGCTGGGTGGCGTTGTCCTATGTGTGGGAAGGCAAGGACGCCGTGCTGAAACGCGCCGGCGTGCGCGTGCCGGTGGCCTTCGTGGATACTGCCGGCCGCCAGCAGCGCATCGATTATGCCGTGCCCAACGAGAATCAGTGCAAGCAATGCCACCAGAGCGGCAACGCCATCACGCCGATCGGGCCGACGGCGGGCAATCTGAATGGCGGGCTGGATGCAGCCGGCGGGAACCAGCTGGTGCAATGGGCGGCAGCCGGGCGCCTTGCTGGCCTGCCCGCCGATCCACCGCGCCTGGTGCGCTGGGATGATCCGGCAGAGCCGCTGGATGCAAGGGCGCGGGCCTATCTCGATGTGAACTGCGGCCATTGCCACGATCGCGCCGGCTTTGCCTCCAATAGCGGGCTCTACCTGCGCCATGATGAAGCCGATCCGGCGCACTGGGGCCTGTGGAAGCGGCCGGTGGCGGCGGGGCGCGGATCAGGCGGCGCGCGCTTTGCGATCCGGCCGGGCGATCCCGATGCCTCGATCCTGGTGCACCGGATGCAATCCAGCGAGCCCGGCGTAATGATGCCGCAATTCGGCCGCGCGCTGGTGCATGAAGAGGGCGTGGCGCTGGTGCGGGCGTGGATTGCGGCGATGCCGAAGGCCCCGGAACCGACACCCTGACACAAAAAGGCCCGCCCGGTCTCCCGGGCGGGCCCTTTTTTGCTGTGCGCAGGCTCAGGCGGCGACGCTGGTACGCTGGCGGCGGCGGGCGGCGCCCACCAGGCCGAAGCCGGCGATCAGCATCGCCCAGCTGGCCGGTTCGGGCACGCCCACGGTGAGCGAATCTATGCGGTAGCCCTGGCCCAGCGTGCCGAGATAGGGGACATTGCCCGGCTCCCGCGTGGTGAACAGGAAGCTCTGGAAGCGGGCGGTGGGATCGACCAGGTTCAGCACCTGCGTGCCGCCGTTGGCGCTGCTGAACGCCGGGCCAGTGGCCGCGCCAGCCAGCAGGGACAGGCCGGCATTCGGGCCCGGCAGCCCGGCACGGATGATGCCGGGATAGCCCAGGTTCACCAGACTGCCATCGCCGTTGACGCCATAGACCTGCAGCGTGTCGTCATTGTCGATGAAGGACAGCTTGAGGCTGCGCAGCGAGAAAGCGGTGCTGCCGCTGATCAGGATGGCTTCGCGGCCATT
>ERZ1066117.1640-NODE-1640-length-10594-cov-9.238258_pt1 | contig 10594 bp, 8 predicted proteins | sample MGYA00382764_ERZ1066117 | MGnify/ENA primary metagenome ERZ1066117 (study PRJEB33369, sample SAMEA5778347) | biofilm metagenome | biome: Industrial cooling water; feature: Water cooling tower basin; material: Biofilm | place: United Arab Emirates | collected...
AGTGGATAAACTCAACCTTACACAGTGGGATTGGCAGCAAATTCAATTTATTGCTCGAAATACAAAATCTCTTAATGCCCTCGATACAAGCCTAGCCGGTTCTGTTGCAAATCAAAATAGTTTATCTTTTATTTCTCAAATCAAGGTTCCGCTCCACCCCGCTCTTAAAAAAGCTTGGGACTATCTCAATCAGCACGGCTGGTCTGTTAACACTCAAGAAGGAAACGACCGAATTAAAACTACTTTGGAACAATCAAAAGGGCGGTTAAGGGTTGCTGAGCAACGAGAGCTTTATTATAAATGTTTATTGCATCATCAGGAGTTAATGTCAGCGCCTAATCCTATACATTTACCCTCAATTAAAGATGTGATGAAAGATTTAGAGCGATGGCGAAAAGAGGTAATATCGGCACATTATACTCCTATTCAACATCTGGCGATAAATCGAGAGAAAGCTGCTGATACTCAAGCGGAAATTTCCTTGTAGATTGCTTATGCCGTCATGCTTATCGCGCCAGTATGTGCGTTGGCGCGTATTGCATTTGTGGGATGCGATCGCTTCCTCGCGGCAAGTCTAATTGCTTATAGTATTTTCGCCCAAACTGTTCAGAGTTAGTTGTATAATGACCAAGTTTAACAGAATCATGTAACATTATTCCGAAGCAGCTAGTGTGTGGTTGGCGCGACTTGAAAATATCTCAAAAGCCAATATTTTAGATATTTTTAATCGCATTAACCGCTCGCGCATCTCTCCCGAAGCGAGCAATTTTGCTCAGTAAATTCTGGAACTCAACAAACATAGGCTACTTACCTTAAGGGAAACACTACCTTGAAGACACCAAAAACACTATTTTTAGCTTGGCAAGACCCCATTAGTCGCTATTGGTTCCCGATTGGTCGGTTAACATTTGATGAGGGTATCTATAAATTTGTCTATACACAAGGTGTAAAAGAAGCCCAAGAGAAATGTGCTTTTAAACCTTTGTCTTCGTTTCCGCGATTAGATGAAATCTATACATCAACTCATTTATTTCCATTGTTCGCGAATCGGTTAATGTCGCGATCGCGTCCCGATTATTCAAGTTTTATTGAATGGCTCAATATTCCCAAAGATGAAAATGACCCAATGGCAATTTTAGCCCGCAGTGGTGGGGAACGACAAACAGATACACTCGCTGTTTTTCCTTGTCCAGAAGTTGACGAACAAGGACATTACCATCTTTACTTTTTTTCGCATGGGCTGCGACATTTGCCAAGCAGTGCAATTGAGCGGATTAATCAGTTTGAGCCTGGGGCAAAATTATGGTTACAATACGAATTTCAAAATCCTTACGATGCTCAGGCTTTAATTTTAAACACTGAAGACCACTATATTGTCGGTTATTGTCCGCGATATTTGCTAGCAGAAATTTTTGAGTTGCTTCGACAAAATTCTAACTTAGAGGTAAGGGTAGAGCGTGTCAATAAACCTCCAACTCCACTCCAGTTTCGCCTGTTGTGTAAAATGAGTGTCGATGCTCTGGATGATTTTCGTCCTTTCTCAAGTCGTCAATATCAACCCTTGATTGCAGAGATGGCGGTAAAATCTGCGTAAAGTAGTTATTTCGGCGCGATTAGGGGATAGAGCTTACGCATTTGATGGCTCATCTATTCTTTTGTCTTCTAATCATTATCAAATATCTCAATTTTTGTTAGAGAATCGATAGAAATTTGAGAATTTTCTAGAATTTCGTATGCTTCATCATCAGAAATATTTTGATAATTAATGTTCTCTAATGTTGGGTAAACTGAAACGAGACCTTCTACTATTAGTAAATAGTATTCTCCTACCCAAAAATAATGTTCATTCCAATCATAATCTAAAATTGAAATATAACTTTCTTCATCTTCCATAGTATAATAATCTGCTTTATATATGAAGTATGTTAATTCGCAGTCAACTTTGAGACTAAAGGGTATTACAAAATAATTGTCATATTTTTTTACATTATTAAGACTTAAATTTATTTCTTGTATTTCTTCAATTTCATCAATAATTCCCTCATTATTCTCATCAGGTATTAGATCAGAGGTAACAGTTTCTCCAGAAAGCTTATCACTTAAGTCAGACTCAATCGCAGATTCTATTAATAGACTATTGGAACCAATTAATTTTATAAGCTTATGAATGAAGTCATGCTGAGTTTTCAAATCAGATGTTATAGGAATAATAGAATCGTTTTGTTGTTTTATATCCACTAAAATCCCTTTAGGAATTAATAAATTGGTAGCGTCTAAAATCCCTTTAGGAATTGAAAAACTGGGAGCATATAGAATTCTTTGAGGAATTGAAAAACTGGGAACATCTAGAATCCCTTTAGGAATTGAAAAACTGGGAGCATCTAGAATCCCTTTAGGAATTGAAAAACTGGGAGCATCTAGAATCCCTTTAGGAATTGAGAAATTAGAAGTATTTAATGCAAGCAATTTTTTCAATTTAAATGTTGCTAAAACTTGATCGCTACGAGCTAAACTATCTACTCCCCGACTATAAACCAATAAAGGTTCAAACCCTGCCCCCAGCAAAGGCTCTGCTAAAGTCTCAACCAATGAAGCCAACCGTAGCACCTCTCCAATATCCTCCTGCTGCATTCTCTCACTCAACGCCTGCGCTAACTCCCGCGCTACCTCAGCTGGCTTCGTATATGCCAACGCCGTCCACTCCTGCGCCTCCCGCAAGTCCCGCGTATCTGCATCATCAGTCAATCGTTGCGCCACATAATCCAGCAAAAACTCTCCCAACTCATCAAATCTTTCCTGTCCAAACTTTTCCTTCAATTCCCGCAACAACAGATTGCGATCGCTTATATCCATTTCATACATCTCATAGCCCACCTGCCGACACAAACGCGACAGCAACACATGAGCCACCGCAGTCCAAGGGGCTTCGGGGACAAAGTTTGCCCAAATTTGGTAAAGTAAATCGGGCGTAAGTACCAAAGGAAACGCCGCATGACGAGCCAAGTTGCGGTGTGCTTCTCCAAACTGCTGGGCAAACCCTTCAACCCGTCGCTGGGAAATTCTCATCGCACGGGTTTGGTTAATATCAGTCGTCACATCAGCCATGAGTGCATTACCTCCCCAGCAATATATCGACCCCGCAACACGCTAATCGCCGCATTCATCCCCTGAGAACTCATCTCAAACATCGGTACAAAACGGGCTATTTCCCCAGCCGTAGTTTGCTGCCAGCACTCACTCGGCATTGGGTTGAGCCAAGCAAAATAACGCACCGACTGCTGTAACTGTTCAATCCACGCTTTAGTATTATCAACCCGTTCTCGGTCAAAATTTCCCCGTGCTGCTCCGGCATCGCTAACAATTAATACTGCCGCCCTTTCTCCAATTTCCTCAAAAATATCAGAAACAGTCTTGGCATCAAGCATCGCAGGATGACGATACAAGTATTCATCTGGGTAGTCGTGAAAATAAAATACATTAGTTGTTCTCAACCGTCCTCCCCGTTGTGCCGTTTCCACCAACTGCCGCGACAAATCGTGAAACGGAACCATCGAGCCTTCTTGGTCAATTAGTAACACTAGATCGGTACGATTTGTACGGGGTGGCATCAGTACGGGTTCCAGTAAAATCCCCTCACGCCCAATTTTTGCTACCGTCTCCTCAACATCTAACTCTGTGGGTACTCCTTGGCGCACCGGACGGCGCAGATAACGCCAGCATTGCTTCATTTGTCGCTTGGTAACGGGGAAATACTCTGTTAAAAGCATATAGCGGGGGCGTTTCATTTCTCTATTTCCGCGACTACTCCGCACAGCTTGGACTGCTTGCACTGGTTCGGGGGTGATGCTGGGAGGTGTTTCTAAATCTGGTAATGGCTCATCAAAAGAAGATTCTTCGGTTGTTGCTGTTTCGATTGAGGAAGATTCGTAATTTTTTTGTGTAGGTGAGTCTGAAATTAAACTTGAGGTGTCAGTGCTGGAGCGAGTTTCATTTAAAGAGACTGGAGAATTTTCTGTTGCGATCAAATCATAATTTACTTGGTGGGATTCGATTTGTTTCCACATCTCCCCAAACAACCGTCGAATCAGGCGATTTTCTTCCTCTGACTTTGCCCATAACATACAGCAAAGCTGCTCTAATTCCTGACGACTGCCGATACCAAAGCCAGCCTGCAAACTACGCAACACTGCCAAATACTCATCAACCCCCAACGGCAAACCATGCCGCTGTCTCAGACTGTTAAAAATATCTAGCAGTGGCAGTTCTTCAAGCTTCATTTTTCAGATACCGCAGATGATCTTCCCATTTTTTGAGCAAAACTTCAGGAAACAGCAGTTCTCCTTCAAGCTGCTTCAGCACCTGATCTTTAGGAAATTGACGCAGCACCGCAAACCAATCAAGCAATTCACTGGTGCTGACCTTTTTCCCCGACTTGCCTTTCTCCATTTTCCGCCGCAATTCGATAAAACGCTTCACCGCCCCTTCTACTAAATCACTGTCCGATTCAGAAAAGTGAGCCTGAACAATATTCGTTAACTGTGCGTAAGGAAATTCAATGTAATAAAACAAACAACGCCGCAGAAACGCATCAGGTAAATCTTTTTCATCATTGCTAGTCACAAACACAATGGGCGGGTAATTTGCCTTAATTTCTTCTCCCGTTTCTTCAATGTTGAATCGCTGTTCGTCAAGCTCCCGCAACAAATCGTTAGGGAAATCAATATCCGCCTTATCAATTTCATCAATCAGTACCACTGTGCGATGTGGATTTTCAAAAGCGCGTCCCAGCGCCCCTTTTTTGATGTAATTGTTGAGATCGTCAACCTTAGAACGGCTTTGTTTTCCCATCCGAGTCAGTTGAGCATCGTGTAAACGACCGACAGCATCGTAGGTGTAGAGTCCATCCCTTGCCCTAGTTGTAGACTTAATATACCAAGCCTCGTAGGGCAATCCCAATTCGTGCGCCACCGCCTGCGCCAAGCGGGTTTTACCGCATCCAGGTTCGCCCTTGAGTAACAGGGGACGCTGTAAAAAGATGGCAAGGTTAACCGCATTGACAAGTTCCGGCGAAGGCAAGTAAGGCGCGAGTCCGTACTGCTGACACTCTTCTGCTGAAATTGGCTTGCCAGTGTAAAACTGCTTACCGCTGGCGGCGAGTACACTTGCTAAATCAGCCATTTTGCCAATCCTCCTTCCCAACTATGACCGCAGTGGTAGCAAATTTCTTCATATACAAATTGAGGAATACCGTTATCAGACTTTTCTAACAAGTCTTGGGAAGTTAACCCAGCAGCCATTTGCATTGTCTCCATTGCCGTTACTGTATCAATCCAATCATCTAGGACATCGGTTGGAAAGGGACTAACGGGGGGCAAGTGCAAAGGAATGCGGGGATATTCTGGTTGGTCGAATTGCTGTGCCAGCGTAATATTTGACTGACAAACGCTACCGCTATTGTCTACCAAAAACATTAACAGGTGTGTCCCCTCTGAAGTCGGACAGCAATCTGTCTGAACCCTTTCCACCAGTGGTTCCCAGAATTCCTCAAGCCACCCCGTCAGAATGTTTGGCAACATATAGTCTACTGTGTAAAAAATAAAAATGACATCTTGAGTTAGGAAGCGATCGCAAACTCTATCGATAATCTCGTTTGGCTGAGCATCTTTCGGCAGACGAAACCAAGAGGCAACTTGTCGCCAAAGGTGAGAGATACTCCTCCCTACACCGTTGTGACTCACATCAATCTTGATCGGCGATATATTCTTCCACTGTGGCTTCACCCGGAATAACCGAGTCACCAAAAGTTGCTGTCCGCAGTAAGGCTCACCGTGAACCAAGAAAGCAGCTATTCGGTGCAATGTCATGACTTTTTTCACCAACCGCACCTGCTGCTTAAAGTCCATTTGCAGCAGCAAGTCAAACAGTAAATGAGGCGGCGTTTGAATCGGTAGAAATTCCTCTTGTGTCTGAACTTCTACAATTAGTTCATCAATGCGTACTCGGATGTCTACACCCACATCTTTACGAATCTCTACCAATAAAGCACAAAGCGCGAGTTGACCAGGGGTGACTTCACCGAAGACTACCAGTTCCTTCACCATACCTGTGATGAAAACATCGACAGGGGTATTCCAAACAAGACGACGCAGCACAGGTGCATCCATACCCAGCGCCCTCATCAAATACCCTCGACGCTGGTTCTCGTCCTCCATAAGTGGTCTGAGCAGAGGCAATAATTTTTGGATGATACCGCTACTTATTGCCATCGCTTAACTATATTGACAAACAAGCATAAATCTCCAGTGCATACTTCTTCAGGTGATTTGATATTTTATAAATTACACTAAACCTCCTATCCAACTGATTCTTTAAGCGGACTTAAGACCACACGAATAAATTCCTCTAATACCTCTGTATGATTCACCTGAACAAAAAGCTTTGGCTTTGCAGGCATTGTCCATCCAAGTTCCAATAAAAACCGAGTAAAAACTGAATCTTGACCAATAGATGATGCCATATTAAACATCAGCCGTGCGCCATCGCTCCATTCTGTTTCTGGCACATCAAAAAGTTTACGCGGATGAACAATATTTTGATTGGTTACGAAGCATGAAACAATGTGAATCCCAGCCTGTTTCAAAGCTTCGGTTACTGGCAGAGGGTTGCCGTCAGTAGGCTGACCGTCAGATAGGATAAATAGAACAGGTATTGTATCTTTAGGCAGGCGATCTAATTCTTTTTCAAAGCGCGATTTAACGGCTTTCAAAGCACCTTGCATGGGTGTCATTCCGTAAATCAGAGGCTCGATATCTTCTAGATAATCCCCTCGGTTGTCGAGTAAATCTGCTACTTCTTCTAATGGCAGTGTCATATCACTAACTTTACGGAGTTCCTCCTCCAGTACCGATCCAACTTCACGAATGATGATTTTACGAACTTCATCATCAGAGGAGGCATTAGCAAGTTCACGGGCTAAGCTCTCAGGTTTTTCCAGTTGTTTACGTTCGCGGTCAATACTGGCTTTTTTTGCAGAGTCAGCACCGATACCTGCCCCTAACCCTCCACCTACCAAACCCAAGGAACCTATCCATGCTGCACCAAAAGGCCCACCAACTAGAGCGCCAATAACAGTGAGCGCTACCCCACTAAGCACTCCCTTACATCCGCCCTCAACAGCACCCTGTTTGGTATCCTCGACAACACGCCCCTCTACTTCTGAAAAACTTTCCGGTAGAAGACCCATAAGCCGTTCAGCAATACGCGGATACTGATGCAACCTTCTAGTAAGTCGTTGAGCTTCTTCAGGGTTCAAGATATCTTTACCCCATTTAATGTACTTTTCCATATCTTTTATGCCATATTGCTTTGATATGGCTGCCAGTTCTTCATAGGGATTGTCATAGATTTGTAGGGGTGTATTATCCTCTTTTTTGGGTTGATCTAGGATTTGCTTTCCGAGTTCTATTAAAGTTATAAGATCGCCATAGTCTGTATCCTTTAGGCCGAAGGCGTAGACAAATACATCAATTGAAGCCTCATTCCCCTCTTGCTGACTCATCTCAATCTCTTTTTTAGCTTCCTTTGATAAATTTTTTAGAGATTCTTGAAAGCTTTCAAAACGATTCTCCTCTTTGCTGTCGTTATTGCGAATACTCTGTTTCATAGAGCCAGAAACATCGATAGTAAAACCTACAATAACATGATTAAATTGAGAAGGGTTTGGGTTGCTCATCAGTTAATTTTCCTGTTCATTCCATCAAAAAATCAAGACTGATATTAATCCAGTAGAATGAGCTGCTCTAATAACTTTCACAGATAGAGCAAGCTTGACTAGCACCCATTTGTACTCCCCTTACTCAAGCCAGTCAGCAGCTTGAATAGGTAATTAAATGATATTGAATTAATATAAAGTCTATCCAGACTCCGGTTTATTCAAAAGTGGACTGATCATTACTTCAAAAAACTGTGACAAAAATTCTGAATTATTGATCTGAGCGAAAAGGCGTGAATTTTCTTCAACTTGCCAGCCTAGTTCTTTCAGATAAGAATAAAAAGGCGAGTCTCGTGTTGGAATGGAGGCGCAATGAAACATTAGCCTTGCACCATCTTCCCAGTTATCATCAGATGTTTTATAAAGACGCTGTGGTTCTATCACGCTTCTCTCTGTAACGTAGCAGGAAATTATCAGAACTCCCTGGTTCTTCAACCGTTCAGCTATAGCAATAATTTCCTCGCGGGATACATCTGTCGGTGTTCCATCAGAAAGAACAAATAGAATAGGTTGATTCTTGTAAACGGAATTTATCAATTCAGCTTGCAAACGTTTTTCAGCCTCCTGAAAAGCTTGACCCATTGGAGTATCACCTAACATTTTTGGAACCATTTTATTGATATTTTTTTCATACAAGTTCCAATCTTCAAAGAGTTTGTCAATTGTAACTATCGAGTTAGCCTGACCAGGCAATGCCAAGAAGTCACGTACTCTTTCTCCTCTATCACCCCTTAATAAATATGCGACAGGATTACCAAAGCCAAAACCGAGTGCAAAAAGTTTCAGCAGTGGTAAAGTTTGGCCTGTTGATTCTTCTTGAGATAATTCCTTAGCACGGTTGATTAAGTTGTGAAGAGCTTCACGAAATCCATCAAAGCGATTTTGTACCTGGTTAGAACTATTTTTGATGGAAGAGCGCATTGAAAGTGAAACATCTACTACAATGCCAATTAACAGAGGACGCTCAGGGGTAATAATCATCTCATTCTGTTGATTAAGCAATTGGTTTTCAACTTCTGATAACAGATTATCTATAGTTGATTGGACATCTTCTCCTACTTTTTCACGAATAATTTCTAAGAATGCACATAACGCGAGTTTACCCGTTTTAATTTTCCCAAAAGCTACTAATTCATTAATTAGTCGGGGAATGAAAATATCTAAAGATGTGTTACATTCTAGTTTAGATAATATAGGCGAGTTAGTCCCAAATGCTGATATTAAATAAGCATCATAATGACTCGGATTGCTTATATGAACTCTTAGTAACTTTACTATCTTTTGCACTAAATCGCTACTAATTGCCATCTATAAGCTACCTCTGCAAGTAAGCGTAAATCTCTGGTGCATTTGCCTGTAAATCGTTCAAAACTGCAATCATACTCGTACCTGCGTTGCGTAAATAACGCCGTCCTGTACTTGGTTCAGTCAAATCCCCACCACTGTGGTGAATTGCTACCACTTTAAATTCATCATCAAACACAGGCGATCCGGAAGAACCCGGTAAGGTACTCGTGGTATATTGCACTACCTTATTATCAGCATAAGCGACAAAGTTATTCTGCATCGAGATTTTCTTCAAATGTCCGCCCGGATGCTGAATGATGGCTACACGGTCATCTCGCCGCATTTGCTTGCTTTTGAGGATGAGGGGATTGCCAAACTTAGGCGCATCTTTCAAAGTGACTACCGTGTAGTCTAATTCAGCATTGGTATAAAATCCACCTTCCGGTAATGCCTTAACCGTCTGAATCGGGCATTCTTTGCCGTTGATATCCAGTTGGTAATTGAAGGTATATTCACTTTCTTCGGCTTGGTCCCGACTGGCGATGACGTGATGGTTTGTCATTAATAAGTTGGGTGCGATCGCAAAACCCGTACCCATTCCCTTTGGAGTCCGCAGGTGAACCACCGCTTTTTCTGCTTCAAGAGCCAGGTTCAAAATGTAAATGTGGCGTAAAGTATCTTCCCCGATAATCTTTTCTTGCACATCTGCTAAACTGTCCGTTCCCCGCCATCGGTCAATTAGGCGGCTAGGACTTGTTGGAGTATCGAGGGGGTATTTTTGAAATAGATTTAGAATAAAGTCTGAATCTTCATCACCAGTAAAAGGCTGAATGTAGTTGAGGAAGACTCCCAAAGCTTCTTTACCGTAAGCCACCCGTCCGAATTGCGACAACAAGCGTACCACTTCCACGGAAACACCCATCGGCGCACCATCCAAATCTAGCCGTGCCAGGATAACATCTGTTTGGGGTACGCCTTCTAAAGCCCCTGTAACTAAGCGTCTGCGATCGCGCACGTTGGCAAAGTCGGGTAAGTTATGCACAATTCGGGTCAGTCGATTGAAGTCAGGCTGGTCTAGCTGAACGGTCAAGGTTACTGCTCCTATGCAACAGGGCTAATATATTTTGGCTTAAACAAATATTAATCCGCTACCGTTTACGCAGAAGTGGGAGGAGTTTCAGGAAAATCCGTCTTATAAGGCGGTTTTTCCTGAAACTGGACACTGAGGGCGATCGCTTAAAAAAAGATCTGATAAAACCTATGCCTAATTTAAAACCAGCTAAACCGACGCATCCTATTTCTTATCTCAATCTAAAAGCACAGGGTTTAAACACACGTTGGATAAATCAAGTTGCCAATAACCTTGATAGAATCGGCTGGATATTAGGTATATTGTTAGTTTTAGCGCCAGTTTTTCTCACCTTACTTTCTAGCAGTCATCAACCGAAATCTCTCCCTATTTCAGCAAAAGCGTTAGTTGGCAACCAGGTCATTGAGCTAGAAGTAGCCCGCACACCTCAGCAGCAAGCTGTGGGT
>ERZ1066117.1643-NODE-1643-length-10578-cov-52.568849_pt1 | contig 10578 bp, 4 predicted proteins | sample MGYA00382764_ERZ1066117 | MGnify/ENA primary metagenome ERZ1066117 (study PRJEB33369, sample SAMEA5778347) | biofilm metagenome | biome: Industrial cooling water; feature: Water cooling tower basin; material: Biofilm | place: United Arab Emirates | collected...
GATGTAGCCGAGGCGCCCCAACCGGGGCGAGACGCAGTCCGTCGGACGGCTACGCGGCTCCACCTCGACGGCGGCGGCCAGCAGGGCATCAAGATCCTCGACGGCGGTGACAACGGCCTCGACGCGGCGGTCGCGGTCGCGGTCGAGCCCTCGGGTGACGTGTACTTCGGCGGAACGATCTCCTCCATGGGCAACTTCCGGGCGTTCATCCGGCGCTCGAGCCCGAACCTCAACCAGGTGTGGTTCGCCATGTCGCCGATCGCCAAGCCCGCGCAGGACGGGCTCGGCGCGCTCGCCGTGGCCCGGGACGGTGCCGTGCTCTCGACCGGCTGGCACCGGGCCTCGGCCCTCGAGAAGAGCCGGGTGTTCCTGCGGCGGCACTCTCCCACGGACGGGTCGATCGACGGCCTCGACACCATCGAGGCCGGCTTCCAGAACGGGGACAACGCCGGTCACGCGGTGGCGACGACCGTCGATGACGAGCCCTTCGTCGCCGCGACGGTCACGCCCGACGTGAACACCGAGCCGAACGTATGGATGAAGCTCTACAACTCGAAGTACAGCCCGCCCGGCACCTGGCCGATCGAGTTCAAGGGGCTGGCAGGCCGGCGCGACGAGCCTCGCGGCGCCGCGGTGGGTCCGTGGGGGCACGTCGCGGTGGCCGGGTTCGAGTCGGTGTGGAAGCTCGACGCGATGAACAAGCCCGTCCTTCGCCGGCAGGCGTGGGTCTGGGTGCTGTTCCCTTGATGCGATGGAACGTCACGAAAAGAGTTTGAACAGGGCGGAGACTCGTGGCCCTACCACCTTAATCGTCGACGAATTCTCTCGAATGAACACTTCGTCCCCTACAAAGGACACTTCCTTCTGAGAGGGGACGAAAATGCGGATAACCGTGAGACCCTTAATGACAACCGGTTCAATGTTGCCCAGCAGGTGTGTCTTAAGCGGTTCAGTGAGCCCTGAGCTGCGGATGGCATCGGTAATTTTGCGAACGTAATGCTCAAGGCTTACGTTGAGAGCCTTGGCCTCCCTGTCCACACCAACAATGTGGCGACCGCTGACCTCGTAGGGTTGAATTCCATCGAGCTGAGAGATGCGAGCGACATCTTTGTCGGAATCAGCCACCCCGAGGAATACAAAACCTTCGCTCCTAGGCCCAAGGTTTGCAATGCCACACAATGTCTCAATCACACGCTGCATCAGCGCGTCATCAAAAAGTCGCGGGTTGGCAAGCCGAACGAGTCCCTGTTTGCACTCGTACCGCGATGACTCGATTCGCGAGCGGCGCAAGGCATTCTCAATGTCGAGCTCGAGCGCAGGCCCATGACCCAGAACTGGCGAAGGTTGGGCGGCGAAGAACTTTTCGATCAACCCCTTAGATACCCCAATATTGCGAGTCCTGTCTTCAGGTTTTGAGTAATGGGCCGCGGTGGTGATCCGCTTCTGCAACCCCTGAAGGGAAGAAACAATTGCGACCGGGTCAGTTGGAATTCGGTTTTCTCTAATCAACAACTCAAAGTAGGCCATGAACACCGCATAGAATGCAGCTCTAACCGGATTCCCGCTTCCTGGGTTGACAGTCTTCCTGAAAAAACTGCGCTCGTTTGTCTTGTTTGCGTCCTCAAGCGTGTTCTTGAGAACAGAGAAAACGGCGAGAATCTCCTTCTTCAGCTTCTCGCTTCCGTAGGTGGTAAGGGACGCTTCCACCTGTCGAAACTGGGAACTTTCCGTGTTGTAAAGTGCATCGAAGAACTCGCGACTCGCCGCGATTGGTTGACGCAGAACGACGGATGCCACCAGATCTGCGAGCACCTCTTCGTCGTCGCTCTCCTTTAGCTGCTTGTTGAGCAAGATGCCTTGCTCACACCAAAATGTCTCATCTGCACGAATTCCGTAGCCGCTATTCTGCTTACCGGACTCGATACTGATCGAGGGCATGTTGGTCAAGGACAGCAGGTCAGATGAAACATCTCCACGCACTTCGGAAGCGAGTTGCCGGACAGTTTGTCCAAACAGCGTCGACACGCCAGCTTGGCGCTTCTCATGGTCGCTCAGTTGACGACCGCCAGCGTTGATCCTACCAAAGACTTCGGTAATGATATTATCGTCGTTCTCAGGATAAACCGTGACGGCGAGTTGATAATCCAGAAACCCGGCCGACTCTCGCTCGGAGAGTTTAGGGGCAGAATCTGCGGCGGGAATAAAGAATCCTGCAGCCGCGGCCTGATTCGCACGCGTAAACTCTTTGGTCGGGAAATATCGCCCCTTATGCGCAAACTGATTCTCGATAAACGAGACGATCGCATTGGTTCGCTGAAGGCCGTCAACGATCTCGAGCTTTCCGCTCCCGTACACTTGTGGCCTCTCGCAGAGTAAGAGAAGTGGCACGGGGAACCCTGCGAGAATACTGTCAATCAGCCGCTCCTTTTCCGGAGTCGTCCAGACAAGCTTCCGTTGATACCGTCGATTGACCAGCAGAAGTTCCTCCCGGTAGAGACGGTAAAGCTCCTGGATGCTCATCCCTCGCGGCGTGACACTCATGTTGGTTTCTCGGGAGTTTTGGGTGATTGCTCACACGAGCGCGCTGCTCGGGAGGATGAGCATCGCGAGGCTACTTGGACTTGCGTTGTTCAGCAAGCCCAGTGGGACTACTCTGGGGATGCGTAGTTTGCGCACGCGTTCACCACGATGTTTATAGCCTCCGTGAAGAACGGGACGAACGAGTCGGCGCAGATGCTGCCGAGGACCCGGTAGGGGAACTTCATCACCAGCTGCTCGAGGTTCACGGACCCGGCGCCGGCGCAGAGGCCGTCGGCGTGGTGGGCGTCGCTGAGGACGCCGAGCATCACGACGGCGTCCTTGTCCCCGTGCTTGGCGGCGATCAAGCTCTCCGCCCAGCCGTCGGGCGTGCCGGCGGACAGGACGTCCGGGCGGGCGTGAAAGAGGACGACGACGAGGAGGGCGTCGTCGCGGAGGAAACCTGCGTTGCACCCCCCGGGGTCGTTGAGCTGCGGGCTGACGGCGGCGACCATCCCCTGTGTCGGGCGCAGGAGGTCCGGGTCGCCGCTGTTGCCGACCCGCGCGACACACTCGTACCCGGCCGCGAAGTCGGGGTCGGTGCCTGCCAGGTAGCGGCGTCCGCCGGTCAGTTCGCATCTGTCGTTGGTCGCCCCGGCGCCGACCGGGAACACGACCCCCGCGCCGAGGGCGCCGTCGCAGGGCGCGAGGTCGGCTTCGCTGACCCAGCAGGGGAAGTCGGGGACGGTGGCGCAGGTGCCGTTGTCCTGGCACTGCGACGCGCAGGTCGAGGCGAGCCCCGCCCAGCTCGGGTCGCCCTTGGTCACGAGGACGTGGATGTCGAAGTCCGCGAGCGCGGCGAACTCGGCGGTGAACCCCTCGATGGCCTCGAGCGAGCGCTTCTGGAACTCCTCGACCGGGTAGACGAAGCTCATCGGGCCGTTCTCGAGGACGAAGAGGAAGTCGATCTTCGTGCAGCCCGGGCCGAGACCCTCGGTGTCGAACGACGGCATGTCGGGGAGCGGCGTCGGGAAGGTCGAGGCCGACTGCGAGCCCTCCCCGCTCTCGGACGTGCTCGTGCTGTCGTCGCCGCCGTCGCCGCTCGTGCTGCTCGACCCGAGCGACGAGGCGCCCGTGATCATCGGGCTCGAGGTGGCCTCGGCCGGTCTCTCGCCGTTGCAGGCCGCGAGGACCGTCAGGAGGGCCGACAAGCCGAGGGCGCGAGACATGGCTCCGACCACCTTAGCGCGGAGAGAGGTCGTGCTCAACCGCGCGCGCTCGCCCGGGGGCTACAGGCCCGTCCCTGCCCCAACGGACGGGCCGGATGCCGGGCCCTGGACGCGCGCGGCATCGAAGGAGGCGGCCACGATGAACGACTTGCCGAGGAGCAGGACCTGCGGGCCATCGTCGGCGTCCTCGAAGCGGCCATGGTCGAGCACGGAGCACCGCGCGCCCGACATCTCGAGCACGTCCCGGTAGGCCGCGATCAAGGTCCGGGGCCCCCGGGCCAACATCCCGGCGGGTGAGGACAGCAGCTCGTGCAGGGGGACGGCGGTGTTGAGGAAGGTGGCGAACGGGATCCACCCGTGCGCCAGCGCCTCGTGTCTGGCGTGCAGACGACCGATCGTGCCAAACGGATCGGCGAGCGCGCCGTGGAAGGTGAGCTCGAGCTCGTCCTGCCGATGGGTCCAGAGCAACGGGTGCTGCTCCGCGAGGCGGATCGAGTCGACCTCCTCCGGGAACACGAGCTTGAACTGCCGGACATCGCGGGCCTCGACGCGCCAGCGCTCGGGTTGAGCCTGGGAGTGGTCGTTGCGCCGGACGAGGACTTCGAGGGTGAGGGCACGTGGGTCGAGGGCCCGCTCCACGCGCGTGATCTCTCCGCGGACGGCGTCACCGAAGTCGAGAAGCTGCTGCATGATGCGATCCTCCGTCACTGGAATTTCGTCTTGGGCTCGACGACCTGGCCGGTCGCTTCGTTGCGGTAGGCGTGGGTCTCGAAGCTCGTCCCGTCGGGGGCCTTGTAGTTCGAGCTGCGGATCTTCGTCCAGTCCTGCGGGGCGCCGCCGTGCTGGTTAGCGAGGCGATCGACGTCCCGGATCGGCACCCGTCCCCCCTGCCCTGCCATGACCTCGGCCTGCGTCTTCAGCTCTCCCAGCTGTTGCCGGCTGGCGAGGTCCTTCTTCAGCTTGACGGCGTTCGCGGCGTTGTGGGCGGCGTCGCGGGTGGCCCGTGCGGCGTCGTCGAGCATCCTCTGGACGTTCTTGCGGATCCGCTTGAGCGCGACCTTTGCGCCGACCTTCCCGACCTTCCACCCGACGCCGGCCGCACCGGCGACGAGCGCCGCGGTGTCGATCGCGTCCGAGACGGTGAGGGCCCAGTCGACGGCGGTCAGGGCGAAGTCGACGGTGCCGAGCGCCATCGACGTGAGCTGGGTGCTGCGGTGCTCGGCGAGGGCCCGGTCGCGGGCGACCGCGGCCATGCGGTTATCGAAGCCGGTGTTGGGGCTGTCGGGGTAGTTGTCGAGGACGCCGGGGCGGTTCTCGCGGCCGTGCGCGAGGCCCTTCTTGCCGGTCGGGTCGGTGAAGGTGACGGGGTTGCCGCCGACGTAGCTGTAGGGGTTGGCCTCGGCCGGCGTCGTCAGGGCGGCGTCGGGGTTCTCGACGAGGAAGTGCGGGTCGGGGCTCGCCCAGCGGCCGAGCGCGGGCAGGTAGTGACGGGCGCCGATGGCGATGGCGCCGCTGAGCGGGTCGTCTTCCTTGCCGGTGAAGCGGTAGGTCGGGCCGGCGGTGTTGTCCTTCGCGCGCCAGGCGAGCCGCGGGGCGCCGTAGGGGTCGGCGGCGTCGCGGGCGAGGACGCGACCGTGATGGTCGAGGACGAGGGCGGCGGAGCCGAGGCGGTCGGCGATGTGAAAGCGGGTCTGTTCGTCGGGGACGAGCGTGCGGTCGGTGGGGCCGTGGTGGCAGCTCAGGGTGAGGCCGGCGAGCGCGAGCGCGGCGGGGGCCAGGCGCCAGCGCGAGCGCGCGGCCCGGCGCGCGGCCGTGACGAGCCACGCGAGGAGGGCGAGCAGCACGGGCACGATGAGGGCGGCGAGTGGCGGCTGCTTGCCGGGTGCGTGGGCCATGCCGAGAGCGGCGTCCGGCAATTCGGTGAAGCCACCCGGGGGGAGCGGGACGGGGCTCTCGGCGAGCCGCTCGCCGGCGAAGTGGACCCAGCGGACGAGTTGGCCGTCGCGGACCTCGGTGTTCTTCGTGAAGTAGAGGACTTCATGCTCGAGGTCGCCGCTCGCGTCGTACTCGCGGCGGATCGCCCGCTCGCCGGTGTAGGCGTAGACGTGCTCGACGCGCGGGCCGTCCGCGGCGGTGAACGACTGCACGCGGCCGTGCGGGTCGTAATGCCAGGTGCCGGCGGGCAGCAGGCCCTCGCCTGCGACCTCGGCGAGCTGGCCGGCGGCGTCGTAGGCGAGCGCCTGGTGATCGAGCATGATGGCGGCGTGGGGGCGCGCATCGCCGTAGCCGAGGGCGCGGCCGGCGTGCGCGAGCAGGTTGCCGTCGTCGCTGTAGCGCCAGGTCTGCGATGTGCCCGCGGCGGTGTGGCCGACGAGGCGGCGCAGGTCGTCGTAGGCGAAGGTCTGCGTGAGCGAGAGGCCTTCGGCGGCGAGGTCGTCGCGGGTCTCGGCGAGCTGGCCGGCGGCGTCGTAACGGTGCGCGAGCGACAGCAGGGCGCGCTCGCCCTTGGTGACGCGCTGGCCGAGGACGCGGCCGCCGCGATCGAGGTCGCGGTGCAGGGCGACGCCGGACGGCAGGGTGATGCGGCGCCAGCGGGCGAGCGCGTCGTAATCGACGTCCTCGGTGAAGTGCGCGAGCGGGCGCTCGAGACCGCGGGGCGTGTAGTCGTGTTCGAGCGTGCTGCCGTCGGGATAGATGTCGCGCAGGACGCGATCCTGGGCGTCGTAGACCTGTCCGAAAGATAAGGTTACATGGCCACCGGCGGCGGCGAACGTGCGCGTGCTCGTGACGATCCGACCGCGCGCGTCGTAGGTGAAGGCGACGCGGCCGGCGTCGTCCTCCACCTCGACGAGCTGACCGCGTGCGTAGGGGCCGGCGCCGTCGTAGTGATAGCGGACTTCGCCGGCCGGCTCGCCGGTGGGGCCCTCGGCGCGCTCGTGCAGGAGGCGTCCGACCGCGTCGAACGTCCACATGGCCCGGGCGCCGGTGGCGTCCGTGCGCTCGATCAGGCGGCCGGTCTGGTCGAAGCGCTGGCGGATCGTGCCGGCGTCGGGCGAGTCGATCCGGAGGAGGCGGCCGGCACCGTCGCGGATGAAGGTCGTTCGGTGGCCGGCGGGATCGATGTGCGCGGTCAGGTGGCCGGCGGCGTCGTGCTCGTAGCGGTGGGTGATCGTGCGATCAGTCAGGAGCTGTTGGCGGGCGACGGTGCGGCCGAGGCCGTCGAGCTCGGTGCGCTCGGGCGTGTTTTGATAAGGGGGCTCGGGGTGAAGGTCCTCGTGATCGCGGTGCTCGTGCGCGAGGGGAGTGTAGGTCGTTTCGGTCTCGCGGCCGTCGGCGTCGCGGGTGAAGACGACGCGGCCGAGCGCGTCGGCGTGGGTGATGCTGCGCGGCCAGTCGGCGGCGAGCGTGATGGTTGCGCCGGGCGTCATTGCGGCTGCGGGGAGGGGCTGGCCCTCGATCACTTCAGCGACGGCGCCGGCGTCGGAGTAGATCCGGGCCTCGTCGAGCACGGCGGCGGTGCCGCTGTCGTCCTGCGTCACGCGGACGCGCGGTCGCCCGAGCCCGTCGAGGTGGTCGGCAACGAGGTCGACGTCGGGCTCGCCGCTGATGCGACGCAGCTCCGTGAGGATCGAGGGCCGCGCGGTGCTGCCGTCGAGGTAGTAGCGGTAGCGGGTCGTCGGAAGCTCGGGCGAGTCGCCGGGGAGCACTTCGGCGACCAGGCGGCCGAGGCCGTCGTACACGGCGCGCGTCGTCGCGCCGCTGGGGTTGGTGACGGTAAGCGGGTTGCTGTGGCGCGTATCCCAGGTCGCGGTGGTCACGAGCGCGTCGCCGGCGGCGAGGTGCAGGCGCTCCTCGACCGGGAACAGGCCGGCGGCGTCGTAGCGGCGCTCGAGGGTGCCGTCCTCGGCGTCGCGGAGGTGGGTGACGTTGCCGTAGGAGTCGACCGTCTGGCGCAGGGTCGGGGTCCAGGTGTCGCCCCCGAGCCAGGTCTCGACGCGCGCGACGAGGCCGCGCGCGTCGAGCTGGCCGAGCGGCAGACCCTGCTCGGGCTCGCCGTCGTAGTAGGTGCGCGTCGCGGTGATCTGGGTGCCGTCCGCGTCGGTGATGGTCTGCTCGGCGACGCGATCACGCGGGCCGTCGCCAGTGAGCGGCTCGGCGTAGATAGTGGTGGTGATACGCTCGTCGCCGGGGTGGTCGGCGGCGGTCAGGGGGTCGACGCGGCCGAGGGCGCGCTCCTCGGTGACGTTGCCCCAGGCGTTGTGATCCCATTCGGTGCGCACGCGGACGGCGGCGGCCTCGGGACCGGCCTCGAGGTGGTAGGTGTCGGTGGCGACGCGGCGGACGGCGCGGACACCCGGCGCGGGCGCGTCGACCTCGATCGTGTGCTCCTCGCGGACGAGGACGCCGCGGGGACTTGCGGTCTCCGCCGACAGGAGTTGCAGCGCGCGGGCCTCGTCGGTCCTGCCGAGGTCGTAGCGGCTGACGATCGTCGCCGGCTCGGTGTAGGCGTCGCCGGTGGTGTCGTCGCGCAGCTCGGCGAAGCCGCGGAACTCGCCGCGGGCGGGGTCGTACCAGCCATCGCGGAGGCTGCGGCGGAGCAGGCTCGACCAGCCGGCGCCGTCGTCCTCGCGCGTCTCGGTGAGCACCGGCAGCGGCTCGGGCGGGGTCGTCGTCCACGGCGCGCCGGTGGCGGCGTCCTCGGCGGCGAGTTGGGCGGCCGGGCGGTAGTGGTGCTTGCGGACGTAGCCGAGGCCGTTCTCGAAGCGCGCGAGAAGGCCGGGACGCTCGGGGTACAGCGACCAGACGCGCCAGGGCTGCGAGCCGTCGGTGTCGACGCGCAAGACGTCGAGCGTGCCGCTGCCGTCGATGTCGGTGACGATCACGACCTCGTCTGCCTCGAGCGCGGGCCAGGCGGCGGAGCCGGCGGCGGCGAGGCTGCCGTCGAGCTGGTTGATGTAGAGGTCGAGGCCGTTGCCGCCGATCCGCAGGAGGTCGGCGGCGCCGTCGCCGTTGATGTCGGCGAGCTCCCAGCGGTCGGTCTCCTGCATCACCGGGACGCCGGTGAATTCGATCGGCTCGTCGAACAGGCCGAGGCCGGCGCCCGCGGCGACGACGATCCGCGCGTCGGTCTTGAGGAGGCGGACGAGATCGGGGAGGCGGTCGCCGTCGACGTCGGCGAGCTGGACGTCGGGATCGCCGAGGCGCATGCCTGGGGGCGGGGGCGGGACGGCGTCGGCCGGTTCGTAGCCGATGCTGTCGCGGTGGCGCAGCCAGATCCAGCCGTCGGCGTCGTCGTGGCGCAGGACGTCGATCCGGCCGTCGAGGTTGAGGTCGACGAGCGCGACGCGGGGGTCGGTGAGATCGAAGCTGAGATCGAGCGGGACTAGGTCGGCCTTGCCGAAGGGTGCCCCGCCGCCGCCGAGGTAGCTCCACAGCTCGCCCGGAGCTGGCTGTGCGAGCAGGTCTTGCACGCCGTCGCCGGTGAGGTCGGCGAAACGGGTCGCGGAGGTCAGCGAGGCGGCGGGCGACGGCAGCTCGGTCCACGTCGCGGCGAGTCGATGAGTGCCGAGGTTCTTGCGGTAGCGCCAGGTGCCGGGCTCGCCCACGAGCAGGTCGGGGAGCGCGTCGCCGTCGACGTCGAGCCACGCGCGGCCGTCCGCGGTCGGGTCGAGCGCGGGTGCGCCGAGTACCTCGCGGGAGGCCGGGGTCGCGGCCTCGCCGGTGTAGGTCAGGCGCCAGGTCGGCAGCGCAGCTCCGTCCGCGGCGACGGTGGCGATCGACGACAGGCGGCTGCTCGGCGCCTCGGTGCTGCGGGTGTTGGTCAGCGTCGTCGTTCGCACCGGCTCGCCCACGGCTTCGGTGCGGATGGACGCGAGACGGTGCGCCAGGGCGACGCGCCGGCCGAGGGCGCGGCTGGTGACGATGTCCGCGCGTGGCTCGTAGTCGAAGAGGACCTGCGCGCGGCCGTCGTTGTAGGTGATCGCAGACAGCAGCGGCGCGTCCGTGCCGGCCCGGCAGGTGTAGTGGAAGTCGATCCGGTTGCCGTGGACGTCGGTGATCGCCGAGATCTCGAGGCGCAGCACGCCGGCTTCGCCGACGAGGCGTGCGTCGTCGGTGAGGCCGAACAAGTAGCCGGTGCCGTCGGTGGCGATCGCCGCCATCGCGCCGCCGGGGAGTTCGCGGACGAGGATCGGTGGGCCCTGTTCGATGCGCTGGCGGTAGACGCCGGGGGCCGTCTGCGTCAGTTCTTCGCCGTCGCCGAGGTGGCGCAGGATCCACACGGGCGGTGAGCCGGTGCGCGGCAGGCCGGCACGCGGCGAGCGCTCGATCGCCGGCAGGCCGAACGACCAGCCGAGGCCGACGAGGCCCGCGCCGCCGCCGGCGTCGTAGCGCAGCGCGAGCGCGGGCGCATGACCGGCGCGGCCGGGTGGGACCTCGATCGGGTAGACAAGCGACGGCAGGCCGGTCGCGGGGCCGACCTCGTAGGCGCGGCCGAATCCTTCGATCGAGGCGGGGCCCTTGGGGATGTTGATTGCCGTGGCGAGGGTAGAGCTGGTGTCGGCGAGCGCCAGTGCCGGCAGCAGCAACACGGCCAGCGCGAGCAAGCGGAGCGCACAGGGCAGGAAAGTCGGCGGCATGGCGTGTCCTTTCGGGTATCGGACAGAAAGCAGCGCCGGCAGAGACCTGCGCGGTGCAGGTTTCTGGTCGCTGCTAGATCGCTGTCGGTTGTCAGTAACTCCCGTGCCGCCGTCGCGGCTTGGGTCGGATCGCGCGGATGCCCTACCTGCCAACATCGAGTGAGACACGGACCCCCTGGAAATTAGTGTGCAGG
>ERZ1066117.1647-NODE-1647-length-10568-cov-10.186531_pt1 | contig 10568 bp, 7 predicted proteins | sample MGYA00382764_ERZ1066117 | MGnify/ENA primary metagenome ERZ1066117 (study PRJEB33369, sample SAMEA5778347) | biofilm metagenome | biome: Industrial cooling water; feature: Water cooling tower basin; material: Biofilm | place: United Arab Emirates | collected...
CCCCCGGACAGCAGCCCCCCGCCGCCTGCGCCGGCCGCACGCGCGCCGCCCAAGGGACCGGCTGCTTGACTTAAAACCAAGGCCAGTTAACCTTAATCTCCGCCGATTTAGCCTAAGCGGCCGGCCGATAACCAATCCCGCGCCCCGTATCGGCTCCGGCCAGCCAGCCCTCCCGCGCCGCCCTCCGCCGCGCGCTCCCCCCTGAGACCCACACAGAACCCATGGCTTCCCGCGCCCCCCGCCCCGCCGCCTCCCGCTCCAAGGCCGCCGCGGCCCCCGCCGACAAGGCCGCCGCCGAGAAGGTCCCCCTGCGCCAGTTCCTCGAGATCCCCTACGACGAGCTCGAGGCCCGCAACCTGGCCATCAAGCAGCAGCGCCTCGAGCGCCTCGATCCCGAGCGCATGAAGAAGCTGCGCATCGCCGACCTCGAGGCCGAGCCCTACGTCAAGGCCGTGACCGTGTGCTTCACCGACCTCGAGGGTCGCCTGCACATGCTCGACTACGACAAGAAGTTCCTGCTCGGCAGCTACGACAACCTGACCTTCGACGGCAGCTCGATCCGCGGCTTCTCGGTGCAGTCCGAGAGCGACCTGCGCCTGGGCATCGACTGGTCGGCCTTCTACTGGCTGCCCTCGGACGTCTTCGGCCCGGGCAAGGTGCTGGTCTTCGGCGAGGTCTTCGGCCGCGACGGCCGCATCTACGAGGGCGACATGCGCGCCCAGCTCAAGCGCTTCCTGGCCGAGCGCTTCAAGCTGGACGGCTCGACCTGCTACGCCGCCAACGAAATCGAGGGCTTCCTGTTCAAGGGCCGCGACGCCGAGCGCCATTTCCACGAAACCGGCCACTTCGAGTACGTCTCGACCGGCGGCTACTACCACTCGCTGCCCAGCGACCCCCTGCGCCAGTTCATCGACGCCGCCGCCGAGGCCCAGCGCGCCATGGGCTTCTCGAACGAGAAGGACCACCCCGAGGTGGCCCCCAGCCAGTTCGAGATGAACTTCTCCTACAGCGAGGCCCTGATCGCCGCGGACCAGTACCAGCTCTACAAGCTGCTCTGCCGCCAGATCGCCGCGCGCATGGACATGACCGCCTCGTTCCTGCCCAAGCCCGTGGTCGGCATCAACGGCTCCGGCGCCCACACGAACATCTCGGTCAGCCGCAAGGGCAAGAACGTCTTCCACGACCCCAAGGGCCAGGACGGCGTCTCCAAGCTGGCCTGGGAGTTCATCGACCGCATCCTCAACGCGGCCTCGGACATCTGCCTGGTCCTGAACCCCAGCGTCAACGCCTACCGGCGCCTCGATCCGCACTTCGAAGCCCCCAACCAGATCAAGGTCTCCCCGGTCGACCGCGGCTCGATGATCCGCATCCCCCTCGGCAACGAGAAGAGCGCGCGCATCGAAGTCCGCTCCGTCGGCCCGGACACCAACATCTACCAGACCCTCTACACCCTGTTCCGCACCGGCTTCGAGGGCCCCGACGGCGATCCCAAGGACGAAGGCAAGCGCACCCGCACGCGCTTCCTGCCCGACAACATCTTCAAGGCCATCGACGCCTTCAAGTCCTCCGACTGGGCCAAGACCCTCTTCGGCGCCGCCGTCCACGACAAGTTCGCCGAACTCAAACTGAACCAAGCCGAACGCTGCCCCAAAGCCCTCGGCACCCGCGTCAAGATCGCCGAAGTCCAGTTCCACCACGAAGTCACCAACCAGTACCTCTGGAACCAGTTCTGACCCGGGTTCCCGGAGCCCGCTGACCGAGCCCGCACTCCGCTCCCCACGCCGAGTGCGGGCTCGCAACGTACGGTGCCGCACACCAGTAGTTCACTACCGCGACGAGAAGTACCGGAGCAATTCGCTCACCGCCAGCGCACCCCCCGCCTTCCGTCCATGAGGGCCCCCATGGCCTGATCGACCCAACCGGTGATGCGAAGAGCGTCAGCACCAGCGTAAGCAGCCGCAAACCAGGAGCCCATCACCTAGCGCCAGTCGGATCGATCACAAGGTCAACAGGCACCCCGTGCTGCGCCCTTACATTTCCGTTGCAAAGCGATCCCCGATCTCCTCGCGCGCACGCCGGCCAGCGGTCCAGCCCGGTAACCGAGCAGCCGTCTGGCTCCCGTCGGGTGCGCTACCGACACCCTCGGCACGCCGAACAGCGCCAAAGCGCACCCGGAAGCCGCCAGATGCAGGCCGAGCCCCGCCCGAGCTCTTCCTAGGGATCTGCCCACCCCCCGTAGAATCCAGGAACGAGCCGGCCGCCCCCCAAGCGCCTTCCCCGCCGCGCCCCAGCCCCCTCCAGCCTGCCCGGAGCCATCGACCCGCCCCGCTCCACGCCGCCTGCCCTGCCTCACCCGTCAGCATCGCAGCACAGAGCCTCCGCCCGAATCCACCGATCCGCACCGCGCATCCCCAAGGCGCCGCCTGCGAACTTTTACACACTCGTTACACAGCGAGCTTCGAAACTCCTGCGCGGACGCAGATCAACGCGCAAGCCCGCACGATAAGCACCCCTTCAGCACCCTTCAGCTGCCCTCCCATGACCCTGGCGCACACCGAACCGCGCGCCAATTCGCACCTCAGGACCGCCCTATACCCGGCGCTCCCCTCAGCGAACCTTCCGCAGGCGCTGCCACCGCCCCTAGAATTCTGAGACAAGCCCCCCGGCCCAGCCGCCTTCCCCGCCGCGCCCCAGCTCCCAGGCCCCGCCGCGCCCCCTCGCTCCGCCGTCCCCCCGTCCATGGCCCGCAAGAAGGCCGCCGTCTCCGGCGCCAAGTCGACCGCCCACATCGGTTTCGAAGCCAAGCTCTGGCTGGCCGCCGACAAGCTCCGCAACAACATGGACGCGGCGGAGTACAAACACGTCGTCCTGGGCCTGATCTTCCTCAAGTACATCTCCGACTCCTTCGAAGAGCACCGCCAAAAGCTCCTCACCGGCTCGAAGTCCAAAACCGGCGACTACGCCGGCGCCAACCCCGAAGACCCGGACGAATACCGCGCCGAGAACATCTTCTGGGTCCCCAAAGAAGCCCGCTGGCCCCACCTGCAAGCCAGCGCCAAGCAGCCCACGATCGGCAAGCTGATCGACGACGCCATGGTCGCCCTGGAGCGCGACAACCCGCGCCTCAAGGGCGTGCTCCCCAAGGAGTTCAATCGCCCCGGCCTCGACAAACACCGCCTGGGCGAGCTGATCGACCTGATCGCCACCATCCAGCTTACCGCCGCCAGCGAAGGCGAAAAGTCCCACCGCTCAGTCGACCTCCTGGGCCGGGTCTACGAATACTTCCTGACCCGCTTCGCCAGCGCCGAAGGCAAGAACGGCGGCCAGTTCTACACGCCCTCCTGCGTCGTGCGCTGCCTGGTCGAGATGCTCGCCCCCTACAAAGGCCGCATCTACGACCCCGCCTGCGGCTCCGGCGGCATGTTCGTGCAATCCGAAAAGTTCGTCGAGTCCCACGGCGGCAAGCTCGGCGACATCTCCATCTACGGCCAAGAAAGCAACCCCACCACGCGCCGCCTGGCCGTGATGAACCTGGCCATCCGCGGCATCGAAGCCGACTTCGGCCCCGAACACGCCGACACCTTCCGCCGCGACCTGCACCCCGACCTGCGCGCCGACTACGTCCTCGCCAATCCACCCTTCAACGACTCCGACTGGTTCCGCAAGGACGACGACGTGCGCTGGCAGTTCGGCCTGCCCCCCAAAGGCAACGCCAACTTCGCCTGGGTGCGGCATTTCATCCATCAACGCAATAGCAAGAAGAGCCAAAATGTGGTCTGACAACGAAACATCCGACGACCTCTTTGGTTTTCGCGTCCACGCCGACCTGATCCGAGAACTCATCATGGATCCGGCGGTGTTGCCGGCGACCATTGGAGTCTATGGCGATTGGGGTGGCGGCAAATCGAGCATCATGCAGATGCTGCGGGACGACTTTGAAAGGGAAACCGCAGGCCAGAACGCGGAAGCCAATCCCTACAAGGGTGTGGCGGTGCTCTATTTCAACGGCTGGCTCTTCGAAGGTTACGATGACGCGAAAGCCGCGCTGCTGAGCTCCATCCTGACGGCTCTATGCGACCACAAACGGTTCGGTCCGAAACTCAAGGAACGCGCTGGTAAGCTTCTCAAGCGGGTGGATTACATGCGCGCCGTGAGGATGCTTTTCACCGGGGCCGTCGCGGGCGGCGTGGCGGCGGCAACGGGCGGAGTCGGGCTCGCGGCCATCCTCCCCGCCCTGGCCAGCGGCGCATTGACGGGAGCGAAGGATTCAGCGCCAGATGCTATCAGGGACGGCCTCGAAAAAAGAGCTGAGACCAACCCGGATGAGGCGCTCTCCGACATTCGCCAGTTTCGCGACGATTTCGCAAAGATGCTCGCCGAAAGCGACATTAAGACGCTGGTCATTTTGATCGATGATCTGGACCGATGTTCCCCGGATCGGATCATCGAAAATCTGGAAGCCATCAAACTCTTCTTGAACGTGCCAAACACGGCCTTCGTGATCGGTGCAGATCGGCGTATTATCCGGCAGGCAGTGGCTTGGCGCTACCGAGATAGCCTGAAGACATCGACCGAAGGGCAGTCCGATGCTAGCGAGCGGTTGGTGGACGACTATTTGGAGAAGCTCATCCAGATCCCGTATCGACTCCCCCGTCTGTCCCCATCAGAGATCGAGACGTATCTTACGCTCTTGTTTTGTAAACGCCACCTGGAGCCAGCGCTCTTCAGGCGGGTGTGCGAGGAGTCGCGGAATCAGCGGGCCAAAGATCGCTACTGCGCGTTTGCCCAGACTAACGCTTTGGAGGCCCTTAAGAACTCTACTCTGCCACCAAAACTCTCAGAGGCACTGCGCGTCGGGGCGGCAATCGCCTCGCAGGTCACGGATGTGCTTCAGGGAAACCCACGTCAAGTGAAGCGGTTCCTGAATGCCTTCTTTCTGCGGCGAAAGCTGGCTGATGTCGCCAAGCTCGACGAGGTGAAGGACGAGGTTTTGGTGAAGCTTATGCTCTTGGAATACGCGGCACCGAAGCTGTTCGATAAGTTATTCGGGAGCATGGATGGTCAGACGGGCTTGGTCGGAATTCTCGCAGAGTTGGAGCCGAAGCCGGACTCCAAGACCGGGGCCGCACCTTCGGCACCGAAAGACGGACTTCAGGAGTGGGCGCAGATGACCCGCTGGCTCGCGCTGCAGCCCCCGTTGGCGAATATTGATTTGCGCGACTACATGTGGGTGACGCGGGATCGACTGGGCTCGACGATGAGTGGGACGACTATGGTTCCTCCAATCGTTCGCGAGATCTTTAGGAACGTGCTGAGCGAGGTGGGTGACGCCGCAGGACGAAGAGCAATCCATTCGCTTCAGCCTGCGGAGCGTTCGATCCTGACTCAGTTGTTGGTTGTGCATGCGCAACGAGCCCCGGGCGATGTGAAGGCTTTTCGAGCGCTGATGGAAATCGCCAATATTGACGCGCATGTTGCTGATGAATTTCTGGCCGTGGTCTCGAGGATCCCAAATCGAGATCTTTCAGCCGCGCTGGGAATTCACATAGTCACGACGTCCAAAGAGTTGAGTGCCTTGGGGAAGGTATGCCAATCGATTGTTGCTGAGAATCAGGACGTGAAAACCCCATTCGGAAAGGCTCTGAAACAAACGGCGAGATAGCGTATGGGCACGTCAACCAACTATTTGGGATCGCCAAACTGGGCGGCGGCAAAAACTGAAACCACCCGGGCGGGAGGCGAAGGGCACGTAACACCGCAAAAGGCAAGTTCCATCGTTAGCGGATTCGTGGAACAGATGGCGCGAACGCCGCAACTGGGTTTCGGAGCACCGCTTTCCAGCCAGGGAGGCGGATCAGCTACTCGATCTGGAGGTGGCGGAGGTAGTGGGGGGGGTGGCGTCGGAACCCGTCGAGTCGGTGGATCAGCACGCACGGTCGCACGCGGGATTGGGGGATTCTTGGCTGATGTCGGGACCAAGGGATTTCGCGAGGCGCTGGCGGAGCGCGGATTGGCTGACCTTACGGGCAAGTCTCCCGATCACATTGCATTGGCACTAGCTGATCTTCTTGGCGGACCCGCCAGCTTGATTGAGCAAACCGCTTTGCGTGGCGCGCTCATAGAACTAATGCTCGAATGGTCGGAGGGCGTGCAGGGAATCGACGGGTTGGCCGGGTCGGTGACGAACGCCGCCCAGAACATCGAAGGCGCGCTCCATGACTTTTTCGGTCACTATATTTTCGAGGTTTTCAAGACCGTGGGCTACCAGGGCGTTCTCGCTACCCACGGTTTTGAAAAAGCTGAAAACATGGCAGGCCAGATTCGAGATTTCATCGACGCTAAAATCGGAGGACTAAAAGCCTCGCGGGCGCTTTCTTCGGTTGATTGGAGTGGCACCGCCGGTGCGGCGATTGTGGACGGCATCGTCGCGGACACGATTGCAATCTTTGGGGGGGAGCACCCATGAGACGAGACATAACCATCACGATTGCGCCAGAGTCCGACATCAGGAAAGAGATCGCCAAACTCTCACTCCATTTCGACGGACAAACCGAAGAGGTTGTTCTCGATGTGAATGCAACGGCTCTACTGAGAGTATCGCGGACCGTCCCAGACCTTGCTCAGGATTTTTTGTGCGTCGCATCGTGTATCTACGCTGCGGACAAGGCGGTGGCTCGGGATAGCGCGGACGACAAGTGGACTCGACATCTAGCCATCGAAATCCCTGTCGAAAATGTCTATACATGGGCCGATGTCGCCGATGAACTGTCGGATTGTATCGGCTTCCTGACCGGTGACCGCTGGGAAATCTCTTTCAGGCACGGCGAAAAGCGTTTGGTTCAAAAGAAGCCCAGGAGACGTAGCGTCCGGTTCAAGCGTGCAACCGGCGGAGCAGTTTGCCTCTTCTCAGGAGGGTTGGATTCATTCATCGGCGCAGTGGACTGGCTCACCGAAAACCCGGCCGAGAAAATACTTCTGGTTGGGCACTATGACGGGGATGTTTCCGGCCCTCGCTCGGACCAGCGGGCATTGCGGGCTATCTGCAAACAAAAGTTCGATGGCCGTTTTGACCTCGCCCAAACTCGTGTTGGTCTTTCATCTGGTGGAGCTGATACCAATTTCCGTAGCCGTTCACTCCTGTTCGTCGCCCTTGGATGTTACCTTGCCGAGCTACTAGGCGAAGGCACGCCAGTCTTGATTCCGGAGAACGGCCCCATCGCGCTGAATTTCCCTTTGACCCCGGCACGCCGTGGATCATGCAGCACCCGGACTGTTCACCCTCACTTCATATCGGGGCTCAACGAAATTCTTAGACGGGTGGGAATGCTCAATCCAGTCATTAACCCCTATGCACTAAAAACCAAGGGCGAGATGGTAGAGGAGTGCCGGGATCAAGCCGTGCTCAGCAGGGCCCACGCTTTTACTCGTTCATGCGCGAAGTCATCGCGCCGAGGCCATTGGATTAATAGAAAAGGCCCGTCTGGCAAAGCGCCCCTCGGGTGCGGGATTTGCATTCCTTGTCTCTTTCGCAGAGCTGCGCTCCATAAGCGCGGTCTTGATAATGAGATCCACGGTATTCCCGTGGAGTTGATTACTGATCTTGAAGGAGCTGCCCAATCTGACTTGTTGGCGCTAGTCGCCTTTCTGCGGAGAGGTGACTCTGACCGCGAGATTGCTGCGGGTTTGCTTGGAAACGGCTCGCTGCCGATGGACCGGCTTCCGGCATACATTAATTTGGTAAAGCGGATGCGCTCTGAGGTGCTCACATGGATACGAGCAAGCGGGTCGAACTTCTTGAAACACGAGGTCCGAGCATGCTAATTGATACACACTGTCATATAGACCAGTTCCCCTCTCCCGAATGCGTTGTTCGGGAGTGTGAGAGGTATGCGGTGCGTGTGGTGGCGGTCACCAATCTTCCTTCACATTTTGCACTCGCAGTGGACAGGCTACGCGGAGACAAGTTCGTGTCCGCGGCTCTGGGGATGCATCCTCTCCTCGCAGCCGAAGGCATCCGCGAGTTGGCCGCGTTTAAGCGGATGGCCCCTCATTCCGATTTCATTGGCGAGATCGGACTCGATTTCTCTCGCCAAGGCATGTCATCGAAGACAATTCAAGAGCGCCTGTTCGAGGAGGTTCTTAGCACGATCCGCGACCGCCCACGTTTCATCACGTTGCATAGCAGAGGTGCTGAGGGCGCGGTTTTAGAATGCCTTCGTCGGCACGGTATCAAGGCGGCGGTCTTTCATTGGTTCTCGGGCTCGATTAAGGTCCTTGAAGACGTATTTGCTGAGGGGCATTTTGTATCCATAAACCCGGCTATGATTGCCAGTGCTAGCGGCCAACGAGTGGTCGAGAAGTCACCCAAAGATAGAATTCTTGTCGAGAGCGATGGACCATTCACAAAGGTCCAAAACCAAGTCTGCAGTCCTCCAAAAGTGGCACTAGTCTATCAGTACTTGGCTTCTCGTTGGAATGTTTCGAATGAGGCAGCTGCTGCATGTATAATGGCCAATTTTGAGAGAATTGTGGGCAAAGGCTATCCGAATTCAACTGCGTGATATTTTGTCTGTGGCCGACAATGTGGCGGGGAGCTGAATTTTGAGAGCTTCAGCTTTAAGCCGAGCATTGAGACAGCAGAACTGGGTAAGTTCGACGCGAGTTTGATGAAATCGCCAAAGGCGAGTAACTGAACAGGCATGAGTATTGCAAGACAATATGGGCCGTACTAGAGGCGCTGGTGTTAAAGCCGAAGCGCATCGAGCTCGGCGCCACCGATCTGCTGGGGCCCTTCGGGAAGCGTCCGGAAGTTATAGACGGGAAGGCGATTGTCGTCTGTATGACCCGCGACATCTGAGTAGAACTCTACGCTGCGTTTATCAGGCTACCGTCCGAATACGCAGCGGAAACCCTGGGTTTCGTGATGATTGGCAGTTGCGAACACGGCCCTGAGTGGTAGAAGCACATCCGCGGCGAGAGTTCCTTCAACGTACGGTGCCGACGTACGGTGCCGCACACCAGTAGTTCACTACCGCGACGAGAAGTACCGGAGCAATTCGCTCACCGCCAGCGCACCCCCCGCCTTCCGTCCATGAGGGCCCCCATGGCCTGATCGACCCAACCGGTGATGCGAAGAGCGTCAGCACCAGCGTAAGCAGCCGCAAACCAGGAGCCCATCACCTAGCGCCAGTCGGATCGATCACAAGGTCAACAGGCACCCCGTGCTGCGCCCTTACATTTCCGTTGCAAAGCGATCCCCGATCTCCTCGCGCGCACGCCGGCCAGCGGTCCAGCCCGGTAACCGAGCAGCCGTCTGGCTCCCGTCGGGTGCGCTACCGACACCCTCGGCACGCCGAACAGCGCCAAAGCGCCTCGGAAGCCGCCAGATGCAGGCCGAGCCCCGCCCGAGCTCTTCCTAAGGATCTGCCCACCCCCGTAGAATCCCGGAACGAGCCGGCCGCCCCCCCGCGCGCCTCCCCCGCCGCGCCCCAGCCCCCTCGCTTCGCCGTACCCCGCCCATGGCCCGCAAGAAGGCCGCCGTCTCCGGCGCCAAGTCGACCGCCCACATCGGTTTCGAAGCCAAGCTCTGGCTGGCAAGCGTATGAGGCTGGAGGAGCTTCAGCCAGACGCCACGGTGCGCGGCATCCTCCCGGACGCGCAGGTCACGGTGGTCAGCGTCGCCTGGCACGGGTCGGATGCCCTCACCCTGGTCTACCGAGGGACGAACGGCCGCGTGGCCGAGGAGATCCTATATCGACACGACGAGCCGCGCCTCGACCTAGTCGAGGCGGGCCGCCCCTGGAGCTTTGACGGCGACGGGGCGCTTTTTCGCTTGGTCGCAGAAGCCCACCGAATCCGCCTCGCGCACCTCTTCGACCCGGTGTTGGCCGTGCACACGTCGCTGGTGGAGCCGTTGCCTCACCAAATCACCGCGGTCTACGAGGCCATGCTCCCTCGCCAGCCCCTGCGCTTCCTGCTTGCGGATGACCCCGGCGCTGGTAAGACCATCATGGCCGGGCTGCTGATCAAGGAACTGATCGCGCGCGGGGACCTGCGGCGCTGCCTGATCGTGTGCCCCGGCAGCCTGGCCGAGCAATGGCAGGACGAACTGGGCCGCCGCTTCCACCTGCCTTTCGATATCCTCACCAACGACAAGCTCGAAGCTGCCCGTACCGGAAACTGGTTCCTGGAAAACGATCTCGCCATCGCGCGCTTGGACAAGCTGTCGCGTAACGAAGAGGTCCAGCAAAAGCTCAGCGCCGCAGATTGCCGTTACGACCTGATCGTCTGCGACGAGGCCCACAAGCTCTCCGCCACCTTCTTCGGCGGCGAGGTCAAGTACACCAAGCGCTACCGCCTTGGTCAGCTTCTCTCGGGCCTGACGCGCCATTTTTTGCTGATGACGGCCACGCCTCACAACGGCAAGGAGGAGGACTTCCAGCTCTTCCTGGCGTTGCTCGATGGCGATCGATTCGAAGGCAAGTTCCGCGACGGCGTGCACCAGGTCGAGGCCTCCGACCTGATGCGGCGCATGGTAAAGGAGAATCTGCTCAAATTCGACGGTAAAC
>ERZ1066117.1648-NODE-1648-length-10559-cov-18.183264_pt1 | contig 10559 bp, 10 predicted proteins | sample MGYA00382764_ERZ1066117 | MGnify/ENA primary metagenome ERZ1066117 (study PRJEB33369, sample SAMEA5778347) | biofilm metagenome | biome: Industrial cooling water; feature: Water cooling tower basin; material: Biofilm | place: United Arab Emirates | collected...
CAACCTATACCTATGACCTGCTCGTTCACGTAGTGTCCCGTAGGGAATCGCCAGACTGGGGTTACGAATGCCCTGGGACAGACAACGCTAAGTAGCTACGACGATCGGGGCAATCTTCTCAGCCTCACCGACCCCTCAGGCAATACGACTCGCTACAGTTATGATGCTTTAGATCGGCTGCTGACAGAAACAAATGAACTGGACTTGACCCGTCACTTCAGCTATGACCGCATGGGCAATCTGGTGCAGACAACCGACCGTAACGGGCAGGTACGCACCTATCTCTACGATGCCCTGAATCGGCAGGTGACTGAATCCTGGCTGGATAGTTCAGGCAACTCGCTTAACCAGTTCCGCACAACCTATGATGCCGCCGGACGATCACATCCGACGCACCCGTACCGCTACAGGAGTCGTTCGGGGTAGTCAAATCTAAAAGATTCTGGCCGCCACTGTTCCGACGGATCACAGAGAATCGCTAAGTCGGTGATTTTGGCAATGAAGCGGTGGAGCTGGTGGGGACGATCGCTGCTCTGGATCTTCCGATCACCTTCAAGAAATCAAGGCTTATTTTGGCTTAACCAGTTCTGTAAATCAGACACCGTAGTAAAGTCCAGTAAGGCTTCTGCCAGAGATTCCAGGCCCGTTGAGGAGAACCGATCAACCTGTCCTCGCAGGGCATCCGGTAATTCTCCCACCTGACGTTGTAATTGTTTGAGTATGAGCGATCTCTGCTGCTGCAGTCCCTGCTGAAGTCCCTGTTCTATCCCGCGCTCAACTCCCTGTTGCAATCCCCGCTCCATTCCCTGTTGCAGTCCCCGCTCAAACCCAATTTCCTCGACACTGGTAATAAAGGGCATTTGACGTTCCTCCTCGTAAGTTTTTAACGATCGCCAGAACTCTTGTTTCAACGCCTCTGGAAGGATCATAACCCAATCAATGAAGCGGAAGAGGTTGATCACTTCCTGCCGGCCATAGCCTCTCTCGTACAAACTGCGGATCAGAGTGAGCTTCCAGAACTTGCGCTGTTGATCATCTTTGCGGGTCGCCTGAGCCTTGAGGTGAGCCATGACGACGACGGCAAAAGGATTCGTACTCTGCTCTAACTCGCTCCAGCGTTCCCGATAATCCAGCAGTTTGACTCGACCAAAGCGAAAACTGAGCGTTGTATCCGGGTAGTCAAAGTTAAAGGATTCTGGTCGCCAGGTTGTGGAGGGATCACAGAGAATCGCTAAACTGATGGCCGGACGATTGAAACGGTCAAAGATTCGCAAATTGTAAATAAACATCCGTCGGGCAAACTCGGGCTCTCGGGCCGCTTGAACTTCGACATGGATCAACAGCCAGAGTTCTTCTCCCTGCTTGAGCCAGACTTTCACTAACTGGTCGGTATAGCGTTTGCCGGTTTCGGCCTCCGGGGCAATCTGCTGGAACTCTTTATCTAAAAACTCATAGGGACGACTCCAATCCACCTGTTCTGCGGTCTGAGGGAAGAAGAACAGAATTGCCTCCTGAAAATACTGGCGCAGGATCTCTTTCCAGGCAGAATCTTGATCGGAGCGTGGTTGCGTCATAAAGAGCAAGCGAATAACCCAGGCTGATCATAAAGCCGATCGGGTTCACTCCCCAGGTCTGGCATCCCAACCGCCACCGGAGTGCTCAAAAAGGACATCCGAGTGCTCAAAAAGGACATCTACGTGGTCAAAACCGAGACTTGTGTGGTCAAAAGGGGCATCCGAGTGCTCAAAAAGGACATCTACGTGGTCAAAACCGAGACTTGTGTGGTCAAAAACCTCATCTGTGTGGTCGAAAAGGACATCTTCGTGGTTAAAAAGGACATCCATGTGGTCAAAAACCTCATCTGCGTGGTCAAAAGGGAGAAGGTTGTCGATTTTGTCCACAGCCAGACCCATTCGCAAAAGCTTTACTAACAGATTACTTAAGTCCGATTGAAGATTCGCGATCGCGGATGCCCTTGGGGGAACAACCCGTCACTTCAGCTATGACCGCATGGGGAATCTGGTTGAGAGTGTCGATCGCAATGGTCAGGTACGCACCTATCTCTACGATGCCCTGAATCGGCAGGTGAGGGAAACCTGGCTGGATAGTTCAGGAAACTCGCTTAACCAGTTCCGCACAACCTATGATGCCGCCGGACGATCGATCTCGCAAACCGATGCCCACTCCAGCTATCAGTACAGCTATGATGGGGCGAACCGCCTGGTGCAAGTAACGAACACTGGCTCTGCGGGAGTGCCCAGGGTGGACTTCAACTACAGCTATGATGCCGTGGGGAATCGAACGCATACCACGGATAGCGTCAATGGCATTCTGCGTGGTAGCACCACCTATCGATTTGATGAACTGAACCGCACGGTACAAATTCTCCAGAGCGGCAATGATGTGGAGAGCAAGCGCGTGGACATGGGCTATGATGCCGCCAGTCAACTGACCACCCTGACCCGTTATAACGACCTGGCAGGCACACAAGGAGGAGTAGTCAGCACCTATACCTACGATGCCGGGGGACGACTGCTAGACCTCACCCATCGTCAGGGCAGTACAATTCTGGCTCAGTACAGCTACAGTTACGATGCTGCCAACCGGATCACCCGTATGACTACCCCGGAAGGAGACAACACCTTCAACTATGACTCCACCGGACAACTGACGGGAGCAGATTTCAGTTATCAGAACGATGAAGCCTACAGCTATGATGCCAATGGCAACCGCACGAATGGCGGATATCAGACCGGAATCAATAATCGATTGCTCTCAGATGGCACCTACACCTATGCCTATGACCACAATGGCAATCTGATTCAGCAAACAGAAATTGCCACGGGTAAAGTAACACGACTGAGTTGGGATGATCGGAATCGCCTGGTTAGTGTGACAGAGCAGGATAGAACAGGAACTGTGCTGATGCAGGTGGAGTATCGCTATGATGTGCTGAACCGCCGCATTGCCAAAATCGTTGACTCCGATGGCGAGGGAACACAGGCCGCAACCATAGAACGCTACGTCTATGAGGGGGAACATGTTGCCCTGGTGTTTGATGAAACTGGATTGGAGCAGGAGCGGTATCTACACGGCCCGGTGATAGACCAGGTGCTAGCCGGAGAAGTGGGCGGAGAAACGCAGTGGGCATTAACCGACCATCAGGGCACAGTGCGGCAGGTGGTGGATGAGAGTGGCAGTGTGGTGAATCAGGTCAGCTATGACAGTTTTGGCACGATCACGAACCAGAGCAATCCGACCGCCTTCTTCCGCTTCGGCTACACCGGACGGGAACATGACACTGAAACAGGCTACACCTATTACCGTAATCGCTATACGTTCAATGGCCGCTTTATCAGTGAAGACCCGATTGGTTTTGAAGCTGGGGATACTAATCTCTATCGCTACGTTGGCAATAGTCCACATAACTTTACTGACCCAAGCGGATTGTATGGAAGAGTTGTAACTTTCCATCGATGGTTGGAATACAACCCTAGCGGCTCTCCTCTAGATGTTAGAAATTTAGATGTTTACTCGCACCCTACCCTTGGTGCTGTTCAGTTTTATCAGCCATCTATTCTACAAATTCCCCCTCCACTGCCCAATGATAGGCAAGTTCGCTATGGCTATAATGAGCCACCTTCAGGGGTGCCAAAAGATCCTTTCAAACGTAGCGACGACCCACGAGCACTTCGGTTTAAAGTAAACTCTGACGTTACATGGGCAACTATTGAGTGGGACAATACAATCGAGGAGGGGAGGGCTATGGATCCTTGGGGGGGACGTTTTCCTGAGGATGAAAGAGGACACATAGTACCACGCGCCTTAGGAGGTTCTCGGGAAAGATACAATATTTTCTCCCAAAATGCGAGTATTAACAAGGGTCAATATAATTCTTTCGCCGCAGCACTGCATAGCAAACTAGTACAGCTTAAAGAGGATAAATGCTCAACTGATCCCGTTCCTGATATTCAAGTTGAAATCTCTCTTAAGCACTCACCAAATAGTCAAAAGTCAAAGATCGAGCGTTCATATCCATTAAGACCAACTTCTATTGAGGCTAATGCAAGGTTTTCTGATGGAACTTCAATTACAGCAGAGTTTCCCAATCGAATTTACAGCCGAACCAACCCAGAATATGACCTTCGCTACTACAGAAGGCGTATCAGGTAATATTAAGGAGGATTATGCAGGATAGCTCTCAATTAAAATTAGAAAAATGGAAATCTCTTTTGCTTCGGATTGATATCAATCTTGAAGGCATTGTTTGTGAAAAAATCTATTATCCTTATAAAATCAGAGAACTAGATGTCTATAAATTCAGGTCTTTCTACCGAGATCTTTCCGGAGAAAGTTTTGAAGAGGAGTTATCAATATTGAATGAGCAATGTATAAACGAATTTGAATTAGCTTTAAATCGCAAACTTCCTGAAGATTACAAGTACTACTGCCAGGTATTTGGCAAGGGAATATTTGGAATTAAAAACATTTGTATTGATTGTCCTGATATAGGAGCAATTAATGAATACTTGGGGTCATCTCAGGGTATATTAGAAGCTTGTCTAGAAACTTATAGATTTGAAGGAATTGCAGATCACGAGATTGAACAACTCATAGAGAACGCGCTAATTTTCGGACATGGTTCCGATTATTTAATATTTGTTTTTGATTTAAGATCGTACGACGAAGAGGATAAGAGTTGCGAAATTTATGGATTGAAATATGATTATTCAAACTCTTACATTAGAAAAATTGGTCGAAACTTCTTTACATTTGTTCGCGATAGTATTGTCGGAGAAGGATTAAAGAGGGAGTTTCCAGAACTCATCTTTCCCTTGCCAGTTAGTGAAGAAGAAAGCTTAGCTCGTGGTGAATGTCGTTATAAGGGTACTACTTTTACACCTATTCCCAAATACGACTCATTAGAATATTAAGGCATTATATACGGTGCACGGCTCTGTTACCAAAACAGTGGGTTGTAGGATTTAGCCTCTAATTGGTTTAACCATGGATCCTTGGGAAGGAAAGTACGGCTGGGATGATAGAGGTCATATAGTCCCAGGTGAATTAGGAGGTTCAAGAGAAAGCTATAATATCTTTTCTCAAAACAAAATAATAAATCAAAAAGATTATAATTACTTTGGTCAAGCAGTGGATGATAAGCTAAGTTCTAATAGCCCGACTAGCTGTCCCATTCTACCCCTTACACTCAACTATACTGTTACGCTTAACCATTTGCCAAATACTCAGAAGACAAAGCTAGAGCGACTCTTTCCACTAAGGCCAACTTCTATTACAGTGTCAGCAAAGTTTTCTGATAACACGGGAATCATGTTTACATTCCCAAATCGTATCAGTAGTGTTTCTATGGGATACAATATTAAGTATTTTAGAGGTATGATTAAGTAGATCCAGGAGAAATTATGTCAGACAATCAACAACCCGACCTGGAGCAATGGAAAGATCTTTTTTCTACTGTTGATGTCAGTCCTAAAGCATTCTTTCCTGATGATATTTATTATCCCGATGAAATGAGAGGGCTGGACGTTGAAAAATTTCTATCATTTTGCCAGGAGGTCAATGAGGGTAACTTCTTAGAGGATTACGAGTACCCGGAATTTCCGTTATTGAATGAACAAGAGTTTAAACAGTTTGAACTGGCTCTAAACCGTAAACTTCCTGAAGGCTATCGATATTACTGCCAGGTGTTCGGTACTGGCGGCTTCGGCGACCTCATATGTATTCAGTGCCCAGATATTCGATCGATTGAGAAATTTCTGGAAAATAGTCAAAGTTCTCTTTTAGCTTGTTTGGATAGTTTTCAGTATGAAGAAATTCCAACCGATGAACTTGAGCAACTGGTTGAGAATTCTTTAGTTTTTGGCGATCGTGATCATTTGGTCATATTTATCTTCGACTTAAACTCGTATAATGATGAGGATAGAAGTTGTGATATTTATGGATTAAGATTTGATTGTGATGACTGCTATGTTAGAAAAGTTGGTCGAGATTTTTTTAAATTTATACGCGACGAGATTATTGGAGAAGGACTAAGGCGATTTCCAGAACTTGTCCCCACCGATGACGAGGATTTAGCCTCTAATTGGTTTGAATATAAGGGAACTACATTTATGCCTTTTCCTCGACTCGAACCACCAGAATCTGAAGAATGCTCATAGTTTGGATTATTGATTCAATATCAACTAGTTGCTGCAAGTTGAGGTAAAGCTATGTCATCGCTGCAATCTAAAAATAGGAGAGGATATCTTGCTGCATTTATTGGCGGAATGGGAGGAGCGATCTTATTTTTAGCCGTCTCTTACGTTATCCTTAAGCTTACGAATTACCGTATTAACTTTTACTGGGACACAAATCTTTTAATCACCTTAATACTTGGAACAACCTGTGCCGAAGTTATAGGTTGCTGGATTGTTTTGCGCTGGCGAGGCTATCAGAAATCTCGTACTACTGCCATCTGGTTAACTGTATTATTTATTCCTGGATGGATCATTTATCCCTTTTTGATGCTTACTTTAGGTATTGTCCAGGGTGGTTTATTAATGCTTGGGTTATTGCCACTAATTGCGCGATTTTTTACTAATCATCCAGATATTCCTAATGGCATTGCCAGCGCATTAGATACCTATGCAAAACGACCTACTAGCTATTAAGTTATTTTGATTCATACAGTTTCTACAGTTGAACTCGTTACTGTTAATGCTTTAAATCAGTAAATTCACCTTGTCACGAATACGAGTTTGACCACCGCGATCGCCAGGTTGGAGTGATAAATCCGCTGGGTCAGCGCACGGCAACGAGCTATGACGATGTGGGCAATGTGGTGGCGATGACGGATGCATTGGGACGCAGGACGACTTAGGAGTTTGATGCTTTGAATCGTCAGGTTGCCCTCATCGATTCGCTCAATCAAACCAGTCGAACAACCTACGACATTAACAGCAATGTGATGGCTCAGACAGACCCCTTGGGGCGGGTAACCACGTTTACTTATGATAATCTCAACCGTCAGATTGCCCTCACCACACCCCTGGGTCACACCACAACAACAAGCTACGATGCAGCCGGACGAACGATCTCGATCCGTAATGCGTTGGGTGAAACCACCACCTATACCTATGACCTCCTCGATCGCCAGACTGGGGTTACGAATGCCCTGGGACAGACAACGCTAAGTAGCTACGACGATCGGGGCAATCTTCTCAGCCTCACCGACCCCTCAGGCAATACGACTCGCTACAGTTATGATGCTTTAGATCGGCTGCTGACAGAAACAAATGAACTGGACTTGACCCGTCACTTCAGCTATGACCGCATGGGGAATCTGGTTGAGAGTGTCGATCGCAATGGTCAGGTACGCACCTATCTCTACGATGCCCTGAATCGGCAGGTGAGGGAAACCTGGCTGGATAGTTCAGGAAACTCGCTTAACCAGTTCCGCACAACCTATGATGCCGCCGGACGATCGATCTCGCAAACCGATGCCCACTCCAGCTATCAGTACAGCTATGATGGGGCGAACCGCCTGGTGCAAGTAACGAACACTGGCTCTGCGGGAGTGCCAACCGTGGTCTTCAACTACAGCTATGATGCCGTGGGGAATCGCACTCAAGCTACGGATAGCATCAATGGCATTGTGCGCGGCAGCACCACCTATCGCTACGATGAACTGAACCGCACAGTCCAAATTCTCCAGAGTGGCAGTGGCATGGAGAGCAAGCGCGTGGACATGGGCTATGATGCTGCCAGCCAGCTTACGACCCTGACCCGTTATAACGACCTGGCAGGAACAGAGGGCGTTCAGAGCACCTATACCTACGATGCCGGGGGACGACTGGTAGACCTCACCCATCAGCAGGGCAGTACAACTCTGGCTCAGTACAGATACAGCTACGATGCCGCCAACCGGATCACCCGTATGACCAGCCCAGAAGGAGACAACACCTTCAACTATGACTCCACCGGACAACTGACGGGAGCAGATTTCAGTTATCAGAACGATGAAGCCTACAGCTATGATGCCAATGGCAACCGCACAAATGCAGGATATCAGACCGGAATCAATAATCGATTGCTCTCCGATGGCACCTACACCTATGCCTATGACAACAACGGCAATCTCATCCAGCAAACTGACATTGCTACGGGCCAGATCACTCGCCTCAAATGGGATCACCGTAATCGGCTCATTGGGGTTGTGGAGCAGGATGCCACGGGAACAATCTTGATGCAAGCAGATTACCGCTATGATGTCCTGAACCGCCGGATTGCTAAAACAGTTGATCCGGATGGTGTTGGTTCTCAGTCCGCAACCACAGAACGCTATGTCTATGACGGGGAACACATCGTCCTGGTCTTTGACGAGGATGGAGTGCAGCAGGAGCGGTATCTACACGGCCCCATGATTGACCAGGTGCTGGCCGGGGAAGTGGCAGGAGAAACGCAGTGGGCTTTAACCGACCATCAGGGCACAGTGCGGCAGGTGGTGGATGAGAGTGGCAGTGTGGTGAATCAGGTCAGCTATGACAGCTTTGGCACCATTACGAACCAGACGAATCCGACGGCGTTCTTCCGCTTTGGCTACACCGGACGAGAGCATGACCTGGAAACGGGCTACACCTATTACCGCAACCGCTATACCTTCAATGGCCGCTTTATCAGTGAAGACCCCATTGGATTTGAAGCTGGAGATCCTAATCTCTACCGCTACGTTGGCAATAGTCCACATAACTTTACTGACCCAAGCGGATTAAAAAGCAATGCTCCAGTTCGCGGTAAGATTACAAAATTTAATCGTCGTATTTTTTACAATGCCTACTCTAACTCTATCTTTAATAGTGGTCCGCTACCTGGCAGCTCTACAGATATTACTACTGTAGGGAAACCGGCCGGCTATCCTGTAGGCCGTTTTGGTAGGATCGAGGTTTTTTCTGATACTGTTTTTGCAGCTATAACTTATGCTGACTATACTGATACTCGTAGAACAGCAGTTTCAGGAAATTATGGTGGACTTGTGAACGGGGATGATGCGGGACACATTGTCCCTCATGTACTTGGTGGCTCTGATAAATCCCCTATATCCGCTATTCAACCTTTTGAAAATAACTTCTTTTCCCAAAATCGTAATAAGAATCGAGGAGAGTATGCACGGTATAATAGAGATGTGAGTCAGAAGTTTCAACAATTTAATCAAAAAGATCCCACATCCGCAGTCGATCCCTGTAAACCATTTAAGAATCAACCTAATGCGAAATGGCTTGCATATTGGGTATCACTTCATTACGATTACACAACACGTCCCATACAATACAAGAATTATCCTTTGAGACCTGATTATTTCTATGTAACCGTCGGATTTTTTAGTACAGAGAAAGGACGTGTAGATTTTATACCTCGTAGGCGTTTTGAGAATCCCTGAGTATGCTAAACAGAACCAACGATAATTTTTTGCGACTGCTTCAGTCTAAGTCAGCCAACTTAGTGTTTGAGAGCGAGAGTGAATATCCTTTTAATTTAATCGAGGTTCACGCTGAGAAAGAGTTCTTTTTTAGTGATTATTTGATTAAGTTAAATGTACTCCAGGAAGTTGATAAGTATTCATTCTGTCAAGATGTTACTAATAACCTGCAAGTGATCAGTAATAATTATATTGAACTCACAGAATTATTTGATGCATTAACAGAAAATTGCAGAATTATTAAATTAGTATGGGCTGATTTTGATTTTTTCAATGAATTCTATCCTGGAATTTTGTCATTCTACATAGTTATTGGACAATTGAAATCTGGTTCCTTTGTCGGCTTCTCTACAAAATTGTACGAAGCTCTTGTAGATAACCCTAGTGAAGCAGAATGGATAAGTGTCCATCCTGACTTTAAAGTTGATTTAACAGAGGAAAATTTACATATCATTAGATCATTCAATTTGATTAACGCTAGGGCTACGTTTTCAACAGCTACACCTTTTTTCGATGAAACATGGACAATGCCTACCTTTGGAGATTTCGTCATCGAATTTAATAGTGATGAGCTTCTTTTGCTTGATAAGCTACTGCACTCAAGTAGAATACTTGACGTGGAGCCGTTGACATTGGAATCTTTTGGATGGGAATGGGAAGATGAAGAATACACCATAAAGATTAGAGAGCTAGTAGACTTTTTGAATGCAAATTTATCCAAAACCAAGCTGTACTCAATGGGATTTATCGATTGCCACCTGTACATGATTGGTGAAAGAAGTCCAGGCTACTTTGTAGGGTTATCTACTATTGAGGTTGGAACTTAAGGAGGCCAGAAATTTCAACGGTTTAATGCTGTCAGCACTCAGATTTGGCTTGTCTCAGTTTTTTTATCACGGCTACTTACCTGAATTGCTCATTCAGCCAGGTTTCCAGATCTGCCACATTGCCAAAATCAAGCCAGGCCACACTTAGCGTTTCCAGTTGCTCCAGGGTTAATTGCTGAATGCGGGCGGTGAGGGAGGTTGGTAGGGGGCCAAAACGGTGAGTTAGTTGCCGCAGAATGAGGGTGGCAGCTTCTTCT
>ERZ1066117.1649-NODE-1649-length-10555-cov-9.474571_pt1 | contig 10555 bp, 12 predicted proteins | sample MGYA00382764_ERZ1066117 | MGnify/ENA primary metagenome ERZ1066117 (study PRJEB33369, sample SAMEA5778347) | biofilm metagenome | biome: Industrial cooling water; feature: Water cooling tower basin; material: Biofilm | place: United Arab Emirates | collected...
GATCGCGTTTCAGCCAGTCATCGAGGGCGTCAAACCAGCCCCGTGTGGCAGGCGCACGTCCGACTGCAATGGTCATAATGAACAAATCCTCTAGCTTTACTAAAAGTGCAGGTTCTCTAGAGTGAACAGGTTTATATGTCTATACATGATAGGAGAAATCAGAAATTTTACAAACTGATACGTGGAATCTCAGTAATCTCAAATTTCATCCCCTGGGTGACGAAGCCTGAAGACAGGGGCTAAAGCGCCAATAACAGTGCCACCCGAGCCTTGATTCTCTGGCAAGCCTAGAACCAATCTGGTGTTAGACTAAGTATTTATACCTGTCAAGCAGAAAAAAGTTTTCTGAGAGCAGAATTAAACTGCGATCCCATCATGACAGTCTGTAGAATTTCCACACGGTAATAAATAAAACTTAATTTAGCCCTGAAGGAATTTGATTCGCATCAGTTCCGTTGTTTTGGGCCAGGTCGAGGCATCTGGGTGCAAGCTAGCGTTGCCCTATCCGTTAAGATCTAAAACGATAACCTTATGAAAACTCTGAATGCTTGATTCCTCTGGGTTCTGCCAGATACCAAATTAAGTGTCGGTTCGCCAAAACCTTTTAATTATTTATGACTGTGCAAACAACTCCAAACAAAGAAGCCAATGTGTTGCGGCAACAAATCATTGGCTCTCGCCGCCTGAGCAATTACTGGTGGGCATCGGTAGTGACCGTGGGAGCCACCGGTTTTTTGCTGGCTGGCCTATCAAGCTATTCCCATGTCAACCTGTTACCGTTCTCTGACCCGACCCAACTGATTTTTGTACCTCAGGGTTTAGCTATGGCCTTTTATGGCACGGCGGGAACTCTGCTCAGCCTGTTTCTCTGGCTATCCGTGATTCTGGATGTAGGGGCGGGCTACAACGAGTTTGACAAAAACAGTGGAACAGTAAAAATTTTCCGCTGGGGTTTTCTAGGGAAGAACCGCGAAATTGAGTTGACCTGTAAAACCGAAGATGTGCTGGCCGTGAAAGTAGAGTTACGGGATGGGTTAAATCCCAAACGGGCTCTCTATCTGCGGGTCAAAGGCCGAAGAGATATTCCCCTGACTCGGGTAGGGCAACCCATGGCGCTGTCAGAACTGGAAAATCAGGGAGCAGAACTGGCCCGGTTTCTGGGTGTACCGCTGGAAGGTCTGTAGTTAAAAGGTCTGTGAGTTAAGATATCTGGCATTTCTGAACAGTTATGGTGGTTTGTATGCAGAAGTTATTCCGACGCTGGTTGGCTTTGACCTTCCTGACACTGACATTGCTGGTTGGTGGTTGTCTGCCACAACAGTCGTCGCAATCTACCTCAGCCAGTCCAACTTCTGACCCTGCGGGTAGCGCTACAGGCAACCCAACTCCAACCCAAATAGCCAGTCGGCCCGATACCCCGACTGAAAACAACCAGCCCACCAATCTACCGCGCTTAGATGGCAAGGCAACGATAGAACTGATGGTGAAAGGCAATCCAATCACGATCGAAGTAGATGGAACCAATGCACCTTTTACTGCGGGCAACTTTGTTGACCTGGTGCGACGCGGCGTTTATAACGGTCTGTCGTTTCACCGAGTAGTCCGCGAACCCCAGCCCTTTGTTGTGCAGGGCGGTGACCCCCAGAGTAAAGATCCCAAATTTCCAACGGCCCAACTGGGAACCGGAAGTTTCGTCGATCCAGCCAGTTCTCAGGCCCGCTATATTCCCCTGGAAATCAAACCCGAGGGAGCCGATCAACCCATTTACCACCAGACCTTGGATAGCGCAGGAGTGACCAAGGCTCCAAAGCTGAGACATCGGCGAGGAGCGGTAGCAATGGCCCGTTCCAGCATGCCCGATTCAGCGTCATCTCAGTTCTATATCGCCCTGGCTGACCTGAGTTTTCTAGATGGCAGTTATGCGGTCTTCGGCTATGTCACAAAAGGCATGGAGACGGTAGACAAAATTCAGCAGGGAGACCGGATTCAAACTGCTAAGGTTGTGAGTGGGTTAGACAACCTGAAACAGAAGTAGGCAACCACGCAACGGAAAAGCAAGCAGAGGAGCCATTTTCTCACTCTGCCTATCGATTGCTATGGAAATTGTTGTCACTGGGGTAGGTCTAATTTCTGCCCTGGGAGATCTTGGCAGTACCTGGAACTCTCTATTGCAAGGTCAATCAGGACTTCAGAGCTTTGCTCTGTTTCCGGCCTTAGCAGCAAAACCCGTAGGTCTGGTGGGAAGTAGCCCAACAGAGTTAGCCGTCTTAACCGAACGGGTTGTGACGGCAGCTTTGACCGATGCTGCCCTGGCTCCCCCCCTCCCCAATTGTGGAGTCGTTGTCGGTTCCAGTCGAGGGAACCAGGCCCAGTGGGAAAAACTGGTCAGCTATTCCCTGACTGGGGCGGAAGAATTGCCTCTGCCCTGGCTCGACACCCTGCCCCATGCCGCCGCCATCGTTACCGCCCGCCAAATTCAGACAAGGGGGGCGGTGTTTTCTCCTATGGCAGCCTGCGCTACCGGACTATGGGCGATCGCCCAGGGTTGTGAGTTACTCCATAGTGGACAGGTTCAACAGGTTGTGGCGGGAGCCGTAGAAGCCCCCATTACCCCTCTGACCCTGACCGGATTTGACCGGATGGGAGCCCTGGCCACGACAGGAGCTTACCCCTTCGACCAGAGACGGGAGGGCCTGGTGTTAGGGGAAGGCGGGGCCATGCTGGTATTGGAACCGGCGGAACTGGCAAAACAGCGAGGAGCCAAGATCTACGGACGGATCAGGGGCTACGGATTGACCGCCGATGGGCACCATGTCAGCGCGCCAGAACCAAGCAGTCGGAGTGCGATCGCTGCTGTTAACCAGTGCCTGAAACAAGCCCGCTTAACCCCTCAGGATATTGATTTTATTCACACCCATGGCACCGCTACCCAACTCAATGATCGGAATGAGGCAAATTTAATCCAGCAGTTATTTCCAAGCAGTGTTGCCATCTGCTCCACCAAGGGAGCAACGGGTCACACGATCGGCGCTTCAGGAGCCCTGGGGGCAGTTTTTTCCCTACTGGCCCTGCAGAACCAACTTCTTCCCCCCTGCGTCGGGCTACAGGAACCAGCCTTCGCCTTAAATTTTGTCAGGGTGGCCCAACTAATCAACGTGCATCATGCTCTCTGCCTGAGTTTTGGTTTTGGTGGTCAGAATGCAGCCGTTGTGTTCAGCCGAGATTAGATTTTGGGAAAACCTGCATCCGAAGCAGGCCAGACCAGAAACGTAACTGATCGTAAAGGTGTGCCATCCAATACCATTTTGCCTTTACCTTCTGGCTTACTATTATAAGAGATTTATATGAATTACCCATGAAGGGAAGGATGGCTGTAGCTTCCTGTTCCCATTCTCTACCATTCTTATTTCCCATCTATTCTGTTTACCGCTTTCTCGTTTAATTAGTGTCTATTTCAGGGCAGGCCTTGAGTTAATCGTCCGTCCCGTTGAATGACGGCGATCGAGTTGGTAGCTCCGTTTGTTTACCTGTTGTTGCTTCAGGATTCATCTCCCATGACTGACTCGCAGAAACTCGTTTTGATGATCCAATCAACCAAGCTGCAGGGGGCGATCTGGCAGGCAGTCTTGAAATCTCAAAAAATTTCTGTCATCTGGGAAGCCCCTGATACTGATTTACTTGAAAGCATCGAACAACTCCAACAGGCGGGGCTGACTTTACCCGATCTGTTGCTGATCGATGTGCGATTGCAGCAAATCAATCCGTTTGAGCTGTGCCGCTGGTGCCGCGATCGCTATCCGGCATTACAGGTTATTTTGACCGATACATCGCAAACTGAAATCAGTCAGTACGAACGTCGTTGGGCCGTTTATCAGGGAGCGGCGGATTTGTTGCCCGGGTTCCAGCGGGATAACTTGGTGAGCAGTGTGGCAACCGCCGTGAAGCGAGTGCTGGAAGTGTTGGATAGTCACCCCTTAAACAATGGGGCCCTGATTTCGGTGCTGCTGGCGATGAAGCGTCAGTTGGAACTGAGCGAAGCAGAAGCGGCAAAACCCAAGATAGATAAGGTGGCCAAAACTGAACCCATTCCAGTAAACGAAAAGTCAGCCGAATCGAAACCCTCCGATCGCAAAGGCAAGGTTATCCCCATCAAACCCCTGGAGCAACCCACAGAAGCGCCAGCCCCCAATCCCAAGCTATCCTACCGATTTGCTAAATATCCCTCCTCCAACTAGAACACCAGATCGGGTCTAATCACGTTAACCTAGTGCTGGAGGTTATTTAGCTCAACCCAGTTATGACCCTGACGGAACAATATCTTTCTCCCCTACCGGGAAACCCCTTAGCAGGGTTGCGTCGGGTTGATGCTCAGTGGCAATCACTCCGCCAGGGGAAGTTGCCGGTTCCTGAAGTGGTCCAGAGCAATTCCACAGCGATCGAGCTTGACTGGGATGTAGTAGTTTGCGGCGGCACCCTGGGAATTTTGCTGGGGGCAGCCCTGGCCAGACAGGGCTGGCGAGTGGCCCTGGTGGAACGGGGAACCCTGCGAGGGCGAGAGCAGGAGTGGAACATTTCCCGTCAGGAACTAGAGGTCTTTCTACGGTTGGGTTTACTCAATCCAGCGGAGTTGGAGCAAACCATTGCCAGCGAATTTAACCCAGTTCGGTTGAGTTTTTTGGGAGGGTCTGACCTCTGGGTACGGGACGTCCTGAATGTCGGGGTAGACCCGGTATTTTTGCTGGAAACTCTGAAACAACGGTTTTTAGACGCAGGGGGGCAGTTATTTGAGCAGACCGCCTTTGCTGCAGCGATCGTGCATCCTAACGGCGTAACTCTGCAAGCCGGTGGACGAGAATTTCGGACGCGCTTATTATTGGATGCCATGGGCCATGGCTCAACCATTGTCAGGCAGGCCCGCCAGGGCCAACCTCCCGATGCGGTTTGCCTGGTAGTGGGTACCTGCGCAACCGGGTTTCCCGCTAACCAGAGCGGCGATCTGATTGCCACCTGTACCCCAATTCAGCAGCAATGCCAGTATTTCTGGGAAGCCTTTCCGGCCAGGGATGGCCGTACCACCTACTTGTTTACCTACCTGGATGCCCACCCCGATCGGCCCAGCCTGGAAACTCTGTTTGAAGAATATTTTCGCTACCTGCCTACCTATCAGGGGATTCAGCTGGAACAACTGCAAATCCGTCGGGCCTTATTTGGCTACTTTCCCTGTTATCAAAGCAGCCCTCCAAAATTGAACTGGGATCGGATTTTGTTAGTCGGAGACAGTAGTGGCAACCAGTCGCCTCTCAGTTTTGGCGGCTTCGGGGCAATGGTAAGGCATTTGGAACGGCTCACCGGTGGCATTCAAGAAGCCCTCCAGGCGGATCTGCTGGATCGGCAAGCCCTGGGTGTCCTGCAACCTTACCAGCCCAATCTGGCGGTTACCTGGTTGTTTCAACGGGCCATGAGTGTGGGAGTTGATCAAAAGTTAGCCCCAAACCAGATTAATCAACTGCTGGCCACCGTGTTTCAGGTGATGGATACCCTGGGCGAACCGACCCTCAAACCGTTTCTTCAGGATGTGGTGCAGTTTCCGGGGTTATTTCAAACCCTGATTCAAACGGCGATCGCCAACCCCCTGCTGGTCTTGCAGATCCTGCCCCAGGTGGGGCTACCGACCCTGGCCAACTGGCTGGTTCACTATTTCAATCTGGCCGGGTATACCGCCCTTTATTCCCTTGGCCGCAATCTCGCTACCTGGATTGAAACCCTACCCCTGCCCCAACAATATTACTCCCGGCGCTGGCTCCAGGCCCTGCAGTATGGCTCTGGTAGAGACTATCATCCCTAACCACGACCCAGTTCCGTCCTTATTTTCCTACCGTTGTGCCATGAGTTTTTTCTCTACCAGACAGTTATTTCTTCGGGAAGTCAGTCAACCCGATAGGCAAATTAACCTGGAATTAGCGGCCCTTTACCTGGCCCAGGAAGAATATCCTGATATGGATGTGGCTGCCTACACTGCCCAGCTCGATCACATGGCAGTAAACCTGAAACAGCGGTTGCCGGAAGTTTCCTATCCGTTGAAGGTGATTCAAACCGTCAATCGCTATCTCTATGATGAACTCGGCTATTGTGGCAATCGGGACAATTACTACGATCCCCGCAATAGTTTCTTAAACGAGGTAATCGATCGACGCACCGGTATTCCTATCTCCCTGGCCCTGGTGTACCTGGCCCTGGCCCGCAGAATTGATTTTCCCATGGTAGGAGTGGGGCTACCAGGGCATTTTTTGATTCGCCCCCTGGTGGACGAGATGGAGGTCTTTGTTGATGCCTTTCATCAGGGTGAGATTTTATTTCCCCAGGACTGCCAGGAGCGGTTAAATCAGCTCTATGGCCGCCCGATCGAACTGCAACCGACCTTTTTATCACCTGTCAGCAATCGCCAGTTTCTGGCCCGCATGCTGGGTAACTTGAAAGGCATCTATATCAATCAAGGTCAGGTTGACAAAGCCCTGGCAGCAATTGAACGGATATTGCTTCTGTTTCCCCAGGCCCCTGGGGAACTCCGGGATCGAGGCATTCTGTATTACCGGTTGAACCGCCTGACCGAAGCCCGCCAGGACCTGGCCACCTACCTGAATCTGGCCCCCAATGCGGCGGATGCTCTTGCCATTCAAGAATTACTGGAAATGCTGCAGGGATCCTAGAGCAAGGGGCCGCTCCAGCCTGATCAGCCCATGCCTCGATGCAACTCTTCGGCAACCCGCTTCAATCGCCGCAGTTGGGCCTGCATATCCTGCCGCGTCCAGGTAGCAGCAAATTTGTCAAAACCCAATTTCACGATCGGATTGGGAATTTCAAACTCAAATCGATTCACTAATCGGGTACCCTCTAACTCCGGGTTACATTCCCAGCGATCGCGCCCTCGAAAAAAGCCTTTAAACTCCCAGACAATCAACCCCGGTTCTCGTTCGACCACGGTACTGTACAGCGTAGGTTGTAGCAGTGGCACCTGAATAATAAATCGGCTCTGCCCCCCAAGAGCTGTAGACCAGTCTCCGATCGGTTCGCAACGCAGGGCTGGATTGAGCCACCGATGCATCAGAGCAAGGTCGGTGATACAGCGTTCGACATTGGTGGCACTAGCCTGAATTTGCACAGATTGCTCGAATACTTGAACCGCAGACATAGGTTTCTTCACAAAGATAGATGAACCTGTTTCGACAAAAGGCGTAATTTGGGTTGAATTTAGCCTGACCAAGAGAAAACCTGAGATTTTACCAACTCAGGCTAGAAGCCTTAAGAAAGATAGGGTATATCTCTAGGCAGTAATCTACGATGAAATAATTTTGCCCAAGTGCAACATATATGGGGTTAATTTAGGCAATCATGAATCGAACTTGGCTTAGTTTTTTACAGTCAGGGGACTTTCAGGGGCTAATGTGGACACACCCATTAGTCGCCCAGGCTCCTCCAGCTCCCCTTCCCGCGCCGACAACCGCCACTTCTGATCCTATCGGTTTTGTTCAAGGCTTAGGCTATAGCCTGGGGCCGGTTTTGTTAAATCTGGTAGGCGCGATCGCCATTCTGTTAATTGGCTGGATTGTCGCCAGTCTTGTCGCTGCTGCTGTACGGGGACTCTTAAAACGAACGGACATCGACAATCGTCTGAGCAACTGGGTGACCGGCCAACGGAGTGAAACCGAACCGAACGTAGAAAAATGGGCTGCGGCGATCGTCTTCTGGGTGATCATGATTCTGGCGGTAGTAGCCGCCCTGAATGCGCTTAACCTGACCACGGTTTCCGAACCACTGAACAACTTTTTGAACCAGATCTTTGCCTTCCTGCCAAAACTGGGAGCAGCAGCAATTCTGGTGGGAGTAGCCTGGGTTCTGGCGACCCTGGTGAAAGCAGTGGTAGTTCGCATGGCCCGTTCTTTTTCCCTCGATGAGAAGGTATCCGGTTCCAGCGTTGCGCCAGAAGGCAATCAGTTTCTCCTCAGCGAAACCCTGGGCAACGTTCTCTACTGGTTTATTTTTCTTTTCTTTTTGCCCCTGATCCTGGGGGTTCTGGATTTGCAGGGACCTCTACAACCTGTCCAAAACCTGTTAAACGATATTCTTGCTGCCCTACCCAGAATCTTGAAGGCCCTCTTAATTGGAGCCGTAGGTTGGATTCTGGCAAGGGTTGTCCGGGAAATCGTGACCAATCTACTGGCAGCCACCGGCACCGATCGGTTTGGGGCCCAGTTTGGTCTCAGCCCGGCCCGGGGCGGTCAGTCCCTTTCCTGGTTGCTGGGGACGATCGTCTATGTGCTGATTCTGATCCCAACGGCAATTTCGGCCCTGGATGCCTTGCAGATAGCTGCTATCTCCCAGCCAGCCACCTCGATGCTGAATCAGATTCTGGCAGCTATTCCCAAAATCTTTACAGCCGCGATCGTCCTGGTTGGGGCCTACGCCATTGGTAAATTTATTGCCGATCTGGTGACCAACATCCTGACCGGTATTGGCTTCAACAATATTTTTTACTGGCTGGGAGTTCAGGCAACTCCCTATAACCCACCTCCAGTTTCTCCGGCAGACCTGAGCAGTACGGTTCCTCCCGGCGGACAACCAACCACTCTGCAAACCACCGATGGTCTACCTTCCCGCACCCCCTCGGAGGTAGTAGGAATTGTGGTTCTGGTTGGGATCCTCCTGTTTGCAGCCGTGGCTGCGACCCAAATTCTCGATATCAGTTCTATTACGGCGATCGTCAGTGGTCTGCTGGTGATCTTTGGGCAAATTTTGGCTGGCCTGGTGATTTTTGCGATCGGTCTGTACCTGGCTAACCTGGCCTTTAACCTGATTACCAGTTCTGGGAGCGCTCAGTCTAGATTGTTAGGTCAAACCGCCCGCATTTCAATTATTGTCCTGGTGGCAGCCATGGCCTTACAACAGATGGGCATTGCCCCCAGCATCGTTAATCTGGCCTTTGGGCTGTTACTGGGAGCAGTTGCCGTCGCCATCGCCCTGGCCTTTGGACTGGGCGGGCGGGATGTAGCCAGCGAACAACTGCGGGAATGGCTGCATAGCTTCAAGCAACGCCGACCGTAAAATTGCCATTTCCATCTATCGCAACCTGAAAGCTCCGGGCGATCGCCCGGAGCTTTTTTACGGCTTTATTTCTTACAGCTTTACAAGAGATGTTGACAAGTTTCCCCTCCCATCGTGTATAGTTCATTTGTACTATATTACTGGATAGATAAGTAACTTCTGTAAAACAGTCCTGTTAAAAACCGTTATGGAGAGTTCCTTCTTACTCTATAACCTCTCCAACCCGTTCCGCGATTTTCGAGGTTTAGGCCATGAATCATCGTAAATCTCAAGTATCAAGCGTGAAATACATGCTGGCAGGTGGCTCTGTTGTTGCAGCTCTCGGCCTGATGGTAGATCCCCGTGGATTTCTGCCTACCACAGCCACAGGCAAAGATATCTGCCAGGTCGTAGTGCAACCCGAAGCAACTCTCACCCGCCAGGAGTTGTCCAGATTACTAACCGTACAAGAACGCTCTGATAAAGCTCAGATCCGTCGTATCGCCCAGAATCCTTACTGCAAATTGCCAGATATTCAGATCCGTAGTGGGGTGACCGCTCAGCGGGAAGCCTACCCTCTGGCTTTCGACTCCCAAACCTGGCTCGTAGTTCTTTACGAAGGTAACGAGTATGCCGGGTATGCGTTTAGTTTCCGTCATTAGCTACCTGCTGGCCCCCGCTCTGCTCGGATTGGGTGCCTGTAGTAAGGCTCCGGCCCCACCCCCCCTGGAAGTTCGTCTCTATCAAAAATGGGAGCTACAACCGGGAGATGAAATTGCTGGACGGGCTGTATTAGGAGGTCTGGGAGACATTTCCATCGACCTGGAAGGCAATGCCGTCTATGCCCCCTTTGCCGGTCGCACCCAACTCGATACTCGCCAATGTGTGATCTTTTCTAGCCCCGATGTTCCGGCCTATCTGTTTCGCCTCTGTGGTTTGAACCAGCCCCGCCTGGGAGAACTCAAACAGGGAGAAGCGATCGGGTCAGGAAACCTTCTTTATTTTGCGGCCCTGCGAAAACAGCCAAATGGCACCTGGGCCGTCGTCGAACCTGCCAAAGCAATTCTTGAACGTACCCTGACTAAATCATGAAGTCCCTTGCTCTGCTGACTCCTGGCTTACTCTATCTCAGCCTGGGCATTGCCCCCGCAGCCCACGCCGATACGGTAGCGCTCACCTTTGACCCGACCGCCCCTAGCAGTTCCCCCGCCTCTGAAGACCTACAGCCCGAGGAAAGCCTCCCTGAGGTAGCCAGTGCCCCAACCACAGAAGCTCCAGCAACTACAACATCCCCGGCGATCGCCAGTACTTCCCCTTCTCCCCTGACCTTTGCCCCGCCGGCCAATACTCCAGCCAAACCCACCGTTGCCCCGCCTCCCACCGTTGCTCAAGCACCTCCAGCCACCAAAGCGGAGGACTCCAGCCAATTGTTTGCCGGTGGGTCTAATTCCCTCGTGGCCCGAACCGTTGGCCATGC
>ERZ1066117.1651-NODE-1651-length-10545-cov-3.810582_pt1 | contig 10545 bp, 9 predicted proteins | sample MGYA00382764_ERZ1066117 | MGnify/ENA primary metagenome ERZ1066117 (study PRJEB33369, sample SAMEA5778347) | biofilm metagenome | biome: Industrial cooling water; feature: Water cooling tower basin; material: Biofilm | place: United Arab Emirates | collected...
GTTGATTTTTGAGGTAAATTGAATAATTTGCCCACAAACTGTGGTTTAAAAATTCTCCCACCCTTACACCTGTAAGGGTGGTTTTACCAATGTCAGAAACGGTGCCTCTTGCAGCAGGTACATTGATTGAGTTAAGTTTAAGACTCACAGAACTAAAGCCTACATCTAATTTTACGTAAATATAAAGCTGAAAAGCAGCAGTGGAACATGACCTCCAAAGCTTCATTTGACACACTAGACACTCTGAAAGCGGATATCGCTCTCATGATTGAGCGTTTACCTACTTTAAAAAATCGACAATTTATTCAGCAAGCACTAAACACGATTTTAAGTTTAGCTGATACTGAAATTGAGCGCCTTGATTGGAAAATTTTATCCTCAGCTTTAACTGATATGGAACGAGGATTTCAGTTATTTTACGACTATCGACATGTTCGTAAAGTTACTATTTTTGGTTCCGCACGCTTGGCGCCTGAAACTCCTGAATATAAGATGGCAAAAGAATTTGCCCAGCGCGTCACAGATTTAAATTTTATGGTGATGACTGGTGGTGGTGGTGGCATTATGCAAGCCGGTCACGAAGGAGCAGGACGCGAAAATTCATTTGGCTTAAACATCCAACTTCCTTTTGAACAGCAAGCAAACCCCTACATTGAGGGAGACCACAAATTAATTCATTTCAAATATTTCTTTACCCGCAAGCTATTCTTACTCAAAGAAAGTGACGCAGTAGCATTATTTGCCGGTGGTTTTGGCACTCAAGATGAAGCATTTGAATGCATGACTTTGAGTCAAACGGGTAAATTTGGCCCTGTTCCTTTAGTACTAATAGACCATCCAGGTGGTGATTATTGGCGATGCTGGAGCGAGTATATTGAAAAACACCTTTTACAAACTGGCTTGGTAAGTCCAGATGATTCAAGTTTGTATACGATTACTGATAATCTAGATGTAGCCTGTGATGCAATTACCCAGTTTTATCAGGTTTACCATTCAAGTCGTTATGTAAGTAACAGGTTAATAATTCGGCTCAAATCAGATTTATCTGACGAAGCACTCGACCAACTCAACACCAACTATAGCGACATTCTGGTTCAAGGCAAAATCGAAAGAACACAACCATTGCCTCAAGAGGGACAAGACGACACAGCAGATTTACCTAGGTTAATATTAGATTTTAATCAACGAGACCTAGGAAGACTCTATCAAATGATTGCTGCTATCAACAAAATGGGTAGACCTTCTGCCGAAGATAAAGCGCATCCAGAGCTTAAATAATCTACTGATTCATAATCACTCATTTTCATAGCTTGTGGCACAGGCATCCCTGCCTGTGCATATTATATATAATTTTTTTTTACCACAGAGACACAGAGTTCACAGAGCGAAGAGTTAAGAGAGTTATTTGTTATAGTTGGACTTAATATTTTCGGCTACTTTGCTTAAGTACTTAGATGCCATGCGTCTTGGCTCATATACACCGTTTTCCCATTCGCTAATTGTTTGCTGACGAACACCTAATTCCATTGCGAATTCTGTTTGTGTAAGTCCCATTTTTTGACGCAAGGCTTTTATTGATTCGCTGTTCCATTTCACTTCATTTCCTACAGGTTCTACTTTTGCTGGTTTTACTTTGTAGGCGCCATTTGATTTACTAAATGTGATTTTTTTTTCATCTAAGTCAATTTTTGTGACAGTATAGCCCGCTTGCATCCAAGATGTGGATTGCAAGGCGCCTTTGTTACGATTTCCCCACCATTGACGTTTGGTATGTGCTGAGTCGGGAAGAGTATCACCCATTATTTCTTCAATTTCTGTAAAGGTGAGGGTAATTTCGGCAGCTTTGCTTTTTTCTAGATGTTTCTGAAGTGGTTGATATTTGCTTTCTTCTGTCACGGCGCCCTCGCATTCCGTTTATTGTTTGTAATGTTGTGTGGAGACGTGACATGTCACGTCTCTACATTATGGGGTTTAGCTTAATACCCAGTTTACTAGGGTGCGGACACCAAAACCTGTGGCGCCACCGGGGTTGTAACCGTTTTCTTTATCTGCCCAAACTGGCCCTGCTATATCTAAGTGTGCCCAAGAGGGGGTTTCTTTGACAAATTGTTTGAGGAATAAAGCTGCGGTTATGGAACCACCTGGTCTGGGGCCTGTATTTTTCATGTCGGCTATACCAGATTTTAAACCTTCAAAGTACTTTTCTTCCATTGGCATTCGCCATAATTTTTCACCTGCTGAGGTAGAAGCTTCTTCTAATTGTTTGGCTAAGTTATCATCGGGTGTGAATAACCCTGCTATATCATCACCTAAAGCTATTACACAGGCGCCTGTTAGTGTTGCTAAGTCTACTATTGCGTCAACTCCAAGCTTATCAGTATAAACTAATGCATCGGCAAGGGTTAAACGTCCTTCAGCGTCGGTATTATTGACTTCGATTGTTTTACCGTTCGATGCTGTAAGAATATCACCTGGGTGCATCGCGCGTCCACTAATCATGTTTTCGGTGACTGCGGAAATAAAGTGAACTTCTACGTCGGGTTTTAGTTGTCCGATAGCTTTTGCGGCGCCTAATGTTGCTGCGGCGCCACCCATATCGATTTTCATCGTTTCGATACCGCTACCTGCACCTTTAATATTTAAACCACCTGAGTCAAATGTCAAACCTTTACCTATTATTGCGACTTTACGCTTGGGTGTACCTTCTGGTTTGTAAGTTAGATGAATAAACTTTGGTGGTATTTCAGATGCCTGTGCAACTCCTAAGAAGGCGCCCATACCAAGCTTTTCACAATCTTCTTGTTCGAGAATTTGTAATTGTAACCCGTGGTCGTTAGCTATGGTTTGCGCTGTTTCTGCCATTGTAATTGGTGTTACTGCATTCGCAGGCGCCGCTACTAGTTGCCGAGCTAAAAACACTCCAGAAGCTATATGATTTGCACGTTCTATCGCTGCTTCTTGTCCACTTAACCCTAGTAAATCTACTGTTTCGAGTTGTGGCCCTTTTTCTTCAGGCTCCGACTTGAAACGAATGTCTTGGTAAAGCGCTAATTGTACACCTTCGGTGATAGCTTGAGCGCTGATAGCTGGGGAACTATCTACAATAGGTAAACTAATACCAAGAGTTTTACACTTTTGTTTTTTCGCTAAACGCGCAATAGCTGCTGCTGCACGTCGTAGCGTTTCAGCCTTTAAAGTATCGGGTTTACCTAAACCAACTAGTATAATTTTACGTACTGGACTACCTGCACCAACGCGCGTTACGGCAGTGCTTCCAAGTTTACCCTTAAAATCTTCTTCACTTATTAATTCTTTTAATACACCAGCGAACTTTTCGTCTAATGCCGCTAAGTCGCCTGTTAATTCTGTAGCTTCTTCAAATAATCCGACAGCTAAACCATCCCCCGTCCACTCCAATAGTGGCGTATTCGTTGCTCGAACTTCCATTTTTAGGACTCAACTTAAACTTTCATGTACCAGTATTGCTCAAAATTTCGGTTTTATGCTTGTACCTGGGGAGGTTATAACGTTTTTTTCTTTGTGGAATGAGCTTTTATCTTGTGGAATGAGCTTTTATCTTGTGGAATGAGCTTTTATCTTGTGGAATGGGCAATTATCTCTTGTGGAATGGGCATCCTTGCCCGTTCTAGTAGGGATGCCCACCCCACAAGAAGTGGTTCATTATTTAATCACTCAGGTCTGATAATTCCTAACTCGCTTAACTTAGCTTTGACATCATAAGGATTTTCGCCACAGTAATAGTATTTTTTTTCCAGAATATTAGCTAAATAATATCCCTCTTTACCACCATTGATTCTAAACAACTCTCTTGCAACAAAAGAAAGCGAAGTTCCAAACCCTGTAAAGGTATCCTCAATAGAGAAGCGCGGTAAGTTGTAATGGTTGTAGAATGTATCTCCATGTATAAAAGCCCACTTTTTACCTTGGCGCCGAGCGACTTGGTAGTAAATCGGCATTACAACACAAGTGTCTAAATCTGATATAGCATTTTTTAACCAAGTAAGGTACAAATTAAGTTAGTAAAACTCTTGTGGAACGGGCATCCCTGCCCGTCATTGTGTACTTCATTTGAATAGAAACCGCTATAGCATAATTTTATATATTTTAAGTACTTTAGTAAAATTAGCTTCCAGCATTAATCCAGAATTAGCCACAACATTAAGAGAAGCGGCATATCTTAGCCAGTATAATTTGACGTATCGATACCCAAGCGAAGCAAGTGATGATTTTAATCCTAGCCCTGGAGAACTAAAAAAAGCTTACAGACTAGCATTTGAAGTTTATCAAAATTTTATAGATGCTATGCCCACTGAAATTACTGGACAATCTCAAGAGTAATCACAAGATAATGACCGATAGTAAGGTGGGCATTGCCCACCATACAATTAATATCTTTAAAACTAGGTTTTTACTAGTTCGGATACTGCGTTGACGATATCGTCTGGTGCCACTGGTTTGGGTAGATGGGTTTGGAAACCGGCGGCAAGTGCTGCTTTTTTGTCTGCGTCTCCTGCGTATGCTGTTAGTGCTATTGCTGGAACGGCGCCTCCTTTTTCATATGGCAGTTCGCGTATTTGCCGCATTAAACTATAACCATCTTGGTCTGGCATTCCAATGTCACTAACTAATACCATTGGGTTGAATGTTGGTAATATATTTAGTGCCTCTGTTGCTGATGATGCTGATGCTATTTCGGCGCCTGATGCTTCTAGTGCAAATGCTAAAAAGTCACGCGAGTCTATATCATCATCTACTACTAATACACGTATTCCTGAAAGAGCTAGGTTTTCAGTGCTGAGTTCTGAGTGAGTCGTGCTGAGTAGGTCTTGTACTTCTTTCAACTCAGAACTCAGCACTTTTAACTCATTACTTTCTACCATCGGTATACGTACAATAAAGGTGGCGCCTTTTCCTTCTCCGGGACTTTGTGCGGAAACATTACCACCGTGGAGTTCGACGAGGTGACGCACAATAGCTAGTCCTAAACCTAAACCGCCAAATCTTCGTGTTGAGGAACCGTCAGCTTGTCGAAATGAGTCAAACACATAAGGTATAAAGTCACTGCGAATACCCATACCTGTATCTTTTACAGTTATTTGGGCAAAGTTTGTCAAAACTTTTGAATCTGTTGTGTCTGTTCGTTCAACTCGTTCGAGTATGATCTCAACTCGTCCTGTGTTAGGAGTAAATTTAATCGCGTTTGATAATAAATTCCAAACTATTTGCTGTAAACGGTTGGGGTCTCCAAGTACTTCAAATTTTGGATTTTCACCACTTAACTTATTCATGTGCGAAGCAAAATCCAAAATCGAAAATCGAAAATCGATCGATTTTGCTTGTGCTGCGAGACGCATCGTATCTATTGCAGCTTCTATAGCTGGTACTAAGTTAGTTTTATGAGCTTTTAAGCTTAATTTTCCTCGAATGATGCGTGACACATCAAGCAAGTCTTCGATTAGTTGGGTTTGTAATTTGGCGTTGCGTTCGATGGTTTCTAACGCGCGCTCTAATGTTGCTTTATCTACGCTGCGTCCACGTAATATTTTTGACCATCCTAAAATAGCGTTGAGGGGGCTTCGCAGTTCGTGAGAAAGTACTGCTAAAAATTCATCTTTAACGCGGTTGAGTTCTTCTAGCTCTGCTTTTTGTTCGCGTAGTTTAATTTCGGCACGCTTGATTACAGTAATATCACGACCAACACTTAGTATAGTTTCGATGGAACCATCAGTTCCATACTCAGGTACCATTCGCACATCGAGGTATCGTGTACCACTTTTTGAAGGATATTCTATTTCAAAAAACCTTGCTTGTGAGGAGTCAACGACACTTTGAATTTCTTCGACCCATTACTGACAAAGTTGTTCAGGAAGATTATGTTCTTCGGGTGTTTTATTAAGAAAATTTTCTGGAAGTAAATCTGTAATTTGGGTGATTGCAGGGCTGATATATAAAGTGCGAAAATTTGTATCGAAGCGAGCAATGATATCTGGGGAATTTTCTACTAACGCGCGAAATTCTTGTTCACGACGGTGTAATTCAGCTTCTGCTTTTTGACGTGCTTTTATTTCTTCTGCTTCGCGCAAGGCACGTCGGATCGATGGTACTAACCTATCTAGACGCTGTTTAAGTACATAATCTGTGGCGCCGCTTTTTAGCGTTTCGATAGCAACTTCTTCACCCATTGTCGCCGTTACAAAAATAAACGGCACTTCTGGACATTGCTGCTGTGCTATTTCTAAAGCGGCGAAACCATCAAACCCAGGAATTGTGTAGTCAGAAAGTATTAAGTCATAACAGGACGAATTAAGTTTATCTTGAAACTCCTCACCTGTTTGCACCTGAATGAGTTCGCAGGTAATGCCTCCCTCGGCGAGCGTCGCTTGGATTAATTCTGCATCTAACAAGCTATCTTCAAGCAAGAGAAACACTAGCTGTGACATATCATTTTAACTCCTATCTAATTCCTTGAGCATTACTACGTGCGGGAGGTATTGAACCTGGTGGTGGTTCATTTATTATTGCCCAAAATAATCCTAGCCCTTTAATAACATCCACAAATTCGTGAAAATCTATAGGCTTAACGACATAGGCATTTGTTCCCAACTCATAGCACCGCGCTAAGTCATGTTCTTCACGCGAACTAGTCAAAACCACTACCGGAACAGTCCGTAGCGAGTTGTTAGCTTTTAGTTCTGACAATACCTCAATTCCATCTACTTTAGGTAACTTTAAGTCGAGTAGAACTACTACCGGGTTGCCCTCACGGCGCAAGCGGTACATACCTCTACGGTATAAATAATCTAAGGCTTCCTCACCATCTCGGACGACGACAACTTCATTACCAAGATGATTTTCAGCCAGCGAAGTCAGGATTAACTCTACATCATTAATGCTGTCTTCGACCAGGAGTATACGCTTCAGTTCCATTGACCTTTCTTTAATCTCCACTCCTGACCCCTTCTAATGGTTGCAACGCTTCACTATTCTTAGGTAATGAAAAGTAAAATGTTGCACCAATATCAACTTCGCCAATAGCCCATACACGTCCACCATGACGGTGAATAATGCGTTGAACGTTTGCTAGCCCAACTCCTGTACCTTCAAACCGAGGGTCTGTGTGCAGGCGTTGAAATACACCGAATAATTTATGTATGTAACGCATGTCAAAACCTATGCCATTATCTTTGACGTAGAATACTATTTCTTGAGTACTCTGTGCTGAGTTTTGAGTGCTGAGTGCTGAGTTTTGAGTGCTGAGTAGGGAGTATGGAGTAAGAGTAGTAGTTTGTTTTTTTACTTTTTCTTCCGTAGTTCCTGCTTTTTCACTAAGCACTAAGCACTCAGCACTTTCTACTTCTTTGAGAGTGCCAATTGTCACTTCTGTCACTTCACGAGTTTTGCTGTATTTTAAAGCGTTTTCTACCAAATTCCGCAAAACTAGGCGCAGCATGGAAGGGTCGCCTTGTACCTGGGGAAGAGTTTCTATATGCCATATAACCTGGCGATCTTTTACTACATCGTGGCAGTCTCGCTTGACTTCTTCCACGAGTAAATTCATATCTAATGTTGTATATAGCATAGACGCGCGTCCCATGCGTGAAAATGCTAACAAGTCATCAATCAGTCTACCTGCTTGGGCTGTTGCGTCAACTATAGTATTTATGTATCGCTTGTTTGTTTCGTCTATTTCTTGTTTTTCTAGCCGTTTTTTTAATAAGTCTACGAACCCAGCTATGTGACGTAAAGGCGCCCGTAAGTCATGAGATACTGAATACGAGAATGATTCTAATTCTTTATTGGCAGCTTCAAGTTGAGCGGTGCGCTGTTTTACCCGTTCTTCGAGCGTTTCGTTAAGGCGCCGTACTTCAGCATCCGCACGTTTTCTGTCAGTAATATCTAATATAAATGCTACTGACTGAGTGCGGTCTTCACCGTAAAGTATATAACCGACTAATACATCAACGCGCGTTCCATCTTTACGAATGTATTGTTTTTCATAAGGTGTACAGCTTCCGCGCGTTCTTGCTTCTGCAATACCTGCATCATCTAAAGGTAAATATTCAGGTGGAGTAATATCAACCCAGCTAACTCGAAGAGCTTCTAAATCTTCGCGGCTATAACCAATAATATCTAAGAAAGCATTGTTCGCTTGGAATACACTACCTATCGTATCACCGTATAACATGCCGATAACATCAGATTCGGCGAATAAGCGTAGCCTTTCTTCGCTTTGCCGTAAAGCCTCTTCTGTTTTTTTACGTTCGGTAATATCATGAGCTACGGCGTATATTAAACCTGCTTCAACATCTGGTACTGAGTTCCACACTAACCATTTATACTCACCGTTTTTACAACGATAGCGGTTCTCGAATTTTAGTATAGTGGCACCATCTTTTAAATTTTTGAGTTCGCCTAAAGTTTCAGCAATATCATCTTTGTGGATGAAATCTAATAATGGAGTGGAAACTAATTCTGCTTCGCTATAACCAAGTGTATTTACAAAAGCTGGGTTTATACGTTTAAAATAACCATCAAAGCCAGCAATACAAAGTAAATCTATTGATACATTAAAGAACTTATCACGCTCAACTTCTGCTTGCTTACGTTTGGTTAAATCATGTGCCACAGAATACATTAAGCCGCTTTCAACATCAGGAACTACGTTCCACATTAACCACCTGTACTCACCATTCTTACAACGATAACGATTCTCAAAGTGGAGTGTTGTGGTGCCATTCTTTAGTTTTTCAAATTCGCGTTCAGTTTCGGCAATATCATTAGGGTGGATAAAATTGATAAATGGCGTTGTTAGTATTTCTGTTTCGCTGTAACCAAGAATGCTTGTAAAAGCAGGATTAATACGTTTGAAATATCCATCGAAACCTGTTATACCAAGCAAGTCTATAGACACATTAAAGAATTTATCACGTTCTTCTTCCGCGCGTTTTCTAGAAGATATATCTAATATAAATGCTACAGCAGCTTGTTCTTCTACTAATTTAAAACCAACGAGTACAGGAATACGGGAACCATCTTTACGAATATACTCTTTGGTGTTAAATGGCGCCAGTCAAGTGTTTTATTTTCTATATCTTCTTTTTTATATCCTATCATCTTTAAAAAGGCGTTATTTGCTTCTTTGATTTCGCCTTGAAAATCCGCATAAACAATACCAATTACATCAGAGTCTACAAACAAACGTAACCGCTGTTCGCTTCGCCGTAAAGCTTCTTCGGCTTTTACTTTATCATCTATATCAGTGCAAGTACCTAACCATTTTGTAATATTATTTTCGGCATCGTACATTGGTACGGCACGGGCGAGAAAATAACGGAATGTACCATCATGGCGCCTTAAACGGTATTGCACATCGCGCATGGGTGTACCAGTACTAATGGCAGTTGTCCATTTTTGCATCGCTTGCGGTAAGTCGTCGGGATGAACTATTTGGCGCCAGTCCCAACCTGCGTATAAATTTAACTCTAATCCTGTATAGTTAACCCAACGTTGGTTGAAGTATGTAATACTACCATCTGAATCTGATACCCAAACTAGTTGGGGTACGTTTTCGGCAAGTTGACGATAACGATTTTCACTCTCTATTAGTTGAGCTTGGTATGTTTTACTGTCATGTACATCTGTATTTGTACCTATCCAACCCGTAACATTTCCAGCGTCATCATGAACAGGTACAGCGCGCGCTAGATGCCAACGATATTCACCGTCTTTGGAGCGTTTAATTCGCAGTTCAGCTTCGTAAATATCACCTTTGGCTTTACATTCTAACCAGTGCTGCTTAGTTTTTTCTAAATCTTCGCTTGGTATTATCGAAGACCATTTATTCTCAATGGTTTGTTCGATATTATCTAATGTTACACCACAATACTCTTGCCATTGGTGGTTGAAATATAATGGTTTACCGTTGGCATCAGCTTGCCAAACTAAATGAGGTATTGCTTCTGCTAAAAAGCGGAAACGTTTGTCACTTTCTGCCAATGCGGTTTCCATATCCTTACGCTCGGTGATATCTGTCGAAATGCCAATTATTCCAATGATATTACCAGTTTCATCGCGGTAAGGCGATTTCGTCGCTATATAAGTTCTTGAACCAGAGTTAAATAATATCGTTTCCTCGAATATATGAGTTTCGCCAGTTTGAATAACGATGCGGTCATTGCTGACTGCCATTGCTGCATCGTTACAATTTGTTAAGATATCAAAGTTAGTGCGACCAATAACTTCGTCTTCTGACTTTCCGAGTGCGCGAAGTGTCGCCTCGTTTGCTGCTACAAACTTTCCTTGTAGGTCTTTGACAAAAATTAGTGTTCCTGTGGCGTTATTTATGGCATTGAGTATAACTAAACTTTGCTGCAATGCGTGTTCAGCTTCTGTACGCGCGAGTTCGGCTATTTTACGTTCGTGAATGTCTAGCGTGGCGCCTGTTATACGGGAAGCTTTGCCATTATCATCATATTTAACTTGACCACGCAACATCATCCATCGATATGGCACCGACTCGATACT
>ERZ1066117.1652-NODE-1652-length-10544-cov-8.979598_pt1 | contig 10544 bp, 6 predicted proteins | sample MGYA00382764_ERZ1066117 | MGnify/ENA primary metagenome ERZ1066117 (study PRJEB33369, sample SAMEA5778347) | biofilm metagenome | biome: Industrial cooling water; feature: Water cooling tower basin; material: Biofilm | place: United Arab Emirates | collected...
CGTGGCGCTGGGCGACGGGCCGCCGCCGGGCAAGGAGCTGCCTCGAGTGCGCTGCTTCACCCCCGGATCCTAATCCGCGCGGCCGCGGCCCCGGCGGCTCTCCGCAGCGGTTCCCGCGCCGCTTCCGGGTCGACCGCGGACCTGCGTCCCCCGCGCCGCGGATTCGAGCGCAGACTGGAAACACCCCGTCGTGCCACCGTGCCCCCGCCCGCCCCTCCGCCCGCTCCCGCTTCCGACCCCGCGCCGCGCGCCCCCAGCCTGGGTCTGCTCGACACCACGCTGCTGGTGATGGGCAGCATCATCGGCGTGGGCGTGTTTTTCACGCCCGGCAGCGTGGCGCGCCTGGTGCCCGACGGACCCCTGCTGCTGCTGCTGTGGGCCCTCGGCGCCGCCATCGCCCTGTGCGGCGCGGCCACCTTCGCCGAGCTGGGCCTCAACCGCCCGGTGACCGGCGGCTGGTTCAGCTACCTGAGCCAAGCCTTCGGCCCGCGCGTGGCCTTCCTGTTCGCCTGGACGATCCTGGCCGTGGTCTCGACCGCCTCGATCGCCGTGATCGCCGACTTCTGCGCCCAGCGCCTGGCGGGCCTCGCCGGCGGCGCGGGCCCCGGCCTGCAGGTCGCCGTCGCCGCCCTGTTGCTGCTCGGCGCGACGGCCCTGTGCCAGCTCGGCGTGCGCACCGGCGCCACCTTCCAGAACCTGTGCATGGCGCTAAAGCTGCTGGCGATCGCCGCCCTGGTGCTGGCCGGCCTGCTGCTGGCCAAGCCCGCGCTCCTGACCGCGCCGCCCGCTGACCAAACCACCCCGACCGCCAGCCATTTCTCGGCGGAGAGTGGGGGAGCCGAGTCCGACCCCGGACGCCCCTTGTCCGAATCACAAGCATCGGGGGCTGCGGGGGACCGAGCACCCGACCCAACCGTCGCGCCCAACACGCCTCCGAACACGCCTCCCAGCCCATCCGCAACCAAGTCCGGAAATGCGTCCGGAACGACGCCCGCAAACGCGTCCGCGAGCACGCCTGAGAGCAAGCCCGCGAGCACACCAGCGAACGCGCAAGCGAGCACGCCTGGGAACACACCTGCGAGCACGCCCTCGAACGAGTCCCCGAGCACACCCGCGAGCGCGCCCGCGAGCACGCTCGCGAACGAATCCGAGAGCACACCCGAGAGCACACCCGACAGCACACCCGAGAGCACACCCGAGAGCGCGCCCGAGGGCACACCCGAGGGCACACCCGCGAGCACACCTGCAAGCACGCCCCAGAGCACGCCCGCGAGCTCTCCCGAAAACACGCCCAAGCGCCCCGCCCCGCCATCCCCGGCGCGGCCCTGGCCTTTCGCCGCGGCGCTGCTGCCGATCCTGTTCACCTACGGTGGTTGGCAGAACGTGTGCTACATCGCCGAGTCCGTGAAGGACCCGCGCCGCAACCTGCCGCGCGGGATCCTGCTGGGCATCCTGGGCGTGGCCCTGGTCTACCTGGCGATCAACGCCGCCTACCTGCGCGCCTTCGGGGCCGCGGGCCTGGCGGACGAGCCGCGCTTCGCCGTGCGCCTGGCCTCCGCCGCCTTCGGCCCCGCTGGAGAAACGCTGGTCGAAGCCGCCATGGCGATCAGCGCCCTGGGCATCCTGGTGGTGACCGTGCTGGTGACGCCCAGCATCTACGTGGCCCTGGCGAACCGCGGCCTGTGGTTCCCGGCCTTCGCGCGCCTGCACCCGCGCACCGCCGCCCCGACCGCCGGCCTGTGGACCCAATTCGCCCTGGCCCTGACCTACCTGCTGTGGGCCCGCGCCCTGCCGCTCTCCCCGCGCCTGGCCCCCTTCGCCATCGACCTGGACGCCCTGGTGGGCTCGATCGCCTTCGCCGAGTGGCTCTTCCACGGACTGGCCGCCCTAGCGCTCCTGCGCTGGCGCCGCACCCCCGCCCACCAGCGCCTGCCCCACCTGCGCTTCGCCCCGCACCTCTACCTGGCCACCGCCCTGACCGTGGTCCTCTCCAACCTCTACACCAACCAGGGCCCCCAAATCCTCCTCGGCCTCGCCGCCCTAGCCCTGGGCCTGCTCGCCCACCGCCTGCTGCCCTTCCGTCCCCCGGCCACCCCCTCCACGCCTCCCGCCTAACCCCAGCCTCACACCGTCCAGCCCCGCCCCCCGCCCCGCCTCCGATCCGTTCCGACCCCCAGCCGGGGCCCCAGGGCGCTCTGCTGCATGCGCCTCAAGGCGGCTCCGAGCTCGGCTAGCGCCGAGGACCCGCGTCGCTAACCCCTGGCACCGGCCCGACTCGCTGCGCCGCTCGCGCAGCGGTGCCGGCGGCCAATGTGGCCCTGCAAGTGGGGGACGTAGGTGAACTGGGGATGGTGGGGATGGTGGAGGCGGTGAAGGCGGTGAAGGCGGTGAAGGCGGTGGAGGGGGTTAAGGAGGGGCGCAAGGGGCGGCGCTTGGCCAGAACCCGGGGGAGGCCTCTCGCCTCAAAAGACGATTCTATATAAGAAAACTTTTGTAATCAAGGAAGTTTTCTTACACTGCGAACGTCCAGCCTCCGAAGACCCATCCATGGCCTCCCGACTCGATCAGCTCCTCGCCGAGGGCCAGAGCCGCCTGCTAGAGGCCCTAGCGCGAGCCGGTTTGGCTGCCTCGCCGGCCCCCCCGGCCGCTGCAGCTCGATCCGTGCCGGAGTCCTCCCCGGAGGCCGGCGATCTCCGGATCGAATCGGGGGGCGGGGCGCAGAGGCTGCGCTTCGCCGGCGCACCTGGGCTCCCCAACTTCGACAACCTGCGCGGCGCTCTGGCCGACGCCCTGCTGTCCTGTCGCGCCTTGGCCGCCGCCGACGGTCTGGTTCCCTGCCCGGTGCTGGTTGTTTCGCCCCTGTCGGATTCCATGCGTGGGCGCCTCCTCGCCTATGTGGACGCGGTCGCCCCCGATGCCTGCTTTGGCCTCGTCGATCCGGATCGCTCGATCGAGCTGTTTGAACCCGTCCCCAACGAGAGCGGGGGACACCGGATCTGGTTTGAGGACCGTTTGCAGAAGCGGTTCTTCGATTCGCCCCTCCAGGTTGCTCCGCGCCCGCCGCAGCCGTTCTCGGACCTAGGCCAGTGGATGCTCAAGGTCTGGCTCGCGCCGCGGGTGCAGCCTGGCTGGATCCAAGCGCCACGGGAACCGATCGACGGCGTGCGCGAACTGGCCCGCGCAGCCGGTGTCTCCGAACCCAGCGCCTCGCGCTTCGTGAAGCAGCTCGCGGAGCTCGGCTTCGTCGAGCGCGCTGGACGTCACCTGCGGCTCGTGCGCCACGCCTCCTTGTTCCAGGCTTGGGCCGCCTCGCGCGAGCAGCCAGTTGACATCCCCGTCCGTTTCGACCTGCCACCGTCCGAACCGCTCCAGGCGCTGCGCGACCAGCACGCCAACGCCAAAGAATTCTCCCAACGACTGCCAAAGCACGACCCCCAGCGTCGCCCCCCGCGCTGGGCCCTGGGCCTCTTTGCAGCCGCCCGACTTCACGGCGCCGGCCACGTCCGCGGCGCACCCGTGCACCTGCTCCACGAAGACCCCTCGCCGGCCCACCTGGCCGCCCTGGGCCTCTCCCGCGTCGGCCGCGACGCCCCCTACGACCTGCTCATCCGCCGCCCCGCCGACCCCGAGTGCGCCTTCCGCGGCGCCGTGGAGCACCACGACCTCCCCGTCGCCGACGGCTTCGAGTGCTACCTCGACCTCATGCGCCACCCCGCCCGCGGCCCCGAACAAGCCGCCGAACTCCTGCGCCAAACGGGCTGCCCCGAGGACTGGCAAGCATGAGCGAGCCCCTCCTAATCCGCGCCCTCGCCCGTTTGGCTCGCCAATCCACGGACGCCCATCGCGAAGCCGCGTTCCTCGCCGCTTCTCAACGCGCCCATTCCCCCAGCGCGGATGCGATCCCGCGGGCTCTCTCCCGCGCCCTGCCAGGCCTCCTGCTTCCGGCCTGAGCCTCACCGCGGGCCGACTACGAACCGGCTCAGGCGACCCCAGCCCCGACTTCCCCCGCAAGCCGTTCGTTCGTCCTGGGCCTGTTCGCCGATCACCTGCTGCCCTCGCGCTCCCCAGCAGCGACACCCTCCGCCTGATCGCAGAGCCGGCCCCGTCTAGCGCCGCCCCCGCTCCCGGCTGGCCGCCGATCAGAGCCACCCTCCGCCGAACTGGGCTTCTGGGAAGGACAGATTCCGACAATCCTGGGCTTCCCGGGAGCCCAGATCGCCCACCCGCAGGCCCCCCCTCGGAACCGGGGCCCCCCCGCGAGCCACCACGGCATCCGGCATCCCCCGGCTCCGACGCTCCGAGCGACGGCCCCCCCGGCCCCGCACCCCAGCAGCCCCTCGCTCCCTGCGCTGACACCCGCAGGGCCACCGCCTCGAATGGCGCCCGAGCCGCCAAGCGGCCCCTCCGCTCACCTCGGGTCGCGCCCTTCGGCGTCCCCCAGCAGCTCTGACCGGCGCTGTCCGCCGGGCCCAATCCTTGCGCAGCGGCCGCCCAGACCCGGTGCCCCGGATCGCAGAAAGGGGAAGGCGACCCCCGCTTTGGTAGTCCATTCACGACGCGAATGGTTATCATTCGTGTCGTGAATAGATTGCCCAGACTGGTCGCCCGGACCCTCGAGGAGCGACTCGCCGCCCTGCCCGGGGTCGTGCTCACCGGCGCCCGGCAAACCGGGAAGAGCACGCTGGCCGAGGACCTTGTGCGGGGCCCGCGCCGCTATTGGACCTTGGACGACCTGGAGACCCTGGACCTGGCCCGCCGGGACCCGGAGGCCTTGGTGGGGGGGAAGGAGCCGCTCACGATCGACGAGGTCCAGCGCGAGCCCAGTCTGCTGCTCGCGATCAAGCGCGCCATCGACCGCGACCGGCGCCCCGGGCGCTTCCTGCTGACGGGCTCCGCCAACCTGAGCCTGATGAAAAACGTCTCGGAGTCCCTGGCCGGACGGGTCAGCCACCTGACCCTGTGGCCCATGACGCGCCGGGAACAGCAGGGCCTGGCGACCGCCGGGTCCTGGGATGTGTTCTTCGAGCGGCCCCCGGAGGACTGGATCGAGGCGCTCGGCGGCGCTCCGGTCGGGAAGGATGCGACGACCGCGGGGAAGCGCACTCGCACCCGATCCAAGCCTGCGGAGTCCGCCGCGACCGCAGATCCGCGCGCGGACTGGCGCGACCTCGCCCGTCGCGGCGGCTACCCCACCCCAGCCCTGGAGCTTTCCACCCCGCGCGCACGCAGCCTTTGGTTCGACGGCTACGTGCGCACCTACCTGGAACGCGACCTGCGCGCCCTCTCCGACGTCTCCTCCCTGCCCGATTTCCGCCGCCTGATGCGCGCCGTTGCCCTGCGTCTGGGGCAATTGGTCCAGCAAACCGAACTCGGCCGCGACATCAGCCTCTCCCAGCCCACCATCCACCGCTGGCTCAACCTGCTGGAAGTCTCGTACCTGCTCGTGAGGCTCCCCGCCTACTCCGTCAACCGCACCAAGCGCCTAATCAAGACCCCCAAGCTCTACCTCTCCGACGTGGGCCTCGCCCTGCACCTGGCTGGCGACCCCACCCCCAGCGGACCCCACTTCGAAAACCTAGCCCTCTCCGACCTCCTCGCCTGGCGCGATGCGAGCCTGCCCCAACCCGAACTCTTCTACTGGCGCACCAGCCAAGGCGAAGAAGTCGACCTGGTCATCGAACACCAAAACCGTCTGCTGCCCATCGAATTCAAATCCACAGCCCAACCGCGCCTCTCCGACACCACCCACCTGCGCACCTTCCGCCAAGAATACGGCCCCACCTCGCTCCCCGGAATCCTGCTCCACACCGGCTCTCTACTCCAGTGGCTGACCCCCGACACCCTCGCCCTCCCCTGGTGGCGGCTCTTCTAGGGTGCCCGTCACCGTCCCGACATGCCCCTGCAATCCAATCCAACAGATGATGGGGACCCACAGGCCACTGCGATCCGATGGTCGGTCTTCGACTGGCCTCAGGCATGAGCTGTAGCTCATGGACCCAAGTGGCTCCGGCCGCGAAGCCGCCTGCTCATGCTGAGCCATCCGAGGAACCTCCAGGGAGGCGCAGGCGCCGGTAGGCCTCTTCGGCCATCCAGGCGGTCACCATTTTCTGGAAAGGGCTGTCATTCATGAAGCGCACGAAGATGTCCTCGTTCTGGTCCATACGATCGACAAACAGGCGCTCGAGCACGCCCTTGAAGAGCAGCTCGAACTTGTCGCCCGAATTGACGGTCGCCGCGCGCCGCAAGCCCTCATCGCCCATGGCATCTTGGACGATTTGGTCGAAGAAGAGCTGGTCGGCCTGGTTGAAGTCGGTGCCAAAGCGCTCATTGACCACGTCGATGAGCTGCGAGAGCGGCACAGGACGCTCGTGGACCTGCCCGCTGCCCACCTCCGTGGGGCCATCGAGCTTTTGCTGTTCACCGCCCTTGAGGATGATCGAGCCTTCGCTGATCTTCTGCAGTCGGTAGTATTCCAGCTTGACCTCGTCGTCGAACTGGTAAGCCGCTCCGCTGGCGCGGCGGGGGAGCTTCGAGACCAGGTGCCGCAGGAAGACGTACAGGCGCTCCAGGTCGGAATCCTGGTAGGGGATCACCTGGGACAGGAAGCCGTAGAGGTTCAGAAATGCCTGCAACTTGCCGCGCCAGAGCTCGGTCTCGTCCGGTTCGCTATCGAAGCGCGCCTTGAATCGCGAGACTGCCGGATCTAGGGCCGCGTTCATCGCCTGGTGGTCCTGGGCGCCTTGCCTCTGTTTCGCCTTGAAGAACACATCACAGAAGCGCCGTACCTCCTCCTCGAGGTACATGCCTGCCGCATCCAGCTCACCCTTGACGGCATACATCCGGGCCGGGTCGACCTCTTCACCGATCTCCGCGCCATCGTAGTAGGTCTTGAAGGCCTCGCGGATTTCGTCCCGGTCATTCACGAAGTCCAGGACGAAGGTGTCCTCCTTGAGCGGGTGCATGCGGTTGAGCCGCGAGAGCGTCTGCACCGCCTGGATGCCGGAAAGGCGTTTGTCCACATACATCGTGTGCAGCAGCGGCTGGTCGAAGCCGGTTTGGTACTTCTCCGCCACCAGCAGCACCTGGAACTCCGGAGTAGCGAAGCGCTCGGGCAGTTCCTTCTGGCGCAAACCGTCGTTCATCCCCTCTTCGGTGTAGAGGGTGGTCGGAACCCGATCGTCCTGCACCGTTCCGGAGAAGGCCACCAGGGACTTGATTCGGTAGCCCTTCTCCTTGATGTAGCGATCGAAGCTCTGCTTGTAGCGCACCGCTTCCAGCCGGGATCCGGTCACCACCATGGCCTTGGCCCGCCCGCCGATCCTGTGGCGCGTAACCGCCTGGAAGTGCTCGACCATCACCTCGGTCTTCTGGGCGATGTTGTGGGGGTGGAGCTTCATGAAGCGGGCCAGGGCCCGCGCCGCCTTCTTGCGCTCGACGTTCGGGTCGTCCTCGCAGGACTTGAGCAGCCGGAAGTAGGTGGCGTAGGTCGTGTAGCTCTTGAGCACGTCGAGGATGAACTTTTCCTCGATGGCCTGCCGCATGGTGTAGCGATGGGTGGGTTCCCCATCGTTCCCGAACACAGCCAGGGTCTTGTGCTTCGGGGTCGCCGTGAAGGCGAAGAAGCTCAGGTTCGACTGCCGCCCGCGCTTGGCCATGCTGCGGAACAGCTCCTCCATGCCCTCCAGTCCTTCTTCCGCAGCCTGCTTGGCCGCCTCCTGTCGCAGGGCCTCGCCGCCGAGCACGCCCTTCAGCTCGGTCGCCGCCTCGCCGCCCTGGGAGCTGTGGGCCTCGTCGATGATCACCGCGCAACGCCGGGTCTTCAGCGCCCCGCCGCCTTCCTGCCCGCTCTCCTCGGCGAGCTTGTCAAGCTGCCGCTTGACCACCGGGAATTTCTGCAGGGTCGTGATGATGATCGGCACCGCGTTCTCCAGGGCCTCCAGGAGCTGCCGCGAGCTCTCGTCGATCTTCTGCACCACCCCGCGCTTGTGTTCGAACTGGTAGATGTTTTCCTGGAGCTGCTGATCGAGCACGATGCGGTCGGTGACCACGATGACGCTATCGAAGATCCGCTGATTGCCTTGGTCGTGCAACGATGCCAGCCGGTGGGTCAGCCAGGCGATCGTGTTGCTCTTGCCGCTGCCGGCCGAGTGCTCCACCAAATAGTTGTGCCCCGGGCCATCCCGGCGCGCGGACTCCACGAGCAGGCGTACCGCCTCGAGCTGGTGGTAGCGCGGGAAGACCATCTGTTCGGTCTTGACCTTGCGCCCTTGGTCGTCGCGCTTCTCTTCGATCTGCAAGTGCAGGAAGCGTGCCAACAGGTCCAGCAGGCTGTCCTTGGCCAGCACCTCCTCCCACAGGTAAGCCGTGCGGTAGCTCCGACCCCTGGGATCCACCGGATTGCCCGCCCCGCCGTTCTCGCCCTTGTTGAACGGCAAAAAGCGGGTGGCCTCACCGGCCAGGCGGGTGGTCATCAACACCGAGTCGGTATCCACCGCGAAGTGCACCAGGGTCCGCTGCTTGAACTGGAACAGGGGCTCGCCCGGATCCCGGTCCTGCTTGTACTGGCGCCGGGCATGCTCAATATTCTGCCCCGTCATGGGGTTCTTGAGCTCCACCGTCACCACCGGGATGCCGTTCACACTGATTGTGACATCCAGCGACTTCTCAGATTTCGGCGAGAAATGCAGCTGACGGGTCAACCCAACCCGGTTTTTGGCATAGCGCTCCTCCAGCTCCGGGTTCATCCCGTGCGCCGCCTTGAAAAAAGCCACAAACAGAGTGCGCCCATAACACTTGAACCCATGGCGCAGAGTGGCCAGCGAACCATTCAAGTCCATCCATTTGCACAGGTCCACGAGCACCTGCTCGTCCGTCTTGGCCCCATGCAACGCTTCAAGCCTGGCCCACTCCTTTGGCTGCGTCTCCCGAATAAACTCGAGCACCACCCCCGGAAAAATCGCCCGCTCGCGGTCAAAGCCCTCCCCCGGGACCGCGACATAGCCCCGCCCGAGCAAATGCTGCTCGATCACCGTCTCAAACGCGGCCTCGGAGTGTCTGGCAGGCATTGTCATGGCTGGTCGATCCAGTGCGGCCGATGGGGCATCGTGTTCACTAGGGGTTCTCCTCGCGAGCGAGGCGACAGCTTCAGGCTCAACTCGCCAGACACTGACTGGCGAATCCGCTCGGGCAATCCGGCGAACGTTTCGCCAGACGCCGTCTGACGAATTCCGAGCCGTGGCCAGGTAAGCGCCAACTGCCGGCAGTTCTTGAGGTCGCTGGTTCCGAGCCCGACGACGCCGAACAGCTCGACCATGCGTCGCTGTTCGAGCCAGACGGTCTCGGACTCGCCTGGGAGCAGGACGCGCGCTGCACTATCGAGGGATAAGTGAAGACTCGGCTTCGAGGCCTGGAGCGTATGAATGGTCATGTCTTGTCGGTTGCCCGCAGGTCGAGTTGAACGCCCAAGTCACGTAGCATCATGAAGGTGTTGCTCACGCGCACCTTGAATTGGTTGCATACGTCGGGCAGTTTGATGTCCCTGATTGCGTCCGGTCTGGGTTGTTCGTTGGTTACGACGATGGCGCCGTGGACCATTCCGTAGGCGACGAGCCAGCCGTCCGCGCCCGTGGCGAACTTTGCCTTGGCGGCATCGGAGTAGCGCGTGTGGCGCTGAGACCAGAGCATGACTTCTTGGAAGGCGGCTGTAACCTGGTCTTCGTCGACGTCGAGAAAGAAGGTGGAGGGCACTTGCCCGCTGATCCACTGGACCAGATTGTCGGACTTCGTTCCGGACAGCAGCTCGCCGCGCACGCGACTGATGCTGAAGACGCGGCCATGCTTGTACTCGCCGAGGAGCGACTCCCAGAAACCAGAGCAAAATTCGAAGCCGTAGTAGCTGTTCTTGGCGGTGATGAGGACATCGGAGTCCAGGATGTAGAACAGGGGCTTTTTCATGGCAGCGGCACCCCCAGGCGACGCGCGTACCTCTGGAAGGTTCCGCCTTGCAGTCCGGTGAGGTCGTAGGCTTCCTTGAAGCTCAAGCGGCCCTCCAGTGCAGCACGCATCACGGAGAGGGCGAAGGCCTGGCCGAGGCGTACGTTTTGCGTCTTGTAGAAGTCGCCACCCCCTGCAGCCTTGGGCCGCTTGCGCTCGCGCTGCGTGTAGTCCTGGTAGAAACTAAAGAACTCCTCGCGGCCGACCAGCTTGTTGTCCATGGCTCGCCGTCCGGCGACAATGGGGCTGACCTTGAAGGCACGGGCCAGCCGCTCGAAGGGATCGTCGGCGTGCTTTACCGAGGGCCAGTGACGTTTCAGCTCGTTGGCAGGCACCAGGAACTCGGCGGCGGCGCGGTCGCAAAAGGCCTCGACCCGCTGGTCACCGGGGAAGATGCCCTCAAACCCGGAGACCCCCTCGCCCTCGGATCCAAGCCAAACGTGGGCCAACTCGTGTGCCAGGGTGAACATCTGCGCCGACTTGGCATCCGCGCCGTTCACAAAGATCAGCGGGGCGTAGGGGTCGACCAGGGCAAAACCGCGAAACTCCTC
>ERZ1066117.1654-NODE-1654-length-10538-cov-77.587809_pt1 | contig 10538 bp, 13 predicted proteins | sample MGYA00382764_ERZ1066117 | MGnify/ENA primary metagenome ERZ1066117 (study PRJEB33369, sample SAMEA5778347) | biofilm metagenome | biome: Industrial cooling water; feature: Water cooling tower basin; material: Biofilm | place: United Arab Emirates | collected...
CGTCGAGGCCGGCCGTGTCCATCTCGCCGTCGACTGACCGCGCCCCGATTCCGCTGTACCGCCGCTACTCCGACGACGAGGCGTGGCGGCGCTCGCTCCACGAGCAGTCGTTCGCCGCGACCTACTCCTCGGAGGGCAAGCAGGACAGCAGCCAGGGGCGCACCAAGGGCACGCCCAGTCCGAACGAACCCCGCATCACGGATGATCAGTGGACGCAGCTCCAGGCGCTCTTCGAGCAGGACGCCCGGCGGGGCCATGACGAAGATCCCGAGGCGGTCGACCGCCGCGTGATCGACAACCTCCTCCTCCAGCGCGCCGCGATGGGCGACGCGCTCGCGATGGCCGGCATGGGGAAGCGGGACCGGGACCAGCAAGCCGAGCAGGCGACGCAGGCCGCGCGCCGGATCACCGTGCTGCGCGCGGAGGCCAGCGTCCTTCGTGGTCGCGGTTACGGCGTCAGCCTCTCGGGCGCCCCCGAGCGCGCGTTCAACCTGATCGGTCTCGGTGGCCGCGTCGTCGCAGTCCGTCTGATCGCACCCGCCGACAAGGTCGTGGTCGCACCGGGCGTCGACGCCGACACGCGGGCCCGCGTCGAGCGGGACGTCGAGGACGCGCGCCGGATCGTCGAGCAGATCGTCCAGGAGGAGAACGCGCGGGGGCCCAAGGATACCGAGGACACGATGCTCGCCGTCTGGCGGCGCGCGCGTGAGACGGGCTCTGTCGATCGCGAGAAGCGTGAGCCGACAGGACCGCAGGCACCCGTCGCCCGCGAGGCGTCGAACGCCAAGCGCTCCGAGGCGCCGACGAGTTCGGTCGATCGGCAGTACGACGAGGCCCGCAGCGCGATCAAGCGGCTCGGCTTGCCGGCGGGCAAGGCTGCTCAGTACGTCAGCCAGGCCGAGAAGGCGATCGCCAGCGGCAAGAGCTACGCGCCGATCGTCGAGCGGGCGCGCAAGGCCGCCGAGAAGCTCACCGGGCGCAAGAGCGACGGCAAGGCCGCACGGCCGCCGTCGCGCCGGATCCTCGACGTCGCGCTCGAGACGTTCAACGCGGAGCCGCGCTGGCGTCTCGCGCTCCACCGCACGATCCCGAACGGCTGGGTCCTCGTCGTGTACTCGGAGGGCAAGGGGCCGGACGAGGCGGTCGTCGCGGTCGACATCATCCTGGAGAACGTCGACGACGTCCGCTGGCTCGACGACCGGCTGTCGCCGGCGGACCAGGACGCGATCATGGATCGCCTCGACCGTGCGCTGTGGGCGGCGTTCGAGGTGCGCGAGGAGCAGGAGGGCGCCGCGGACGACGAGAAGACCGAGGTCCCCTCGCCGCTCGAGGGCCTGATCGACCTGATGCAGCGGCGCAGCAAGGCGCTCGGCGCACGCCCCGAGGCGAGCCGCGATCTCGCCCGGACGGACGGCTACCAGGAGATCGCCCGCGCGCTCCAGGAGCTCGCGGTCCCGTCCGGGATCGGCGCCGAGGAGCTGCAAAAGTGGCTCGAGTCGCACGACCTGATGACGGCCGGCGACCTGATCGCCCGCGCCCGCGTCGAGCCGGTGCCGGTCTCGCGGCTCATGCGTGACCTTTGGGACATCCTTCTCGACGCGTTCGAGGTCGCCGAGGTCCAGGAGGAGGGCGGCGTCGTGCGCGTACCCGAGGCCGCGATCCACGCGATCGCGGGCCACGACACGATCCTCGAGCGCGTCGTCTCGGGCGACAGCGCGACGCTGCGGCACGTCCGGGTCACGCCCGGCGAGGTCGACGAGGACGGGATCGTGACGATCGACGACCCGACCGATCGCCTCGCTCCGGGCGCCCTCGTCCATCTTCGCGGCGCGAGCGAGCAGGAGCTCATCGAGCTGTACCGGACGATCCACGCCTTCTATCACAACCTCGCCGTCGCGCCGAAGACGCTCCAGGACGTCCGCACGCTCCTGTACTGGACCGCCGTCATGCTCGACGCGCCCCGGTGCCAGGGCGAGGTCAAGTCGCGGGCGACCGCCGCCTTCGAGCAGGCCAAGCAGTACTACAACACCGCCCGCTTCCGGCTGATGGACGGTGTCAGCGTCGACGCCGTGCGCCGGATGCACGAGGCCCTGCGGCGGATCAGCGCCGCCGCGGCCGAGATCGCCAGGAGCTGTGGGGAGGGTCAGATCGAGATCGCGGTCACGCCGGGGCCCATGCCGGTGTCGCCCGAGGACCGGGCCGCGATCCTCGACGAACAGGTGGAGGGCAGACCATGAACGACCAGGAATTCATGAAGCAGACGCGCGAGCGTCTCGAACAACTCCGCGACGAGCAGCGGCGCCTCCATGAACGGCTGGCGACGGACATGCGGCGGATGCACGCCTTGCGGCAGGCCCTCGGCATCTTCGCCGGCGCCCTCGCGCTCGGGCTCGGCATGAGCATCGGCTACGACCTCGGGAGGCGCGGACATGGCTGAGACACTGACCAAGCCGCAGACCGAGATCGAGGGTTTGCTGATGGAGGTCGCCGAGCAGCAGCAGACGTTCGACCAGAACTACGGCGGCGCGCTCGCCGATCTGCGCAGCGCCCTCGTCCACCAGGTCCTGTTCGCGTCGGCCGCCGGCCTCGTGGTCGGGACGCTCTTGGGGACGATCGTCGGCGCGAGGAGGCGTTGACCATGGCCCGATCACCGGAATGGGAGACGCTGCCGATGGCGCAGGGCGACCCCAAGCCCGTGTGGCCGCTGCCGACGGTCCTGCCGAAGTTCGCCACGTGGAGCATCGGCGGCGGTCGCCCCTACGGCTGCGACGGCGACAAGTGCGAGCGGTGGCACGCGGGCATCGACCTCACCGGCGCGCCCGACGGGGCGATCGTCCTCGCCCCCGAGGACGCGCTGGTCGTCGGCATCGACCGCGGCTGGAGCGAGGGCTCGAAGGCGGCGTTTTTGCGTACCAAGACCGGCCTCTTCCTCGTGCTCGGCGGCTTCAAGGCCGGCTCGCACAAGGAGTACGGCGTCGTCCACGGCCAGGAGGTGCGCAAGGGCGACAAGCTCGGGCGCGTGCTCGGGTCCTACGGGATGATCCACCTCGAGACCTACGCCGCCGAGAGCCGCACCGCGAACTCGGTGTGGTGGACGTCCGAGCCGCCGCCGGATGGCCTCCTGAACCCGACGAACTACGTCGAGCGCATGGTCGGCGACAAGGTGTCGCTGCTCCAGACGCGACAGCGGCACGAGGCGCTCGCGGCCCTCGGCTACTACAAGGGCGACGTCGCGGCAGCGTGGGGACCGGCCTCGATCGACGCGCTGCGCGCCGCGCAGTCGGACCTCGGGATCGGCGTCGACGGCAAGTGGGGCCCCGCGACCGAGGACGCGATCCAACGGGTGCTCGTGCAGCGGCAAGGCTGCAAGGGCGACGAGTGCGGCACGGGCAGCCCGCCCGCGCCGAGCGGCAGGAGCACGGACGCGCTCGCCGGAGTCGGCCGCTTCGGCTGGTGGATCCTCGGTGGCGCAACGGCGATCGGCGTCGCGGTCGGCCTCACGATCGCCGTGCGTGCGCGGGAGCGAGGCGCATGAGCACGAGCACCCCGACTTTCTGGATCACGCGCGTGGCCGCTGCGGGGCTTTCAGCCTACGGCCTGCATCGGCTCGCCAGCTGGTGGGGCGCGCGCGAGCGGCGGGCCGTCGGCTACCTGAACGGCAACGCCTTCGAGATCATCATCGTCGGCGTCGACGGCAAGCCGGTCGAGATCGAGACGGCCCGCGCGCTGCGCCGCATGCAGGAAGCCGCGGCGCGCGACGGCGTCAAGATCAAGGTGGTCAGCGGCTTCCGCACGATGGCGGAGCAGCAGCACCTCTACGGCTGCTACCTGCACTGTAGCTGCAACAACTGCAACCTGGCCGCCCGGCCGGGGTACAGCGCGCACCAGAGCGGCCGCGCCCTCGACCTCAACGCGCGCGACCCGGCGGTCGGCGCGTGGTTGCGGGCGCACGCGGGCGCCTACGGCTTCATCAACACGATCCCGAGCGAGCCCTGGCACTGGGAGTACTGGCCATGAACCGCGCAACTATTGTCACTGCGCTCATTACCGGCTCCGCGCTGGTCGGCGCCGGCTACTTCTTGACCCGCGGTCCCCGGCCGCGGGCGCTCCCCTCGAAGGTGATCCCGATCGTCACGCCCGTGATCGACGTCGGCGTCGCCGAGGACGTGCTCACGGCGATGGCCGGCCTGCCCGGCGACGACGTCACCGTCGTGCTGCACACGTCGGGCGGGTGCGTGACCTCGTGCGTGATGATCGCCAACGCGCTGCGGGAGTTCGAGACGTCGACCGCCATCGTGCCGTACATGGCGCTGTCGGGCGGGACGCTGATCGCGCTCAATGCGAAGCAGCTCCAGATGGGCGGCAGCGCGTCGCTGTCGGCGGTCGACCCGATCATCGCCGGCCAGCGCGCGCGTCACCTGCCCGACGACGACAAGTGGAAGGGCCTGCACGCGCTTGGCCAGGAGTACGAGGCCGCGATCGGCGAGTACGTGCGCGAGACCCTCGAGGCTCGCCTCCCCGACGCCAGCGAGGCGGACCTGCAGCGGGCCATCGAGGTGTTCATGGGGCAGCACGCGCCGCACGAGTGGCCGATCCGCCGGCCCGAGGTCGCGGGGCTCGGGCTGCCGGTCAGCCCCGCCACGCGCATGTGGGCCGATATGGTCGACGCGCTCCGCCGGAGGTGGTGGTGATGCTTCCACCGACGAATTTCTGGGTTACGAAGACGGTGGCGCCGCCGGGTCGAGACACCGGGCCAGACAAGCCGCGCGTCGAGGTGGTCGACGAGCCGCTGTGTTCGGCGACCGAGGTACGCCAGGCGGTCCTCGCCGGCGCGATCACCTCGGGCTTGTTCGGGGCGATCGTCGGTTTGGCCTTCGGGTACGTGCTGGGCCTGCGCGACGGAAGGGAGGAGGAGTGATGCAGTTCTCGATGCTCAACCTGCTGATGGGGAAGCAGCACCAGCTCGGCGCGCTGGTGCTGATGCGCGGCGAGACCTTCATGGAGACGATCGAGGAGGGCGGGATGGCGGTGCTCCTCCTGCTGCGGGGGGCCGCGACGATCTCCCGCCAGCGGGCGGGCGCGCAGGTCGGCCTGCACCTCACGCCGCGCCGCGGCGAGCCGGTCTGGCTGACGAGCCCCGGCACCTACTGCATCGTCGCCAAGGATTACGTCGTCGGCGTGCGGATGCTGAAGGCCGGAGGTGGCCTGTGACCGGGGCGGCCGCGGACCTCGAGCGTGCCCCGGAGACGGCGGCCTACCGCCAGCACCGGCGGATGGTCTGGCAGACGATCCGGGCCAGGTACGCCGAGGCTGTCGCGGAGGCGGTCGGCGCCGGCCAGGACGACGCTGCCGCGCGCACGGCGGGGGCGCGGGCTGTCCGCGGGGACATGCGCGCGATGATGTCGGAGCTGCTGGTCCGCGCGCCCATGCCGGCGGTGCTCGAGTTCCTGTCGAGCGGTGGCCTCGATTGGGGCGCCGCGGGGGAGCGGATCTTGGAGCGCGGCGAGGGAGTGTCGGCGCTGCTCGGTCGCGTCTACCCGCGGCCGACCTGGACCGACCTCGAGTTTCTCGATCACGACGCGGCCGCGGACGATGCGCGCTGGTCGGCGTGGTCAAGCGCCTGGCTGCAAGCGCTTCGCGCGGCAAGCCCGGCCGCGCGCGACGTGCAGCAACCGCCGGCCGGGCCGGCGAAGTCGAAGGCCCCGCAGTCTGCGTCGGTGCTCCAAGGGTGGGCACCGTGGCTCGCCGGCGCGGCGGCGATGATCAGCGTCACGGCGGTGGTCGTGGCGACATCGAGAGAGTGATTGCTCAAAGCCGTGCGTGGGGCTGCGGCCGCCTGCGCGACGGCACTCGGACGAAGTCGGGAAGGAGGAGGACATGACAATCTTCGATGGTGTCGAGATCAACCTGACGCCCCCACAACAGCCAAAGAGCACTCCCACGTGGCTCTCGGTGGTGCAGCTCGTTGTGGGTGCTTTCCTCGCGGCCGAGCAATGCAGGCAGGAGCGGCTCGCCGCGGAGGCCGACCGGCCGGGTACGCTCGAGCAGGTGATGGCGCAGGTGGGCCTCAAGATCCCCGGGCTCGAAGAGATGCTCGCGCAGCTGATGGGCAACGGGGAGGAGGCCCGGATAGCGGCGTCGATGATCGCAGGCTCGCCCGACCCGCTCGGCAAGCTCCAGCAGTTCGCCCAGCGCTTCGCGGCGGACGCCGCCATGAACGCGACCTCACCGGCGGGCGAGTCCCGCGAGGTCCCGCGCACGGGCGGGGTGAGCGAGCAGCCCTCGCCGCCGCCGGCCGCGCGCGAAGCCGAGGCCCCCGCGCTGGCGCCGTGGGAGCAGCCCGACTTCGAGCGCCGGGCACGCGAAGCCATCCGCGCGGCCGAGGCCGCGGACTCGGGCCACGCGCGCCCTGCGGCGAACGACGCGATGCCGAAGTTCATCCCTGAGTTCGCCCCAAGGGCGGCCCGAGAACCCGTGGCTGCGCCGTCCTCGGCACCGGCCCGACCTTCTCTGGTCGGGGTGGTCCGGCACCAGCTCGAGGCGCTGCGCCGGCGGATGCATGATCACGAGGCCGAGCTCGACACCCGCCTTGGGCGGGCCGAAGCCGAACTTGCCGCGCTGCGCGACGACCTTCGCCGGCGCACCCGGCCGAACCTCGTCGTTGTGCCGTCGCCGAGCGACGAGCCGACCTCGCCGGACCCGGCCGAGCATCGGCCACAGGACGCCCAGGCAAGGCCAACCCCTGTCGAGCCGCCGACCGTCGATCCGGCCGCGAGCCGCGCCGAGCGGACGCTAGCGACGGTTGTGCCCGCGACGCCCGCTGAATCCGATGGAATCCCGCAACCCCATGCCGCGCCGACGGCGACGAAGCGGACTGAAGGAGCAGCCGCGTCGCCCGCCGCCGAGCTGCCGTCCTCGGCGAGCGACGAAGAGATCGCCGAGGCGCTCGGGCTCGTCGCCGACTTCGGCGCCGAGGCCGACGCCCGCTACCAGCGCAGCTTGGCTCGCATCAGCGCCGTCGAGCAGGAGGCCCGGATCCTGCGGGCCGAACTTCGCGGCGAGACGACCGAGCCCGCCGTCCAGAGCGCGCTCTCGTAGGACACCCAACCCTGGAGACGAACCATGCCCGCGACCGACCTGCCGAATCTGCTCGAGATGGAGACGAGCACGATGACGAAGAACTACCGCGCCGACCGGCTGAAGCTATGGCGCTTGATCCAGGCCCGGCGCCGCGACTACCTCGAAGACGCCCGCAGGCACGGCGCATCCTACGAGGCCGCGAGCCAGGGAGCCGACCGCCACGTTCGCGGCGCGATCAACCTCTTCCTCGACGAGCTGCTCACGCGCTCGCGCGTGTCGAAGGTCGCCGAGTTCGTGATGGCTGCGCCGCGCGAGTGGGGCGTCCGCAGCGAGCTCCTGCTCGACGCGGACCCGCTCGTCCCGAACATGATCGCCGCGAGCTACCCGATTGCCGCGTGGGCCGAGCACATCGACGACATCGAGCGCGCCGTCGCCGAGGATCAAAAGAGCTGGCGCGTCTGGCTCACGAGGCGCCTCGAGGCGGTCGGCCAGTTCGGGCAGGACGCGGCGGAGCACGTGTTCGGGGCGGCGGGGAAGGTCGCCGAGGGTCTCGGTGAGGGCCTCGGCGGACTCGGCAAGGGGCTCGGCCAGGGCTTCGGAGGGCTAGGCCAGGGCCTCGGCACGGCGGCGATCGTCGCCTCCGGTGTGCTCGCCCTCGGTGTGGTCGTCGTCGGCGGGATCTGGGTCCTGAAGAGATGACCTCGAGAGGCCCCGCCGCTTCTGCCGCTTCGATCTTCCATCGTTCACAAGGAGCGTCCTCATGTCGATGCCAAAACTCGCGGCTCGCCTGGTCCTCGGCTACGTCGGCCTGGTCGAAGGTGCTGCCGCCCTGATTCGCTTCCACGAGCGCACGGCCGCGTTCCAGGCGGCCGCCGAGCGGGCGGCCGCCCTCGGGCGACGGCTCGTCGTCATCGGCGACCCGGACGCCGGTCTGCACACCCGCCTGATGCGCGCCTACGGCTGCGGCGACGTCTGTATCGACCTGAACGGCTGTCCCAAGTGCCCGGTGACGGTCGTCGCCGACATCACCAAGGGCCCGATCGCCGACATCGAGGACAACTCGGCGGTCGTGTTCGTGTCATGCGTCCTCGAATACGTGCAGGATCTCGATGCGGCCCTGCGAGAGGTCGCCCGGATCGCAGGCAGCTCGGACAACGTGTTCATCGTGACGGTGCAGCCGTGGACGCTGACCGCGCGGCTGTACCCCGGCGCGCGCTGGCGGGGCACCGTGCAGCCGTCCGGGAGCGGCCAGGGCGTCGACATGAAGCCGGTGAGTCTCGAGGAGAAGCTCGCCGCGACGGGACTTCTGGGTCTCGCGCTGGCGGCCGCGTTCTGGCCGCAAGGTGGGCGGCGATGACGACCCCGGCGACGAACCTCGAGCAAGCCCTTGAGCTCGCCCGCGCCGAGTCGAGGGCGCTTGCGGACCAGCTTCGGCAGGCGCGCGCGGACTTGCATCGCCTCGGCATCGCGGACCAGAACCGGGCCCTTGTCTGCGCCGCGGTCTCGGGGGCGGTCGGCATCCTCGTCGGCATCGGCATCGGGCTGAGCGTCCGGAAGAAATGAGAACTTGGGGATTCACTTCGGAACCGCTCAATCACGCAGAGGGGCGGCAGCCAGCCGGGAAAGATCAGAAGGCGTGGGAACGCCCGAAAGAGAACGTGAGAGTGTCCGCGCGCCTATGGTTTGAGCGCGGTGCCGCAATGGACGCTCTTGAGCTGCTCGACGGCGCAAGGAAGAGAGCGCGTTTCAGGTAGCGCGATTCCATGGCCTGTGCATGCCCGCTGACCGCTGGCATGATGAATTGGGGATTGGTATGGGGAACGTCGGGACGGGGAGGGAAACCTCAGCAGTTTGTGCCAGCCGTAGCCGATCTCGGGCACGTGCGTGCGAGCGTGAGCAAGCGCGCGCCTTATCTCCGGCGGACATCCCGAAAATACTCTACGCCGATGACATGGCAGCCCGCTACGGCACGACCTTGCAGGGGGTCCGGAACCGGGTTCACCGTGGAACGCTGCCGAGGCCGAGGAAGGCTGGCAAGCCGGGCGGCCGGTCTTTTTGGACGCGCGAAGATGTGCTTTACTGGGAGACGGAATCAGCGCGCGTTTCGGAGAGAGCTGAAACGCCCGTGAAGATCACCGCTCGTCCCCGCACCGACCGCCCCGGCACCATGCAAGTCACGTTCGAGCTGCCCCCCGTCAACGGCCGGCGAAACCGCCCGCGACGGAACGCGCCCGCTGGTCTCAACGAGCAGCAGGCGATCGCGTGGGGCCACTCGATCCTGGGAGAGATCCTCCGGGAGCACATGCTTGCGCCGCCGCCGGTTCAGCAGAGAGAGGAGAGTGCCCACGACACTCAACAGACGCCCGCCCCTGCGCCCGTTCGCATCAAGACGTCCGCGCCGGCGAAGCGAAATGTCCCCACCCTGAGCGAGTTCTGGAACGGTGAGTTCCAGAGCTATCTCGAGCGCCAAGCCTGGAGCACACAGGTGTCCTTCCGGTCGATCTGGAAGAACTACCTCGAGCCGGCTTTGGGATCCTATCCCATGGATTCGATCGGCAAAGAGGAGATTCGCAAGCTGAATACCGTGCTCAAGGGCATGAAGAAGGCCAGCGGCCGGAATCAGGCCAGGGGCAAGCTCCGACAGATGTTCGAGGTCGCGTGCGACCCCGACATCGAGATCCTCGAGCTCGCGGATGTCCCGCACATCAAGAACGAGAAGGAGGAGCAGCGGGAGCCGCCGCCGCGCTACGACGAGGAGGAGATCGTCAAGGTCATCAACGCGGCCGCCGACATGGGGCCCGACACCCTGGCGATGGTCCTGCTGATGATGGATACGGACATGCGCGTCTCCGAAGTCTGCGCCCTGCGGTGGAAGGACATCGACTACAAGCAGGGGATCATCACCGTCCGCCACAACTACTCCAAAGGCAGGCCCAGCTTGCCCAAGGGGAAGAAGGCGAAGCCAGTCGGGCTCACCCCTGCTCTCGAGGCCGCCCTCAAGCAGTGCCCCAAGGTCTCGGACCTCGACGATCACGTGCTCGTCCGCGAGTACCTCGGGCAGTTCTGCCGCGTCACTCCCGGCTGCATCCGCCACCGGCTCGAAAAGGTCGCGGAGCGAGCCGGCGTGGAGGCATTGTCGCCCCACAAGCTCCGCCACACCGGCGGAACCCAGAAGGCCCGCAACGGGGCCCCCGGCTGGGTCGTCCAGGCCGCGCTGCGCCACGCGCGCCTGAGCACGACGCAGATCTACATCGACCTGGACGGGCCCGAGACGGCCCGCACGGCCGCGCAGTACGCGGCGTCCACCCTGCTGGACACCAAGCCCTCGGCCACCAAGCGGACACCGCGGGTCCCCAAGCCGCGGAAGGCCGCCTAGCTCCGCGTATACGCGTTCTCGCGTATTTCAAGCCCAAATCTGTCCTACGTCCTTCGCTACCACCTCCCAGACCCCGAAACGC
>ERZ1066117.1656-NODE-1656-length-10532-cov-14.472368_pt1 | contig 10532 bp, 11 predicted proteins | sample MGYA00382764_ERZ1066117 | MGnify/ENA primary metagenome ERZ1066117 (study PRJEB33369, sample SAMEA5778347) | biofilm metagenome | biome: Industrial cooling water; feature: Water cooling tower basin; material: Biofilm | place: United Arab Emirates | collected...
GCGAACGCACCGCCGAGGCCTGAGCGAGTTCCTGTTCAGCGCCCGGGCGGCCGCGGCACCGACGGGTCCCAGTCGAACACGCCGTGCGAGTAGGCGCCGGCGTCGAGGTCGTTCGTGGCCTGCGCCATCAGCAGCCACTGCATCCAGACGGCCTCGAGCTCCTCGTCCGAGAGGTTGCGCAGGTCGAGGTCCTCTTCGCTCAGGAACTCGTCGCGCGGCTCAGCCATGGCCCACCTCGCCACACCAGCGCGCGAACGCCGCCGCTTCGCCCCACGGATCGAGCGCCTCGGCCGGCACGCTCGTGTGGTAGGCGCGGAACGCTTCGGTGAAGCCGCGGCCGTCGCGTTCGAACCACTCGGCCGCGTCGCGCGACGCACTCAGCAGCCGCTGGAAGCGCAGCTTCGCGACCAGCAGCGCCGCGATGTGCAGGCCGCCCACGTCGACGGCTGCGAGCCGCGGATCGGCGTCGGCTGCAGCGCGCGCCGCCGCCAGCGCCGCTGCCGGATCACGCGCACGCAGCAAGCCGGCGAGCACCGCCTGCAGGCGCATCAGCTCGTCGTGGTCAGCGGCCGGCATGCAGCACCTCGCGCAGACGCCGCAGTTCGCCACGAACGGCCGCGACGTCGCCTTCGCCGACCGTTCCCTCCATCCGCTCCAAGGTCGCCATGCGCAAGTTGCGGCAGCGCGGCACGACGAACTCGAACAGGCGCCACACCGCCTCCGGCACCGCCGCGTCGTGGCTGTCGAGGCGCAGCGTGCGGCCGTTCGGCAGCCAGTTCGGATTGCTGTCGACGCCGCCGCTCAAGTGGATCTCGAGCACGCGATCGAGGTCGAGCCGGCGCAGGTACTCGTACGGATCGGCGCCGACGTTCTGCGCCATCGTGAACACGTTGTGCAGGTCGAGCAGCAGGTGCGTGCGCTCGGCGGTCAGGATGCGCGCGAAGAACGCCGGCTCGTCGAGCCAGTCGCCGAGCAGGAAGTAGAAGACGCTGTTCTCGAAGCCGGTGTCGGGCACGACCTGCTGCCAGCGCACGAGCCGTTCGCGCACCAGCGCCGCCGCCGCTTCGTCCATCGGCAGCGCGATCGGCAGCGCCAGCGCGTCGCCGTCGAGCACGCACGCACCGAGGTGGTCGGTCAGCCACTGGTAGCCGAACGTCGCGCGATCGAGCGCCACGCGGTCGAGCCAGCGCTGCTGCCGCGCCGCGTCGCGCGGATCGGCGCCGCCGAGGTTGCCGTGCACCGCGTGCGCCACGAACGGCTTGCCGGTGCGCGCCCCGATCGCCGCGAACGCGCGGTGGAAGCCGTTCGGCTGCCAGCTGCCGTCGGCGGCGCGCCGCCACGTCGTCTCGGGTGCGATCTCGAACGCGTCGACGTCCTCGCGGAACGCCGGCTCGAGCAGGTCGAGGAACTGCTTCTCCGGCATCAGCGCGATGCCGACCCAGGGCTTGCCGGCGACGGTCACTTCGGGTTCGGAGGCTGCGTGTAGAAGTCGAGGAAGAGTTCGCACAGCGGCTCGACCTGCGCCATCCCGCACGAGATGACGAGTGTGGGCTCTTCCGCTTGCGTGGGGCTTTCCTCCACGGATCCGCACGTGTCGCCCTTCCATCGCGCCCCCGCGACCGGGCGGTAGCAGAGCTCGAGTTGCAAGGCCTTGGCCAACCGAGAGGCCCGAACCGCGCGCGTCGGCTCCGGCAGCGCGGCAATGCGCAGCTGCAGTTCGGCGAGCCCACGTTCGAGCAGTTCGGCCGGCACGTCTTCACCGTTGCGGACCCAGGCCTCGAGCTGTTGCTGCTGCTCCACGTCGAGCGTGAGCAAGCACGCAACCGCCAGCGCCGGAAGCGTTGCACCATGGCGTTCGAGCCCACTGCGCAGCGACTCGGTGATCGCGCGGAAACCGCGCCGCGCGATCGCTTCGCCCTTCTCGTCGAAGCCCCCTCGCACGCGTTCCAGGAGCGGCAGCTCGGGCGCGATGCGGATCGCCGTCGCGCCCCACGCGGCACCGACCTGTGCTCGATGGGCATCCACCAGCAGCATGGTCACGGTGGCCTTCGTCGGATCCAGCGCGTCGGCCGGCAAACCCAACACCTCGCGCGCTTCGCCGAGCCGCGCACACGCCAACGTGCAGAGCCCGCGTGTCGCGAACGCGAGGTCGTCGCCGTTCGTCAGCCAGCCTCCGAACCATCTGCCCGCCAGTCGCCGGTCGTGCTCGTCCTCCGGCACCACGAGCACCAGCAACGGCTTGCCGTGCGCCTTCGCCGTCACCAGCGCGACCGCGAGCTGCTGCTTGCGCCACGCCACCAGCTTCGCGTCGCCATCCACCGGATCCTGCTGCACCGTCGAAGGCGCAGCGAACCCGAAGGCGCGCGCGAGCCACGCTGGCGCCGCCGCAGCACCGAGCGCAGTCAGGGTGTGGCCGACGAACGAGCGACGATCGAGTGGCGACATGGGACGCGGAAGGACGCGGAGACGCCGGGGTCAGGAGCCGGCGGAGTAGAGATTCAGGAAGCGCCTGCAGAGTGTCGGCCTCGCGGCCAAGCCACAGGGGATCATCGCGAACTCGTCCTCGCCTTCGGCCGGCGACTCGAGCCGCGGATGACAGCCACCCGTGACCATCCATCGCGAGCCGGCGACCTGGTGCTTCAAGACCACGGCTTCGATCGCCCTGTTCAGTTCGGCGAGCCGCGCCGTGCGCACGGTGTCGGGCAGATCGGCGACGTTGCGCCGCAGTTCGGCCAGGCCACGCACCAGCAGTTCGGGCGGGGTTGCGGTGCCATCCTTCACCCACGTAGCGAGTGCCTTCTGCTGCGCCGCGTCGAGCTTCGCCATCGACGCCTTCGCCAGCTCGGCGAGGCTGGCTCCGTGTTTGGCGAGTCCTGACTGCAGCGCCTCGGTCATCGCCGCGACCCCGTCCCGGCGCGACACCGTGTCTTCCGCCAGCACCATGTCGACAGGAAGCGTCCAGCCGCCCGACGACCCCTTCGGCAGCTCGGGCTCGATGCGCAAAGCCCGCACCGGCTTGTCGACTTCCTGCCCGGCTTGCGAGGGGTCGACCAACAGCATCGTCACCGGCTTCGTCGTCCTCGCCACCGCGTCGCCGCGCACGCCGGCCATCGCCTCGACCTCGCCCATGCGCGCACACGCCAACGTGCACAAGCCGAACGTCTCGCGCGCGAACGCATCGCCGTGCGTCAGCCAGGCGCCGAACCACTGCCCCGCGTCCCACACGAGGGGTTCCTCGTCAGGAACCACCAGCACCAGCAGCGGCTTGCCGTGCGCCTTCGCGGTGGCGAGCGCCGCAGCCAGCTGTTGCTTGCGCCACGCCACCAGGTCCAACTTCGGCGCCGGCTGCGGATCCTGCGCAGCCGACGAAGGCGCAGCGAACCCGAAGGCGCGCGCGAGCCATGCTGGCGCCGCCGCAGCACCGAGCGCAGTCAGGGTGTGGCCGACGAACGAACGACGATCGAGTGGCGACATGGGACGCGGAACGGCACCGACGGTGCCGGGTTCAGGAGCCGACGGAGTAGAAGCTCAGGAAGCGCTCGCACAGCGGCGACACCATTCCCATGCCGCAGGCGAGCATCGACGCCATCTTCTTCTCGTCCTCGGTCGGCACCTCGAACTGCGACACGCAGCCGCCGGGGACCTGCCACCGCGAGCCAGCGACCTGCTGCTTCACGACCACCACTTCGATCGCCTTGCCCAGCTCGGCGAGCCGCGCCGTGCGCACCGCCTCGGGCAGGTCGGCGACGGAGCGTCGCAGTTCGGCGAGGCCGCGCACCAGCAGTTCGGGCGGCGTCGGCGTGCCGTCCTTGACCCACGCAGCGAGCGCCTGCTGCTGCGTCGCGTCGAGCGTCGCCAGCGACGCCTTCGCCAGTTCGGCGAGGTTGGCGCCGTGCTGCGCGAGCCCGGCCTGCAGTGCTTCGGTCATCGCCGCGAGGCCCTTGCGGCGCGTCGCCGCGGCCTCGCCATCGCCCGGTCTCTCGTCGTCGCCCGGCATCCGGCTCGGCGCTGGCACGATCGGCAGCTCGGGCTCGATGCGGGTCGCGCGCACCGGCTTGTCGACGTTCTGGCCGGCGCGCGTCGGATCGACCAGCAGCATCGTCACCGTCTTCGTCGTCTTCGCCACGGCCTCGCCGTGCACGCCCGCCATCGCCTCGACTTCGCCCACGCGCGCACAGGCCAGCGTGCACAGGCCGAACGTCTCGCGCGCGAGGGAATCGCCGTGCGTCAGCCAGGCGCCGAACCAGTGGCTCGCGTCCCAGACGACGGGCTGGTCGTCGGGCACCACCAGCACCAGCAGCGGCTTGCCGTGCAACCTGGCAGTGGCGATCGCCTTCGTCAGCTGCTCCTTGCGCCAGGTGGCGACCGGGTCGGCGGCAGGCTGCGGGTCCTGGGCCGCGGGCGAGGCGTCGCCGAGGCCGAACGCCCGCGCCAACCAGGTCGGGGCCGCGGCGAAGCCGGCGGCCGCGGCGAGCGAACGGGACAAGAAGGCGCGGCGATCGAACGTGGTCATGCAGTGCCTGGACGGCGGCGGGCCGGTGTGGTTCCCGCGCGCATGATGGCGCGCGTCGCCGTCGCTGCCCAGGCCCGATGCCAGCGCGCGTTGGCGACGTTCAGCCGCCGGGCTTCGAACCCTGCTGCTGCAGCGCCTCGATGCTGGCGATCACCTGCTCCGGCTGCGGCCAGCCGCCGCCGGGCGCGCCGCGTTGGCGGCTGGCGATCACCTTGCCGTCGACGATCACGTCGAACTGGCCGAGCGAGCCATGCTCACGGGTGACCTTCAGGTCGAGGGCGTCTTCGATGTAGGCGGCAAGACCTGCCGCGCGTGGGCCGAAGCCTCAAGAGTGGCAGTGACGGATGGTGATCTGCATGGGCGCAGGTATCGGCCATCCGGGCCGCGAACGCGAGAGGGCGTCTCAGCTCGACTGAGCGGGCGGGAGATCAGTCGAAGACGGCGGCCAGAGCGGCGGGGTCGGCGTTCTCCTTGCCACGGCGCAGCAGGAAGTAGGTTACGGCCATCATGGTGGCCGCCAGACCCTGGCTGAGCACGGTCAGGGCGATCGTCAGCAGCAGCGGCAGCAGGCCCTCGGGGTCGTCGAGCATCAGCGCGACCGGCACCAGCACCATGGCGGTCACCATGCCAGTGGCGATTCCCATGACGACCACGGCACCGAAGATCGGCCAGCGCGAACCGTCGGTGAGCCCCTTGCTGCGCGCGATCGCGGGGCCGCCACCCTGCTCCTCCATGACTGCGGCAGGCAGGGCGACATAGAGGCGGATGAACTCCATCACCACAGGCACGAGCAACCCGAAGGCCACCAGGAACGCCAAGACCATGACGATCGGCCCCGGCACCCGAGAGGCCGCCAGCACCACCAACGCCGCCGGCAAGGAGAACAGCAGAAGCCGCAAGCTGACGAGCAGCCCGGTGCCGAGCGAACGCCCCAGATTGCGAAGCCCCATCTGCAGCGACAGGCCCATCCCCGCCTGCTGCCCACGCATCTGCTGCACGACCCCGTAGACGACGGCGCCGGTCAGCAGGAACGACAGCAGCTGCTGCAGCAGGAACACACCACCCTGCACCGCGAGCAACTCGAGCACATCCTCGGTCGACCGCGGCATGCCGGCCGCCTTTGCGGGCTCGATCAGCAGCGCCACCGCCGCCCACGGCGCCATCACCACGGCGCCGAGCACGGTGAACGGGACGAAGTTGCGGAAGTAGATGCTCAGCGTCTGGCCGAGCAGGTCGCCGAACGGCAGCGAATAGCGGCGAGCAGCGGTCGTGCGGGTCGTGGTCACGGACTCTCCCGAGTTCTTGGGCCGCGCGTTCTAGCCGCAAGCGCCACGAGCACAAGCGCCGACGCCGCTTGCAAGGGCCGCGGGCACGGCTAGCGTCCGTCGGCCACGATGCGCCGCACCACGGGAAGTCTGCTGCTGCCGCTGCTGTTCTGCGGCGCACTCGCTGGGTCGGCGGCGGCGCAGGAACCATCGCGCGCGCGGCAGCTGCTCGAGCGCAACGGCTGCCAGACGTCGCTGCCAGGCGACCATGAAGATGCGGGCGGCGGCGCCGGCGGCCACTCGGGCAACCGCCGTCGACCGGGGCGCGAGGAAGAGAACGGCTTCCGCTTCTCGCTCGGCAGCGGCGGTGCGGCGATCGCCGAGGTGCTGCTGTGGACCGTGGTCGGCGGCGCCACCGTGCTGCTGGTCGTCGCCATCGTGCGCGGCCTCGCCGAACGCAGCCGCCCGGTCGTCGTGCGCACCACGGTCGTGGCCGCGCCCGGCGCCCCCAAGGCCGACCCGGCGCCGGCCGAGCAGCCGCTGCCGGACCACGAACGCTTCGCCGCCGCCGGCGACTTCGCCGCGGCCCTGCACGCCGTGCTGCAGCGCGCGATCGTGCGCTTCGTCGAGCGCGGGGGCCGCCTGCCGAAGCACTGCACCGCGCGCGGCGCGCTGTCGCGCATCGACGCCGGCGCGCTGCCGCGCGACGCGTTCGGCCATCTGGTCGCCGCCACCGAGGTCGTGCGCTACGCCGGCCGCACCGCCGACCGCACCGACTACGACGCCGCGTGCGCGCAGCTGCAGCGCTGGGAGGATGCGTGTCGCCAACGCCCGTGACGCTGGTCTCGGCGAAGAAGGCGCGCTGGCTGACCCTGCTGGTCGTGCTGTCGCTCGGCGCTTCGCTGCTGTTGCTGCTGCGCGGTCCGGGTGAAACCCGCGGCCGCGGCGGCAACGCCGACGGCTACAGCCGGTCCGCGATCGGGCACTACGGCATGCTGCAGTGGTTGCGCGACAACGGCCGCTCGGTCACGCAACTGCGCACCGACCGCAATCTCGGCGAGTGCGGTCTGCTGATCGTCGCCGAGCCGCAGTTGGGGATCGACGACGCCGACGACCGCGTCGAAGCCTGGCACGAGCAGCGAGCGCCACTGTTGCTGGTCCTGCCGAAGCGCCGCGGCCACGTCGACCCGTTGCGACCCGAGTGGAACGCCGACACGGACCTCGTCGACGTCGATCTGGTCGACGACGCGCTGCAGCTGTTCCGTCCGTTCCTCGGTCGCAATCCGGGCGTGCACCGTTTCGATCGCGTCAGCGGCTGGCGCACGCCGGAGGGTTGGCCGACGCCCGACCTGGTGGCACCGGCCCAGCTGCTGCGACGGCACCGCGACCTCGAGCCGATCGTCGAGTGCACCGAAGGCGTGCTGTTCGCGCGGCTCGGCGACGCGCACGTGCTCGCCGATCCGGACCTGCTGCAGAACCACGGGCTCGGCCGCAGCCAGAACGCCGAACTGCTCCTCCGCATCGTCGACGACCTGACGCGCAAGGGCGGCCTGATCGTCGACGAGACGTTGCACGGCCACCTCTACGAACCGAGCATCTGGCAGGCGCTGGGCGAGTTCCCGCTGGTGCTGGTGACGGTGCACCTCGTGCTGCTGGCCCTGCTCGTCGTCTGGATCGCGCACGGCCGTTTCGGTCCGGTGCTCGCCGAACCGCCGGCGATCGGCGCCGGCAAGGCGTTCCTGATCGACAACGTCGTGGCGCTGCTGCGCGGGCACAAACACGTGCCGAACGCGGCGCAACGCTACTTCCGCCAGCAGGTCGCCCGCGCGGCGACGCAGCTGGGGGCCGGGCGCGGGCTCGGCCACGAACAGAACCGACAATGGCTGCTGGCGCGGATCGGGGATCCGCGGCGGCGCGAGGAACTGGCCGAGCTGCTGCGCGGCACGTTCAGCGAACACCGAGCGAGCGAAGCCCTGCAGGCGGCGCAGCGCGTGCGCAGCATCGTCACGGAGATCGTTCATGGCAGTCGCTGAGATCGCCGACGTCGGCCGCCGCCTGCGCGAGCAGGTGGGCCGCGTCGTCATGGGGCAGGACGACAGCGTCGACCTGCTGTTCACCGCCTGGCTGGCCGCCGGCCACACGCTGCTCGAAGGCGTGCCCGGCACCGCCAAGACGCTGCTCGCGCGCAGCGTCGCGAAGTCGCTGCAGCTCGACTTCCGCCGCGTGCAGTTCACGCCGGACCTGATGCCGGCCGACGTGCTCGGCGCCAGCCTGTTCGACTTCCAGACCGGGCGCTTCTCGCTCAGCAAGGGCCCGATCTTCACGCAGCTGCTGCTCGCCGACGAGATCAACCGCACGCCGCCGAAGACGCAGTCGGCGCTGCTCGAGGCGATGCAGGAACGCTCGGTGACGCTCGACGGCCAGACGCACGGGCTCGACGACGCGTTCTTCGTCGTCGCCACGCAGAACCCGATCGAGCAGGAAGGCACCTACCCGCTGCCGGAGGCCCAGCTCGACCGCTTCCTGTTCAAGCTGCGCATCGGCTACCCGAGCCGCGACGACGAGCTGCGCATGGCCAGCGTGCACGGCCGCGCCGTGCCCGACCTCGACGGCTTCGGCCTGCAGCCGCTGGTCGGTGTCGAGTTCCTGCGTGCCGCGCGCGACGACGTCGCCGCCGTGCGCATCGAACCGCCGGTGCGCGACTACCTGGTCGACGTCGTGCGCGCCACGCGCGAGGACGCGGCGCTGCGCACCGGTGCGTCACCGCGCGCGAGCAACATGCTGGCCGCCGCCTGCCGCGGGCTCGCCGCCGTGCAGGGCATGGACTACGTGCTGCCCGACCACGTGCAGCAGCTGGCGGTGCCGCTGCTCGCCCACCGCGTCGTGCTGACGCCGTCGGCCGAGATCGACGGCACCAACGTCACCGACGTCGTCGACCGCATCGTCCGCCGCATCGAGGCGCCGCGCTGATGCGTCCGACGGGCCGCGCCCTGTTGCTGTTCGGCGGCGGCCTGCCGCTCGCCGCCGTGCCGAGCATGCTCGGCGCCTCGCAATGGTCGTTGGCCTGGATCACGTTCGTCGTCGGCGTCGTCGCCGCGATCGCCGCCGAGATGGTGCTGCTGCCGCGCCGCCGGCAGGTGCGCGTCGACGTCGCCGCCCCCGAGGTCGTGCCACTCGGCCGCGACGGCGAACTGACCGTCGTCGTCGCCGCCGAGCGCGCCACGGACGGGCAGCTGCTGCTGGAACTGCGCGGGCCGGCGCCCGACCTGCCGACGTCGCCGTTCGCGGCCACACCGGCGGCGGCAGCGACAGTCGCCCACCGCCTGCGCCCGGAGCGCCGCGGCGTCGTCACGCTGGTCGCCGTGCACCTGCGCTGGACCGGTCCGCTCGGCCTGCTGTGGACCGAGACCGTGGTGCCGCTGCAGCGCGAGATCGCCGTCACCACCGACGTGCGCGCCGTGCGCGACGCGGTGGCGCGCATGGTCAGCAACCGCGACTTCCTCGGCGGCCTGAAGGTCGAGCGCTTCGTCGGCGACGGCAGCGAGTTCGAGTCGCTGCGCGAGTTCGTCGTCGGCATGGACCGCCGCGGCATCGACTGGAAGACGTCGGCGCGGCACCGCGAACTGCTGGCGCGCCAGTTCCGGGCCGAACGCGACCATCCGGTGATGCTGTGCGTCGACACCGGCCGCCTGATGGGCGAACCGCTGCACGGCATGCCGCGCCTCGACCACGCGATCGCTGCGGCGCTGCAGCTGGCGCTGGTCGGCCTGCGCACCGGCGACCGCGTCGGCATCTACGCGTTCGCCGAGCGCCCGCAGCTGACGTTGCCGCCGCAGGCCTCGGTGCACGCGATGGCGGCGATCCAGCAGCGCCTGTGCCTGCTCGACTACGGCGAGGCCGAGACCAACTTCACGCTGGCGACGACGACGCTGCTGCAGACCCTGCGCCGCCGCACGCTGGTGGTGATGTTCACCGACTTCGTGGACTCGGTGACCGCCGAGCTGATGCTGCGCAACGTCCGCTGGCTGGCGCAGCGCCACGTGCTGCTGTTCGTCGCCATGCGCGATCCGCTGCTCGACGAACTGGCCGACGCGCCGCCCGACAGCGACACGCGGCTGCAGCGCGCGGTCGTCGCCGAGGAGATGCGGCAGGAACGCGCCGTCGTGCTCGAACGGCTGCGCGTCGCCGGCGCCCAGGTGCTCGACGCCGACGTCGGCGAACTCGGCCGCGGCCTCGTGCAGCGCTACTTGCAGATCAAGCGGAGGGAACTGCTGTGAGCACGCGCGACGACGGCTTGTGGTCGGTGCAGTTCCGCCGCGAACGCGAAGCCAGCTGGCGCGAGCTGGAGAAGCTGGTCGCCGCCTGCGAAGCCCGCGGCGTGCGCAGCCTCGGCGACGACCAGACCGCGCGGCTGCCGGTGCTCTACCGCGCCGCGCTGTCGTCGCTGGCGGTGGCGCGTTCGTCGGTGCTCGACCAGAACCTGCGCGAGTACCTCGAGTCGCTGGTCACGCGCGCCTACCTGGTCGTCTACGCGCCGAAACGCGGGCTCGGGCCGGTGGTGTCCGCGTTCCTGCTGGGCGGCTTCCCGGCGGCGGTGCGCAGCGTGCGCTGGTACGTCGCTGCTTCGGCGGGCATCACGCTGCTCGGCTTCGCGATCGGCTTCGGCATGGTCGTCGCGGACCACGAGAACTACTACCTGTTCGTCGACGCCGACATGTCTTCGGGCCGCGATCCGTCGGCGACCACCGAGTATC
>ERZ1066117.1657-NODE-1657-length-10521-cov-14.456717_pt1 | contig 10521 bp, 9 predicted proteins | sample MGYA00382764_ERZ1066117 | MGnify/ENA primary metagenome ERZ1066117 (study PRJEB33369, sample SAMEA5778347) | biofilm metagenome | biome: Industrial cooling water; feature: Water cooling tower basin; material: Biofilm | place: United Arab Emirates | collected...
CCGCCTGGCAGCCGTCGATGGTGTTGCCGAAGCGCCAGCCGCCCATCGGCTTCCAGCCGTGCGGGCCGCCGGCACCGTCCTGGGCCCCGACGCCGCACAAGCAGGCGTTGCTCCAGCCGCTCGGCGTGATGGCGCCGGCGATCACCCGTTGGCCCTCGCGGTAGCCCTGGACCGCCGAGCCGAGTGCGGCGATCACGCCGACCGGCTCGTGGCCGACGATGAGCCCGGGCGCGACCGGGTACTCGCCCTTCAGGATGTGGATGTCGGTGCCGCAGATCGTCGTGGTGGTGATCTTCACCAGCGCGTCGAGCGGCCCGATGTCGGGCACCGGCTCGTCCTCGAGCACGATGCGTCCTGGCGCCACGAACACGGCCGCTTTCATCCTCTTCGTCATCGGTTGCTTCCTCGTCGGGGGACGTCGCTCGGAGACCGCGCGACCGCGCCCGACGGCGTTCGCCGCGGGGGGCGGCCCCGGCTGCGCTCGCCGACGGGCGGCCTCGCAGCGATCGGCGGCATGGTGGCTCCTACGGCGCGGTCGCGAGGGCCCGTAGGCGCCGAAGGCCGTAGCCCGCCGCCGCCTTGGGCGGAGCCGGGGATGCCGGCATGGCAGCGAGGACCCGCTGCATGGCCGCCGTCGCCTGCGGCTGGGATCGAACGCACTCCACTTGCCGTGGATTGCGTGGGGTGTGAGTTTGCATTCGGGCAAGTCACGCCGCCTTCGCGAGCGTCGTCCACATGGGCTCCCAGCGGCCTGATTCGAGGAAGGTGCGCAGGTCGAGCACGTGCTGACCGCCATCACGAGACCAGCGCATGCCGCTGCGCTTCAAGCGAGCCTGCACGATGTTCTTGGCGGCGGACTCGACGGGCCCGCTGCCGATGGGCAGGCCGCGTGCGATGAAGTCCGTGTAGACTGGCTCAGCCAGACGCTGTGCCCGCGGCGATCGCATGAGCGTCCGCGTCTTCCGAGCACGTCTCCGTCGGCCTTCCCCGGCGCTTGCGACCGTGGGATGTCGTTGCCGACGCCACCGCCCTTCGCCAGGGAGGAACACGGTGCACGGTCCCAGGGACGGCCGCGGCCGCAAGTTCCCCGAACGGAACCGCTCCTCGGATCGCTGCCCAATGGCGCGCGCGAACACCGGCCGCCGCGCGGTTGCGATGCGCCGGTCCGGCTCCCGCCATGCGATTGGTCCTGCTTCTGCTGTCCCCTGTGCTCTCGGCCCTGGCTGCGCAGGCAGCTCCCGTACTCGGCCCGCCGGCCCTGCTCGGCAACGTCAGCGGGGCCACGGACACCTTGCCACAGATCGCCTACGACCACTTCACCGACCGCTACTGCGTCGTCTGGAACGCCAACAACGGCACGGTTCCTGGCCAGATCCACGCGCAGATGCTCAACGGCAGTGGCAATCCCGTCGGTCCGATGATCGTGGTCAGCACGAATGCGCGCCTGACCCGACCGGCGATCGCGAACATCCGCACGACGGGCAAGTTCCTGATCGGCTGGACCGAGGAAACCGGGTCCGGGTCCAACTACACCCTGCTGGCGAGGGCCCGCTCGCTCGATGCCAGCAATGCCGCGTTGTCCGCGAGCGTGGTCGTCGCATCGGTGGTGAGCGGTCCGAGCCAGGCGGTCGGCCTCAACATCGACATCGGCGGCGACTCGCGCAACGGGTTCCTCGGCTCCGCCGAGGCGGCGCTCGTCGCGTGGCAGGAAGTGCGGCAGGGAAGCACGTCGATCCTGAACTCGAAGGTCGTGCGGTGCCGAACGGTGCAGGTGCCGAACACGGGAACTCCGGTCCTGGGTGCGCAGTCGACGCTGTCGACCAGTGGCGGCGGTGCTCCCAGAGTGACGCGCCACGGAGGGGTCACCGGCCGATGGGGCGTGGTCTGGCCGTCCAGCCTCGGCCTGCCGCTTTCGCCCACGAACCTCGTGGCGTGCGTCGTCGATGCGACGGGTCCGTGCACGACGCAGACGTTGGCGACGGTGAGCACGCAGGGCCTCTCGTTGGAGGCGCCATGCTGCGCCACCGAAGACGGGGTGAACTTCGCGGCGGCCTGGGTCACCGGCGGTGCCGTGAACGTGCGGCCGTTCTCGCTGACGGGGGTCTGCCCCGGAGTGTTCACGGCCGGCGCCACCGTGACGCCGTTCACGACGACCCTGCCGATGGAGCAACCGTCGATCGACTTCGCGGAGTCGAAGTACGTGATTGCGTGCCGCACTCTCAGCACGACCGACCGCGTGCGGGTGAAGAGCCTGGATCCGGCGACCTGCGCGTCGTGCGGGGTCGAGTGGTTCGCGGATGCCTTTGGGGCTTCGCAGGATTCTCCCGCGGTGTGCGCCAAGCACAGCGGCTCGCCGAACGCCGACGATCGGGCGATGGTGGTCTGGTCGAACGGCACGATCGAAGGTCGACCGTTCGAAGCCAGCACCAGCAGCCTGCCCGTGACCCTGGGCGGCGGCTGCGGGGCCGTGGGGCTCGCCGATATCGGGACCTACGACGGGCAGTGTGTGCTCGGCAACGACACGTTCTCGGTCAGCCTGTTCGCGCCGACGAGCCCGATCCTGGCGCTACTCATCGGGTTCACCCCAGCCCCTCTGTCGTGTGGACCGTGCACGCTGATCCCGTCGCTCGACGTGGTCGCGTTCGGGGCGCCGTCGACGGTGGTGATCCCGATCCCGTGCCAGTCGTCGCTGATCGGCGGCGAGCTCTACACGCAGTGGCTGCAGCTGCGCCCGAGCGGCTGCTCGGTCTTCCCGGACCTGGGCTTGTCCAACGCGCTGAAGTTCACGATCGCCGAGTGAACGGCTCGATGCTCCGGGAGGACGCGAGCCAGGTGCCTACTCGGAGGTAGGCGAGCACGTCGTGGGACAAGCGCCTGCACACCCCTCTACGACGCACCTGCCACGATTTCCTCCCATCGCAGCGACCTCTGGTCCTCCAGACAGCTCGCTATCAACGCCCTGGCCTCCGTGGAGACGACAACCGAAGGTGGCATCATCGATTTCACCTCGTTTCCATCGGGGAAGACGAACCTCGCCAGCGCAGCATCCAGCCCGATGGGCCCAACCTCACACACCAACCTGAACCCACCCCCCGAGCGCGGAACGATCTTCACATCGAGACGATGGATGGGATCCAATGCGAACGCAGGCGCATCAATTCGAACCTGCTTGAACCTCTTGGGTTTCTTGAGGTAGTAGCTCTCATCGAGGTTGGCAGGAAGGTCAGGAATTCGCTCCTCTGCGAACCACTGCATCCAAGGAACGTCGACCAGAGTGTTCACGCAATCACGCCGCCAATGCGCCTCCGGCCACCCGGCGTCGAACAGTCTGCGCCCAACCTCCTCCGAAACCCACAACTGATCCCCCATCATGAACACGGCGGAGACCCTACCAAAAGCATAGGAGACGCCAGACCTGACCACGCCGTGACGAAGGAAAGTACCAAAGTTCCCCCCGAATGCGGCCGATCTGCAGGGCATACTCCAACGCGCAGTTTCCGGTATCTGAGATCCCATCGGATGTTTGAAGAAGCAGCCGCGGGGGATGGGGATGAGGACGGGAAGTCCAAGCGGCGGTCCCGGACCACCCAGAACCCACCGCTTCGATCCTCCTGCCCGCGCACGACCCCGTCCAGCCGTTCGCAAAGACCGCTTCGGGCTCCTTCCCGCCAGTTTCGCGCCCTGCGGTCGCACCGCTCCCCGCCACGACCCGCCCGCGTCAGCGCGGCGCCACCGGCTTCGGCCGCACCTCGATCGACAGCTCGCGCGTCTGCCCCGGGCCGACACGCACGGTCGCCTCACCGGTGATCCCTTCGCCCACCACGCGGAAGACGAGATCGTCGGTCGGGTCGACGGCATCGAGGCGGAACGACGCATTGCGCAGCGGTTGCAGGCGCAGATCGCCGGTGCCGCCGAACGGGTTGTCGGTGACGATCTGCGTCTCTGCATCGGGGCGCCAGCTGCCCGGATAGCGGAACTGGACGAACGAGGTCGCATCGAGCGTCGCGTGCGCCACGTGCAGCGTGACGTTCGCCGGCACCGTCAGGCTGCCGAACTGCAGTCGCCCGAGGATGGTGCCCGGGGCCTGCAGCTCGAGGCGCAGTTCGGTCGCCGGCTGGCCCTCGGTGACCTCGAACCCCAGCGAGCCGCGGTGGCCGGTGGCGGTGACGACATCGAGCCGCCAGTGGCCGGCCGGCATGCCCTTCGCGGTGATGACACCGCGCTCGGTCGCGACCTGCTTGGTCAGGAAGTAATGGCCGCGCACTTCGTCGCGCAGAGACAGCCGCGACCGCGAAGGCTCGAGCGCACTGCCGGTCGCGGCATCGACGACGGCGACGCGCACGTCGACACTGCCGGGCCGCCGCTGCAGCACGATGGTGACCGGCCCGGCGTCGGCATCGACCGTTTCGGGCGCTTGCGTGCCGGTCCAGTGCACCGGGTCCATGCCCGCCGCCGAGGCAACGATCAAGTTTCGTGGCCCCCGTGGGAACTCGTCGATGCGGAACCTGCCTTCGGCATCGGTGACGCCGACCATGTGCTGTTCGACGAACAGGTTCATCCCGGCCACACCCACGCCGAGCTGATCGACGACGCGGCCTTCGAGCGACCGCACGCGCGGCAGCACCAGAGTCACTTCGGCGGCGCTGGCCGTGCCGGGCTCGAGCCATTGCACTTCCTCTCGATGGCCCTCGCGGCTGGCCGACAGCCCGAGCTGCGGCCGCGCTTCGACCGACAACGTGGCCTGACCCATCGCATCGGTGCGCGCCACCGCGGCGAGGCACGTGACCACGGCATCGGCGACCGGAGCACCGAGGTCATCTCGCACGAGGGCCGTCACCACGATCTGTCGCGACGCCAGCAGGCGCACCGCGACGCGCGTCTCGGCCCCCGGCTGCAGCTCGACGGGCGTGAGCGGCTGCTCGGGGAAACCGTCCGCTTCGACCCAGAGCTCGTAGCGGCGCTGGTCGGCGCGCTGATCGAGCATCGGGTTCGGTTCGCCGATGGGCAGGTGCGGCAGATGCAGTGCTCCGCGCGCGTCCGTTCGCCCGCGGAAGCGAGCCCCGACGAGATCGTCGGGCGCGACCTCCCTTCGCCAGCCGTCCCGGTCGATGCCGATCGGCCCGAAGCGAGGCAGGGCACGCACCAGCGCGCCGGCCGCTGGCCGACCGTCGGGCATCTGCACCTCGATCCGCAGTGCCCCAACAGGCCGCAAGCGAACCACCAGGTCGGTGACGTCGCGCCGTTGCTTCGACGGCTCGATGGAACACCAGCCGATGCCGCGCGGGGCGATGGCGAACAGCAGATTGCCGTGGTCGAGGCCGGGCGCGATCGCCTGCAGCAGCCGGAACCGGCCGTCCGCCTCGCCCGCACCGAGGCGCAGCGCGCGGTGGAGCATGTTCTGCGGGCCGAAGCCGCTGCCATAGCCGATGTACGCCATCGGCAACAGCAGCTGGGCGTCGGGCACGCCGCGCCCGTCCGGATCGACGACCCGGCCCGAGAACAGGGTGCCGCGCACGAGCCGGATGGCGCCGACAGAGACCTCTTGCGCGCCGTCTCCATCGCGGGCCAGGTTGACGTCCAAGGGCACGTGCGCGAGCGCATACTGCGGGACCTGCACGAGCACCTCTCGCGCCGCCGGCTCCGTCGCGCGTGGACCGGCAAGCACGAACTCGCCGTCGGCAGCACTCACCGCTTCCAGTTCCGGCTCCAGGCCGCGCGGCCAGCGCACCAACCGCACCGGCAACGCGGCCAGCGGCGCGTCGGTCTCGTCATCGACGAGTCGACCTTTGACCAGCAACCCGGTCGGGGGGCTCGTCGGCGCCACGCCGACGCGATCGATCCGGGCCTCGCGCTGGTCGGCAACCGCGGCATCCCCCGCGGCGCGCTCCAGCACCACGACCGGTGCGGGTTCGTGCCCGGAGGCCACGGGCACCGAGTCGGCTGGGCCGAGCCAGGGCATCGACAGCCACAGCAAGGCAGCCGTGGCCAACACCACCCCACCCACCAACAGCTTCTGCAAGTTCGTCATCAGCAACCCTCCCATCCAGAAGGACGCCATCGCGGAACCCGTTCGGCGCCCCGCCAACCACACCGGCACCAGCCACGCCTGCCGGTCACCACCGTGCTGGCGATCGAGCCGTTCGCGCAGCATGGTGAGCCCGCGCTTCAATCGAGTGCGCACGGTCTCGACCGGCACGCCGAGCTGCCGGCCGATCGCACCCGGCGACAAGCCGTCCCAGAACCGCAGCAACACCGCCGTCCGGTACGGTTCGCCGAGGGCGAGCACCGCGTCGGCGACGGCGCGCTGCGCTTCGAAGCGGACCACGGTCGATGCGACCGAAGGCTCCGTTTCGGACCGCGCCGCCAGATGTTCGCGCAGCAACCGCCGATGGTCGGCGCGCCGCCGGCCGGCGAGCTGGCGCTTCAGGATCGCGGCCAGCCAGCCGCGCACGCCGGCCGCTCGCGGCCCGGGCTGCGTCACGGCCGCGCTCAACGCATCGTGCGCAGCCTCGTCGGCCAGCTCGCCGCGCCGCACCAACTGCCGCGCCAGCGCGCCCAGCCACGCGCGTTCGCGCAACAGGGCTTCGGGGTTGTCGGGAAGTCCGTTCACTCGACGGTCAGGTCGTCGCGGGGTCGCGAAGTGGTTCAGGATTCTGGCTGCCCGGGGAACCAGGCGTCGACCGGCACGACGCGGGCCTGCCTGACCGCCGCCTCGGGTGGCCAAGGCCACGACCCCGAGCAAGCGTGCTGGGCATGATGCCAGGGAATCGGGGGGCTGCGTTCGGCTGCTCACTCTGTGGGCTGCGCTCACGGGACGCGATACAGCGACCCAGTGTGGGATGCAGTGGGGTGCGCTGTGGATGGGTGTGGGGGTAGGACGCTCAAGCCGCGGTCCCGGACCACCCAGAAACCACCGCGGCCATCCGCCCGCACGCGCAAGCCCCCGCCTATCGTTCCGAAGAGCCGGCTTCGGGCTCCTTCCCGCCAGTTTCGCGCCCTCCGGACGCACCGCTCCCCCGCCACGACCCGCCCGAGGTCACGGCACCGCTACTCCGCGGCACCCCCGTCGACGCCAACGACCCCGCCTCCCGCCGGCGGCGATGCTCGAACGGGCGCTGGTCGCGGCGGCGATGCCGAAGCTCGGCTGAACGGCCCCTGCGGTACGACCTTCGCGAGCGGGAGAGCGACGCCATCGCCGAACGGTTCGTGATGTCTATCGCCTATGAATGGCCATCCGCGCGACGAACGGCACTACTCAGGAAGGCGGGCAAGCACCCCGCGCTGGTCAGAGAGCACAACACCGGGCCCCTTGGAGCCCACGGCAAAACGCATCATTTCGCGGCCTTCCCTACCCACCTGCAATCCAGAGCCGTCCTTCACATGATCCTGCACAAGCACTCCGTGTGACGCAACTGTCTGGCGCAACGCCATGAAGGCTCCCCTCTCAGCCCCCCAGCCCAGTCGTGCTCCACTCCACTTGTCATTTTCTCCCGATGTGTCATCGCCAAGAAAAACGACGCAGCCCGCTTCATCGGCCAGGAAACCACCGACTCGACGAGCGCCTTGAAAGAGAGTCATCCCACTCGGGATCGGATCGCCGGAAGGCGCCTCGACACCGTTACGAAGAACGACAGTATGCTCAGACTTACCCGAACCCTTGGCCATGTTCCCGGTTGCACCCAGCTCGGCCCGAATGCGCTTAGCCCTGCGGACTTCTCTGGGAAGATGAAAATCTCGCGGCACCCCGTTGCCAGCTGCGATTCCGCAGCTACTCTGAGCCACAGAACAAGGAGACGAACGCATGGCACAGACGATTGCGATTCCGGGCAGAAGGGTGTCGAGTGGCGAGACCTTCCGAACGGATTGGGTGGCGCGAGGCGGAGACTGCATCATCCTCCGCGCCGAAATTCTTTACGCCGGCAGCGGTAAGGCGCTCAGCTTTGCCTTGGAGACCCGTGGCGAGGATGGCACAACCGTCACCACGATCACCCCAACATCGCCCTCGACGGGTCTTGAGATGACGGCGGTCGGGGTTGGCACGTGCCTCTACCTCGCAACAACTTCGACAACGGCCGGGAACGGCTCGCAAGAGCAGGTGCGCGTGGTCATCACGTGCGCGAGTGGCGACGGCAGCTATCACGTTGTTCGCATCTTCCCCCTCATCTTCTTCGACAGCGCCCGCTCGTACTGAGGTAACGCAATGAACATCGGAACGCTTCTGATGACGTTCGGGTCCACGGCCCACGAGTACTACACGCCCTGGTTCCCGAAGGGCGCGGACAACGCCTACTTCACCTACGAGATCATTCGGCAGAACTTCGGGACAGGTGGCACGCCAGCGCCAGGCTTCACTGTCGAGGTCTTCACGAAGAACCTCGAAGACGTCGGCAGCCTGGGAACCGCCGCTTCCGTCACCTTCTCCAACCTGACCGGAACGAGTTTCTATCACGGCCCGGCGACCAATCTCCGTCAACTGGTGCGCCTCAAGATCACGGTGAAGGGCGGCACGACGCCACCGACTGGCCAGGAAGGCGTCGTCTATCGCATCCTGCCGCCGACCTGGTACGACAAGGCGGTGTGACCCGTGGGTGCCTCCGCCGCAATCGAACTGCATCCCGAGGGAGCTTGGAACCCGGGCTCTACCGGCGGCGAATGGTCGCCGGGTGGGTGCGGCTGCGGGTCCGACTGGTCGTGCGGATGTAGCGGACCGCGTGGGTGCGGAGACTCCTGTGGGAAGAGTGTGCAGTGCGGTGATGGGCTTGGGTCCATCCCGCACCTACCGGACTATGATGGCGTTCTCCTTGCCCACCGCCACCAACACGCTGCCGAGAGCCTGCCCCCATCTACAACCCAAGGCGACTCAACCTTTTCGTTGGGCTCGCACTTGGGACAGCTGTTAAATGCCTCGGGTCAGTATCGCGCAACAACCCGGTTTGAAACGCCGAAGATCCTCCACGCTCGAAGAAGCGCTGTGCCCCTTGGTGTGATGGACTTGGCTCCGGTGCACATCAACATCATTATGGGTGGCGCAAGCAATCAGCAGGCATTTGCAGTCACCGCAAGCGCAGATCTGGACGAGAGCTTGAGTGGTGGCATTGTGGTGTATGTTGCTCGTCGAGATTGGGAATACGTGTCGCCGTTCGTGATGGCGAGCCACTCGGCTCGGGCGGAGGACAAGAACCCAAGAAATGAGACCTCGGCAGGCCTGAGTCAAGATTCCGTGATGCCGTTTGTAATGGGGGAGAACGACTCTGAGTGGGCCACTCAATGCGGGGCAAACGCGCTTGCCGTTCCTTGGTGGGTATGGTGGCTAATTGACAAGGCTCTTTTCTACGGGAATTACTGCGGGCCTATGTCCGTGCTGCCCGGCCCCGGACCAGTCGACGGACTAGACAAGTGCTGTCAGGATCATGACAACTGTTATGCGGCAGCCGGCGTAGACTGGTGGAATGCGCTTCCTGGCTGCGGAACTCCCGCGTCTGCTGCATGTGACGCTATTCTGGCCGCATGCGCGAAGGCGTTTGATTGCACGACCCTGCCGCTGCTACAGCAACCGCACTGCTTCACCTACCGAGCAGAGGTCATGGTGTATTTTGGCTAGGATTTGCACGTGCACGCTCCTTGCCCTAATCCTCGGCGCCTGCCGTGATCCGGCGCCGGTTGTCGCAACGAAATCCGGAATGGGTCAGGCCGAGATATTGCCTGAGGCGCGCAAGCAGGGTATGCGCCTATTGACGCAGGTTGCCGAGCGTTACAAGAGTGTGATGGCACTCTCCTGTCAGATTACAACGACGGCCAAGGCAAGCTACTCAGACCGCCCTGACTTTGACACTCGGGGGACCGCAAGCCTCAGCTTTGATCGGGCCAGCAAGCTGGAGGTTCGAGGTCGGACTCCAGGAGGCTTGGTGCCGTCTCACGCATATGAGATCGTGTCCCATGCAAGCGGCGCGAGAACCAGAATCGCAGTAGAGGGGGAACGCGAGTGGCGCGAGCACGCAAGCCTTGAGGATGCGCTTGTTGCCCTTTCCGGTGTCACCAAGAGGGCGCCGGTGCTTCTATGCGGGTTTCTCTGTGACCTGCAATGGAAGGGGCAAACAAGGAACTTCCCGGCTGGCACCATCGCGAGCAGCATGATGTCCACGGTGGTCGCGAAGGAAGATGTAGTGTTTAACGGGTTCATGTGTCATGTGCTACAAGCGCGGTGTGCGGGACTCGACGTAACCTTGTACGTGCGCGAGGCCGATGCGTTGTTGGTGGGCTGCATAGAAGCGCTTGGCTCCGAAGATGGAGGGGACTTCGTTAAAGGTAGTCGATACCCAATGACGGGCATGTCGATGACGCACGAATTCGGCGATGTTCGTATGCATCTACGTTAGCATGCTCTTCTCTGACTCAATCACGCAGACGACGAACTGCGTGCTTGGCCGGCCACTCAACAGGGAATGGGGGTGTAGGAAGTTCAAGCCGGAGTGTCAGAAGAACGGTGTAAACGGCACCGCGAGGACGGGATCCTCTGACCCC
>ERZ1066117.1663-NODE-1663-length-10500-cov-5.936620_pt1 | contig 10500 bp, 8 predicted proteins | sample MGYA00382764_ERZ1066117 | MGnify/ENA primary metagenome ERZ1066117 (study PRJEB33369, sample SAMEA5778347) | biofilm metagenome | biome: Industrial cooling water; feature: Water cooling tower basin; material: Biofilm | place: United Arab Emirates | collected...
GGTTCCACCCGATCTTCAAGTGGTTCCAGGAATGGTGCAACGACGAGTTCCGCCACGGCGAGGCCTTTGCCCTGCTGATGCGGTCTGATCCCAAGCTGACCTCGGGCCTCAACGTGCTGTGGATCCGCTTCTTCCTGAACGCGGTCTACGCCACCATGTATGTGCGCGATCACAAGCGGCCTGTGCTCTACAAGCATTTCGGCATCGATCCGACCGATTTCGGCTTCAAGGTGTTCCGCATCACCACCGACATCACCCAGCAAGTGTTTCCCATCGGCTTGCAGACCGACGCGCCGAGTTACCGGGCGCTGCTGGAAACCATGCGCGAAACCAGCGATGCCATCGATGCCGCGGTCGCGCAGGGCGGCGTGATGGGCAAGCTGAAGCGCATAGGCCTGACCTTGAAAGCCGGTCTCACCTTCGCGCGGCTCTATCTCCATCCGGTGGACCGGATGGACGTGACGCCGAACGTGCGGATGGCTCCGGTCTGGTAAGGCTCGGCCTGTGTCGGAACTTGCTCTGCCCCTGCTGTTTGCGACCGTGCTGTGGTTCGTGGCCACGGGCTTCGTGCTGTGGCTGGATCGCCTGCCCAGCCACACCTGGCCGGTAAGCATCACCATTGCCACCGTGGCCTGCGGCTTTGCCATGGGCGGCGTGATCACCACGGCGGAAATGACCACGCCGGCAGCGGCCTATGTGGCCTTTGCCTGTGCGCTGGTGCTGTGGGGCTGGCACGAACTGTCGTTCCTGATGGGCTTTGTCACAGGCCCGAATCGCAATCCCTGCCCGCCGGATGCCACTGGGTGGCGCCGGTTCCGCCTTGCCGCCGGGACGCTGATCTATCACGAGGTGGCCATGTTCGCGACCGTGATCGTGATGGCCGCAGCGACCTGGGGCCAGCCCAACCAGGCCGCCACGCTCACCTTCCTGCTGCTGTTCGTCATGCGGCTTTCGGCGAAGTTCAACATCTTTGCCGGCGTGCCGCATCTTTCGACCGAGATGATGCCGGATCACATGCGCTATCTGGCCAGCTATTTCCGGATCGCGCCGCCGCGCTGGTTCTTCCTGGCTTCGGTGTCGGCGATTGCCGTGCTGGGCGCGTGGCTCGCCGATCAGGCGCTGAGCAGCCAGGGCGGCATCGCCACGGGCTACGCACTTTGTTTCGCCCTCGTCGCGCTGGCCTTCATCGAACATGGGTTCCTCGTCGTACCTTGGCAGGATACGGCGATGTTCCGGTGGGCCGTGCCGGAAAGCGCTCGTATGCCCCGCGCCGCTGATGGCGCAAAACTGTCCAGCCCGGATGACACAAAGGGTCTTGCGGTGCGACAAAACGCCGTGCAATGAACGGCGTCGGGAGATTTCGAATGGATTATGAAGCTCACTTCCGGGCAGCGCTCGATGGCCTCAAGGAGCGCGGCAATTACCGCGTTTTCGCCGAACTGCAGCGCCACCGGGGTGATTACCCGCACGCCACCCGCTATCGGCCGGATGGTGAAACCCAGCCGGTCACCGTGTGGTGCTCCAACGATTATCTGGGCATGGGCCAGCATCCCGATGTGATTGCGGCCATGCACGATGAACTGGATCGTTCGGGCGCCGGCGCTGGCGGCACCCGCAACATTTCCGGCACGATGCACGTGCATCGCCAGCTTGAGCTGGAACTGGCCGATCTGCACGGCAAGGAAGATGCGCTGCTGTTCACCTCGGGCTATGTGTCCAACTGGGCGGCGCTTTCCACGCTGGCCAGCAAGATCCCAGGCTGCGTGGTGTTTTCGGACGCGCTGAACCATGCCTCGATGATCGAGGGCATCCGCCACAGCCGCGCCAAGTGCCATGTGTTCAAGCACAATGATCCGGAGGATCTGGATCGTCTGCTGAGCGAATATGGCCCCGAAGTGCCCAAGCTGGTGGCCTTCGAATCGGTCTATTCGATGGACGGCGACATCGCTCCCATCAAGGAAATCTGCGACGTGGCCGACAAGCACGGCGCCATGACCTACATCGATGAAGTGCACGCGGTGGGCATGTATGGCCCGCGCGGCGGCGGTGTGGCCGAGCGCGAAGGCCTGATGGACCGGCTGACCGTGATCGAAGGCACGCTGGCCAAGGCCTATGGCGTGGTGGGTGGCTATATCGCCGCCAGCCAGGCGCTGTGCGATTATGTGCGCAGCTTTGCCAGCGGCTTCATCTTCACCACCGCCCTGCCGCCGGCCATCGCTGCCGGTGCGCTGGCGTCGGTCAAGCACCTCAAGGAAAGCCCCTTCGAGCGCAAGCGCCAGCAGGAGCGTGTGCAGAAGGTGCGCGCTGCGCTGCGTTCCATGGGCATTCCCCAGCTGGAAAACCCCAGCCACATCATCCCGGTGATGGTGGGCGATGCCAAGAAGGCCAAGATGATCAGCGACTGGCTGATGGAACATCACGGCATCTATGTGCAGCCGATCAACTATCCGACCGTGCCGGTGGGCACCGAGCGCCTGCGCATCACGCCCGGCCCGGTGCACAGCGACGACGATATCGAACGGCTGGTGAAGGCGCTTTCGGACATCTGGGGCCAGTGCGCCCTGCACCGGGTGGAAGCCGCCGCCTGATCCGGCGCACAAGCAATCGCAAAAGGCCCGGCGGCTTCCACCGCCGGGTCTTTTCTTTGCGGCTTGTGCTGGCGCCGCAAAAACATTACGGCGCGTTCATGTTTAGCCGCCGGGAGGCCTGCCTTGGCCATTGAAGCCCTGTTCCAGCCGGTGGTGCTGTTCTTCCTGCTGGGCGCTCTGGCGGCGTTTGCCCGCTCTGACCTGGCCGTGCCAGAGGCGGTAGCCAAGGGCATCTCCCTCTATCTGATGATGGCCATCGGCCTGCGCGGCGGCGGCGAAGTGGCGGAAACCGGCTTCACCCACGATATCCTGCTGGCCGGCGGCGCCGGCCTCGCGCTCAGCTTCCTGCTGCCGCTGCCCGCCTTCTGGCTGCTGCGCACCGCCGGCAAGCTGGACCGGACCAACGCTGCGGCGGTGGCGGCGCATTATGGCTCGGTCAGCGTCGTCACCTTTGCCACCGGCAGCGAAATCCTGCGCCATGCCGGCATGGCGCCAGCCGGTTTCATGGTGGCGGTGCTGGCGGTGATGGAAACACCGGCGATCATCACGGGCCTGTTGCTGGCCCGCGCCCGTGCCGATGATACGCTGGCACCGCGCGGCGGCCTGCTGCACGAAACCTTCCTGAACGGATCGGTGGTGCTGTTGCTCGGCAGCTTCCTGATCGGGCTGGTCGCCGGCAAGCCCGGCCTTGCGCCGATCGCGCCCGTGTACGACGCGTTGTTTCGCGGCATCTTGTGCCTGTTCCTCCTGGACATGGGCCTGATCGCTGCCCGGCGCCTGATGGATCGCCGCGCGCTCACGCTGCGCACGGCGGCGCTGGCCCTGCTGCTGCCACTGCTGAACGGCACGCTGGGCGTGGTGATCGGCATGGAGCTCGGTCTGGATGCCGGCTCCTCGGCCGCGCTCGGCATCCTTGCCGGCAGCGCCAGCTATATCGCAGTGCCGGCGGTGATGCGCCTGGCGCTGCCGGCCGCCGATCCGGGCCTGTACCTGGGCATGAGCCTGGCGGTCACCTTCCCGTTCAATCTCACCATCGGCATTGGCTATTATGGCTGGCTGGCCGCCCATCTGTGGCCGCTGCTGCGCGGCTAGGAGGCTCGCATGACCACCACCATCCACCGCCGCCGCCTTGAAGTGCTGGCCGATGAGCCGCTGATCCCCGCCATCGTTCGGTTGGCGGCCGACGCCGGCATCACCCACTACACGCTTTTACCCACGCTGGGCGGCGCCGGGGCCCACGGTCGCTGGCGCGATGACCAGCTGTCAGGCGCCACCGCCAAGGTGATGCTGCTGCTGATCACCAGCGCCGAACACGCGCAGGCCTTCATCGATCGGCTGGCGCCGTTGCTGGAAAGCCATCACATGATGCTGCTGTGCAGCGATGTGGAAGTGGTGCGCGGCGCAAAATTCGATTGAAGGCGCAGCCCGTGCGGTGTGGCTGCGGCGCATCGCATCAAAACTGCCATATATCGGCCATATCCCTGCAACCTGCTTGGCATTCGCCTGCAACATAGCGCTGCCAGAGCGCCCCCGGGATCAATCAACACGCCCAGGGGACATTTCACATGACCAATATGATGCGCCGGCGCAGCCTTTGGCTGGCCACTGCCGCCAGCCTGTTCGTCACCGCGCCGGCCTTCGCTCAGGCTGCCAGCCCGATCGTGACGGCCGCCGCCGATGAAACGGCCGCTGGCGCCGAAGATGCCGAAATCATCGTCTATGGCACCGGTGAAGTGCGCCAGGTGGCCGAGATCAAGGCGGCCGACATTCGCCTCACCGTGGCCGGCGCCAGCCCCTTCATCGCCATCCAGAAGCTGCCCGGCGTGAACTTCCAGTCGGCCGATCCCTTTGGCGTGTATGAATGGTCCACCCGCATCACGCTGCGCGGCTTCAACCAGAACCAGCTGGGTTTCACGCTTGATGGCGTGCCGCTGGGTGACATGAGCTATGGCAACACCAACGGCCTGCACATCAGCCGCGCCATCATCGCCGACAATATCGGCACCACCCGGGTGAGCCAGGGCGCTGGCGCGCTGGGCACCGCCTCCACCTCCAATCTGGGCGGCACCATCGAGTTCTCCAGCCGCGCGCCCCAGGAAGAATTCGGCATCGCCGCCAACGCCACCTATGGCGACAATGAAACGCTGCGCCTGTTTGGCACGCTGGATACCGGCGACCTGGGCGGCGTGCGCGGTTACATCAGCGCGGCGCATATCCGGGCCGACAAGTGGAAGGGCTTTGGCGTGCAGCGCGCCACGCAGGTGAACGCCAAGCTGGTGGCCGATCTGGGCGAGGCCACCACGCTGACCGGCTTTGTGAACTTCAGCGACCGCAAGGAAAACGACTATCAGGATTTCAGCCAGGACATGCTCAATCGCCTGGGCTATTTCTGGGACAATATCTCGGACAATTGGCCGCTGGCCGTGCAGGTGGCGTTCATCGGCGCCAATCGCGGCGATACCGGCGTGGTGGTGGGACCGAACAATTTCGGCACCGTGTATCCGGCCCCGTTCCAGACCGTGGATGATGCCTATTTCGATGCCGCTGGCCTGCGCCGCGACTGGCTGGCCGGTGGCCGACTGGAAAGCCAGCTGGCGGAGGGCATCAAAGGCGGCCTGCAGGCCTATTACCACAGCAACAAGGGCCAAGGTTCGTGGATCACGCCCTATCGCGCCAGTCCGGGCGGCCTGCCGCTGAGCTTCCGCACCACCGAATATGGCATCTCACGCTGGGGTGTGCTGGGCGATCTGGTCGCCGAATTCGGCAGCCACACGGCCCGCCTCAATGTCTGGTACGAGAATAACGATTTCAACCAGGCCCGCCGTTTCTACGACATGGGCACCAGCCAGGTGACGCCGCTGACCAGCGCGCTGGACTATCAGAGCAACCCGTTCTTCACCCAGTGGTTCAATGATTACAACACCAAGACCTTCCAGTTCGCCATCCAGGACCAGTGGGACATCAACGACGATTTCTCGATCACCGCCGGCTTCAAGGGCCAGAGCGTGCGGCTGAGCGCCAGCCCCATCCAGCCGGTGCCCGGCCCGCTTGCCACCGGCCGCATCAGCAACGAGGATTTCTTCCTTCCGCAGGTGGGCGCGCTCTACAAGCTGGGCGGCGGCAACGAGCTTTTTGTCAGCTACACCCAGAATCAGCGCGCCTTCACGGCGGCCGCCACCACCGGGCCGTTCGCCACATCGGCGGCCGGTTTTGCGGCGCTGGCCCCCAATCTGCGGCCGGAAAAATCGGCCACCGTCGAAGGCGGCTTCCGCTTTGCCGCCGAAAACATCAGCGGCGTGATTGCGGCCTATCATGTGGATTTCAGCAACCGCCTGCTCGCCATTCCGCAGGGGCCGGGCATCGTGGGCAACGCCCCGCTGCTGTCCAACGTGGGGCGGGTCCGTTCCATCGGGATCGAGGCCGGGGTGTCGTGGAAGCCAGTTCCGGAATTCACCATTACCGCCAGCTATGCGCTGAATGAAACCACCTACCGCGATGATGTCGTGAACGCCGCAGGTACCGTGATCCAGGCCATCCGCGGCCGCACCGTGGTGGATGCGCCGCGCCACATCGGCAACCTGGAACTGGCCTATGATGGGGAGAGCGGCTTCTACGGCCGGGCCAATGCCAACGCCATGTCGCGCCGCTTCTTCACCTATTCCAACGATCGTTCGGTGGGTGGCCGTGTGCTGGTGGATGGCAAGATCGGCTATCGCTTCAGCAGCGACAACCGCTGGACCAACAATCTGGCCATCGAAGCCTCGGTGACCAACCTGTTCGATCGCCGCTACGTGGCCACCATCGGCTCCAACGGCTTCGGCTTCTCTGGTGACAACCAGACGCTGCTGCCGGGCGCGCCGCGGCAGTTCTTCGTGACCCTGCGCAAGGATTATTGAGCCGGGACAACGGGATTGGCGGGTGCCGCGCATGGGCACCCGCCGCTACGCAGAAGGGCCCGGCATGGGGGCATGCCGGGCCCTTCACCTGTTTGCGGTGCAGCCATCCCAAAAGAAAACAGCGTGCGTCGCACTCGCGAGCGACGCACGCTGTCCTCTACCTGTCGTCGGGAGGCTGCGCTGGCGGGCGCCTGGGCCCTGCACTGGCCCCGGGGTAGTGGGGCCGGCGCCGCCAATCAGGCGGCCGCGCTGTGTGCCTTTCGACGACGGGCGGAAACCCCAACCAGGCCAAAGCCGGCAATCAGCATGGCCCAGCTGGCCGGTTCCGGCACGGCAACCACGTAAACCCGATCAATCACAATATCCTTGGAAGGCACCAGGTTGCTGTTGAACAGAAGGTTGATCGAACCGGTGCCCGTAGAGGTCTTGGTGAACGTGCTGGTGAAGTGCTGCCAGCGAAGGCCGGGCTGTTCCGAAAGCTTGAAATCCACAAGCGTCAAACCAAAAAAGCTCGCCTGAAAGCGCGCGTCGCCCGCGTTGGCCAAGCCGTTCGCCGGCGCGTAGGCCGAAAGGCCAAAACGGTAAGTGCCGGGTCCCAGCGTCACAAATTGGGACAGAATTTGCGGCCCTGCCAGATCACTGACGAAATAGGCGGCCCGTTTGCCGACTGCATCCGGGCTCAACGATGCGCTGTTGTCGCCTGGCACGGCCTCGCCGAAGGCACCGATCGGGTAATCCGCCGCATTGTCGTAGAAAATGGCGACCGGCGGCACGCCCTGCCCGTCCGAGCCACTGATGCCCCAGTCCGCCAGACCATCCTCGAAGCTGCCATTCTTGACGTGGTTGGTGACGGCCATTGCCGCCGTGCTGGCACCAAGCGCTACGGCCAAAGCGGCCAGTTTCAAGCCCCGCATATGATACTCCATGGGTTAGCACTCTGTTAACCTGTGCGCTGGGCGCAGGGAGTCGTCAAGTCTTTATTAATCTATCTTGCAATTGAAGGGCCTGCGGCGTTGCTGCCACAGGGCTGGCGTGGCAATCGCCCTTGCCGCCGCGCCCCTGCGCCCCTAATCGCGCAGCCATGCGCATTCCCTTCCCGTTCACGGCCATTGTCGGCCAGGCTGAGATGAAACAGGCCCTGCTGCTGGCCGCGGTGGAGCCGCGGCTGGGCGGGGTGATGGTGTTTGGCGACCGCGGCACCGGCAAATCCACCGCCGTGCGCGCGCTGGCCGGGCTGCTGCCGCCAATGAAGGTCGTGCCCGGCTGCCGCTATGGCTGTGCACCCGATGATCGCGCCCCTTGCATCGAAGGTTGCCGCGACAAGGCCGGCAAGCAGACCGCCGAGGCGCCGGTGCCCTTCGTGGACCTGCCGCTGGGCGCCACCGAAGACCGCGTGGTGGGCGCGCTTGATCTGGAGCGGGCGCTGGCCACCGGCGAAAAGCGCTTCGAGCCCGGCCTGCTCGCCAAGGCCAACCGCGGGTTCCTCTACATCGATGAAATCAACCTGCTGGAAGACCATCTGGTCGATCTGCTGCTCGATGTGGCGGTTTCGGGCACCAACGTGGTGGAGCGCGAAGGCCTGTCCATCCGCCACCCGGCGCGCTTCATCCTGGTGGGCAGCGGCAACCCGGAAGAAGGCGAACTGCGCCCGCAGCTGCTCGATCGCTTTGGCCTCTCCGTGGACGTGCGCACCCCCACCGACATGGGCGACCGCATCGAAATCGTGAAACGCTGCGACCGCTTTGATCGCGATCCGGCCGGCTTCGTGGCGGAATTCGCCGATGCCGAACAGGCCACGCTGGATCGCATCGCCAAGGCGCGAAAGGCGCTGCCCAAGGTGCAGGTGGCCGACGAGATGCTGGGCCTCGGCGCCCAGCTCTGCTCGGCCGTGGGCGCCGATGGCCTGCGCGGCGAGCTGACCCTGCTGCGCGCCGCGCGTGCGCAGGCGGCGCTTTCCGGCAAGAAGGATGTGAAGCCGCACCATATCGCCGAGGTTGCGACCATGGCGCTGCGCCACCGACTGCGCCGCAACGTGCTGGATGACACCGGCTCCACCAGCCGCATTGCCCGCGCCATCGCGGAGCTGATCCCGGCATGAGTGACGCCGCCGCGGCGGAGCCGGACGACAGCGATGCCCGCTGGGCGCTGGCGCTGACCGCCATCGACGTGCTGGAACAGGCCGGCAACCGCATCGGCGGCATATTGGTCCGCGCCCGGCCCGGCCCGGTGCGCGATGCCTGGGCGGATGCGCTGGCGCTGGTGATGCCGGTGCGCCGCGTGCCGGCCAGCGCCGATGCCGAGGCACTGGATGGCGGGCTCGATCTCACCGCCACGCTGGCGGGCGGCAAGCCCGTGCAGCGGGCGGGAATCCTGAAGGATGCCGCCGGGCAGGTGCTGCTGGTGCCGATGGCCGATCTCATCAATCCGGCGCTCGCCGCCCGGCTGGCGGGTGCCATCGATGAGGGCGGCCCGCCGCTGGTGCTGTTTGATGAAGGCGATCCCGCCGATGCCGAACGGCCGCGCCTGCCGCAGGCGCTGGTGGACCGGCTGGGTGTGCACATCAACCTGAACGATGTGCGGCTGCCGATGTCGGCGCTGATCGCCGGCGAGGCGCCGCCGCCGCCGCTGGCCATGCTGGCCGAGCCGGGGGCGCTGGCCGAAGATGCCGAAACCGCGCTGAGCGTCGCGGCCGTGCAACTGGGCATCGCCTCGGTGCGGGCGCCGGTGCTGGCGCTGCGCGTGGCGCGGGCGCACGCGGCTGCCGACGAACGCGATGCCCTGTGCGCCGCCGACATGGCTGCTGCGGCCGCGCTGGTGCTGGGCCCGCGTGCCACCCGCGTGCCGCCACCGCCGGAGGAGGCCCCGCCCGAACAGCAGGAGCAGCCCGAACCCGAACCGCCAGAAGAGCCGCCGCCACCCCCGCCGCCATCCGACGATACGCCCGGCGAGGACGAGCAGGACCAGCCCGAACCGCCGCCGATCGATCCCACCGAACTGGTGCTGGATGCAGCGCAGACGGCGCTGCCGCCCGGCCTGCTCGATGCGCTGGCCGCCGGCACCATATCGAAGGCGCCCAAGGGCCAGGGCAGCAGCGGCGCCAGGCAGAAAAGCATCACCAGCGGCCGCCCGGCCGGCGTGCGGCCCGGCATGCCGGCGCGCGGTGCGCGGCTGGCGCTGATCGAAACCATCAAGGCCGCCGCGCCCTGGCAGAAGATCCGCCCAAAGCGCGAGGACGGCCGGCTGGCGATCCGCACCGATGATCTGCGCATCCGCCGCTTCATCGCCCGCACCGAATCGACCACAATCTTTGCCGTGGATGCCAGTGGTTCGGCGGCCTTTGCCCGGCTGGCGGAGGCCAAGGGCGCGGTGGAGCTGCTGCTGGCCGAAGCCTATGTGAAGCGCGCCGAAGTGGCGTTGATCGCCTTTCGCGGCAGCGAGGCGGCGCTGGTGCTGCCGCCCACGCGCAGCCTGCCGCGCGCCAAGAAGGAACTGGCGGCAATGGCCGGCGGCGGCGGCACACCGATTGCCGCCGGGCTGGACATGGCGATGCGCGTGGCCATGGCCGAACGCGGGCGCGGCCGCACGCCGCTGGTGGTGGTGCTCACCGATGGCCGCGCCAACGTGGGCGGGGGCGAAGGCGTCACCCCGCAGGAGGCGGCGCTGCAGGCGGCGCGGGCCTTTGGCGCCACCGGGCTGGCCAGCGTGTTCATCGATTGCAGCCCGCGCCCCCGCCCGCTGGGCGGGGAACTGGCGCAGGCGATGGGCGCCCGGCTCGTCACCCTGCCGCGCGTCGATGCGCAGGCGGTGGTGAATGCGGTGAAGGCCGTGATGACATGATGAACTGGGATCTGCACGGCCGGCATGTGCCGCACCGCGAATGGAGCCGCTTCGTGGCTGCCGGCGGCATCAAGTGGCACGTGCAGGTGGCCGGGCCTGAAGACGCGCCGCCGCTGCTGCTGATCCATGGCACCGGCGCCTCCACGCATAGTTTTGCCGGGCTGGCGCCGCTGCTGGCC
>ERZ1066117.1666-NODE-1666-length-10480-cov-6.994436_pt1 | contig 10480 bp, 10 predicted proteins | sample MGYA00382764_ERZ1066117 | MGnify/ENA primary metagenome ERZ1066117 (study PRJEB33369, sample SAMEA5778347) | biofilm metagenome | biome: Industrial cooling water; feature: Water cooling tower basin; material: Biofilm | place: United Arab Emirates | collected...
CACCAGCTCCGTCAGCTGCAGCGGGCGATAGAGGTGCGGGAACAGCTGCCCGCCGCGTGAGGGCTCCCACTTCAGATCGGCGGCCAGTTCATCGGCATCGAAGGTCAGCGCCATCACGCCCGCTTCCCCGGCAAACCACTTGGCGGCGGTGCCTGGGGCCTGCTCGGGGGTCGACAGGTGGATGAAGCCGTCACGCAGATCATCGGGCGAGCCGGCAAACACGCCATCGCGCTGGAAGGCGGCCCATTCCCCAGCCCGCAGCAGCTTGATGACGGGCGTCATTTCACCGCCCGCACCGGTACCTTCAGCGTGCACAGATCGGCGGCGCCGGCCGGCCGCACGAAGAAGCCGGTGCGGTTGGCACGCGCCTCGACCACGGCGGCAAAGCTGGGGCTGGCGGTGTCCATCATCTGCCAGCGCGGAAAGCCGGGGATCTGGCTGGCCAGCCGCACGCGGGTGATCTTCACGCGCTGCGCCTCGTCCTTGTAGAAGCCCAGCGCCTCGGTGCCGCGCGGCAGGGCAGCGTGCGGCTCGATGCCATCGAGCACCCGGCCGACATTGGCGATGTTGCGATCGAGATGGCGGGGGCCATGGCCGATCACGGCGTAAAGTTCGGCGCCGTCGCCGGTGTCGGGTGGCATGTCGCGGCCCACCCCCACCGTGCCATAGCAATGCGCGAGCCAGACGGTGCCGGTCTTCGGATCGCGTGCTGCCTGCCAGCCCGCAACCCAGCCGGCGACCGCGTAGCTGTCTGGATAGGGCGAGGGCGTGAAGGCGACATCCTCGATGCTGCGCTCATATTCGGGCGGCAGCGGTTGCGGGCGCACGCGCTGCTCGCGCACATCGGGCGGCTGGCTCAGCGGCTGCTTGCCCGGTTCGGGGCGCGCGGCCCACTGGATCACATAATTGTCCTGCACGCGCACGATGCGGCCATCATCGAAGCGACCGCTCCGCACCAGCGCCTGGATGGCCGCCACGTGCTGCGGCGCGAACTGCGGTGCCAGCTGGATGACCATGCGGCCGACCGCCGTCTCCATCGCCAGGATGTGATCGGGGTTGATGTCGAGCCAGTGATTGGCCGGCGCCTTGGCGATGATCTCGTCGGCCGAGGTGTTGGTGAGCGAGGGTGGCGGCGCCTGCGCCATCAGCAGCGGCGCGGCCAGGGCGGCAAACAGCAGCCGGCGCATCAGGCTTCATCCGCCCCGGATTCCTCTGCAGCGAAATCGAGCGCCAGCCCGTTGATGCAGTGGCGCAGGCCCGTGGGCTGCGGGCCATCGGGAAACACATGGCCGAGATGCCCGCCACAGCCGGCGCAATGCACTTCGGTGCGCACCATGCCGTGGCTGTGATCGGTCTTTGTCCCCACCGCGCCTTCCACAGCGTCCCAGAAGCTGGGCCAGCCGGAGCCGGAATTATACTTGGTGGCCGACCGGTAGAGCAGCGCACCGCAGCCGGCGCAGTGATAATCGCCGCTGCGCTTCTCGTCGTTCAGCGGCGAGGAAAAGGGGCGTTCCGTGGCGTGCTCGAACAGCACGGCGCGGGCTTGGGGGGACAGGCAACTCATCAGGCTCTCCATCGGAAACCTCAGTAACGGGACAGGGCATCGATCGCGCCCTGCAGGATATAGCTGGCGGCCAGCCTGTCCACCCGTTCCGCACGGCGGGCGCGGGACAGGTCTTCGGCGATCATCGCGCGCTCCACCGCGGCGGTGGACCAGCGCTCATCCCACAGCAGCACCGGCAGGCCGAGCGGCGCGACGTTGCGCGCGAAGGCCCGCACCGATTGGGTGCGCGAACTGTCGGTGCCGTCCATGTTGAGCGGCAGGCCGATCACCAGCCCGGCCAGACGCTCCTTGCGCACCCAGTCCTTCAGCGCGACCAGATCGGCGCTGAACTTCGTGCGGGCGATGGTGTGCGCCGGGCTGGCGAAGGACCAGCCGGCATCGCAGGTGGCCAGCCCGATGGTGCGGGTGCCGACATCCAGCCCGCCCAGCCGGCCGCAGCCCGGCAGCAAGGCGGCAAAATCGGCCGCAGCCGACGTGATCAGCGAGCCTTCCACGCCGCCACCCGTGCCGCCACGTCCTGGCGCACCGCCTGCCAGAACAGGGGATAATCGAACACGTGGAAGTTGTTGCCCGGCATCACATAGGCCGGATAGCCGGTGGGTGCTTCGCCGATCAACAGCAAGCCACGGGCATCGCAGCGCGCCGGCACGCCGGGGCGCACCAGCTGCCCCTGCTCCAGGCTGGCCGACGGCACAAGGCTGCCGGGATTGGCGCTGGCCGGGGCCGCGCCGCCGATGCCGCCGGTCAGCGGATTGCTGCACAGCATCGGCGTGCCGCGCCGGGGCTGGCGGGTGAGCCCGGTGCCGCTGTCGTAGATGGCCATCATCGCCTTGGGCTCGGCTGGTTCGGCAAAGCTTTGCCACGAGAGGATGCACCCTGCCTGCGCGCGCTGATTGCAGGCAGGCAGGCCCATGGCGGGCAGATCGGCCGTCACCGACACCGGCCAGCCCACGACATAGGCCGCCACGACCCGCGTCGCGAGCGGCGTGCCGTTCACCTCTTCGTCCAGCAGCCGCATCAGGTGCAGCGCACCCTGGCTGTGCCCGGCCAGCACGAACGGCGCATCCCTGGGCTGAGCGGCGAGGAAAGCGGCAAAGGCGGCCTTCACATCGGCATAGGCAAGGCTGCGTGCCGCCTCGGCGCTGGCCCTTGTGGCGGGCGTGTCGGCGAGGAAGCTGCCCAGCACCGCCTGCCGGTAATGCGGCGCCCACAGCGGCCCGGCATCGGCCAGTGCGCTGGCTTCGGTGCGCAGGAAGCCGGCCAGCCGCTCGGCCGTCTGCCCCTGATCGGAGCGCCGGTTCCACTGGCTGGTATCGAAGGCAGCGGTGGGCGGCACGAAGAACACCGCCACGCCGCCGCGCTGGCCAGCCGGAGCGCCTTCAGGCCGGAAGCCGGTGGGATCACCCTTCATGCCCGGCCGCACCGCCCAGCTTTGCGGCCGCGCATAATCGAAAGCCGGGCCGGCTGCAGTTGCCACGAAGCGCCCGCCCGGCACCAGCGCGGCGGTGAGCAGCCGATCACCAGCCAGCCGCCAGGCGAAGGCCGCGATGATGACCAGGAACGTGACCGCGGCCACCAGCCACAGAAAAAGTCGAGCTGTCATGGCATGGCCATAGCAGGGCGACGGGCAGAAAAGCAAAAGTCGAACAGAGGGCTCTTGTTTTCCGGATTGAAAGCGGCATAAAGTCACAGCTATGAGCAACATCCTGTGCATTGAAGACGACGCCACCATGGCCGAGCACGTGGCACAGGGTCTGCGTGATGCTGGCTATCATATCGATATTGCCGGCACCGGCACGCTTGGTCTGGAGCTGGCGATGGCCGGCCATTATGCCGCCATCGTGCTGGATCGCATGCTGCCGGAACTTGATGGGCTCACCCTCCTGTCCCGCCTGCGCGCGGCTGGCAACAGCACGCCGGTGGTGATGCTGTCAGCGCTGGCCAGCCTCGATGAACGGGTGAAAGGGCTGCGCGCCGGTTCCGATGACTATGTGACGAAGCCCTTCGAGCTGGCCGAGCTGCTGGCCCGGCTGGACGCCGTGCAGCGCCGCGGCAAGGCCGCCGGCGAGGTGACCAGGCTGGTGGAAGGCGATCTGGAGCTTGATCTGCTCGCCCGCCGCGTCACCTGGGCCGGCAAGCGCATCGATCTGCAGCCGCGCGAATTCCGGCTGCTGGAGTATCTTGTCCGGCACAAGGGCCAGGTCGTCACCCGTTCGATGCTGCTCGAAGGCGTTTGGGATTATCATTTCGATCCCGGCACCAACGTGATCGACGTGCATGTGAGCCGGCTGCGCAAGAAGCTGGATGAAGGCGGCGCCGGCAACATCGTGCAAACGGTGCGCGGCGCCGGCTATCGCGTGGGCGGCGAGCCGGTTTCGGCCTGAGGCCGGATCGGCGCGCCCAAGGCCTGTCCTCCCCTTCCCATGCCGCGCCCCAGCCTTTCGCCCTGGCGGCCTTCCGGTTTCGGCCTGCTGCTGGGAAGCCTCAGCCCGCGCACCACCACCGCCCGCATCAGCCTGATCCTGTTCGCGGTGCTGCTGGCCGGATCGAGCCTGCTGCTGATCCTGCTGGAACGCGCCACCCAGAACCAGGTGGAGGGCGATGCGCAGGAGCGCATCACCGCCATTTCGGTTGCTGCCGAAACCGCCTGGGCGCGGGACGGGATGGAAGCGGCGCTCATCATCCTGGATGGCGAGCTGCAGGTGCCGGGGCCGCTCATCATCCATCTCGAAGCGCCAGATGGCAGCCTGCTGCTCGGCAATCTTTCCGACTGGCCGGCAGATGTGCCGGCCGATCGCCGCTATTACCGGGTGCCCGCGATGCGTGGCGACCAGGGTGACATCGCGCCCTACATGGTGACCGGGCGCACCATGCCCGCCGGCCATCGCCTGCTGGTGGGGCGCAGCCTGGAGGCGGAGGTGCAGCTGCAGCGCACCCTCACCACGATGCTGGCGCTGGCGCTGCCGCTGGCCGGCCTGCTGGCCTGGCTGACCAGCCGGCTGATCACCCGCATCATCACCGATCGGGCGCGCGGCATCGCCGATGTGGTGAGCGAGGTGACCGCCGGCAAGCTGGACGCCCGCGTGGCGGTGCCCGATGGGCCGCCCGCCGATGCCTTCGATTCGATGGGGCAGGCCTTCAACGTGATGCTGGCACGGGTGGAATCGGTGCTTGATGAACTGCGTGCCGTCACCGATGGGCTGGCCCATGATCTGCGCTCGCCGCTCACCCGGCTGAAGGCGCGGATCGACCGGCTGGGCGAAGGCAGCGTGGTGGATGCCGCCGATCTGGCCGCGGTGTCGGCCGAAGCGGATTCCCTGCTCGCCATGCTGGACAACAGCCTGGAGATCAGCCGCGCCGAAGCCGGCATCGGCCGGGACAGTTTCACCGATGTCGACCTTTCCGCAATGGTGGCCGATCTGGCCGACATGTATGAACCGCTGGCCGAAGATGCCGGCGTGACGATGAAGGTGCAGACCAGCCTGTCCCGCGTGATGGCGCGGGCGCATCGCCAGTTGCTGGGCCGGGCGCTGGCCAACCTCATTGACAATGCGTTGCGCTATGGCGCGGCCGGCAAGGTGATCGAACTGGGCGTGGAAGCCACCGACAGCGGCGCCCGGCTGCTGGTGGGCGATCATGGCCCCGGCATCCCCAGTGGCAGTCGGCGCGAGGCGCTGCGGCGCTTCGGGCGGCTCGATGCGGCGCGCGGCCGGCAGGGCCAGCGGCTGCAGGGCGCCGGCCTCGGCCTGTCGCTGGCCGCGGCGGTGGCACGGCTGCACGGCGGCAGCATCAGCCTTTCAGACAACAAGCCGGGCCTGAAGGTGGCGATCGATCTGCCCAGCGTGCCAGCCGCTGAATAGGCCTCAGCCTGCCACCACCAGCCCGTGCCGCTTCTTGCCGGCGCTCACCTTCTGCCCCGGCGCCACCAGGGCGCCATCGCTGCCGGCGGCCTCGCCATCGATGCGCGCCCCGCCCTGGGCGACCAGCTTCCTCGCCTCGTTCTTGGATGCGGCAAAGCCCAGCCCGATCAGCGCCTCGATGATGGACACGGGCGCGCTGACGGCGAACTGCGGCAGCTCCTCGCCCGCTCCGCCCTCGGCAAAGGTCGAGCGCGCCGTCTCCGCCGCGGCCTCGGCGGCCTCCCTGCCACGGCACAGCGCCGTCGCCTCGGTGGCCAGCACCGCCTTGGCATGGTTGATCTCGGCGCCCTCCAGCGCCTCCAGCCGGGCGATCTCGTCCAGCGGCAGATCGGTGAACAGCCGCAGGAACTTGCCAACATCCGCGTCGTGCGTGTTGCGCCAGAACTGCCAGTAATCGAAATGCGGCAGCTGATCCTCGTGCAGCCACACCGCGCCCTTGGCGGTCTTGCCCATCTTGGTGCCATCGGCCCGGGTGATCAGCGGCGTCGTCAGCCCGAACGCCTCCTTGCCGTCGATGCGGCGGATCAGATCGGTGCCGTTGACGATATTGCCCCACTGGTCACTGCCACCCATCTGCAGCGTGCAGCCGAAGCGGCGATTGAGCTCCAGATAATCATAGGCCTGGAAAATCATGTAGTTGAATTCCAGGAACGAGAGTGGCTGTTCGCGCTCCAGCCGCAGCCGCACGCTGTCAAAGGTCAGCATGCGGTTGATCGAGAAATGCCGGCCAACATCGCGCAGGAACGGGATGTACATCAACTGCGACAGCCACTCGTCGTTGTTGATCATCACCGCATCGGTGGGGCCATCGCCAAACACCAGGAAGCGCTCGAAGATCCGCCGGATGTAGCCCAAGTTGGCGCGGATCTGCTCGTCCGTCAGCAGTTGCCGCGCCTCGTCCTTGCCCGAAGGATCGCCAATCTTCGTCGTGCCGCCGCCCATCACCACGATCGGCCGATGCCCCGCCTGCTGCAGATGCCGCAGCATCATGATCGACACCAGATTGCCGATATGCAGGGACGGCGCCGTGCAATCAAAGCCGACATAGGCCGTGATCACACCCTTGCTGGCCGCCGCATCCAGCGCCGCGCTATCTGTGATCTGGTGAATGTACCCGCGCGTGTCGAGCCGGTTCAGAAAGTCGCTGCTGTAGGTCATGGCAGGGACGGCTTTACGGTGTGCCGCGGCGCTTGTCATGCCCCCACCCCTAGCAGCCAATTTTGACCTATTTGCCGATTCTGGTGAGGTGGCGCTGCCTCCCTTTGCCTCTGCCTGCTGGCGCGGCATGGGAGAGGGTTGGCCTTGGATGGACATGACGATCAGTGTAACCCAATGACCGGGCCGTAGGACAGGAGAGGCTCTGAACAGCAGAGCCTCCGGCGGCCAGGGTCGCAGACCCTGGACCCGGTTGTGTTGGGGTGGCCTTTTTTTCGCACGTCACCCTGGACTTGATCGAGGGCGGCGTCTTCTACATCATCAATCCCACTGGCAGCAAAATTGGCGAAATCGACTTGTTTAGCATTTGACGGATTTGATTTCGCAAACCTAGAAAAGCACAGGCAGGATTGTTGAATTTATGCTCAAGGCTTATTTTGACGACTCAGTTAGCAATAACGGAGATGAGATGTTTTTTCTTGCTGGTTACATAAATACTGTTGAAATGTGGCATGCATTTTCAGTTGCATGGAAATTCGTTCTCGACCAACACCCCTCGATACAATACCTAAAGATGTCAGAAGCAGAGGCGCTGAGGGGCCAATTTAGAGGATGGTCTCGAGAGGAAAGAGATAAGAAGATTCTAAAATTCGCTTACATTATTAATTTATCCAAGCCTCATTTCATTTATTGCTCAGTTTCCAGATCAGATTATCGCGAAATTATGATGCCCGTAGCACCGCATAACCTGATGAATCCCTACTTCATGACATTTTGGGGCATAATCGATACGGTAGCACGTTACTGCCAAAATGATGGCCCCTTTTTACCCGTAGAATTTATTTTTGATGAACAGGGCTCGTTGGGTGAAGACGCTGTTCTTTTTTACAATGAAACAAAGAAAACAATGAAATTAACATTACGTTCGGTACTTGGTGATCCGCCAACGTTCAGGGATGAAAAAACAGAATTACCACTACAAGCAGCAGACATGCTTGCTTGGCATGTACGTCGAAATCACGAAAAATCGGGCGACGAAGGGAGGCCAGCCTACAATTTAATTACTGAGCGCGGGGCGGGTCGGCATGTCGAGCGAAGATATCTTTCACTTATGGCCAAACAAATAGAACGCGTTCCAGGCGTTGAATTTGTACAATCTAAATCTGATTGGAAGAACGCCCGAAAAGCGATATTTGAAGCGAATCAATCTAGTACGTTTCAAAATAGGGGAAAATTATGGATGAGATATCAGATCTATAAATATTATTTTACCGTTTTGAGAAGAAGATTTTTCACTAAATAACAATCTTTTGTTCAATCTGACTGTCAAAGCCCCTGACCTCTGAGCAAACCCAAGGTGACGAAACTGCGGGGCGCGTGATTTTGCCGGTCATGCTGGCGCAGGCCAGCATCCATTGAGCGGCCTGCGCAATCGACCTGGAGGTTGGCGCATGCGGCGCTGTGGATGCTGGCCTGCGCCAGTATGACGTGCGCTTGATGGCAATGGCGCTCCCACAAGAACGGGTGCAGGGACGCGTCCCTGCCCGCCGGAGGCCCTCCTGCCTTTTGTCTGAGAATTCCGGAGACACGATACAAGGGCTTCGGGAACCGAGAGAAGCGCGTGGCTTCGTCGGACGCGTCGCGGCCATGGTCTTCGAAGCCAAACCCCGGATCAAGTCCTGAGTGACGAAACGGCGGGGCGCGTGATTTTTGCCTGTCACGCTGGCGCAGGCCAGCATCCAATGATGGGCCGGCGCAATCCACCCAGATGATGGCCCGCGCGGCGCTGTGGATGTTGGCCTGCGCCAGCATGACAGGGGCTTGATGGCATATGCACGCCTCAAAACAAATGGGTGCAGGGACGAGTCCCTGCCCGCCGGAGGCCCCTTTCCTTCTCTCCCAAGCAACCACCCTCCCCTTGCATCCCGCGCGGCAATCCCCCATCCGGCGCGGCCATGACGCTGTTCTATCTCGTGCTGGCTATTGTTCTCGCTGTCGGCCTCAACCTCACCTCCCGGCGCTGGCGGGTGCTGGCGCAGGTGGGGGCGGCGGCGGCGCTGTTGATGATGGCCTGGTCGAACTGGCTGGCCAATGTCGATGGCACGTTCGCGGCGCGGCCGGCGGACGATGTGCGGCCGTTGCTGCTGAACATCATGGCCGGCCTGGCTCTGGTGGTGATCGCGCTGCTGCTGGCGCTGTTGCCGGCGCAATGGGCGCGGCGGGTGGAGCAGGTCCCCGATTGGAACCAGCGCACCCGCTGGGGGCAGATTGCGCGCATCCTGCACTGGGTGAGTGCGGTGCTGATGCTGGCGGCGCTGCCGATGGGTTTGTTCGTAGCGGTGTTGCCGGTGTCGGCGGAGCGCGGGCAGTTCCTGGATGCCCATATCGGCATCGGGCTCGTGCTCATCATGCTGCTGCTGGCCCGGCTGGCGGCGCAGCAGGCTTCGCCGGGCCCGGCGAGCCCCAATGGCGCGGCGCGGCTGAACAAGGCGGCGCTCTATCTGCTGCTGGCGGCGCTGCCGGTGACCGGCTTGGCGCTGGCGAGTGCGACGGGGGCGCCGGTGCTGGGCAGCGCGTTGCCGGCCGGCGTGCCGCTGCCGCCGGCGCGCGCGGCGCATGGTTGGGCCTCGGCGCTGTTTGCCGCGGCGTTCGCCGCCCATGCCGGCGCTGTGGTGTGGCATCATTTCGTGCTGCGCGACCGGCAGCTTGTCCGCCGCATGCTGCGCTAGACTCTTGTTGTCGCGCATCTTTCTGCGGAAAACCGGGGGCCACTTTTCCGCGATGCGCTATGGAACAAACGGCGCACATGGTGCAAGGATGGCGCCATGGCCATCCAGATTCGCACCAGCCTTGACGAGACCGATCTGCCGGCCTTCACGCCGCACCGGCCGGCGCGGCCGGAGAAGAGCGAGGGCGGCAGGCCCTTCGTGATGAAAACCGAGTATATGCCGTCGGGCGACCAGCCTGCCGCCATCGCGGAACTGGTGGCGGAAGCCAACAGTGGCGCGCGCGACCAGGTGCTGCTGGGGGTGACCGGTTCGGGCAAGACCTTCACCATGGCCAAGGTGATCGAGGCGGTGCAGCGCCCGGCGCTGATCCTGGCGCCCAACAAGATCCTGGCGGCGCAATTATACGGGGAATTCAAGAGCTTCTTCCCCGACAATGCGGTGGAATATTTCGTTTCCTATTACGATTATTACCAGCCTGAAGCCTATGTGCCGCGTTCCGACACCTATATCGAGAAGGAGTCGAGCGTGAACGAGGCCATCGACCGGATGCGCCATTCCGCCACCCGCGCGCTGCTGGAGCGGGACGATGTGATCATCGTGGCGTCGGTGTCGTGCCTCTATGGCATCGGCTCGGTGGAAACCTATTCGGCGATGACCTTTGCGCTGAAGAAGGGCGGCTCGGCAGACCTGAAGGAGGTGGTGCGCAAGCTCGTCGCCATGCAGTACAAGCGCGGCGATCTCAGCTTCACGCGCGGCAATTTCCGGGTGCGTGGCGACAGCCTGGAAATCTTCCCCTCCCACTATGAGGACAGCGCCTGGCGCATCAGTTTCTTCGGCGACGAGATCGAGGCGATTTCGGAGTTTGATCCGCTCACCGGCGAGACGGTGGCCAAGCTGGACACAATCAAGATCTACGCCAACAGCCACTATGTCACGCCCGGCCCGACACTGAAGCAGGCCGCCGAGGCGATCCGCTTTGAACTGACCGAGCGGCTGAAGGAGCTGAACGCCGAAGGCAAATTGCTGGAGGCGCAGCGGCTGGAGCAGCGCACGAACTTCGATCTGGAGATGATTGCCGCCACCGGCAGTTGCGCGGGCATCGAGAATTACAG
>ERZ1066117.1667-NODE-1667-length-10466-cov-5.795024_pt1 | contig 10466 bp, 12 predicted proteins | sample MGYA00382764_ERZ1066117 | MGnify/ENA primary metagenome ERZ1066117 (study PRJEB33369, sample SAMEA5778347) | biofilm metagenome | biome: Industrial cooling water; feature: Water cooling tower basin; material: Biofilm | place: United Arab Emirates | collected...
ATCGGCCCCACAAGGTTGAACTATGCCCGCGTGATCCCCATGGTGGATTACACCGCACGAACCCTGAGCAGACTGGTAGCATGACCGAAACAACCGAAACCCCCGAAGCCGCCCCCGAACAGGAGGCGGCCGCCCCCGAACAGTCCATCGATCTGGCTGAAGCGCTGCTGGCGAAGGATCAGGAAATCGCCGATCTGAAGGATCGCCTGCTGCGCGCCGCTGCCGAGCTGGAAAACACCCGCCGCCGGCTGGAACGCGAAAAGGCCGATACCGCCGCCTACGCCGTGACCGGCTTTGCGCGCGACATGCTGGCCGTGGCCGACAATCTGGGCCGCGCCGTCGCCGCGCTGCCGGCTGAGGGCTTTGATCAGGTGCGCGCCGGCATCACCGCCACCGAACGCGAACTGCTGGCGATCTTTGGTCGCCACGGCATCACCCGCATCGAAGCCGCCGGCAAGCTTGATCCCAATCGCCACCAGGCGATGCTGGAGGTGGAAACCGCCGATGTGGAACCCGGCCATATCGTGGCCGAACTGGCGCCGGGCTATGCCATCAAGGATCGCCTGCTGCGCGCCGCCATGGTGAGCGTGGCGAAGGCCGGCTGAAAGGCGCAGCATGATCATCGTGATCGGGCGGGTGGAATATGATCCTGCCGCCACCGAACGGCTGCAACCCGCGCTCGACGCGATGATGCGCGCCACCTGGGCCGAATCCGGCTGCCTCAGCTATTCGATCGCCATCGAAAGCCGCAGCGAGGGCGTGGCCACCGTGGTGGAACGCTGGAAAAGCGAGGCGGACATGCGCGCGCACCTGGAATCGCCGCACATGGCGCTGTTCAACGAAGCCATCGCCGATGCCGTGCGCGGCATGGATGTAAAGATCTACGACGTCGCGAACGAGCGCACGCTGGAACTCTAGAAGGCGTCCGCCGCCGGCGACCAGGCAATCGGCGGCGGCGTGACGATCGGCTGGCGCGCGGCCGGCGGGGTGGCGGCCTGCGCAGCCGCGCGGGCTTCGGCCGATCTGGCCAGCCGGCGCACCACAAAGCTGCCTGCAGCAAGCCCGACCATGCCCCACGGCCCGAGCCGCCGCGCCACGGCCGGCAGCAGCAGGCCAGCCGCGGCCCCCATCGGCCCGCCGGCCGCCGCGCCCAGGGTGCCGGCCAGCGCGCGGGTGGCAGCAAAGGATGCAATGCGGGTGATCAGGGCCATGGAAATTCTCCGTATCCAGCGACAGCATAGCATTTTTCCGCCGTGACATCACGCGGCCGCCCCCTATCCTCACCGCGATGAACACTCCGCTCCCCGCAATGGCCCGCCGCAGGTGGCTGTCCAATCAGCTGCTGGCCGGCATCGCCGTGGCGCTGCTGGCCTGCGTGCTGGTGGCATTGTGGAAGGCGCAAGGAGCCTGGGTCAGGCTGCCGGCCGCCGTGCTGGTGCATCTGGCCGGCATGCTGCTGGTGCTGGCGCTCGCCGCGCTGATGCTGCTGGCGCCCAAGGGCACGCCGCAGCACCGGTTGCTCGGCCGGCTGTGGGCGCTGCTGATGTTTGGCGCGGCCGTTCACAGCCTGTTTTTCAACGCGGGCCAGCGGGAAGCCGGCCAGCTGGGCGTGTTCACCGGCGATGTCTCCCCCATCCACGCGCTGTCGCTGTTCGTCGCGCTGATGGTGCCGCGGGCGGTCTGGCTGGCGCGGCAGCACCAGATCGCCCGCCACGAATCGACCATCCGCGGCCTGGTGGTCGGCGCGCTGGGCGTAGCCGGCCTGTTCACCTTCCTGCCCGGCCGCACGCTGGGGCGCTGGTTGCTGGGGTGACGCCGGTCAGTCCTTCACCGTGAACGGGATCGCCCCGCTGGCGCCGGTCTGCGCATCGTGCGCGGTGATCATGTAGTCGCCGGGGGCGTGCACATCGCCGGCGAATTGCCCGGTCTGCCCGGCAAAGCCCAGCGGCACCGCCTTGCCATCGCGCCACGCCTGCACGGTGAAGCGGCTGCTGTCCCACAAGGTGCCCGGCGCAATCGGGCAGCCGCACATCATCGAGACATTGGCGGTCACGCGCCGGCCCTCCGCCGTGGCGGCCATGGCGAGGCCGGGCAGCTCGATCACGATGCCGTCTGCGCTCGGCTTGGTGCCGGGGATCAGCCAGTGCTCGGCGCTCACCCGCTGGGCGGTGCCGGCGGGCTTCAGCGGGCCTTCGATTGCCACGGTCAGCTTCACCGGCGCCGCAATGTCCAGCGTGGTGCGGAAGGCGGCGGCATCGCCGATGGCAAGCGGCGTGCCGCGCGGGGCGCCGCCCATGATGCGCTGCGTATCGCCGGTGCCGCCGCTCGTGGCGCCGCGGGCCAGCACCATGCCGGTGGGATCGCTGATCACCACATTCACCCCGCCCATGCCGGTGCCGACAAATTTGGCGCCCTGGCTGATCACCCGCACCACCACGTCGGTCGGCACGGCGGCCGCCGGCGTCGCCAGCAGCAGCGCCATCAAAGCCAAGATGCGCATCTTCATCTCCCCTGTTCGGCGGCGATGGCCGCCACATCGGCTTCGCGCCGCGCCAGCCGTTCGGCCATGCCGGCCTGCACCTGCGCCAATATCTCTGGCCGCGCCGTGGCGGGCGTGCCACCGCCCATCGGCGCCGGATCATATTCCAGCGCCAGCGCGATGGCTTCGGCCACGTCCCGCCCGTGCAACTGCGCGATGATGCGGAAGGCAAAATCGATGCCGCTGGTCACCCCGCCGGCGGTGATGCGGTTGCGATCGATCACCACCCGCTCGCGGACAAATGTGGCGCCAAACAGCGCCAGCTGCTCCCCCGCCGCCCAGTGGCAGCCGGCGCGATAGCCATCCAGCAGGCCGGCGGCGGCCAGGATCAGCGAACCGGTGCACACGCTGGTGATCAGGCTGGCGCCCGCCGCCTGCGTGCGCAGCCAGTCCAGCACCTCGGCATCGCGCATGATCGGCGCCACGCCGATGCCGCCGGGCACGCAGATCATGTCCAGCGGCGGGCAATCGGCGAATGTGGTGGTGGGCGCCAGCGGCAGGCCGCAATCGCTGGGGACCGGCGCCGTGCTCTTCCACACAAAGTGGAGTTCGGCGCCCGGCATCTTGCTCAGCACCTGGGCCGGGCCGGTCATGTCCAGTTGGGTCAGCTCCGGCCAGAGCAGAAAACCGATCCGGTAGGTCATGCGGCTCTCTCCTCAGGCCACGAAGGGCAGGTGCAGCGCTTCGGCCACGGCGGCGTGGCGGATGGCGCCGCCGGCCACGTTGAGCCCGCGCGCCAGGTGCGGATCGGCGTCCATGGCGCCGGTGCCATGATCGGCCAGCCGCAGCACGAAGGGCAGGGTGGCATTCACCAGCGCAAAGGTGCTGGTGCGCGCCACCGCGCCCGGCATGTTGGCCACGCAATAATGGATGATGCCATCCACCGTGTACACCGGATCGGCGTGGGTGGTGGCGCGGCTGGTTTCAAAGCAGCCGCCCTGATCGATGGCGATGTCCACCAGCACGCTGCCGCGCTTCATCAGCTTCAGCATGTCGCGCGTCACCAGCTTGGGCGCCGCTGCGCCGGGGATCAGCACCGCGCCGATCACCAGATGCGCCCGTGCGATGGCGGCGGCAATTGCGGCCTTGCTGGAAAAGGCGGTCTTCACCCGGCCTTCGAACATCGCATCAATCTCGGCCAGCCGCGCCGTGGAGATGTCGTAGATGGTCACATCCGCGCGCAGGCCAATGGCCATCTGCGCTGCGTTCAGGCCCGAAACGCCGCCGCCCAGGATGGCCACGCGCCCCGGCGCCACGCCCGGCACGCCGCCCAGCAGCACGCCGCGCCCGCCCTGTTCCTTTTCCAGATAATGTGCGCCCACCTGCACGCTCATGCGCCCCGCCACTTCAGACATCGGGCGCAGCAGCGGCAGGCCGCCGGCGCGGTCGGTCACGGTTTCATAGGCGATTGCCGTGGCGCCGGATGCCATCAGCGCCTCGGCCTGCGGCTTGTCGGCCGCCAGGTGCAGATAGGTGAAGAGGATCTGGTCTGGGCGCAGCCAGGCGCATTCGTGCAGCTGCGGCTCCTTCACCTTCACGATCATGTCTGCCCCGGCAAACACGGCCTGCGGCGTGGCCACGATCTCGGCCCCGGCGGCGATATAGTCGCTGTCGGCAAAATCGATGCCGGCGCCGGCGCCCTTTTCCACGATTACCTTGTGGCCGCGCGCGGTCAGTTCAGCCACCGCCGGCGGGGTGAGGCCCACCCGATATTCATGCACCTTGATCTCGCGCGGCACGCCGATACGCATCTGTATCTCCCCGGAACATTGTTGTTTGGCGGCACCATAGAGGGCTGAATCTGCGGGCGATAGGGCCCAACTGCCGCCGCCTGTCATATTGCATTGCAGCGTAATGGCATCGGTGGTAGCGCATCCCGCCTGTTCAACGGGCTGGGCCGAGTCCATCCATGTCAGAGAATGCCGCACCGGCGGCGCATGCCGGGGGCGATCACCACAGCCACGATCAGCATCGCCAGGGCCTTGTCCGCCTGGCGCTGGGCGCCATTGGCGTGGTGTTTGGCGATATCGGCACCAGCCCGCTCTATGCCTTCAAGGAAACCTTTGTCGGCCACCACCCGCTGGCGGTGGATGCGCCCCACATCTTCGGCGTCATCAGCCTGATGTTCTGGACGATGATGATGGTGGTGACGCTGAAATATGTCACCATCATCATGCGGGCGGACAATCGCGGTGAGGGGGGCTCACTGGCCCTCCTCGCGCTGATTTCCCGCCTGTCGCCCGGCACCACCCGCGGCGCGAGCCTGGTGCTGCTGGGCGTGATGGCCACTGCGCTGTTCTTTGGCGATTCGATCATCACCCCGGCGATTTCCGTGCTGTCGGCAGTGGAAGGCCTCACGGTGGTGGATGATCGCTTTGGCGCGCTGGTGGTGCCGCTGGCGATCGTCATCCTGGTGGGGCTGTTCCTGATCCAGAGCCGCGGCACCGCCAAGGTGGGCGCGCTGTTTGGCCCGGTGGTGCTGGTGTATTTTTCCACGCTGGCCGCGCTGGGTGTGATCAACATCCTGCATTATCCGGCCATTCTGGGCGCGCTCAATCCCTGGTGGGCGGTGCGGTTCTTCATTTCCGATGGCGCGCAGGCCTTCCTGGCACTGGGCAGCGTGGTGCTCGCCGTCACGGGGGCAGAGGCGCTCTATGCCGACATGGGCCATTTCGGCCGCAAGCCGATCCGGCTGGCCTGGTTTGCCCTCGTGCTGCCGGCGCTGCTGCTGAATTATCTCGGGCAGGGCGCGCTGCTGATCACCACGCCGGCGGCGGCGGAAAATCCCTTCTTCCTGATGGCGCCGGAATGGGCGCGGCTGCCGCTGGTGGCGCTCGCCACCGCCGCCACCATCATCGCCAGCCAGGCGGTGATTTCGGGCGCCTTCTCGGTCACCCAGCAGGCGGTGCAGCTGGGCTTCCTGCCGCGCGTGAAGATCGTGCACACCTCTGCGGCGGCCTTTGGCCAGATCTATATCCCGGTGGTGAACTGGACCCTTCTGGTGCTGGTCACCTTCCTGGTGCTGGGCTTTGGCTCCTCCTCCAATCTGGCGGCGGCCTATGGCATCGCGGTGACGGGCACGATGCTGATCGATACCATGCTGGTGGGCGTGCTGATCCTCACCATCTGGAAATGGGCGCGCTGGTGGGCGCTGCCGATGCTGGGCATGTTTGCCATTGTCGATCTGGCCTATTTCACCTCCAATCTGACGAAGGTGCCCGATGGCGGCTGGTTCCCGCTGGTGATCGGCATCATCGGCTTCACGGGCCTCACCACCTGGGCCAAGGGCCGCGCGCTGATGCAGGAACGGCTGCGCGAAAGCGCCATGCCGATGGACGTGTTCATCAAATCCGCCGCCGCCGCCGCCACCCGCGTGCCCGGCACGGCGGTGTTCATGACCACATCGCCGGTGGGCGTGCCGCAGGCGCTGCTGCACAATCTCAAGCACAACAAGGTGCTGCACGAACGCATCATGATCCTCACCGTGGTGATCGATGAAGTGCCCTACGTGTCGGAAGAGGATCGCATCGGCACGCGCGAGCTGGGCGGCGGCTTCTATCGGCTGCTGATCCGCTATGGCTTCATGCAGGAAATCGATATCCCGGCGGTGCTGAAGACCATCGAGAATTGCGGGCCCAGGCTGAAGATGATGGAAACCAGCTTCTTCCTGTCCCGCCAGACACTGCTGGCCAGCGACAAGCCCGGCATGGCGCTGTGGCGGGAGCATCTGTTCAGCTGGATGATGCGCAACGCCGAAAGCGCGATGGACTTCTTCAAGCTGCCCACCAACCGGGTGGTGGAGCTGGGGTCGCAAGTCGAAATCTAGCCAGCCTTGCCCCCGCGCAGATTTGGGGCCACTGCTTGGCCAAGCATCCCTGGGGAGAATCCATCATGACCGTTTCGCGCGAAATCCGTCTGGCCAGCCGCCCGGTGGGCACGCCGGCCGCCGAAAATTTTGCCGTGGCCAGCGTCGAACTGCCCGCGCCCGGCCCCGGCGAGGTGCTGGTGCGCAACACTTGGATGAGCGTGGACCCCTATATGCGCGGCCGCATGTATGATCGGCCCAGCTATGTGCCGCCGTTCGCCATCGGCGAGGCGCTGCAGGGCGGTGCCATCGGCGAGGTGGTTGCCAGCAACAGCCCCGATCTGGCGGTGGGCGATCTCGTGTCCTCCATGTTTGGCTGGCGCGAAGCCTTCGTGGCGCCGGCCGGTGCCTGCGAAAAGCTGCCGCGCATCGCCGGCGTGCCTGATCAGGCCTATCTGGGCGTGCTCGGCATGCCCGGCCTCACCGCCTATGCGGGCCTGCTGGAAATCGGCAAGCCGCAGCCGGGCGAGACGGTGTTTGTGTCGGGCGCCGCCGGTGCGGTCGGCTCGGTGGTGGCGCAGGTGGCCAGGATCAAGGGCTGCACCGTGGTGGCCAGCGCCGGCAGCGACGAAAAATGCGCCTGGCTGAAGGCGCGCGGCATCGATCACGTGATCAACTACAAGACGTGCGGCAATCTGCTGGCCGCCGTGCGCGAAGCCGCGCCGAAGGGCATCAACGTCTATTTCGACAATGTTGGCGGCGATCACCTGGAAGTGGCGATCGAAATGGCCAAGCCGTTCGCGCGCTTTGTCGAATGCGGGATGATCTCTGGCTACAACGCCGAAGTGCCGGTGCCCGGCCCGCGCAACATCATCCAGGTGGTGGGCAAATCGCTGATGATCCGCGGCTTCATCGTGATGGAATTTGCCGCCCTGCGCCCGCAATTCCTCGCCGACATGGGCCAGTGGATCAGCGAAGGCCGCATCGCCTGGGAAGAAACCGTGATGGACGGAATCGAACAGGCCCCGGCCGCCTTCACCGGGCTTTTCGAAGGCCGCAACACCGGCAAGATGCTCGTCAGGCTCTGATGCTGCGCGCCCTGGGGGCGGTGGCGGCGCTGATCGCGCTGATTGCCGCCGGCCGCCTCGCGATTGCCGCCGGGCCCGTGCCGATCACGCTGCAAAGCCTGGTCGTGGCGCTGGCCGGCGCGTGGCTGGGCAGCCGCATCGGCGCGTGCGTGGTGCTTGCCTGGCTGGGGCTGGCGGCGGCGGGCCTGCCGGTGCTGGCCGGCGGCAAGGCCTGGCTTCCCGATTTCACCGAACCATCGGCCGGCTTCCTGCTGGCGCTGCCACTGGCGGCCCTGCTGGCGGGCAGCTGGCGCCGTGACTGGCAGCGCCTGGCCACGCTGGGGCTCATGCTCGGCTGCCATGCGCTGCTGCTGGCGGTGGGCGGGCTGTGGATTGCACTGGCCGGCGGCGAGGCGCGTGCGGTGATTACGCCGCTGCTGCCCGGTGCACTGCTGAAATCGGCCCTGGCGGCGCTAATTCTCGGCCTCAGTGCGCGGGCACCCGCGCGGTGGGGAAGGGCCCGCTGAGATCCTCCAGCACCACGTCCACCGCCTCCACCTGCGCGCGCAGGGCCGGCCCGCCGGAAAAATCCAGCCGCAGCCAGCCATCCTCAAAGGTCAGGCTCAGCAGCGCCAGCACGGTTTCGGGATCATCGGGCCACGCCAGGCGCTGCAGCCGCAGCACCGATTCGATGCGCAGCGCACTGCGCATGCGGGCCGGCGTGGCCGCTTCCCAGGCATAGCGGCCCAGCATCAGCACCAGCCGCCGCCGCCGCGCATCCCACACCAGATCGGGCCGGCGCAGCGTGGCATCCTGCAGCAACGCCGACAGCGCGGGGAGATCCTCCACGCCCTGCGCCAGCAGCGCCAGCTTCTCAGCCATCCGAAACCCGCTCGATATCGGCGCCCACCGCCGAAAGCTTCTCTTCCAGCCGCGCATAGCCGCGATCGAGGTGATAGACGCGGCCCACGGTGGTTTCACCCTTGGCGGCCAGCCCGGCCAGCACCAGGCTCATCGATGCGCGCAGATCGGTCGCCATCACCGGCGCGCCGTTCAGCCCGGCGACACCGCGCACCACGGCACTGCGGCCGCGCACGGTGATGTCTGCCCCCATGCGCGCCAGTTCGGGCACGTGCATGAAGCGGTTTTCAAAGATGGTTTCGGTCAGCAGCGAAGCGCCCTCGGCCACGGTCAGCATCGCCATGAACTGCGCCTGCATGTCGGTGGCAAAGCCCGGATAGGGCGCGGGCGATACGTTGATGCCGCGCATGGCCCCGGTGCGGCGCACGATGATGCCATCACGCGTTTCCTCGGTGCTCACGCCGGCTTCGTGCAGCATTTCCAGCGTGCTGCCCAGATCCTTGGCGCTGGCGCCCACCAGCTCGATCTCCCCGCCGGTGATGGCCGCGGCGCAGGCATAGCTGCCCGCCTCGATGCGATCGGGCATCACCGCATAGGTGGCGCCGTGCAGATCGCGCACGCCTTCGATCACCAGTTTCTCGGTGCCGATGCCTTCGATATGGGCGCCCATTGCGGTCAGGCAGCGGCACAGGTCCACGATCTCGGGCTCGCGCGCCACATTTTCGAGGATGGTGACGCCGCGGGCCAGCACGGCGGCCATCACGGCATTTTCGGTGGCACCCACCGATACGATGGGAAACACATAGCGCCCGCCCGGCAGGCCGCCCTTGGGCGCGGTCGCCTTCACATAGCCGGCGGCCAGCTCGATCTCGGCGCCCATATGCTCCAGCGCCTTCAGGTGCAGGTCGATCGGGCGGTTGCCGATGGCGCAGCCGCCGGGCAGCGAGACGGTGGCTTCCCCGGCGCGGGCCAGCAGCGGCCCCAGCACGAGGATGGAGGCGCGCATCTTGCGCACGATGTCGTACGGCGCGACCGTGGAGGTGATGCGGTTGGCGCGGATGGTCATCACCCGGCCGAATTCATCGGGGTGCGTGCCTTCGATCGTGGTCGAAAGCCCGTGGTTGTTGAGCAGGTGGCCGAAGGTATCGATATCGGCCAGCCGCGGCAGATTGCGCAGCGTCAGCGGCTCATCGGTCAGCAGCGCGCACGGCATCAGCGTGAGCGCGGCATTCTTGGCGCCGGAAATCTGGATGCGGCCCTTGAGCGGACGGCCCCCGCGGATGACGATCTGGTCCATCCCGCCTGCTTAGCGCGCCGCAGCGGCCGGCGCTACTGGCCTCCTGAGCGAGACTGTGTACACCGCAAGCCCGGCCCAGATGCAGCAGAAGGCCGCCAGCCGCGCCGGATCCAGCACCTCGCCAAAGATCAGCACCGCTTCCAGCAGCACCATGGTGGGTGCCACATATTGCATCAGCCCCAGCGTGGAGAGCGGCAGCCGCCGCGCCGCCACCCCAAACAGCAGCAGCGGCACCGCGGTCGCCAGCCCGCCCAGCGCCAATGTTGCCATCGTGAGCGGCGGCCAGCCGGCAAAGCCCTGCGGGGTGTGATCAATCCACAGCAGCGCCAGCGGCGCCAGCAGCAAAGTTTCCACGAACAGCCCGGTCGCCGTGTCCACCGCGGCCTGCTTGCGGATCAGGCCATACACGCCAAAGGACAGCGCCAGCGCGAGGGAAACCAGCGGCAGCGAGCCCCGCTCGATGGTGAGAACGGCCACGCCCAGCGCCGCCAGCCCCACCGCCACCCACTGCAGCCGCCCCAGGCGTTCGCCCAGCAGCACCACGCCAAACAGCACCGAAACCAGCGGATTGATGAAATAGCCCAGCGACGTATCGATCGCGTGCCCGGCCAGGATCGCCCAGGTGTACACGCCCCAATTGATGGTGATGCACACGGCCGATGCCAGCAGCATCATCAGCAGGCGCGGCTGGCGCATGGCGGCGCGCACCCGATCCCAGCCCTTCAGCGCCGAAATCAGCACGATCACCACCAGCACGGACCACACGACCCGAAACGCCAGCACATCGGCCGCCGGCACGCCCTGCAGCAGCCGCAGGTAGAAGGGCAGCACGCCCCAGATCAGATAGGCGCCCATCCCGGCCAGAAAGCCGATGCGCGCCTCCGACATGCCGGCAGG
>ERZ1066117.1669-NODE-1669-length-10448-cov-6.311941_pt1 | contig 10448 bp, 9 predicted proteins | sample MGYA00382764_ERZ1066117 | MGnify/ENA primary metagenome ERZ1066117 (study PRJEB33369, sample SAMEA5778347) | biofilm metagenome | biome: Industrial cooling water; feature: Water cooling tower basin; material: Biofilm | place: United Arab Emirates | collected...
CAGCACCCAGCCAGGCGCCGGGAGAAACGCGTTGCGGACCGCCTGGCCATTCTCGCGCCGCACGGGGATGTTTTGCAGGTTCGGGTCCGACGACGATAGCCGACCCGTGGCTGCGACCGTTTGATTAAATGACGTGTGGATGCGTCCCGTGCGTGGATGCACCAGTTCCGGCAGGGCATCGACATAGGTGCCCTTGAGCTTGCTGATCTGGCGATGCTCCAGGACTTTCCGCGCCAGGGCCGCTCCTGGCAGCTTGAGCGTAGCCAGTTTCTCCAGCGATTCCTGGTCGGTGCTGGGCTCGCCTGTCGTGCCGGTGCGCCCCTGCACGGGCAGTTTCAGGTCGTTGAACAACACCGTGCGCAACTGCGGCAGCGAGGCGATGTTGAAGGCCTTGCCGGCCAGGGCGTAAATCTCGGTTTCGATGCCTTCGAGTTGGGTTGCCATCTCCTTGCTCAGTTGCCGCAGATAGGGCACATCCAGGCTGATGCCGGTCGCCTCCATCTCGGCGAGCACCTCCAGGAGCGGCAACTCCAGTTCGCGGTAGATGGTCCGCAGCGGCGCATTCTCCGGCCGCTCCAGTTGCCCCTCCAGCAACGTGAGCAACCGCCAGGCCGCGTCGGCATCCTCGCCGGCATACTCGGCGACCCGTTCGGTGGGCACCTGGTCCATCGTGAGTTGCGGCTGCTTGGGCTTCTTCTTGCCGATCAGGTCGGTGATCGGGATCATGGTGTGATTCAGCAACGACCGGGCCATATCGTCCAGCGAGTGGCTACGTTCGCCGGAGTGCAGCAAGTAGTGGGCGAGCATCGGGTCGCCATCCACACCGAAGACGGCAAAACCTGAGGCGTGCAACGCGAGCAGGTCGTACTTGATGTTCTGGTTGGCCTTGGTGATGCTGGCGTTGGCGAAGATCGGGCCAAGTTTGGCGCGAACCTCGTCCATCGGGAGCGTCGGTGACCCCAGGGGACCACGCAAGGGCAGATAGCACGCCTCGTTGGGTCGCCAGCAGAGGGCGATGCCGACCAGATCGGCCCGCAGGGCGTCCAGGCCGGTCGTCTCGGTGTCGAACACGAAACGCGGCTGTTGCCGTAACTCGGCGAGCAAAGCGTCCAGCTTCTCGGACGTGTCGATGAGTTGATAGGTCGGCTGCCATTGCGTCAGATTCGCCGCGATGGTTGGCTCGGGCGGCGCGTCAGCGGGGGCGTTGGCACCAAAGGGAAAGAGTTCGTCGCCGTCGAAGGGGTCCCCTGTTGGGCTGGCATCGCCAAACAGGTCGCCCTGGGTGGGAAGGCTGGGCACCCCACTGGGCGCGGCAAAGGGATCGTCGCCGGCCGCCTCGCCCAACGCACGAAACTGGTTGGCCAGGGAGTTGAAGCCCCACTCCTTGCACAACGCCAGCATGCGTGGCGTGTCAATGGGGTGGATCTTCCATGCATCCCAGGTCAGCGGGATCTCCATGGCCGTATCCAGTCGCACCAGCGAGCGCGACAGCTTGACCAGTTCGCCCGAGGCTTCGAGCGCCTCGCGTTTCTTGCCGGTCACCTGAGCCGTGTTGGCCAGGAGATTGTCGAGGGTATCGAACTCCTGAAGCAGCTTGGCAGCGGTCTTGACGCCAATCCCCGGCACGCCCGGGACGTTGTCGACGGAGTCGCCCACGAGCGCCTGGAGATCGACCACCTGATCGGGCCGGACGCCCCAGTCTTCGAGCAATTCCGCCGGGCCAAACTCCTCCCGTTTGCGGAGATTGTAGAGCCGCACCCGCTGCGACAATAGTTGCCGGCAATCCTTGTCCGAGGTGCAGAGGTAAACGTCCAGATCGTGCCGTTCGCCGGCCACGGCCAGGGTGGCGAGGATGTCGTCGGCCTCGAAGCCCTCCTTGGCGAGCACGGGGACGCGCATCGCCTCCAGGGCAGTGAGGATCATGGGAATCTGCAGTTGCAGATCATTGGGCGGCGGTTCCCGGTGGGCCTTGTAGTCGGGGTAGATGGCCGAGCGAAAGGTGGGGCCGGGGAGGTCGAAGGCGACCACGAGATAGGTGGGTTCGAGCCCACGCAGAAACAGGATATCGCGCAGGAAACCAAAGAGAGCGTTGGTGGGCAGACCCGAGGGGCTGGTCATCCCCCGGATGGCATGGAACACCTGAAAGATGAGCGAATGCGCATCCACCAAATACAGGGTTCCAGCACTCATGCGAAAGGCACTCAATGGTCAAGGGAAGAACGCGACTGGTTCAGACCCAAACTCTCGTCGAACGCAGGAGAGAGAACCTCTGCGAACGGTTCGGGTGGGATGGAGGAAAGACAGGGCCAAATTCCATCCAGCGAACCAGGGTTGTTCAGGGGAGGCAGCAGAGCCACAATAATAAAATCTTACGGAAAAGCAACGCATACTGTCAAGATGGGTGTTGCCGCCTTCGCTTGCTCCGCCGGGTGGCGAGGTTGCTTTCTCTGCTTGCGGTGCGGTCTCGCGCTGCCGCTGTTGACTCCCATGGATAATAAGAACAGTTGTGTTGTTCTGCGTCCAACCCCGTTTGGGAGTGTGTTATGGCCAGTCCGAATGTCGTGACTCTCACCGCCGAGAACTGGGAACAAGAGGTGGTTCAGGCCGGAATGCCGGTTCTGGTGGACTTCTGGGCCGTCTGGTGCGCGCCGTGCCGTGCCCTGTCGCCCCTGATCGACAAGATCGCCACCGATTTCGCGGGCAAGGTGAAGGTGGGCAAACTCAACACCGAGGATGCCCCCGAGATTGCCGCCAAGTACCGCATCAACGCCATCCCGCAACTGATGATCTTCAAGGGCAGCGATCAGCCCTTCGAGCGCCCCTCGGCCGGCGGCAAGTCCGAGGCCGACCTGGTGAAGATGCTCAACCGGGCGCTCGAAAGCTAGGCCCCCTCATCAGCCGATAACTCTGTCATGGCTCCCGATAGCCTGCCCATGGGGCTATCGGCTTTTGTCCCTTGCGTTGGCGTGTTGCGAGGTGGGCTGTCGCGTGATCGATCTCAATGACGCCAACTGGCAACCGATTGTCGAATCGGATCGGTTGGTTCTGGTTTCCTTCTGGGCGCCGTGGTGCGGTCCCTGTCGAAACTTTCATCCCACCGTTCAGACGCTCAGCCAGCACTTTGCCCGCAAGGTGCTCTTTGCACGCATCAATGTCGATGATTTCCCCGATCTGTGCGATCGCTTCGAGGTTCGCACCATCCCCCAACTCATTCTCTTTCAGGCCGGTCGCGAACACAAACGGTTGATCGGCATCCAGAGCGAACTGGTGATGACGCGATTGCTCTATCGGGTTCTCGAATGAGGTGCCCGGGCGACCTTTTCCAGATCGCGAATCATCCGGCGAACGCGATCGCGTACCTCCAACGAGGGGTTCCGCTCGTACTCATCTTGAAGCCACGGCAAGATCGTCGGGCCCAGCGCGCGAAGCTGATCGTCCGCCTGCTGACGAACGGCGTAGGTGTCGTCGTCGAGGTCCGCGAGCAACCGGAGCACCCGGTCGGTGTCTAGCTGCGGCGGTGCCCCGGCCCCCAGTAGCGTTCCCAGCCCCAGAAATACGATCCCCAAAAGCAGCGGTGCCGTTCGCATGGACAAGCCCTCCTGGCCGATGGTCCTGCCTAATGGCTATGCCAAAGGGGTCTGTACCGGTCAATGGCGGTTATGGAGCCTCAATTGGCGCGACGGAAGGCCCGGACGACATATTGCACGCCGCTGGCCACCGTCGCGGCGAGCATCGTCCAGAGCAAGGCGTCACGCGTTGCGGCCAGCGCCGGCCACAGGGGCACGAGCAGCGCGGCGAACAGGGTGGCACACTGCGTGACCATCTTGAGCTTGCCCAGCCAGTCGGCCCCAAACGAGACGCCCTGGGCCTCCAGGTAGGCACGCAGTCCGGTGATGAGGAACTCGCGTGCGGTCACCAGGGCCACCATCCACGGGGCAAGCCAGCCCTCGCGCAGCCCGATCGGAAGCAGGAAGATAAACGCGCCGGTGACCATCACCTTGTCCACGAGCGGATCGAGCATCCGCCCCAACGCCGTGCCCGCCTTGAGCACTCGCGCCAGGTAACCGTCGAGCCAGTCGGTAAACGAGGCCAGGACAAAGACAACGACCGCGGCGAGCCAGGCTTCCCAGGCGATGAGCGCAAAGAGCACCCCACTCATTCCCAGGCGGGAAAAAGTGAGCAGGTTGGGAATCGTCCACAATGGCTCAGCGGACACGGATGGCTCGCGCTACGAGATCGTAACCGTCCGCCGCCGTCACGCGAGCACGGATCAGATCGCCCGGCTTCAGCCCCTTGCCCTTCACCCGCACCAGGCAATCAATCTCCGGGGCGTCGGCCGTCGTGCGGGCCTCCATCTGGCCAGGAATCTCCGGGTCGGGCCGGTCGGCGATCACCTCGACCTCCTTGCCCACCCACTGCTGCGCAAAATCAAACGCGATCGGCTGTTGCAACGCCATCAAACGGTCCACCCGCTCGGCCTTCACCTCGTCGGGCACGTGGTCGGGAAGGCGATCGGCCGGCGTGCCCGGCTCGCGCGAATAGGGGAACACCCCCAATCGGGCGAAGCCGGTCTCCTGCACAAACTCGCACAGTTCGGCGTATTCGGCCTCGGTCTCGCCGGGGAAGCCGACGATGAACGTCGTCCGCAACGCCAGCCCCGGAATCGCCGCCTTGAGCTTCTCCAGCAGGGCAACGGTGTCGGCCTTGTTCACTCGGCGCTGCATCCGCTTGAGCATCCGGTCGTTGATGTGCTGCAGTGGCATGTCCAGATACGGCACGATGCGCGGCCGGGCCGTCTCGGCGCTGGCCTGGGCGAGCACGTCGATGAGTTCGTCGGTGAAGAAGATGGGGTAGGTGTAGAGCAGGCGAATCCACTCCAGCCCCTCGACCTGGAGCAACTCGCGCAAGAGCGCCGCCAACCGTACCTCGCCGTAGAGATCCAGGCCGTAGTAGGTGGTATCCTGGGCGACGACGACCAGTTCACGCATGCCGTCGCTCACCAGTTGCCGGGCCTCGCGCACCACCTCCTCGATCGGCTTGGTCAGGTGCTTGCCGCGCATGCTGGGGATGACACAGAAGGTACAGAGCCGATCGCAGCCCTCGCTGATCTTCAGGTAACCGAAATGCTTGGGCGTAATGACGCGCAGCCGTTCGGTGTCGGGCAATGCCTTCACCGGCGCGGGCCGAAACAGACTCCGCTGCTCGGCCGCCAGGCGTTTTTGCAGGCTGCGATCGACCACCTGGACGATCTCTTCGCGACCATGCACCCCCACGATGTGATCGACCCCCGGCACGTCCTGCAGCAACGCGTCGCCCTTGCGCTCCGCCAGACACCCGGCCACCACCACCGAGCCAAGCCTTCCCTGTTGCTTGAGTTCCAGCATCTCGCGGATGACGCCGAGCGACTCCTGCCGGGCCGGCTCGATGAATCCGCAGGTGTTCACAACCACCACGTCTGCACCATCGGCGTCGGCGGTCAGGGTGTAACCAGCCTGCGCCAGTTGCCCGAGCATGCGCTCGGAATCGACCTGATTCTTGGGGCAACCAAGGCTCACAAACGCATACGTCCGGGCCGGCTCTGTCATTCGTCACTCGCTCGCAGAGATTGGGGAACAATAAGTCATGATAGCCTCGTCCACCGGCTCGTCAACCGTTGCCGTCGTCCACTTTCGCCGATCGCGACGCGGAATCACGGCCATTTCTTGATCCGGTCGGCCACTTCGTCCAGGCGTTTCTGGATACTCTCGGCGCCCGGCTCCTCGGGACCACTGCGTTGGTTGAACAGGGCGGCGATGTGAATGCCATCGGGTCGCTGTCGGGCGAGGGTAAAACTGCCCGCCATGCCGCCGAAAAAGGTCCAGCGTCCGCTGTTGTCCTTGCGCGGCGTGCCATCAAGCCAATAGGCGTTCATGAAACGGCACAGATCGGGTGCCGAGAGGATCAGCCCCCCATTGGCGTCCTGGGCCTCGAAGTGGATGCCTCCGTCGGGGTAGGCAACCGAACCGGTGCCCCGAATCACGTCCGGCATCAACCGGGGATCGTAGTAAAACGGCTCCCGTGGGTCACGGTCGGCAGGCCGGGTTCGCGCCAGTTTCAACGTGGTAATGCCGTGCGGCTCAAGCAGATCGCGGGCCGCCTGAACGTAGCTTTTGCCGCTCGCCTTCTCGATCACGCGCCCCAGTACGCAGTAGCCGAAGTTGGAATACGCCGTCTTGCTGCCCGGGTCAAAGTCGAGCTTGCGTCGGCTCATGAAGCGGATGATTTCGCGCGGCGTGGGAGCATGATCCAGCCGCAGGCTCTTGCGGATGAGCATCTCCTGAAACATGGGGTCGTAAAGCGGTTTCACATCGCGATCCCAGCCACCCTTGTGATCGAGCAGCATCTGCACGGTGATGTCGTTCCAGCGTGGGTCGGCGGCGTCCTTGAACCCGATCAGGGGCATCGCCTTGTCGCTCAGCTTCAGCTTGCCCTGTGCCACCAGATCGCGCACCACCGCGGCGGTGATCGGTTTGCTGATGCTTGCCAGCCGAAACGGTGCATCGGGCGGGATCGGCTTCTTGTGGGCGCGATCCAGATGCCCGTACCCTCGCGAGTAGAGAATCTTGCCATTGCGGCTGATGGCCAGGGTGCCGGCCTCGATCTCACGCTGGCGCATAAAAGTGAGCATGGCCTGATCGAAGGCGGCCAGCGCAGGGACAGGCTCGCCCTGCACGTGCAAGTCGTTTTTGCGGCTGGGGGTGATCCAGGTCACCAGGTAGCGCGACCCCCGGGGCGTGCTGTAGCCCCACACTCCCCCAAGCACGGCTTTCTCCTTCTCGCGGACGCTCAGGGTTCGCTTGAGGGCGTCGGCGTCCAGATCCACCTCCATGCCGCCCCGCTGGCCGTCGTTCTCGACCACGACGTTGAAGCGTGTTTCCTTGCCATCGGCGTAAGCGCTCAGATCGACGACCCGATGTCCCTCGCGTGCCTGCTCGGTGACAAAGCGTTTGAGTTCGGTCAGACTTTGCCCATGAGCGGCCGCCCAGTTGCCGCCCATTTGATTGAAGATGGCCCCAAAGCGGATATCGCGACCATCCGGATAGCCCACCACGCATCCGGGACGAAAACCCTGCCGAGATTGCTCCTTAAACAGCGTCTGATACTGTTCGCCGCTCATTCCCATTCGCGCTTGAAAGGCCATGCTGTCGTCCTTGACCCATTGAGCCGTCACCCGGGGGCCAGCCTCGGTGGAGTAGGGCAGGAAGCCGACCAGGCGTTCTCCCTCGCGCGAGCGTTTCTGAAACTCCTCGTTGAAGGCGGCCAGTGTCAGTCGGGGTAGCACCTCCCACTCCAGCCGACGGGGGTTCTCGCGCGAGATGGCCGTGAACCGCGGCTTGCCCCCCACAAGGTGGACGCTGACGGCCGACGGCTGCACCCGAGTGCGATCGAGTTTCTTGAGCCAGTCGGCAAAAGCATCTTCTTCCAGGCCGATGGCCGGTGGCGTGGCGAGCGTGAGCAGCAAGAGTGCGAGCATGGAGCGATCACTCCGAAGAGGGCCAGAGGGTGTCTGGGTTCCAGTCAAAAACCAGGCGTCCGCCGATGATGTCCTTGAGCGTCTTTTCGGGACTGGCCATGCGGGCCGTCGCGGTACACCGCAGAGGGATGGCACGGAAGCATCCGCCCGCGGTGAGGTAGTTGCCCGTTCGCTCGTTGTGTGCGAGCCATTCCCACAGATTGCCGTGCATATCGTAGAGGCCCCAGGCGTTGGGAACGAGGCTGGCGACGGGTTTGGTGGAGGCGTGCGTGCGGTTGGTTTCACCGTACCGACACCAGCAGACCAGGGGGACGCACTCGGTATCGCCGCCGTGATAGCGGGAGGTGGTGGTGGCCCGGCAGGCATATTCCCACTCCACCTCGGTGGGCCAGCGTAGCGTGCGGTTCCAGGCCTCGCTCCAGAGGTTCAAAATCCGGAAGTCCCAGACCATGGTGACGGGGTGTTCGGAGCCTGTTCCCTTGGTCTGGGCTTGCGTGAGGAGCGTCCGGCCCATCCAAAACGGTCGCTCGACGGTTTCCCAGCTGAGGGGAGGGTCGGCGGACTGCCGGTGTGGCTCATCGGCTGCACACCCCATGCGAAAGTTCCCAGGCGGGATCAGGTGAAACGTGACGGGCACCCCTTCTGGCGTCGAAAGGGTGCATGAGGGCATGACCGGCAACACCCCACGCACCAAAAGGCTCTGCATCCGGTTTTGCACCGGCAGTCGGCGTGGATCGTCCACCTCCAGGAAACGCAGCTGCTCCCGCAGTCGCGTCAGTTCCGCCTCGGCCTCGCGCCCCTCTTCCTCCAGGGCGTCGCCCAGCGCCAGCCAGGCCAAGGGATCGCCCGGCTCACGGCAAATGGCTCGCAGCATCGTCGTTACCGGGTCGAGCACGCTACACTAGCCCTCAACTTCGAGGAGCATCCTGCGATGAAGATGGTTCTTTGGCCCGCAGTCGAGCCTGATCGCCTCGCCGCCCTGCAAGCCGTCGCGCCCGGCCTTCACCTCGTCAATGGTGGCACGCCGGCCGACATGGCCGACGCAGACGCCTTTTTTGGCAAGATCACACCGGCGCTTCTGGCCGCCGCGGGGCAGTTGCGTTGGGTGCAGGCCCCAACGGTGAGCCTCGAACATTATATCTTTCCCGAACTGGTCGCTCATCCCTGTGTGCTCACGAATATGCGCGGCCTTTTTGGCGACGTGATCGCCGAGCAGGTGATGGGCTATCTCATCTGCTTCACACGCAACTTGCACCGCTACATTCGCCAGCAGATGCAGGGTGTCTGGCACCCCCTGGGTGGCGAGAGCGAACGCACGACGTTCCTCCACGGGCCGGGCACCGTCAACGCCATCGACCGGGCTCACGGCGATCTGGGCGGACAGACGCTCGGGATCGTCGGTTATGGCGCCATCGGTCGCGACATTGCGCGACTTGCCCGTGCCTTTGGCATGGACATTCTCGCGGTCGACCCCCGCCAACCCGACGCCTGGCCGCTCGAACGGCTACCCGAACTGTTGCAACAAAGCGATTTTGTGGTCATCGCCGCCCCCCACACGCCACAGACGGCCCAGCTATTCAACCGCACTCTGCTGCGACACATGAAGCCCACGGCCCATCTGGTGAACATCGGCCGGGGAGCGATTGTGGTGCTCGACGATCTGGTGGCCGCCCTGGAAGCGGGGGAGTTGGCCGGTGCCGCGCTGGATGTCTTCGAGACAGAGCCGCTTCCGGCGGGGCATCCGCTGTGGCAGATGGGCGAGCGCGTGATTCTCACGCCGCACGTGGCGGGCTATTCGGTGCGGATCGCGCCGCGGCATTTGGCGGTGGTGTGCGAAAATGTCCGCCGCTTTGTCGCGGGAGAGGAGTTGCTCAACATCGCCGACAAAACCGCGTGGTACTAGCCCGGCATGATCACTTGAAGATGTGATCGGGGCCAGGGAAGGTGCCCTCGCGCACCTCGGTGCAGTAGGCTGTCACCGCCTGGCGGATGGCCTCGCCCAGTTCGACATAACGCTTGACGAAACGCGGCCGAATATCGTCGATCAGGCCGAGCAGGTCGTGGTTGACGAGCACCTGGCCATCGCAGCCGGCTCCCGCGCCGATGCCGATGGTGGGAATGGAAAGCGATTGCGTCAGGCGAGCGGCGAGTTCGGCGGGCACGCACTCCAGCACCAGGGCAAAGGCACCGGCCTGCTCCAGCGCGCGGGCGTCCTCGAAGAGTCGGGTTTCGTCGCGCTGCACCTTGTAGCCCCCCAACCGACGCACCGATTGCGGCGTGAGGCCGATGTGCCCCACCAGGGGGATGTCGGCCTGGGTGATCGCTGCGACCGCCGCAGCACTGCGAACCCCGCCCTCCAGTTTGACCGCGTGCGCTCCGGTTTCTTTCATCAGTCGGCCGGCATTCTCCAGAGCCTGGGTGGGGCTGAGCTGGTAGCTCATGAACGGCATGTCGGCGATGACCAGGGCACGTTTGGTCCCGCGCATCACCATCCGCGTGTGGTAGATCATTTCTTCCAGCGTGACGGAGAGCGTGTCAGGCTGGCCCTGAACCACCATGCCAAGCGAATCGCCCACAAGGAGACTGTCGACCCCCGCCGCATCGAACAATCGCGCCATGGTCGCGTCGTAGGCAGTCAGCATGGTTAGCCGGCGACCTTGCTTGCGGGCCGAAAGAAAGTCAGGCACCGTTACCGGACGTGAATCGCCACCTGCCATTGGACGCTCCTTCCCACCGGGTTGACCGGTTCATTTTATGCAACCACGGCAGACAGAATCGACCGCGTTTCCCAAGATAGCCCGAGACATCAACTTCTCACGCCGGAGATCCTCCTCATGCTGGCGACCCTGTTTGTCCTGATGGCTGCGGCCCCGACGGGACTGGAAGTCCACTATGTCGACACCGAGGGCGGAGCCGCCACGCTGATCGTCACCCC
>ERZ1066117.1673-NODE-1673-length-10432-cov-6.656934_pt1 | contig 10432 bp, 12 predicted proteins | sample MGYA00382764_ERZ1066117 | MGnify/ENA primary metagenome ERZ1066117 (study PRJEB33369, sample SAMEA5778347) | biofilm metagenome | biome: Industrial cooling water; feature: Water cooling tower basin; material: Biofilm | place: United Arab Emirates | collected...
CCTGGCCCGATGATGCGCGATCACCGATCGTGAAGCCTTTGTGGCCGGCCGGCCATGGCCTCGATTACCGCACCGCCGCCAGCGTTGGCCCGGTGAACGAGGATCCGCGCGCCGATCTGGCCGCGCTGGCCAATGAAGACATCTACATGGTGCGCGGCAAGGTGCCGGCGCCGTGGCGGCTGGGCGTGGACAGCGCGGTGACCGCGCGCGCCGTCGATCTTTCGGCGCAGGAAGACGCGCGGCAGTTCCGCTGGAGCGCGCCCGCGGCCATCGCCATCGATGGCCCGCCGGTCAGCCTCAGCCGGCAGGCCGCGGGCGGCTTTTCACTGGTGCTCGATTGGAAGATCGATGCCGCCCCGGCGGGCAAGCTGGTGCTGGCGCTTGGCGGCGCGGGCCTGGACATCACTGCGCTCGCCCCGTCCGGCGGCCCGGCGGCGCTGGCGATCCCCTTGAAATGCTTTGCCGGTGCGGGCGCCGATCTTGGCCACGTGGGCACGCCGATGCGGCTGACCGCGCCGCGCGGTTTTGCTATGACCTTGCGCACCGCACGGCTGGAGCAGACGGGCAGCAACCCGGCCTGCCCGCCAGCCGCGCGCTGAACCACCCATCAAGGCATTGGAATTCAAGCCGATGAGCATTTCAGGACCAGTGCCCGCCGATGCCGCCGGCCATGTGGAGGCACCCCGCCTGCAATATTTCGTGCTGGCGCTGTTCTTCATCTTTGGCGGCATCACCAGCCTCAACGATGTGATCATCCCCAAGCTGAAGGAGCTGTTCACGCTCAGCTACACGCAGGCGATGCTGGTGCAGTTCTGCTTTTTCGCCGCCTATGCGGTGATCGGCATCCCGGCCGCCATGCTGGTGAAGCGCATCGGCTACATGCGCGGCGCCGTGGTGGGGCTGGTGGTGATGATGATCGGCTGCCTGCTGTTCATCCCGGCCAGCAGCACCGCCACCTATGCGCTGTTCCTGGCGGCGCTGTTTGTGCTGGCCAGCGGGGTGGTGATGGTGCAGGTTGTGGCCAACCCGCTGATTTCGCTGCTCGGCCGGCCGGAAACCACGCACAGCCGGCTGACCTTTGCGCAAGGCTTCAATTCGCTCGGCACCACCATCTTTCCCTTCTTCGGCGCCATCCTGATCCTGGGCGCGCTGGCCGATCAATCGGCGGCGCAGCTGAGCGGCCCCGCACTTGATGCCTACCGCACCGCCGGCACGCAGGCGATCGTGCAGGGCTATCTGGGCCTTGCGGTGGCATTGGCCGTGGTGGCGGCAGTGGTCTGGCTGTTCCGCAACAGCCTGCCGCAGGAACAGCACGCGGGCGGCAGCAGCTTTGCCGGCTTTGGCCTGCTGCGGCAGCCCCGCTTCGGCTTCGGGGCGCTTTCGATCTTCCTGTACGTGGGCGCGGAGGTGTCGATCGGTTCGCTGATCGTGAACTATCTTGGCCAGGCGCATGTGCTGGGGCTGGCCGAGGAGGCCGCCGGCAAGCTCATCGCCTTTTACTGGGGCGGCGCCATGGTCGGCCGCTTCATCGGATCGGCCGTGCTGCGGGTGGTGGCGCCGGGCCGGCTGCTGGCCATGGTTGCCGTGGGTGCCATCGTGCTGATCGCGCTGTCCACCGGCACGTCGGGCGCGGTGGCGGGCTACAGCCTGCTGGCCGTTGGCCTGATGAACGCCATCATGTTTCCCACCATCTTCAGCCTGGCCTGCGAGGGGCTGGGCCCGCGCGCGGCCGATGGATCGGGCATCATCAACGTGGCCATCTGCGGCGGCGCCGTGGTGCCCCTGCTCACCGGCATGCTGGTGGATGCCAGCAGCCTGGCCATTGGCCTCGCTGTGCCGGCCGTCTGCTATGCCATCATCGCGGCCTTTGGCTGGTCCACCGCGCGCACTGCCTGACCTTCATTCCGCGCCGGTGACCGCCAGCAATTGCCAGGCGGTGGCGGCACGTTCGGCCTGGGCGGCGGCCAGCGCCATGCCCAATCCGGACAGACCGGCCAACCGGGCGCGGGCGCGTTCGGCCCGGCCGCCGGCGCGGGCCAGCGCTGCTTCGGCCTCGGCCTGCCGGGCCTGGGCCAGTGCAATTTCGGTGCGGGCGCCAGCGCCGGCTTCAAAGCGCTGGCGGGCTGCATCGGCGATGCCGGCGGTGGCGGCGACCAGCCGGGTGGCCATGGCCATGGCCTGATCGGCGGCCAGCGCTTCACCATAGCGGCGCGCCTCGGCCGCGCTGGCTTCGGCCAGAATCGGCGCCTGGGCCAGTGCCGCTGCCATCACGGTGGGCAGATCAGTGGCCGCCGCCGGGGATGCGGCGGCCAGCAACAACGCAAACAGGCGTCGCATCAGCGGAAGGCCGGGCCCGGCGGGAAGCCCAGCGCCGCAAACAGCCGGGCCGCCGGGCAGAAGCCGCTGAAGGCGGCCTGGATCATGTTGAGCCCGGCAAAGGCCGGCAGCGCCAGCCACCAGATATTGACAGTGAGCGCCAGCGCGATGCCGGCCAGCACCACCACCCCGGCAAAGACAAACACGGCGCGATCAATGGTGAAGCCTGTTGTCATGGCCTGTTCCTTTCACAGTTCCAGCTTGCGGATGCCCAGCACGTGCAGGGCGAGTTTTTCGTGGAAGGGCTCGCTTTCGCCCTTGCGGATCTTGCGCAGGAAATATTTCTCAAAGCCGATCTTGGCATGGTGGACCCACGTGCCGCTGGCCGACCAGTTCACATTGCGCGGCAGACTCTGCGGCTGCGCCACGAAGGCCACGCCGCCATCCCCGAAATCGGCGAGGCGCAGGGCGTTCCACATGGCTTCCGCCGCCCAGCACGATGATCCTTGGCTTCATGTAACTCACTCCGTGGGTGGGCGCTTCATATTTGCGCTTGACCTAATATAAGATTGTCATAATATAAGAGCATACGCAAGTAGGGAGATTACGCATGACCATCGCTGCCGCCCACCGCGAGATCGACCCATCGGCGCTGTCCACCATGCTGGCCCATGGCACCGCGCTGCTGATCGATGTGCGCGAGCCCGATGAATTCGCCGCCGGCCATATCAAGGGCGCGATCAACAGGCCGCTTTCCAGCTTTGATCCCGCCGCCCTGCCGCCGGCCGATGGCAAATTGGTGGTGCTGCAGTGCGCGGGCGGCAAGCGTTCGGGCATGGCGCTGGATCGCTGTGCCGTGGCCGGCGCCGCCATCACCACGCATCTGGGCGGCGGCATCGCGGCCTGGAAGGCCGCCGGCTTCCCCACCGTCTGATCGGTGGCCCCGGTGCGCCGCATCCCCCATTGGCCGGCGGTGATCACCGCCAGCCTTTCAGTCGCGCTCGCCGCTTGCGGCGACCCTGCGCCGCCGGCTCCCCAGAAGGCGGCGCAGGCGAGCGAAAGCCTTGTGCTGGCGCCGCAGCGCACGGCCGATGTGCGGCGCGTGCCGGCCATCATCGCCACGCGCGACATGGCGGAGGCGCGCGCCCGCATCCCCGGCACGCTGGTGCGGCTGGATGTGCGCGCCGGCGACACGGTGGCGCGCGGGCAGCGCATCGGGCTGATCGTGGATGATCGCATCAATCTGGGCACCGCGGCGCTGGGCGCCGATGTGGCCGCTGCCGAGGCGCAGTCCGCCAATGCCGCCGCCGATCTGGCCCGGGTGCGCAGCCTGCATGCCCAGGGCGTGTATGCGCAGGCGCGGCTGGACCGGGCGCAGGCCGCCGCCACGGCCGCTGCCGCCGCCGTGCGCGGGGCGCGGGCGCGGCAGGCGGCCAATGCGCAGCTGGCCGGCGATGGCGCCGTGCTGGCGCCAGCGGCGGGCCGCGTGCTCAGCGCCGATGTGCCGGCCGGATCGGTGGTGACGCCCGGCACGTCCATTGCCAGCATCGCCGCTGGCCCGCCGCTGGTGCGGCTGATGGTCCCCGAAGCGCTGGCGGCCAGCATCACCGTGGGCGCGGCCGTGCGCATCGATGATCCCGCGCTGCCTGGGGCCGCCGGCAAGGTGGTGCAGGTCTATCCGGCGGTGGCGGGCGGCGATGTGCGGGTGGATGCGGTGGTGCCCGGCTTGTCGGACAGCCTGATCGGCCGGCGCGGCCGGGCTAGCGCTGCGCAATGCCCGCGGTGAAACCGTGCTGCTCGGCGATGTTGCCACCATCAGCGTGGGGCCCAACGAAGGCCAGCCGCTCGCCTGGCGCTGGCAGCGCGGCGCGCAGGGCTGGCACAGTGCGCCGGCGGTGAACGTGGCGGTGGCCAAGCGCGCCGGCGCCAATGCCGTGGTGGTGGCCGATGCCGTGCTGGCCCGGGTGGAGGCGCTGAAGGGCCCGCTGATCCCCACCGATGTGGCGGTGGCGATCACCCGCAATTACGGCGAAAGCGCCAGCGAAAAGGCCAACGAGCTGCTCTTTCACCTCGGCCTGGCCACGGTTTCGATCGTGGTGCTGATCGGCCTTGCCATCGGCTGGCGGGAGGCCGGCGTGACGGCGGTGGTGATCCCCACCACCATCCTGCTCACGCTGTTTGCCGCCAATCTGATGGGCTACACGATCAACCGTGTCAGCCTGTTTGCGCTGATCTTTTCCATCGGCATCCTGGTGGACGATGCCATCGTGATGATCGAGAATATCGCCCGCCACTGGGCGATGGGCGATGGCCGCAGCCGCATCGATGCCGCCGTGGATGCGGTCGCCGAAGTGGGCAATCCCACCGTGATCGCCACGCTCACCGTGGTGGCGGCGCTGCTGCCGATGCTGTTCGTTTCGGGGCTGATGGGGCCCTACATGGCGCCGATCCCGGTCAATGCCTCGGCGGCGATGCTGTTTTCCTTCTTCGTGGCGGTGGTGATCGCGCCGTGGCTGATGGTGCGGCTGGCGCGCAAGGCGCTTGCCAGCGGCCATCATGATGAAGGCGGCGGCTGGCTGGCCAATCTGTATGAACGCGCCGCGCGCCGGGTGATCGGCACGCGCGGGGCGGCGCGCGGCTTCCTGTGGGCGGTGGGCCTGGCCACGCTGGCGGCCTGCTCGATGTTCTACTTCAAGGCCGTCACGGTGAAATTGCTGCCGTTTGACAACAAGTCCGAAGTGCAGGTGGTCGCCGATCTGCCGGAAGGCACAGCGCTGGAACAGACGGCGCGCACGCTGGATGCTGCCGCCGCCGTGGCCCGGCAATTGCCGGAGGTGGTTGCCATCGACGGCCATGCCGGCACGGCGTCGCCGTTCAATTTCAACGGGCTGGTGCGCCATGCCTTCCTGCGCAACCAGCCCGAGCAGGGCGATCTGATGATCGCGCTGGCCCACGCCGATGCGCGGGACCGGTCCAGCCACGATGTCGCGCTGGCGCTGCGCAAGGCGCTGAAGGCCGTGCCGCTGCCGGCCGGCGGCGTGCTGAAGGTGGTGGAAACGCCGCCCGGCCCGCCGGTGATGGCCACGCTGATCGCCGAGATCTACGGCCCCGATGCCGCCAGCCGCCGCGCCACCGCCGCCGAAGTGGAAAATTTGTTCCGCAGCGTTCCTTACATTGTGGACGTGGACAACAGCGCCGGCCAGCCGCGCCCGCGCCTGCGCCTCGTGCCCCAACGCGACGTGCTCGACCAGCACCGGCTTGCACAGGGCGAGATCAACCAGGCCATCGGCCTGCTGATGGGCACCACCACGCTGGGCCATGTGCCGCGCGGGCAAGGCCGCCTGCCGCTGCCGATCACGCTTTCGCTGGCCGAAGCCGATCGGCGCTGGGATGGCGCACTCAGCGCCGCGCCAGTGGCCACGGCCCCCGATGGCCGCACGCTGGCGCTGGGCGCGCTGGTGGAGGCCCGGCATGAGGCCGGCAGCCCGATGATCTTCCGCCGCGATGGCCTGGCTGCCGACATGGTGATGGCCGAACTGGCCGGCGATTATGAAGCGCCCATCTACGGCCTGCTGGCGGTGAACCGCGCCATCGCCGCGCATGACTGGCAGGCGCGCGGGCTGGTGGCCCCCACCATCAGCCTGGCCGGCCAGCCCCAGGACGAAAGCCGGCCCAGCCTGCTGTGGGACGGCGAATGGGAAATCACCTGGGTGACCTTCCGCGACATGGGCGGTGCCTTCCTGATCGCGCTGGTGGGCATCTATGTGCTGGTGGTGGGGCAATTTGGCAGCTTCCGCCTGCCGATCGTGATCCTGGTGCCGGTGCCGCTCACCCTGATCGGCATCGTGATCGGCCACATGATCTTTGGTGCGCCGTTCACCGCCACATCGATGATCGGCTTCATCGCGCTCGCCGGCATCATCGTGCGCAATTCGATCCTGCTGGTGGATTTCATCCGCCACGCCGCCGCCCCCGGCAAGCCGCTGCGCGACGTGCTGCTGGAGGCGGGGCGCATCCGGGTGAAGCCGATCGTGCTCACTGCCGCGGCCGCCATGATCGGTGCCGCCACCATCCTCACCGATCCGATCTTCCAGGGCCTGGCGATATCGCTGCTGTTCGGGCTGGCCAGCGCCACGCTGCTCACCCTGCTGGTGATCCCCGCCATATATGTGGTGGCGCGGGATGACGGGAAGGCGTTCAGCTGAGCGCCTTCCACCCGACATAGGCGGCCGTGAGGATCACCATCACGGCAAAGGCCCGCCGCGCCAGCGCCGCCCGCCCGGCCAGCCGTTTCGCCAGCGGCACGGCCGCCGCCGCGCCCAGCATGCCGCCGCCCACCAGTGCACCAAACACCGGCCAGTGGATCAGGCCCGCCGCCGCATAGCTGGCCGCCGTGGCGGTGCCAAACAGCAGCACCGAAACCAGCGACGATGCGGCGGCATTGGCCAGCGTCATGCCCGTGGCGGCCATCAGGCCGGGCACGATCAGGAAGCCGCCGCCAATGCCGAAAAAGCCGGCGGCCAGCCCCACGATCAGGCCGATGGGCGCCAGCTTCAGCGTCATCGCGGCATCCAGGCGCACGCCGGGATCGCCGCTGCTGGCCGCCGGGCGCAACATGGCGGCGCCCACCAGGGCCATGGCCAGCGCAAACCAGGCCAGCAGCGCCTGCCCGTCCACGCGCTGTGCCAGTTGTGCGCCGGCCAGCGAACCGGCCAGCCCCGATACGGCGAAGGTGACAGCGCACGGCCATTTCACGGCACCGGCGCGGGCCTGGCCGGCCAGATTGGCCAGCGCATTCACCGCCACGGCCGCCGCCGATGTGCCAATCGCCACATGCGGATCGCGCACCCCCACCACATAGAGCAGCAGCGGCGTCGCCAGCACCGAACCGCCGCCGCCAAACAGGCCGAGCAGCAGGGCAATCAGCGCCCCGCCGGCCACGGCAGCGGGATAGCTCAGGCTGTCCATGGCGCGGCCGGCATCAGGCGGCGCAGTGGGCGGCAGGCACGTCTGACGGGCAATAGATGGCCTGCAGCGTGCCGATCACCTTCAGCACCGCCGGGTTGGCGATGCGGTAGTAGATGGTCTGCGCATCGCGGCGGGTGGTCACCAGCCCCTCTTCGCGCAGCAGCGCCAGATGCTGGGACAGCGCCGATTGCGACAGCCCCACCTGCAGCGATCCCACCGAGCGTTCGCCATCCACCAGCTGGCACAGGATCAGCAGGCGCCGCTCGTTGGAAAGCGCCTTCATCAGCCGCGCGGCTTCGGCGGCAGAGGCCTGGAAGCTGGCCAGATCATCACCAATGTTCATGGCGTCCTGATAGCGACTTGCAACTAATTTAGCAAGCCCTAATATGATGATTGAGCGGTTTCCGACCGCTCTAAAGGAGCCATCCGATGTCGCACCCGCAGGTTGAAACCTTCTTCGATCCCGCCACCAACACCGCCACCTATCTGGTCAGCGATCCGGCCACCGGCCAGGCGGCGATCATCGATCCGGTGCTGGATTATGAGCCCAAGGGCGCCGTGCTCGGCCATGCCAGCGCGCAGAAACTGCTGGGTGCAGTGGCGGCGCGCGGGCTCACCCTGGCCTGGCTGCTGGAAACCCACGCCCATGCCGATCATCTGTCGGCCGGTGATTGGCTGCGGCGGCAGACCGGCGCGCCGCTGGTCATTGGCGCGCACATCGCCGCGGTGCAGAAGGTATTTGTGCCGATGTTTGCCGCTGATGATGTCAGCCCCGATGGGGCGGCCTTTGATCGGCTGGTGGCCGATGGCGACGAACTGCCGCTCGGCGCGCTTTCGATCCGGGTAATGCACACGCCCGGCCATACGCCGGCCTGTGTCACCTACGTGATCGGCGATGCCGCCTTTGTGGGCGATACGCTGTTCCAGCCGGATTATGGCACGGCGCGCTGCGATTTTCCCGGCGGCGATGCCGGCATGCTGTATCGTTCGATCCGGCGCATCTTGGCGCTGCCGCCCGCAACACGCATCTTCGTGGGCCATGATTATCTGCCCGCGGGCCGCGGTGACTATCGCTTTGAAACCAGCGTCGCCGAACAGCGCCGCGCCAATATCCACGTGCATGATGGGGTGGACGAAGCCGGCTTCGTGGCGATGCGCACCGCCCGCGATGCCACGCTCGCACCGCCCTTGCTGATCCTGCCATCGCTGCAGGTGAACATCCGCGCCGGTGCGCTGCCGCCGCCGGATGCGGGCGGCCATGTGTTCCTGCGCCTGCCGGTGAAGCTGGCCTGATGGACTGGCCGGCGCTGGCGTGCGCCGGCCAGTGCCGGGGGGTTATTTGTTGATGATGTCCCGGTGCATCGGCGCCAGGGCGGCGATCAGGCGGTTTTGCGCAAAGAACGGCACATTCTGCTTGTTCAGCGTGATCTGCAATTCTTCCACCAGCGCGTAGAAGGCGCCTTCGGTCACGTTCATGCCGCGATGCGATTCCGCCATGGTGCGGCCCTGATATTGGCAGGGGCCGTTCAGCACCACGCAGAATTGTTCCACCAGCCGGGCCTTGATGCCGGCCTGATCGGCATTTTCAAAGAAGGGCCGGGTGCGCGGATTGGCCAGCCAGCGCTGCATCACGTCATCCATGACGCGCACCAGCCCCTCGCGGCCGCCAAAGCTTTCCAGCAGTTTGGTATCATCGGTGGCCTGCGGCAGGGTGAGCGCGCGCGGCTTCACCTCGGGATCGAGCACGGCCGGTTCCGGCGCCGCCAGCGCAGAGGCGGGCAGCAGCAGCAGGGTCAAAGCCCACAGGGCAATATTGATCTTCATGTTCAATCTCCAAGGGTTCAGAAGGCGAATTGCAGGGAGGCGTAGGCGCCGTTCTGGCGGGCCAGCGCGATCTGGCCGAGCCGGGCGTAGGCCACGGTGACCGAGACATTGCGCAGCGGCGCATAGGCGACAAACACATCCCAGGCATTTTCCTCGCGGAAGGACGTGCCGCCCAGCGCCCCTTCCAGGCGATTGGATTTGGTGCGATATTCGCCGCCCACCGCCAGCTTGCGGCTCAGCAGCAGCGCTGCGGAGGCTTCCAGCTGCGGCTTGTAGGCCTGATCCTGCCCGCCCAGGCCGCCAAAGCCCAGGATGCCAAACTGGTTGGCCTTGGTCAGCCGCCCGGTCACGTTGACCAGCAGGCTCTGCGCCAGGAAGATCTTGGTGGCCGAAATGTAGAAATCGGTGCCGCGCCGCTTCAGGCCGAGCGCGCCGCCCACCACGCCGGCATCATCATTGATCTTGTACTGGGCGCCGATGGCGATCTGGGGCAGCAGGCTGTCCTGCTCCAGCACGGCATCGCCGATCACGCGCAGCTTGGCGCCGATGATGGTCTGGCTGATCGTGTAGCGGTTGCCCAGCGCCAGCGCATTGCCCACCTCGCGCAGATTGAAATTCTGGCGGGCCACCGAAAGCTCCAGCCGGTTCTTGATGTTGATGGCGGCGCCATAGCTGGCCAGCGTGAAATCCTGCGTGTCCACGCCGGTCACAAAGCCGGTCAGCCCGAATTCGTCGCGCGTGCCATAGCCGCCGATCAGCGCCCACGGCACCAGCCCGCCGCCACCAGCGCCTTCAATGGTGGAGACACCGCCAGTCAGCAGCAGCCGCCCGCCGGCATCCAGCAGGCCCGGCTTTTTCGGCGGCGGCGCTTCCACCGTTGCGGCGGCCGGCGCTGCAGCCTCGGCCGCCTGGTCGGCATCGCCGGTTTCGGCCTGCGCCGCGCCGGCGCTGATCCCGCCCATCATCGTTGCGGCCAGCAGCACTGCCAGCCGTTTGCCACCCAAAAGCATCACGCAACACCTTCACATTTGCTGCGGTTGTCTCTTCCGCAGTCGCGTTCCCCGCTTGCATTACGCAGGCGCGGCGCGCGCGGATGCAGGGCAGGCTTGTCGCACCTGCCGTGTTGACTTCGCGCCCGCCGCCTCCAAGGTGGCGCGCAAAGCAAAAGTCTTTGGGGGCGGGAATGAACGAGAATGCGGCTGGCACGGCGCCGGCAGACGGCGCGCCGCCCTCAGCGGATGCGCTCGCCGGCGCGCGCTGGCTGCTGATCACCCTGCTGTTTGCCGGCACCGCGCTGAACTATGTCGATCGCCAGGTGCTGGCG
>ERZ1066117.1676-NODE-1676-length-10416-cov-5.625036_pt1 | contig 10416 bp, 6 predicted proteins | sample MGYA00382764_ERZ1066117 | MGnify/ENA primary metagenome ERZ1066117 (study PRJEB33369, sample SAMEA5778347) | biofilm metagenome | biome: Industrial cooling water; feature: Water cooling tower basin; material: Biofilm | place: United Arab Emirates | collected...
GTCGCGAAGATCGGGCGATCGATGAAGAAACGCGCGAACATACAGGCCCCTATCGCCAGGATCGACGGCGGAGTTATTCGGTGCGACGATTTTCTTCCGACTTGCGGGCACGCTCGGCGATGGTTTCCGGCGCGAGCGGGACAACGGTGATGCCCTCCCGCACCCGTTGTAGCCCCGTGACAACGACTCGCTCGCCCGGTTGCAGCCCCACCTTCTGCGTCTTGCTGGTGCGTGGCGGCGTCTTGACGACGCGGAAGCTTTCGCCCTCGATCATCTCGTGTTGGCCGAGCAACACGCGTCGCGATTCCACCTTGTTTTCGGAGGTGAGCACGAAGAGGAACTTGTTGCCCTGGTCGCTCACCAGGGCCGCCTCGGGCACCAGCAGGCTATCCTGCGGCGCCCCCACGGGCAATTGCACCCGCACGAACATGTTTGGCGACAGGGTATATGTGCCGTTCACCGGTTTGTTGTCGATGGTGGCACGCACGCGGAGCGAACCGGTGCCGTGGTCCAGCTGGTTGTCGACGAAATCAATCGTTCCCGTGCGCGAGTAGCCGTCCTCGTCGGCCAGGCCAATCTTGACCTGAATGGGGCGACTTCGGGCCGAGTCGATCTTCTTTTCCTGGATCATGCGGCGGAGTTTGAGAACGGTGCGCTCATCCACATCGAAGTAGGCGTGGATGGGATCGAGAGAGACGATCGTCGTCAGCAGCGTGTCGTCGGCCTTGACCAGGTTGCCCGGGTCGACCATGCGCCGGCTGATGCGCCCGGAGATGGGGGCCATGACGCGGGTGAAATCGAGGTTGAGTTTGGCGGCCTCAAGCGAGGCACGGGCGGCACGAACCGCGGCGTCGGCCTCGCTGCGATTGCCCTTGATCTTGTCGAGTTCCTCGACCGAGATGGCGCGGCCCGGCACCATGGCCTGACCACGACGGTAGTCGGCCGTCAGGCGTTCGAGAGTGGCCTCGTTTTGTTTGAGGGTTGCTTCGGCCTTGTCGACCTCGGCCTTGTAGGTGCGAGGGTCGATGAGGAAGAGTTGGGATCCCTCTTGAACGTCGATGCCGTCCTGGAAGAGGACTTTTTCGAGGTAGCCGGTAACGCGAGCGCGGATTTCGATGGTCTGGACGGCGCGAGTGACGCCGGTGAATTCCTCGGTCTCGGTGATTTTCTGGAGGACGGGGGTGCGGACGACGACCTCGGGCGGCGGAGGCGGCGGAGATTTCTCGCTTTTGCGGGCACAGCCCACGGCGACGAGCACGGCAGCCAGGAGAAAGACCAACGTCTGCTTACCTGTCATGATTCCTCTCCAATCCCGGTGCCCACAAGGCCGGATAGAGATAGTGTATGCGGCGGCAGGGGGCCAGGTCAACGGGATAGTTGACATTTCAAGCATCCGCGCATCAAGTGTTTGGCTGGCCTCCTGAGCCGATCCGGAATCTTGTTGGAGGAATGTGACAAAGGTTCGAGCGTAATGTAGAAAAGCAGTGGACGCAAACTTCTGCGTTGGTCGTTCCTGGAGAGCACCATGCTTCGCGTTGGTCAAGCCCTTCTCCTGTTTGGTCTAATCTTTGTGGCAAGCGAGCCAGGCATTCGCGCTCAGGACAAAGACACTGCGGGCGACACCATCGTCCCCATCGCCTCGGGGATCAGTGAATACAAAACTCAGCTGGACATCGACGGACAATCCACCACGGTCGTCATTCCCTACGCTCAGCAGGCCAAAACGGTGTTTCTGCTCCCGGTCTGGCAGGTTCGCAGTGTTCGTCGATTGGTCCCTGGTAGCCCGCCGTTAGTGCTCAAGCCCTCCGATCTCGTTTCGCCGCGTGATCTCAAGAGTGAACTGCGGCTCGAATTCGACGTGATCAACGTGCTCGATAACGAAATCATGGAGAAGGCCGTCCAAGCGAAACTCAAGGAACGCATCGCTCAACGCTCAGGGCTGTCACTCGACAAACTGGAACTCTCCTTTGCTGTGCCTCAGATACGGCCGCAGTCGTATCGCTTCACACTGATTGGCCCCGGACGCGGGGACGAAACGCTGCCCGCTGAGGTGCCCCTCTCGGCCGAGTTTCGCCGACTGCCCGACGGTAAGGTCCGCTTGACAGTGGACTCCAGCACGCTAGCGTTGGTCGAGGTCGAGAACGGCAGCCCGTTGACGCTGGCCCAGGCGTTCCTACGCTGCACCGGCGAGATGCGCGTTCGAACCGAACAGATGCAGGTGATCGCCCAGACCGACTATGTGCGCGGGGCTGTCACGGCGTTGCGGAAGCGGCTTTCGTCGATCAAGGACAGCCAGGGACGCTCACCGGAGGTGTTTGTCGAGTTGCCCAGCGGCGGAACGGTCGATTCCGAAAATACCTTGCGATCTTTGGTCGATCAGTCGCTTCAGGTTACCATCTCGGCACGGGCCGGTGCCGACACCGCGCCCATCCTCTCGCTGGTGCGGACCGAGCTAAACAGCATCCTCGACCGGTGCAAAACAACCGTGAACGACGAGAACAAACGCGTCGCCTTCCTGCTGGACAAGCAAATCGCCATCAGCGGCACCTTGGGCGAGATTCACAAGTTGGCCAAGGGGACGGAGAAGGAACGAGCCGAGACGTTTCGTGCGATGACCGAGGGGTATCGCAAACGCGTCGAGGGCAAAAGCTCGGATTACTCCGGCGCGGTTTCTGTCGGCACCTTCTACGGTTCCGTCCCGGTCAGCGGCCGGGTTGTCTGGACCCAAACCGAAACCAGGGAGGAGCGGCAGAAACGTGAGGAGGAAACGCTTCGCAAGGGTTTCGACTATCTGATGAAGGAGTTCAACGGCAAACTACCCACGCTATCCGGAATCGCTTTTGATGATAAATCGCTGACCAGTTCTTTCGAGCGAGCCACGAAGACCTTCGAGGAACGCAAGTTTACCACGGGTGATGTCTTGCATCGCTGGCCGTTGATCTCGCTGAGCGGACGCTACGATGGCAAACTGACGCCCGACGAGGTGTTACGCGCCTACGTGGTGCTCAAGGCCGACCACGAGGCGCTCTTGAAGACGATGGGTATGCCGGCCAAGCTGGCCGAGGCCCGCGCGGCGATGGAGCGGGTGGTCACGCTGACAGCCGAACTGGAGCGCAAACAGACGCTCCTGGACAAGGCTCTAGCCCAGGTGGATAAGGCGGCCCTAGCGAGACTGGAACGCGAGGTGGCCAGGCTGGATCGGCGGTCAAGTGTGTTGCTGGGGCGTCCGCTCAAGGGGCACCTGGGTATGGTGACGAGCGTCGCATTCAGCCCCGATGGAAAGCTCCTCCTCACCGGCAGCAGCGACAGAACCGCGCGGCTGTGGGAGGCCACCACGGGGAAAGAAATTGGCGTCTTTCGCGGCCACACGGGCACCATCCACAGCGTGGCCTTTTCTCCTGATGGAAAGCAACTCTTGACGGGGAGCGAAGACGCAACGGCCAAGTTGTGGAATATCGAGACAGGAAAAGAGGTCCGGACGTTGAAGGGCCACGCGAACGGAGTGTGGTGCGTCGCCTTCGCCGCCGATGGCAAATCACTGCTCACAGGCAGCGAAGACAAGACGGCCAAGCTGTGGAACGCTGCAACAGGCGAAGAAATCCGCACAATCGAAGGTCATACCGGCGCAGTGACAGGCGTGGCGTTCAGCCCCGATGGCAAGCAAATGCTCACCGGCAGCGATGACCACACCGCGGTATCCTGGAATACGGCAGATGGCGAGAAGATCAAAACATTCGAAAGCCACACAAGTTCGATTTGGGCGGTATCATTCTCTCCCGATGGCAAACAGGTGCTGACAGCCAGCAGGGACAACACGGCAAAGTTGTGGGATGCCGAGACCGGCGAAGTGGCTCACACCTTGAAGGGTCACAGCAACTCGGTGTGGAGTATCGCCTTCTCCCCCGATGGCAAACACCTCCTCACTGGCAGTAGGGATAGTTCGGCCAGGATCTGGAGTGTAGCCACGGGCGAGGAGATTCGCACCCTCCAGGGGCATACAAACCCCGTGCTCAGCGTGGCGTTCAGCCCCGATGGCAAATGGTTCGCGACGGCGAGTATGGATCGGACCGCCCGTGTCTGGGAACTGGAGGATTGACACGCGGACGGCACGCGAGTTGCCCGATTGGCATTGACCCGGAATCCCTTCGCGGCGACAACGGCTGGGGTTTCTGTTCCGCTTGCCATGAGGTGTTCGCGTGCCATCGATTCCCGAACATGCCGCCCTCGCCGCCCGACGTTGGCGCGCTGCCCTGCCCAAATGGTGGCGTCAGAGTAGCACTCTGCACGGCACCGTGCTTGCCGTCGCCAGCCTCCTCCTTTATGCCGCTTTCTTCGTTGGCTACTTCCTGCTGCCGTGGTGGCCAGCGCGGGCGGCGTGCCTGTTTGGCCTGCCCCTGGTGATTGGCTCGTTGTTCGTCCTGGGACACGATGCGGCCCACAACGCCCTCACTCCCATTGGTTGGCTCAATCGGCTGCTGGGCCGACTGGTGTTTCTACCGGCGTATCATCCCTACACCTCGTGGGTGTATGCGCACAACACGCTGCATCATGGCTGGACCTGTTTCAAGGGACGCCAGCCCGACTTTGCCCCGCTCAGCAAGGACGAGTACGACGCCCTGCCCGCCTGGCGACGGGCCGTGGTGCGTTTCTTCCGCTCGCCGTTGGGCGTGGGACCCTACTATGCCATCTAGTTCTGGATCGGCGTCCTGCTGTTTCCGCCGCGCGACCGGCGCTCGCCCTTTACGCTTTCGTTCCATCTCGATCGGCTACTGATCGTGGCCTTTTTCATCGCCCAGGTTTCCCTGGCTGGCTGGCTCTCGTGGCAACTGCACGGCGAGCCGTGGCGTGCAACGCTGCACACGTGCATCGGCATCCTGGTTCCGTTTGGGATGTGGATCTGGTTTATGGGCTTCGTCTCGTACATTCAGCACACCCACCCCCTGTGTGCCTGGTACGACGACGAGGCCGAATGGACGTTCCATCACGTGCAGCTGAAAAGCACCACGCATATGGTTTTTCCCTGGCCCATCGAGCCGATGCTTAACAATATCATGGATCATGCGGCCCATCATCTCGATCCATCGATTCCGCTGTATCATCTGCCGCAATCGCAGAAACTGCTGGAAGAAACGGCCCCTGAGCATGCGTTGGTAATTCGCTGGACATTTGCGGAATACCTGCGCACCTGTGCCGCGTGCAAACTCTACGATTTCGAACGGCATTGCTGGACCGACTGGCAGGGCAACCCCACCTCGCCGCTGGATTTGCCCAATTACCGTGCCGACGGCTCGCCGCCCGAGGAACCGCTGGCCTCGTCGGCGTGAGGCTCAAACGGCGGCAAGGGCGCGCCGGCCACGCGGCGGCGCAGGAAGCGGTCGCCCAGCCAGGTGCCCACGATATCATCCACGGCCAGCAGCGGGCGCACGAACGCGGGCAGCAGCGCCTCGGGCCAGCGGCGGGCGATTAACTGTACGATCTTGTCGACGACCATCTCCACCGGCCAGACGCGGAAGGGGGCCTGGATGGGCGTGGGCCAGGGCTTGCCATCGGGGGCCAGTACCTGCTCACGCAGGGGCGTATCGACGTGCCCCGGCGAGACGATGCCGACATGAACACCCTCGGGGGCTAGCTCGACCCGCAGGGCCTCGTACAAGCCTTGGACGGCGAACTTGCTCGCGCCATAGACGCTGTAGGTCGGTGTGCCGCGTTTGCCCACCAGACTGCTGATCGCCACCAGCGAGCCACGCCGGGCGCGAATGTGCGGCAGGGCAAAATGCGTGGGATAGAGCGTGCCAAAAAAGTTCACCCGCATCACCCGCTCGATCGCCTCCAGCGAGGTGTCGGCAAACTGACCACGCATGGAAACGCCCGCCGAGCAAACGAGGATGTCGAGACGGCCAAACGCCGCGATCGCAGTCTCGACGGCGCGGCGGCACTGAGCCTCGTCGGTGACATCGGTGATGGCGATGCGTGCCTTGCCACCGACACGCTCGACCTCGTCGGCGACGGCTCGCAGACGGGCCTCGGAGCGGGCAGCCAGCACGAGCGAGGCGCCCAGCGTTCCCAGTCGCCGGGCCAGAGCGGCACCGATGCCGGAGGAGGCACCGGTGATCAGAATCACTTGGTTTTTCCAGTCCATCGGGGGATTTTACCCCGGCCCCAGCGGTCCGGCCAGGGGAGCCGATGGGAGCGGTGGCGGCGTCAGCGGGGTGGGAGCCTGCCGACCCGGCGAGAGACGCGGCCCCTGCAAGCGGTCGGCGAGAGTCCGCATCCAGGGGGGCAGGCAGCGGTGCAACCGCCAGCGATTGGTCTGGGCCAGGTAAAGGCGATCGAAGGGAGCCAGGCGAATGTCAGTCTGGGCGTCTTTCTTCAGCAGGATGGCTTCTAGATCGACCGTGAACACCTCGGGCGCTCGGCCCTCGGCGACGTGGGCACGGACGACGGTTACCTCGTCGAGGTCGGCCCCCTCTAGCCCGCCAACGCGACGCAGGAATTCCACCACCGTCTCGGGGCCACGATACGGAACCGAGCGCTGGGTCGCCCCGCGTGGGTCGATCAGGAAAAGCTGCTGGCTGTTGAACTGAGCCACCCGGCATTGTACCTCGCTGCCGAGTCGTCGGGCGATGGCGTGGCTGGCCTCCTGCACGCTCAGGCCCGCAACCTCGACCTCGGCTCCAGGGAAGAGAGTGATGCAGCCCGAAGGACCAATTTCCCGTTCCCCACTCGCCTCGGGCCGCTGAGGGGCATGCACCATCAGCACATCGGGGCAACGCACGATGTAATGCCCATCCAGATCGCGCACCGGAGCGTTTTCGCTCGGCAGTAGCAAAGCACGCTCCAGAGCCAGCCGGTGCGAGCCGCAGCCAATCGGCAGCAACAGCCCACCGAGGCCCAGCCAAAAAAAGAGCGTTTCGCGGCGCACGCCGTGACTCTCCCTGTTTCGCGGGTGGTAACGGTTGTATCATCGGCACGCGAAAGGGAAAACTTGAACGCCCGCGTCCCATTCGCTCCAATGCCGGATAGGAACAGTCAGTCGCGGAGACGAGCCATGCATCTGAGCCTGGGCATCGATCTGGGAACCACCAGCATCACCTTGCTGGCGCTGGAGGTGCCCACAGGAGCGGTGGTGGCGCAACGAACGTCGGCCACGCCGTGTCTGGATCGGCCCGAAGGGGTGGCGGCGCTGTGGTCGCATCTGGTGGGTGAACTGCGGGAATTGACCGCTCTGCTGGGGACACGTCGGACCGATCTCGTCGCGCTGGGTATCACCGGGCAGCAGCATGGTATTCTGGGCTGGCACCCCCACTCAGCGACCGTGCGGACCCCCTTTTTCGGCTGGCAGGACCGACGAGGCGAGGCAGCCCACCCCGACGGGGGTACATGGGCCGAACAGGCACGACGACGGGTCGGCGATGCTCCCCTGCGAACCGGCTGTCGGCTCCGTTCGGGCTATGGTGCCGTCACCCTGTTCACCCTCGGCGACTCGTGGCCGACCGATTGCCAGGCGCTTACGCTCATGGATGCCTTCGCGGCCCATCTCACGGGCATGCCCCCACGAACCGAGGCCACCTGTGCCGCGTCGCTGGGGGCGTGGGATGTGCAAGCCGGGCAATGGGATCAGCCCACGCTCGAAGCCCTGAAATTGTCTCCCACGGTGTTTCCCGATGGGGTCCCGGCGGGCACGGTGCTCGGCGGGTTGCGAGCCGAGTGGGCCACCGCATGCGGTCTACCGACAGGATTGCCGGTCGTGGTGCCGCTGGGCGACAATCAGGCCAGCTTCCTGGGCAGCGTGGCGGATGCCGACCGAAGCGTGCTGGTCAACATCGGCACGGGCGGGCAGGTGGCCGCGACGGCTCTGCATTTCGTGGCCGACGCGGAGATCGAGTGCCGGCCGTACCTGGAAGGGCAGACGCTGCTGGTGAGTGCGGGGCAGACCGGCGGAGCGGCCTTTGCCACTCTGGTCAGCTTCTTTCGTGCGGTGTCTCCCGAACGCGACTGGTACGCCGAACTCCTACGTGCGGCCGAGACGGTGCCGGCAAACAGCGAAGGAGTGGTGTGCGAACCGTTCTTCCGCGGCACCCGCACGGCACCGGAGCGACGAGCCTGTTTGACGGGGCTGAGCGAGGCCACCTTCACGCCCGGACACCTGGCGCGGGCCGTGTTGGAGGGCATTGCCCGCACCCTGGAAGCCGGTCGGCAACGGGTGTTATCGTTACGCCAGAGGCCCACCGACCGTCTCGTCGGCGCGGGCAATGGTCTGCGGGCCAATCCGCTGCTGACCCAGATCGTGGCGAACACCTTCGGCCAGCCCTTGTTGTTCGCTCACCATCCCGAAGAGGCGGCCGTGGGCGCGGCGCTGAGCGGGGGGGTGGGCGTCGGGATCGTGGCGTCGTTCCACGAGGCCGGACGCCTGCTGAATGCTTACGAGCCCAGCGCGATCCAGAAATAAGGCTCGTTCGTCTGGATGGCCCAGGGGTACGGTGCCGGGACCAACGGGACAAAGTAGCCCGGGTAGCGTGAGGGATCGTAGGGCACCGCAAACCCTGGATACGTGAACGCCGGCGGGATCGGTCCCCCCGGCGGTGGCGGCGGCGTGACGAACTGCGGACGCAGGGTCGGATCGTTGAGCGTCGGGCCGATCGGATTGGAGAGCACCGCACCGGCCAGGCGGAACGTGGTCACCCCGTTGGGATTATCCACCTCGAAGCGCACGTTGTACACGCCGGGCACCAGCAGGATGCTACCCCCGCTGGTGGAGGCCCCGCTCCGAGCCGTGAGCACCTGCACGGACTCGCCGGCCTCGTTCTCGATGACCAGGCGAATGGAACTGCCGACGTCGGTGGATTGCGTGCTGAGCAGGAAGTGGAATAGTTGCGCCTGCGCCACATAGAGACGCGAGGCCTGCTCGCGCAGCGTGCTATCCAGCGAACCCACGGCAAACGTGGTCAGCCCCACCGCACGCGTGCCAAATTGAGCCGAGAGCAGGTAGTTGCCCTTGTCCTGCGTCGCGCCGGGGTCCAGCGTCACCTCAAGAAAGTAGGCCCGCCCGGCCACCGCGTTGGAAAGTTGCACCGTGGCCGTGCCATTGCCCGCCACCAGCACCCGAGCCGGCTGCACCACGCCGGCGGCATTCAGGACGCGCACCCGGGGCAGGAATCCGGAGTCGTCGGCCGTCCAGACATTCACTGTCAGCACCGGCCGGCTGGCAGGCGCAACGATGCGATACAGATCGACATCCGTCTGCTTGGCCAAACTACCGATAGCCCCATAGGAAGCCCGCAGGGAACCAGCGATGGGGGGCAGCCATTGCGCCGAGGCCAAACGGTCGTTGGCCCCCTCCTCGGAATTCAACAACAGGTCGCCTCCGGCACGGAAAAACGCGTCGATCTGGGTGGCGTTCAGCGAGGTGTAGGGCGAACGAATCAGTCGATCAATCACGTCATTACTCACCGACGAAAGTTGATCATAGCGTAGCGAGAGGCCGTAACGGCCCACGCCAAACACATCGGTAGCCGGCGAATCCACACGGATGAAATAGCGTTGCCCGGTGGGGAGGCCCGTGAGCGTGATCTCCAGCGTGTCGCCCATCAGCGATGTGGACGATTCGCTTGCCACCTCGCGTCCCAGGGCATCCAGCACCGTTAGCCGGGGCATCAACAGGCTGCGTCCGGCCGTCTGGAGACGAATGGTCACATCGCTGCCGTCGTTGTCGTCGTCGTCGCCATCGCTTGGGACGGTGAACCGATAAAAGTCGACATCGCCCCGGCGATGCAGGTCGCCAAACGCCACCAGCGGTGTCTCCCCTGTGTAACCCAGCGGTTGCGGCAAAGCGGCGGCGCGTGCGCGGACGTTGTTGTTGAGTGCCCCCTCCAGGGCATCGGCCGGTCGCGGGCCATAGAGCGCGCGGATGCGAGTGATATCCTCGGTGGCGAGTGTTGTGCGGGTCGTGTTGTACGTGCTGAACATCACCGACGTGGCATTGGGGCTGTTGCTCAGCCCCAGGCTATGCCCCGCCTCGTGAAGTGCCACGGCAAAAAGCGAATAAGGGGAGCCATCGAAGGTGTAGCGGGTGTTGAAAAGAATGTCGCCGGCCCAGGTGCCCGAGAACGACGGATCGGGCGGGATGGCGACGGCGAGAACCTCGTTGCTCATGTCGTGGCCGCCGATGCGGATATCGCCAAAGCGCGGGTCGCCCTGCTCCAGTCCCGGCGTGCCAAAGGGTTGCCCCTCGTCGAGACGAATGCCGAAATCCAGGTTGGCGTGGGCGGCCCAGGTCTGGAACGCTGTCAGGATGGTTCGCTGCCAATCGGTCAGCCCCTGGGCGTCAAAGGCCTCCTGGAGTCGGCTTTCGTGCCCGGCGATGGGGGTGCCGTCGGCGGGAAAACTGAGCGAAAGAAGGGTCGGATTGGCCCAGCC
>ERZ1066117.1680-NODE-1680-length-10387-cov-6.747967_pt1 | contig 10387 bp, 9 predicted proteins | sample MGYA00382764_ERZ1066117 | MGnify/ENA primary metagenome ERZ1066117 (study PRJEB33369, sample SAMEA5778347) | biofilm metagenome | biome: Industrial cooling water; feature: Water cooling tower basin; material: Biofilm | place: United Arab Emirates | collected...
CTTCAGCCTTCTGATAGTTGACCACGAAGTTCTCGGTGCGCAGCGGCTCGAGCTCGGCCAGCTGGTTGCGCGCTTCGAGTTCCAGCTTCTCCTTGGTCGCCAGTTCCTCGCGCGGGGCAACGATCAGCACGTTGCCGTTCTTGCGCATGTCCAGGCCCTTGCTCTGCAGGATGATGTCGAGTGCCTGATCCCAGGGCACATCCTTCAGCCGCAGCGTGATCTGCCCCTGCACGGAGTCGCTGGTGATGATGTTCAGGTTGGTGAAGTCGGCGATCACCTGCAGCAGCGAGCGCACGTCGACGTTCTGGAAGTTCAGCGACAGCCGCTCGCCCTGGTAGCCCTGGCGCGTGCCCTGGAACAGGCGGGTCGGGTCTTCCTTGACCGGCTTGACCTCGACCACGAACCGCGTGTCGCTCTGGTAGGCGTTCTGATCCCACAGACCGCGCGGCTCGATCGTCATCCGCACGTTCTGACCGGACTGCACGGCATTGATCAGCGCCACCGGCGTGCCGAAGTCGGAGACGTCGAGCCGGCGCCGCAGCGACTCGGGCAGCGTGGTGTTGAGGAAATCGACGACGATCTGCTGGCCCTGCTGCCGGATGTCGACGCTGGTGTTGGGGTCGGAGAGGTCGACCACCACGCGGCCCTCGCCTTCGCTGCCGCGGCGGAAGTCGACACCGCGCAGCGCGCGCGGGGCGTCGGCCACGGCCGTCGGGCGCGACGCGGCCGGTGCGGCGGCCGCGGCGGCGGGCGCTGCATCGGCGGCGCGGAAGGTCGAAGTGTCGGCATTGGCGCCGAGCGCGACCGTGATGATGTTGCCGTCAACGCTGATCGCATGCGTGACCGCGCGGCGCAGGTTCAGCACGACGCGCGCCCGGCCCTGGGCCTGCACCACGTTGACCGAACGCAGGTCACCCTGGTTGACCTCGACCAGATTGCGGCCGAGGTTGTTGCTGGTCTGCGGCAGGTCGATCGCGATGCGTGCGGGGTTGGCGACCGAGAAGCTGGGCGGCATGCCGCTGGCGGCGCCCTTGAGCTGGATCGTCAGCACGGTGTTGGTGCCGGTCTGCGCAGCGTCGATGCGCTCGATGCTGTTGGCGGCTGCATCGGCGGCCGGTGCCGCCTGCGCCGAGACCGCCGACGGCGCAAGCACCAGCAGCGCCGGAGCGCAGGCCATCACCGCCGCAGCGGCCACGTACTTCCACGCTGACTTCATCGCTTGCTCCCTTGCTGCGAACGCGCCGGTCCTTCTTGCAGTTCGAGACGAGCGGGGCGTTCGACCCACTCGCCGGCGGCGTCCTGCACGATTTCCTTCAACTGCACCTCGGTCTCCGAGATGCGCGTGATGAGGCCGAAGTTCTGGCCGACGTAGTTGCCGACGCGCACCATGTGCGTCGAGCCGTTGCTCTCCAGCAGCGCGACGTTGGTGCCGGCCTGCCGCATCATGCCCACCATGCGCACCTGATCGAGCGGGAAGCCTTCGAGCGTCTCGCGGCGGCGGTCCAGATCGGGCTTGATCGCCGAGGCGGACGCGCGCGCCTGCTGCTGCCGGGCCACGGCCATCAGGATCTTCTGGCCGTCGAACGGATCGACCATCGCCTTGTTGTCGTACGCCTGCGGCGTGAACTCCTTGGGCTCGGGCACCGGCTGCACGTTCGGCTTCATGTTCTGCCGGGTGTCGGCCATCCACTGCTGCAGTTCGGACTGGCCGGTCAGATCGCAGCCAGCCACCAGCAGGGCAGCGCATACGGCGAGGGCAATGCGGGTCGTCTTCATCGCAACCTACTTCTTGGCCTTGGCCGCCTGCTGCGCCCGGCGCTGCGCGGCGATCTCTTCTTCATCGAGATAGCGGAACGTCTTGGCGGTGGCATCGAGCGTGAGTGCGCCGTCCTTGCCGGTGACGAGCGACAGGTTGTTCAGCGTCACGATGCGCGGCAGGTTGGCGATGTCGCCGGTGAACGCGCCCAGGTCGTGGTAGCGGCCCGAGATCTTCACTGCGATCGGCAGCTCCGCGTAGTAATCCTTGACGTTAATCGTGCCGGGCCGGAACAGCTCGAACTGCAATCCGCGACCGACGCCCGCCTGGTTGATGTCCGACAGCAGCGCGTCCATCTCCGCCTTGCTGGGCAGCTGCTTCTCCAGCGTCAGCACGTACTGGCTGACCTGCTCCTTCTGCCGGCGCAGTTCATCCAGGTTGATCGCCTGCTGCAGCTTTTGCTGGTACTGGGTCTTGAGGTTCGCTTCTTCCTGGCGCAGGGCGTCGATCTCCTCGACCTGCCCCTTCCAGACCGCAAACCAGCCGATCGCGGCGCAGGCGGCGATGATGAACAGCCACAGGGTGACCCGCGGCAGCATCGGCCAGACGCCGACGTTCTCCAGCGTCAGGCCCTTGAACTGCGACGCGATGTCGCGTGACGAGGTGGCCATCGGTCAAGCCTTCCTGGGATCCATTACTTCTTCGCCTCGGCGGCGGGCGCCGCACCTGCGGCGGCGACCGGGCGCACCGCGCCCTTGCCCGACTGCAGCTGCGTACGTTCGGGGGTCGGGCGCATCGTGAAGTTGAGCGAGAACTCGAACAGCCGGCGCTGCACGTTCTGCGGCGTCTGGCCCGCCACCTTGATCTCGATGAGCTCCGGGCGCTCGATGAACGGCGAGTTGTTCTGCAGGTTGCGCAGATACTCGGACACGCGCTCGTTCGAGGCCGCCCAGCCGGCGACGTTGACCTTGCTGCCTTCCTGCTTGATCGAGCGCAGGTAGATGCCCTCGGGCGTCTGCTTCGTCAGCTCCGACATCAGGTACACGGGCTGATTGCGGTCGGCCTGCAGGTCCTCGACCGCGCGCTGGCGCGCACGCAGCGCGTCGATCTCCTGACGCAGCGTGGCGATTTCCTTGATCTGGTTGTCGAGCTTGCGGTTCTCGGCCGTGATGAACTGGTTGCGCTCGATCTGGTTGCCGATGTAGCCCTGCAGCACGGTCCAGACCATACCCACCAGCACCGCGCCGGCGACGAAACTCACGCCGGTGAAGAACCAGAACAGCTTCTTCTGCCGCTCGCGCTTGGCTTCGCGGTGCGGCAGCAGGTTGATGCGAATGGCCATTTAGTCGAACCTCCGCATGGCCAGGCCGCAGGGCGTCAGAAGCGCCGGCGCATCCAGGCGCAGCTGCTTCTCGCGCACGCTGGGCGCGATTTCCATGCCCTTGAACGGCGAGATCACCGAGGTGGGCACCTGCGCACGCTCCATCAGCGCTTCCGGCAGGCCGGTCAGCACCGCGCTGCCGCCGGCCAGCATGATCTGGTCGACCCGCGTGTACGGCGTCGAGGTGAAGAAGAACTGCAGCGCGCGCGTGATCTCGGTCGCCGCGGTGTCGATGAACGGGCGCAGCACTTCGTTCTCGTAATTCGTGGGCAGATCGCCGCTGCGCTTCTTCTGCTCGGCTTCCTCGGCCGGGATGCCGTAGGCGCGGGCGATGTCGCCGGTGAGCTGCTGGCCACCGAACGGCTGCTCCCGCTCGTAGATCGCTTCGCCGTCGTGGATCACGGTGACGCTGGTGGTGTTGGCGCCGACGTAGAACACGGCGATCACCAGGCCGTCGCCGCCGCTGGGCAGCTGGCCGATCAGGCGCTGCAGCGCGCCGCGCATCGCGTACGACTCGACGTCGACCACCACCGGCTTCAGGCCCGCGGCCTGCACCACCGCCATCCGGTCTTCGACTTTCTCCTTGCGCGAGGCGGCGATCAGCACTTCGACATCATCGGGCGCATTGGGAATCGGGCCCAGCACCTGGAAGTCGAGGCTCACCTCGTCGAGCGCGAACGGGATGTACTGGTTGGCCTCGCTCTCCACCTGCATCTCGAGCTCTTCCTCGCGCAGGTTGGCGGGCAGCGCGATGCGCTTGGTGATCACGGCCGAGGCCGGCAGCGCCATCGCGACGTTCTTCACGCGGCAGCCGGCGCGGCGCCAGGCACGGCGGACGGCTTCGGCCACGACGTCGATCTTGTCGATGTTCCCATCGACCACGGCGCCGCGCGCCAGCGGTTCGATCGCGTAGCGCTCCAGCCGCAGCGCGCCGCCGATCGACTGCGACAACTCGACCAGCTTGACGCTGGACGAGCCGATGTCGAGGCCGATCAATGGCGGCGTCTTCGAAGAAAACGGCAACTCGAAGGGCAAGGCAGCGCTCCCGAAGGACGCGGATCAGTTCGCTGACAGAAGTAAGGAGCCGCCAAGGGGGCCGGAACGTAGCGATCGGGGCGCGGCGACACCTCCCCAAGAGCCCGGACCCTCCGCCGTATTTTCCTTATCTTTCGAGCGTTTACCGCAGTTTTGTTGGATGCTACTTGAAATCCTAGCAACACAAGCGACGGCCACACAAGACAACCGATCGTTCGAACACTGGCCGTTTTGAGGGATTCCGAATGTCTTCGCACAGGCCGCGGCACTCGAGGCGCATCGCGCGGTCTATCGGGTCGCCGCGCCGGCATCGGACACCGCACGAAGCCGATGCGAACGTGCGCCATCGACCATTCGTGCTCGCCTGCTTGCGAGGAGCGGAGCGTACGGCCCGCAAACGAGCGCTTCCTATAATCCAGACGACTTCCCACACTGGCGCGTGAAGCCACGCTGCCGCCGCGCGACGCCTCGTCTTGAGAGCGCCGTGGAACGCGCGGCCCGCCAGTCCCGCCTTGCACCTCCTTGTCGTACCGAGTCGCCACGTGCCGTCCGATCATCGCGAGACCCCTTCTTCCGGCGCCGGCGCCTGGCTCGCCTCGCGTGCCGGCCGCCTGGCGCTCGCGCTGGCCGCCATTGGCATCGGCGGCGCAGTCAGCGCCTTCCTGCTGCTGACCTTCGTGTTCGCGGTGGCCTACTCGAACCTGCCGCCGATCGACACGCTGACCGACTACCGGCCCAAGATCCCGCTGCGCGTGTGGACCGCCGATGGCGTGCTGATCGGCGAGTTCGGCGAGGAGCGGCGCGAGTACGTGAAGATCGAGGACGTGCCGCCGCGCCTGAAGCAGGCGATCCTGGCGGCCGAGGACGACCGCTTCTACGAGCACAGCGGTGTCGACTACGCCGGCCTGCTGCGGGCGGCGCTGGCCAATTTCACCTCCGGCCGGCGCGGCCAGGGCGGCAGCACGATCACGATGCAGATCGCGCGCACGTTTTATCTGCCGAGCGACAAGCTGTACACGCGCAAGATCTACGAGATCGCGCTGGCATTCAAGATCGAGGCCGAGCTGTCGAAGGACCGGATTCTTGAGGTCTACATCAACCAGATCTTCCTCGGCCAGCGCGCCTACGGCTTCGGCGCGGCAGCGCAGACCTACTTCGGCAAGCGGCTGCAGGATCTGAGCGTGGGCGAGATGGCGGTGCTGGCCGGGCTGCCGGTGGCTCCCAGCGCGTTCAATCCGCGCGTCAATCCGAAGCGCGCCAAGGCACGCCAGCAGTACGTGCTCGGCCGCATGCTGCAACTGGGCTACATCGACAAGAAGACGCACGACCTCGCGGTGGCCGAGGCGATCGAGGCGCGCGCGGGCACCGCCACCGCCGGCACCAGCCCCGGCGCCAACACCGCGCGCACGCGCGTGCATGCCGAGTTCGCCGCCGAAATCGCGCGCCAGCTGATGTTCGACATCTTCCGTGAGGAGACCTACGCCCGCGGACTGAACGTCCACACCACGCTCGTGGCGGCCGAGCAACAGGCGGCGTGGGAGGCCCTGCGCAACCAGGTGCTCGACTACGACCGCCGCTACGGTTTTCGCGGGCCGGAGGCGTTCATCGAACTGGGCAGCGACCCGGCGGTGCGCGAACAGCGCATCGAGGACGCACTGGTGGAGGCGATCGACAGCCCGAACCTGATCCCGGCGGTCGTGCTGGAAGCCTCGCCCAAGGCCGTGCGGGTCGTCATGCCGGGCGGCAGTGAGGCGGAGATCAAGGGCGAGGGACTGCGCTTCGCGGCCCGTTCACTGGACCCGAAGGCCCAGCCCACGCGGCGCATCGTCCCCGGTGCGGTGGTGCGCGTGAAGGCGCTGACCGGCAAGACCCCGGGCTGGGAGATCGTGCAGTTGCCGCAGGTGGAGGCGGCGTTCGTCGCCGCCAGCGCCACCGACGGCGCGGTGCGCGCGCTGGTCGGCGGCTTCGACTTCAACCTCAACAAGTTCAATCACGTCACGCAGGCGTGGCGTCAGCCGGGCTCGAGCTTCAAGCCGTTCATCTACTCGGCGGCGCTGGAGCGCGGCTTCATGCCGAGCACGCTGATCAACGACGCGCCGCTGATCGTCGATCCCGATCTCACCGGCGGCCAGGTGTGGGAGCCGAAGAACTACGACGGCAAGTTCGACGGACCGATGCGGATGCGGCAGGGGCTGGCCCGGTCGAAGAACCTGGTGTCGATCCGCATCCTGCAGGCGATCACGCCGCAGTTCGCGCAATCGCACATCAAGCAGTTCGGCTTCGAGCCGGAGCGGCACCCGGCCTACCTGACGATGGCGCTGGGCGCGGGCTCGGTCACGCCATGGCAGCTGCTGTCCGGCTATGCGGTGTTCGCCACCGGCGGCTACCGGGTCAATCCGTACCTGATCAGCCGTGTGACCGACAACGCCGGCAAGCCGCTGATGGAGGCGCAGCCGCTGAAGGCCGGCGGCGAGGCCAATCGCGTGATCTCGCCGCGCAACGCATTCATGATGGACAGCCTGATGCGCGACGTCACCCGCGTCGGCACCGCAGCGCGGGCGACCACGCTGAAGCGCGCCGATGTGGCGGGCAAGACCGGCACCACCAACGATTCGCACGACGCCTGGTTTGCCGGCTATGGCGGCGGGCTGGTGGCGGTGGGCTGGATGGGCTTTGACCAGCCGCGCCCGCTGGGCGAGCGCGAGACCGGCGGCGGACTGGCGCTGCCGATCTGGATCAACTACATGCAGATGGCGCTCAAGGACCGGCCCGAGATCCTGTCGTCGCCGCCCGAAGGCATCGTCAGCATCGGCGCCGAGATCTACTACACCGAGTTTCCGCCGGGCGCCGGCGTGGCCAGCCTTGGCCTGGAAGACGGCCTGCCGCCGGAAGAGCAGAAGAAAGCGGAGACGGTGCGCGACCAGATCTTCTGATCGCTCGCCCGCTCAGCGCGGCGGCGCCAGCACCACCGGCTCGCCGCCCTGGCTCGACAGGATGCGCGACAGCGCGGCAAACAGTTCGCTGCCGTCGCGCGTATCGCGCCACTGCTGCCCCTCGCGCGCGTAGTGAAAGCCGCCGCTGCGGGCGGCGACCCACATCTGCCGCATCGGCCCCTGGCTGTTGACGACCACCTTGCCGCCATCGGCCAGTTCGAGCGTGAGCACGTTGCCGGTGCGCGCCGCCTCGATGTCGGCGCCGGTGGCTTCGACCGCCGCCTCGATCGCATCGAGCGTCTGCTCGGCCAGGTCGTTGAACTCGCTGTCGGTCATGGTGGCACCGGGGATCACATCGGGGCGCTGCGGCCTGCGTGATATCTTGGCCGCATGCTGAGAAAGGTCGCATCGATTCTAGTGGCGGTGGCCGTGGCCAGCCTCGCTGCCTGCGGCCAGAAGGGTCCGCTGTACGTGCCCGGTGTGCCCAAGGGTGCGGCCTGGCCCTACCCCGATCCGCCGCGCAAGGCGCCGCCCGCCGAGCGCAAGGCGCCGGACCTGCCCGGCACCTCCGACGAACGCAAATGACCTCACACCCTTCGCGCGCGACCGGCTTCCACCGGCGCGACGGCGCGCTGCATTGCGAATCCGTACCGCTGGCCACGATCGCAGCACGCTTCGGCACGCCGACCTACGTGTACTCGCGCGCCGCGATCCTCGACGCGTACCACGCCTACGCCGATGCGCTGGCCGGCCGCCGCGCGCTCATCTGCTACGCGATGAAGGCCAACCCGAGCCTGGCGGTGCTGAACCTACTGGCGCGCGCCGGCAGCGGCTTCGACATCGTGTCCGGCGGCGAACTGGCGCGCGTGATCGCCGCCGGCGGCGACCCGCGCAAAGTGGTGTTCTCCGGCGTCGGCAAGACCGCCGCGGAGATCGAGGCGGCGCTGCGTGCGCAGATCCTGTGCTTCAACCTCGAGTCGGTGGACGAACTGGATAGCGTGCAGGCCGTGGCGGCGCGGCTCGGCGTCAAGGCGCCGGTGTCGGTGCGGACCAATCCGGACGTCGATCCGAAGACCCATCCGTACATCACCACCGGACTGAAGCAGAACAAGTTCGGCGTGGCCTACGGCGAGACGCTGGCGCTTTATCGCCGCGCGGCGGCGCTGCCGAACATCGAGATCGTCGGCATCGACTGCCACATCGGCTCGCAGATCACCGAGGTCGCGCCCTATGTGGACGCAGCCGAGCGCATCCTCGACCTGGTGGAGGCGCTGTCGCGCGAGGGGATCGAGCTGGCGCACATCGACTTCGGTGGCGGCCTGGGCATCACCTATCGCGACGAGACACCGCCCGCCACCGGCGAACTGATCGCAGCGATCCTCGCGCGCGTGCAGGCGCGCGGCCATGGCCACCGGCAGGTGCTGTTCGAGCCGGGCCGCTCGATCGTCGGGCGCGCCGGCGCGCTGCTGACGCGGGTCGGCATCCTCAAGCGCGGCGAGGAGAAGAACTTCGCCATCGTCGATGCCGCGATGAACGATCTGATGCGGCCGGCGCTGTATCAGGCGTGGATGGACGTGCAGCCGGTGACGCCGGGCAGCGCGCCGATTGCACGCTACGACGTGGTCGGCCCGGTGTGCGAGTCGGGCGACTGGCTGGCGCGCGACCGCAACCTGGCGATCGCCGAGAGCGATCTGCTGGCGATCCTCGGCGCCGGCGCCTACGGCATGAGCATGGCCAGCAACTACAACTCGCGTGGCCGGGCGGCCGAGGTGATGGTCGACGGCGACCGCGCCTACGAGGTGCGCCGGCGCGAGACCGTGGAAGAACTGTTCGCCGGCGAGAGCGTGCTGCCGTAGCCGCCGCGCCGCGGCGTGGCCGGGTTCAGCGCGTGCTGGCCCAGCGCGCCAGCCGCACGCCGAGCAGGCCGCCGATGACGATCGCGTAGACCGTGGGCTCGGCGAAGTCGTTCTTGCCCGCCTTGTGCCACCAGTAGTGCAGGATCGCGGCCAGCGCGATCACGTACACCAGCCGGTGCAGCCGCTGCCAGTTGCGCCCGCCCAGCCGCCGCACCATCGCGTTGGTCGAGGTGATCGCCAGCGGCAGCAGCAGCGCGAACGCGACCGCGCCGGCGGTGATGTACGGCCGCTTGACGATGTCGGCCCACAGCGCCGGCCAGTCGAACCAGTGGTCCAGCCCGACCCAGGTCAGCACGTGCAGCAGCGCGTAGAAGAAGCAGAACAGGCCGGCCATGCGACGCAGCCGCAGCAGCCACACCCAGCCGGTCAGCCAGCGCAGCGGCGTGATTGCCAGCGTCACGCACAGCATCACCAGCGCCCAGGTGCCGAGCGAGCGCATCACGAACTCCACCGGGTTGGCGCCCAGACCATCGGCCGCGCCCAGGTAGACGAGCCGCGCCAGCGGTAGCAGTGCCAGCGCGAACAGCGCCGCGCGCAGCGGCTGGAACTGCGCGGCCGGCAGCGCCGCCGGCACGTGACCGAACAGCCGCTCGATCGGACCGGCCGCCGCCATCAATAGAACTTCCGCAGGTCCATGCCGGCGTACAGCGCGCCCACCTGCTCGCCATAACCGTTGAACATCTGCGTCGGTCGCCGCTTGGCGAACAGGCCGTCCTCGCCCAGCCGCCGCTCGCTCGCCTGCGACCAGCGCGGGTGATCGACGGTCGGATTGACGTTGGCGAAGAAGTCATACTCGCTCGGCTGCATCTTCTGCCAGCTGTTGACCGGCGGCTTCTCGGTGAAGCGGATCCGCACCAGGCTCTTGGCGCTCTTGAAGCCGTACTTCCACGGCACCACGATCCGCAGCGGCGCGCCGTTCTGATGCGGCAGCACCTCGCCGTACAGGCCGAAGGTCAGCAGCGTGAGCGGATGCATCGCCTCGTCCATCCGCAGGCCCTCGACGTACGGCCACTCGATCACGCGCGTGCGCAGCCCCGGCATCTGCTTCGGGTCGGCCAGCGTGGTGAACTCGACGTACTTCGCGTTGCCGGTCGGCTCCACCCGCCGGATCAGTTCCGCCAGCGGAAAGCCGACCCAGGGCACCACCGCCGACCAGGCTTCCACGCAGCGCAGCCGGTACACGCGCTCCTCCATCGGCGCCAGCTTCAGCAACTCGTCGATGTCGAAGGTCTTCCCTCGCCGTACCTCGCCGTCGACCTGCACCGACCACGGCCGCGGCTTGAGGAACTTCGGCGCCAGCTGCGCCGGGTCTTCCTTGTCGGTGCCGAACTCGTAGAAGTTGCAGTACTCGGTGACGAGCTTGTAC
>ERZ1066117.1681-NODE-1681-length-10384-cov-8.807823_pt1 | contig 10384 bp, 9 predicted proteins | sample MGYA00382764_ERZ1066117 | MGnify/ENA primary metagenome ERZ1066117 (study PRJEB33369, sample SAMEA5778347) | biofilm metagenome | biome: Industrial cooling water; feature: Water cooling tower basin; material: Biofilm | place: United Arab Emirates | collected...
AGGTCAAGCATTTTAGATCCCCCTAAATCCCCCTTAAAAAGGGGGACTAAGAATCTGGTTCCCCCCGCTGTTTTGGGGGGTTAGGGGGATCAAACCGACAATATTTGTAACTAGCAACTTGCGTTATTAGCCATTAGCCATTAGCAGCCTGTTTGAGATAACTAGCAACTGACGTTATTAGAGCGGTTTATCAGCGAATCCGAACAAAACCCGCCTGTTCGATCAATTGTTGCGCCTGCTGAGTTTGCAAAAATTGAGCATAAGCTTCTCCAGCTTGTTGTTCGGTTTGATTGTTTTGTTTGATGACTACAAACAGGTTGCGCGTAATTGGATACTTTCCCGATTGAAAAGCTTGTACGTTTAGCTGATTGCGCTTTCCAGGACACTGGGAAAGGGGTACAAAGGGTTCTTGATAAGGCGGGACAAACTCGCCTGATTTACGACCTATAGGCACGGGCTTAATCGTACATTGGGGGACAACTTCAGGCGCAGAAGCAAAATAAATGCCCCCAGGACTAGCAGCGAGTCTTCGCAAAGCTTCGGTTGTAGTAGGAACAAATTGCACATTGGCGCTAAAAGCTTGACCCTGCATGACATTTTCAACGAACAATTCAACCGTACCACCAGAGTTAGCTGGGCGCGAAAAAGGTTCAATAGGTAAATTTGGCCCTCCTAGCTGTTTCCAATTATTAATATTGCCAGAGTAAATAGATTTAAGTTGGTCTATAGTTAAACCTGGAATATCTAGATTGGGATTAACTGCTACTGCTAAGCCATCAATGGCGATAGGAATTTGTTTGAGAGCGAATCCCCGCTGCTTGGCTTGATTGTATTCTTGGTCGAGAATTGGTCGAGAAGATTGAGCCAAATCTAGCTGACCGTCTAGCAACATTTTAATGCCGGTGCTGGAACTGGGAGCTATACCAACCGGATCGACATAACGCAGGCGAAACTCAGGTCTTGCAGCTTGAATCGCCGAGTCTACTGATAGGCGAATTGGCGCCCAAGAAGTGCTGCCACCATAGTTAAATAGTCCAGAAGGAACGTTCTGTACGGTGTTAAAACCTTGAATGTTTCCTGGAATATTTTGGCCTTCTTGAATTGAATCGCCGATATTAATTTTAGAACGTCGAGTAAACCACCAAAACCCGGCGCCAATTAATCCTAAAGTGATTAAAAGGGTTAAGAATAAAACTGCTGTTTCGTTTTTTTGAGACATAATAGAATAGTCCGTTAGTTTATGAGAGTCCTTTTAATTTTTGATTGGGCGAACTACCCGTTTTTATGGACTTTTTTGAGATCTAAATAAATCGCCTCAAGCCTTGCTATTATGGTAGGGGTGCGAAATCGTAGCCTGTGCCGGAAGATTGACCTGGTTGAATTGTAACCAGGATTGAGGAAGCATTGCGATCGCCTGATGGCAAAAACTCAATCTTCCCCATCGCACCATTAGCTGAAAACTGCGAACTCGATAAAGTTTTTCGCAGTCCTTGGCGAGTATTATCCTGCTTTAAACCAGCAATAATTGCTTGAGTAGCATCGTAAGCCAATGCTGACCGCCAATTCACATCACCGCCCCAATATTTCCTAGCATTTTTCGGAAAAGGATTATCTGGAATTGCTTCTGGATGCCAGGGTGCAGCTAACACCATTCCTAAAGCTTCTGATTGACCGAATTTGAGAGTGTCAATCGTGTATAGTGTAGAATTTGCCATCAAAGACAGGCGGCCTTTATTGGCTATAATTATATCAAGCGATCGCTTAATTTTATCCACCGAAGCCGCTAATACTAAGCCCTCCGCCCCGTCGCTCACAGCTTGAGAAATTACTGCACTGGCGTTAAAATTTGGCTCGGAAAAATCGCAAGCAATTTGACTAATTTCCCCTCCCTCATTATCAAATTTAGCAATAAACTCTTCTTTAAAAGACTGACTAGCTTTGGCTTGCGAATCAGCGCAAATCGCTAGTTTGCTCAGCCGATTTGTTTTAAGCGCATAACGGGCAAGAACTTCAGCCTCAGAACTAATACTAGGAATCGTCCGAAATATATAACTACCAATTCCAGATAGCTTTTTGGCGTTGCTAGTTGGAGAAATCATCACCAAATTTCCCTGCTGATAAATTGGCGCGCCTGCGAGGGAAGCATCGCTCGTATTATGACCCACGACTGCTAAAATTTTGGTATTTTTCACCCATTTGTCGGCAATTTTTTTGACGATACTGGGGTCGTTATCATCATTGGCAATTTCAACTTGCAATGGCATCCCATTTATGCCGCCATTGTTATTAACTTCATCTTGAGCTTGAGCCACACCCCGGAGAATTTCTTTAGCAATATTTAGATTGCCTCCAATCGGAACGCTGACGCCTATTTTGAGAGGATTATTTTCGGCTGCTTTAGCATTATTAAAGTAAATCCAAGCTTCTGGATCGTTTCGTTTCTTTTTTAAGGAAGATTCTAGCTGTGCGATCGCTGTAGGAAAATCTACTTTCGCAAATGCTGTCACTCCGGCTTCTTTATTAGGGTTTCTATCTGCATTGACTAAAATTTTGTTGCCTAAACTGATGCGTTCTTCTAAACTTCCTGTAAAAGGTGGAATTGGTTGATCTTTTTGTCTATTTATGACTCCATTAAACAACCAAAAACCCGTAAATAGCAATCCTAATGTAATCGCCAGGGCTAAAATTAAAATCGTTGTTTCATTTTTTTGGGACATAGGTAGTTAGTTTTAGCGAATTCTGACAAATCCCGCCTTTTCAATCATTTCTTGACCCTGTTCTGTTAGCAACAAATTGGCATAAGTTTCTCCTGCTTGCTGGTCAATTTGATTGTTCTTTTTAACAACTACGAATAACCTGCGAGTTAAGGGGTATTCACCGCTCAAAAAAGCTTGGGTATTAGCTTCATTTCGTTTAGAAGGACATTCAGACAGCGGCACAAAAGGCTGCTTATAAGGTGTAATTAGTCGCTCTGCACTACGACCTAGTGACAAGGTTTTAACTTTACACTGGGATACTAATAAAGGGGCTGAAGCTTCAAACATTCCTCCTCGATCTTCTGCAACTTTACGGATAGCGTCAGTGGGAGTTGGTACTATTTCAAGGTTGTCCCCTTCGTCACCTTGTACTGCGTAACGCTGAATTCTCAGATTTGGGCCACCCAGTTGATTCCAGTTGGTAATTTTACCTGCATAAATATCATCGCGTTGCTGCATAGTTATGCCTGGAATATTCAAGCTTGGGTGGACAGCAATTGCCCTACCATCAATTGCTACTGGAACTTCTACTAAAGTAAAACCTCGTTGTTTAGCCTGTTCGTATTCTTTATCTTCAATCGGACGAGAAGCGTGAGCAAAAGACAATTGATTGTCTAATAACATGCGGATACCAGAACCTGTACTAGGCGTACCTTGATTGGGGTGAGTATATCGCAAGCGAAATTGAGGCCAAACTGTTTGAATTGCTGGATCTAAATCGCGCCGAATTGTTGCCCAAGTCGTGCTACCTCCATAACTAAATAGTCCGTTGGGAACGTTTTTGATTTGAGTAAAAGTTTTGCGGTTGGATTCGCCAGTTTGGCTAGATTCTTGGTTGATTAAACTATTTGTGTTAGAGCCATTCTTACTCGCAAACCACCACAAACCCAAACCGAGTAAGCCAGTTGTAATTAGGAGGGCTAAAATTAAAACTGTCGTTTCGTTTTTTTGAGTCATAACTGATAGTTTTGGAATAATTTAAAGCATGAGGGAAAGTATTTTGTAAATGAGTCGAAAAAGAGCGGTGACTGCGATCGCTCCCGCTGCTGTCAACCCGGCTACAAATAATACACCCACAATTGGATTGCCAAACAAGGTAATAATCCAAGCCGGTACGAGAGCATTACGGAATATCAGCACAATTGTCAGGCTAATCCCGATTAGAATCGGCAGATCTTTCCCTTCCAGAAGGCGGCGGTACTGAGCATAAATTAGACTACCTACGATCGCCACGGTTAATCCGATGCTGATTCCCGGCGTCACGGGGAGACTGGAAAGAGCGATCGCAATTAATCCGCCCTCAAACCCGCTAAATGCCGCTGCACCCAATACTTCCACTAACGAAAATCTCGGTTGTCTGGCAACCGGGGGTGGAGATGGGTTTACAGGCGTTACCGCAGCAGTCGTTTGCACGGGGGGCGCCGGTGGAGGTAAAGTCAAGGCGGCTAGAACTTCGTCTGCTGAGTGATATCGCTGATTCGGGGAACTTAACAGCATTCGGTCTAAAATATTTGCCAGTCTAGGACTTACCTGAGCATAAGTTCTCCAGTTCCACTGATTGTTATAAGTATCAAATAATTCATTTGGTTGCTTGCCAGTCAATAAAGTTAGGCAAGTGACTGCCAGGGCATATAAATCTGTTGAAGGATAGATTTGACCTCCAGACATTTGTTCTGGAGGGGCATATCCCATTGAGTAAATACCAGTAGAACTCGCACTTGATGCAGCTACTTTTGTTACCTGTTTGACCGCACCAAAATCTAACAGGAAAAGCGCACCCTTGCGCGATCGCATGATATTTGATGGCTTAATATCGCGGTGGATCGAGCCGTGTGCGTGGACAAATTGCAGCACAGGTAGGATTTGCTGCAATATTTCTAATATCTGAGCTTCTGAAAATTTACCATTTTTGGTAAATTCTTCCTCTAGGTTTTCTCCGTTGATAAATTCTTGTACTAGATAAAAAAATTGTTCTTGTTTTCCGGGTTGCAAGCTAGGTACAGTTAACTGAAAAAAGGCAAATAAATCTGGAATTTGAGGGTGTTGATTGCCCAATTCTTCCAGAACTTCTGCTTCGCGTTCAAACAGATTTTGCGCGGTTTGCAACTGCTGTGGGTTGAGGTTTCCCGATGGTTGAAACAGCTTGACTACGCACTGCCGCATGGTGGGCGTATAGCGATCGCGTGCTAAAAATGCTGCCCCAAATCCACCCTGCCCCAACAGCTTTAAGGGGATGTAACGATCTGCCAAAATTAGCGGCATTCCGCAAGTCGTGCAGTACTTTTGAGGAACCCGCTTCAGGGTAGCCGGATCGTCCAAATCCGAAAACAGGTTCAGGGGGCGGGGGCAAGCTGGACGGGTGCAGTAAAGTTCCATAACCAGAGTCAAAACAAAGGTAAAAGTTAAAAGGCAAGCAGGTAAAAAGCAGTCTTCCTTTCAGTCTTTATTTTTACTTTGTCCTTTTTGCTTTTAACTTTTAATTTCCTCCCACATGGGTATTGCCTTGAGAATGCCCTACCGTTGCTTTGAAGGAATTGGTTGCGATCGCTGGCGATGTTTCTAGCATCTCCTTGCCCCATGAAGTCGTTGCGAATGCAGGCAAGATTTCTCTAGAAAAGGCTTCGGCAGCTTTGGAACGGTATCGGTTAGGATTAATCAACACCGACAGGATGCGCTTGACCATAACATCTTCAATGCGGGTGCGGTGGAGGACGCCGATTTGCAATTCCTTCTCAATCGCCGAAATGGAAACAAAAGCAGCTCCTAATCCCGACTGAACCGCATTTTTAATCGCTTCGATCGAATTTAATTCCATTTCGATTTTGAGCCGCCTGGTATCGATGCCGCAGCGAGTTAGCACTTGGTCGATTACCTTGCGGATGGTGGATTGCGAATCTAAAGCAATAAACTGCAACTTGTAAAGGTCGTCTTTTTGAATAGTTTCGAGTTTGGCGAAAGCGTGGGATGGTGGTAAAATCAGCGCCAGTTCGTCTTCTAAATACGGCGTAATTTCCAGGGAATCTGCTAGTTCGGGTGGAACTTCGCCGCCAATGATTGCCAGGTCAATTTGTCCGTTAGCTACACTCCAGGCAGTTCGGCGGGTTGAGTGAACGTGCAATTGCACTGCCACATCGTTATATTTTTGCCGAAATAACCCGATCATGCGCGGTAAGAGATAAGTTCCTGTCGTTTGACTGGCTCCCACAATCAGGGTGCCTCCTTGAAGATTTTGCAAATCCTCAATGGCGCGACAAGTTTCCTCGCAAAGCGATAAAATTCTCTCACCGTAGCTGAGAAGTAGATGACCTGCTTCTGTCAATTGTGCCCTGCGCCCTCCTCGGTCGAACAAAGGCACGTCCAACTGCCGCTCTAAGTTTTGCACTTGCAAACTGACGGCGGGTTGGGAGACATATAAGCTATCGGCGGCACGCTTGAAGCTTCCCTCAGCAGCGATCGCCTTGAGAATACGCAACTGATCTAAAGTGAAAGGAAGGTCAGACATAATGCTAAACCTGAAAGGGGAAAGAAGCCCTGTGACAACTATCCATCATCCGATGAAGTTAGCCATCCGCGATTCGCAGCGAATTACGTTTTGAGACTTCCACTGACATCGAAAGTAACACAACAAGGGATCAAGATCCTTGAGAATACTTTGCCGCATCGGATTTGGGGAACTTTACCAGAGTTAAAATACTTAACCATTTATGCTAAAAATTGCTTGGCTTACTCCCAGTCACTTGACAATGCTCGCTTTATTGGTAACATTTGCGATCGCTCACAGCGGTTTGGCAGCGTTGCGTCCCAAGGCAGAAAAACTGCTCGGCGCTAGACTCTACCGCATTTTCTTTGCCCTCATCAGCCTCAGTTTGGCTGTGGCAACGATCGTTTACTTTTTTAACCACCGCTACGACGGCTTGCAGCTTTGGCAAGTCCAGGGGGTGCCAGCAGTAAAACCGATCGTCTGGGTGCTATCGGCGATATCGTTTCTGTTTCTCTATCCAGCAACGTTTAACCTGTTGGAAATTGCCGCCATCGAGAAGCCACAAGTACATTTGTACGAAACCGGCATCATCCGCATCACCAGACATCCCCAAATGGTGGGACAGCTAATTTGGTGCATCGCCCACACGCTGTGGATCGGTACTTCATTTACCTTGTTAACTTCGATTGGGTTGGTATTGCACCATTTGTTTGGTGTTTGGCACGGAGACAAAAGATTGAGCGATCGCTACGGCGACGCTTTTGCCGCCGTAAAAGCCAGAACGACAGTCATACCCTTTCTGGCTATCCTCCAAGGGCGTCAAACCCTAGTTTGGAGCGAGTTTCTTCGCCCTGCGTATTTAGGCGTAGCCGTTTTCGTCGGTGCCTTGTGGTGGGCGCACCCCTTTTTAATGGCAGCGACGGCTAAGGTTAACTGGTAAGCAGGCGTGCAGAGGGACAGAGAGACAAGGGAGACAAGGGAGACAAGGAAGACAAGGAAGACAAGGAAGACAAGGAAGACAAGGAAGACAAGGAAGACAAGGGAGACAAGGAAGATGGCGAGAATGTACATTCAATTTCCCCTCCTCTCCTCAGCTCCCTCAGCTCCCCCAGCTCCCTCAGCTCCCCCAGCTCCCCCAGCTCCCCCAGCTTCAAAAGCTCGATCCCCGAGCAAGCGATCGCATATCTGTAATTCCCCTGGAGCAGATGATCCCGAATCGATGTAGCATGATCCCTAGTCGATAATAAAACTCTATAAAAGTTGGTTTGAGGGATCATGGTACTGTCGGTGACGGAACGGACTTTTACACAAGAAGTATTAGAATCTCCCATCCCGGTGCTGGTTCATTTTTGGGCGCCTTGGTGTGGTCTGTGCAAGCTGATCAACCCCCAATTGCAAAAATTTCAATCACAATCGGGGTCAAATGTCAAATTAGTCGGAATTAACGCCGATAGCAATTTCAAGCTGGCAAATGCCTATCACTTGACCTCGCTACCAACGTTAATTTTGTTTGAAGACGGACAGATCTTATATCGGCAAGAAAACTTCCACGGTCGAGATGATGTCTGGGAAGCTCTGCAAGCGATTTCCTTCACCTGTGCGACTTCACGGGTGCGATCGCGGCAATATCAAACCCATTCGGCCTAAACCAGCTCGCGAATCCGATTAAATCCTAAACAAACCCACCTCGACCAATCGGGGTGGGTTATTAATCAATTAGATGACGATTAGCTATGTATGTCACAATTGTTTACAGTCTAGGCAACGAGAGTCGAGAATATTAAAGTAGGCATCAATGATGGAAGCAATCTATCAGTATGCCTGGCTGATACCAGTGCTACCCCTAGCGGGAGCGATGCTAGTCGGCCTGGGGCTGATTTCATTCAACAAGTTTACCAACCAGCTGCGGCAGTTAAACGCCGTGTTTATTGTCTCCCTGCTGGGGGCAGCGATGTTTCTCTCATTTGCGCTGCTGTGGAGTCAATTTCAAGGACACGCACCCTATAGCTATTACCTGGATTGGGCAGCTGCTGGGGATTTCCACCTCAAGATGGGCTTTACCATCGATCACCTAACGGCGGTGATGTTAGCGATCGTGACAACGGTCGCATTTTTAGTCATGATCTACACCGACGGCTACATGGCGCACGATCCTGGGTACGTGCGCTTTTACGCCTATCTGAGCTTGTTTAGCTCGTCGATGTTGGGTCTGGTGGTAAGCCCCAATTTAGTCCAAATTTACATCTTCTGGGAACTGGTCGGCATGTGTTCTTACTTGCTGATCGGCTTCTGGTACGATCGCAAGGCGGCAGCCGATGCTTGTCAAAAAGCTTTCGTCACTAACCGCGTCGGCGACTTTGGCTTGCTGTTGGGGATGTTAGGAATTTACTGGGCTACCGGCAGCTTTGAGTTTGACGTCATGGGCGAAAGGCTGCAATCCTTAGTTGAATCAGGATTGCTCAGCGGTGCTTTGGCAGCGCTGTTTGCCGTGTTAGTCTTTATGGGGCCGGTAGCCAAATCTGCTCAAGTACCGTTGCACGTGTGGCTACCCGATGCAATGGAAGGTCCGACACCAATTTCAGCATTAATTCACGCCGCCACGATGGTGGCAGCCGGGGTATTTCTAATCGCGCGCATGTACCCCGTGTTTGAAGACATCCCCACGGCGATGACTACCATCGCTTGGACGGGGGCTGTAACCGCGTTTGTCGGCGCTACAACCGCGATTACCCAAAACGACATCAAAAAAGGCTTGGCCTACTCTACCATGTCCCAGCTGGGCTACATGGTGATGGCTATGGGCGTCGGTGCTTACACCGCCGGGTTGTTCCACCTGATGACCCACGCTTATTTTAAAGCCATGTTGTTCCTTGGCTCCGGTTCGGTGATTCACGGCATGGAAGGCGTCGTGGGACACGATCCGGTTTTGGCTCAAGATATGCGGATGATGGGCGGACTGCGTAAGTATATGCCCTTTACCGCAATTACCTTTTTGATTGGCACCATCGCCATCTGCGGGATTCCCCCGTTTGCCGGTTTCTGGTCAAAAGACGAGATTTTGGGCAGCACCTTCGCTGCCAATCCAGTTTTATGGGCAATCGGCTGGATTACCGCCGGAATCACGGCGTTTTACATGTTCCGGATGTACTTCACCACCTTTGAAGGCGAATTCCGGGGCAACGATAATCAAGTGCGTCAAGAAGTCCTGGGCGTTAATTTTGGCCCTGGGGCAATGGATACTCGTGAAAAGGCTGCTGTTGCGCTCGAACACGATAGCCACGACGGTCACGGTCACGCTCACGAACCCCACGAATCTCCGATCACGATGGTACTGCCTTTGGTAATACTGGCGATTCCTTCGATGCTGATCGGTTTTGTGGGAACTCCGTTTGCCAATTATTTTGAAGCGTTTGTCCACGCTCCTGGCGAACATTTTGACATGGCTGAAGCCGCCGCAGAATTTAATCTGCCCGAATTCGCCATCATGGGAGGAAGTTCGGTAGGGATATCTTTGATCGGGATTACTTTGGCTTCGCTGATGTATCTCAGTCGCAAGATAGATGCGAAAGCGATCGCTGCTAAAATTCCCTCGCTCTACAAGCTATCCAAAAACAAATGGTACTTTGACGAAATCTACGATACCCTTTTCGTTCAAGGTAGCCGCCGTTTAGCACGGCAAGTAATGGAAGTAGACCTGAAGGTGGTTGATGGTCTAGTCAACATTACAGGTTTAATCACCCTCCTCAGCGGTGAAGGTCTGAAATACTTTGAAACTGGTCGCGCTCAATTCTACGCCCTGATCGTGTTTGCCGCAGTGTTGGTAGGTGCGATTATCTTTGGCGTGACTTGAACCGGGTAGGGGCACGGCATCAATCACCTTGGTCGCGATAGCCAAGATGTTTATATTGCCGTACCCCCACAGTGTGCGATCGCCGATACAGAATTTTTCTGCCAAATCCGATCCGAACCAAATGTGCGATCGCACACAGCCAAACCCCAAAGTAAAGATTTATCTACTTCCCTTCGAGTATAAAAAATAGCTAAAACTATTCAATTTCCTAGATATTACCCCGCTTCACCATCATCTACAATCGACAAACTACACCAAGCATTTGTTAAGTAAGTCTAAATCAGGATGGCTGAAGCG
>ERZ1066117.1684-NODE-1684-length-10372-cov-4.150141_pt1 | contig 10372 bp, 10 predicted proteins | sample MGYA00382764_ERZ1066117 | MGnify/ENA primary metagenome ERZ1066117 (study PRJEB33369, sample SAMEA5778347) | biofilm metagenome | biome: Industrial cooling water; feature: Water cooling tower basin; material: Biofilm | place: United Arab Emirates | collected...
GTAATACAGCAGCTCTGCTGCTAACTGCCCTGCTCGCCGCATTTTTTCCAGTTCACGGCTGGATAGTAAGGTGATACGTTCTAGTTCCATAGCTTCCTATTCTAGCTGGAGGGTTGGGTCTGGTGACAGGTTTTCTTGACGAAGCAGACAGTTTCAGTCAAACCCCTAGTCCCATTTAGTAGAATATTTCAAGCAGATTGTTTGTGGGAGGCGAGGCGTTGAAGTGGATGAGCTAAGGACTGCGCTGGAACTGGCAACAGACGATGAATTGCACGATTTAACTGAAATCCTATTTCGGCGTAAATTTAACCCGATCGACTATTTGCGAACGCCTCACCCGATCGATGTGCAAAGTCAAGACCGTGAGCAGTGGCTAGATGCCCTAGAAGATCGCTTTCGATTTTTGGCGGCGGATGGAATGACTGTTCTCAGTGGCAAAACGGATCAATTAAGTTACCGTCAAGTATTAATTCAAGTGTGCCGTTACCTGAAGCTGCCGTACAAAAAATCCATGACGACAGTGGAGTTGGAGGCGGAAGTATTTTTGGAATTGGTGGGACGCACCTGGCAGCAGTTACCAGAAGCTGCCCAAAAAGATTTCTCAGTGGAGTTGACTTACTCGTTGACCCGATCGCAACTGCTGCCACAATTGCCGCTTTCAGTGCAACAAGATCCGATGCGATTAATGTTGAAAGGCGGGACGGCGCTGGCGATCTCATCTGTGCTTCGTCCGGCTGTATTGCAGTTAGTGGCACGCCAGTTTGCGGTGCAGCTGGCACGTTATCAATTAGCCCAACAGGCCGCTGCACTCGGTGGAGCCATTGCGACGCAGTTGCAGCATTATGTCGTGATGCAAACCGCGAGACAGGGGATGGCGATGTCGGCGGCTCGATATGCTGCCGTCCGTACGGTGTTTGCTTGCATTGGGCCAATGATGTGGGGCTGGTTTTTTGCTGATTTGGGTTGGCGATCGATTTCAACGAATTATGCTCGCATTATTCCCATCATCTACGCCCTGGCGCAAATTCGCTTGACTCGCTCAGAATGTTTTGAATTTGCCTAACGTCCAACCGTTTGATGCGCTCAAGCATTTTGTTATGCTGCTTCGTTCCTGTGTTGGGGCAGTACGCCAAAATAGTTGTGACTTCGTACACCATGATCAGTAGCATCAGTTCTTTAAATGAAGAAGAGACATCAAGCAAAGAGTAATCGGGATAAGTTTGATGTCCTCTCAGCGTTATGGGTTCTAGCTTGTAACGACCCTATTTCCATCATGAGTTACAACGGAATTAGGTACAGGCTGAAATTACCTGATCATTGGAATGTCAAAGTCAGGGCAATTATTGGTTGTCTCCCATACTGACTGCGAAAACCGCACTCGAATAATCAGTGCCCGAAAAGCTACTCGCCAGGAAAGGAGATTTTATGAAGAAGGAAGTTGACGAACTAGAAGATGAACTGCGCCCTGAGTACGACTTTTCTAAGATGGCGGGAGGGGTCAGAGGCAAGTATGTTGAAAGATATCGAGCTGGAACAAATTTGGTTCTGTTAGACCCTGATATTGCCCAAGCTTTTCCGACTGATGCATCTGTAAATGAAGCACTACGATTATTGCTCCAGATCGCTCAGCGCCACCAGCATAACAACCCGGTTGGAGTGGACTGAAAGGAGATCTTGGTGGTGATGCAAAGGTTGCTTACAGCCGCTCAAGCATTTTGTTAGGCTGAAATTCGTTTTACATCCAGTTGGGGGCATGGAGTCGGTCTTGAGGGATTACAAAATGCAAAATCAGAGTGTCGATTTAATCCGAACCCTCTTCCAAAACCGCTTAGCGACTCTTGAGCATCTCTTGAAGTCAGCTCAGACTTATTTCCGTGATGATGAGTCGTTTCTTCAGAGGCGCATTGCGGCTGATATGTTTCCCTTCGGCACCCAGATTGTGTTCACTTGTAATCAACCACGCAACTTTGCGCTCTGGTGCGATGGCAAACCTGCGCATAATCTAGATCCAGATGTCACATCGCTCGCGCAGGCATACGAGCACATCGCAAACACTGAGAAACTGCTTTTGGGTATTAACGTTGAAGATGCAAAGCTAGCTGAGGTAACGCGCATTGATTTGGGGCAGAGCCTCTACATCGAGTTGTCTGGTAATGCCTATGTCAATGACTTTCTAATTCCAAACTTTTACTTCCATATGGTTACGGCCTACGACATCCTTCGCATGGCTGGCGTGCCAATTGGAAAACGAGATTACATGATGCATTTGGTACCATTAATACGAAAAGAATGAAGCCTAATAATCGTGATGCAGTAGGCATGATAGAGATCTTGCTGGCGATGCAAAGGTGCTCTGTCGCTGCTGAACACGATCGATTCACAGCTTTTTTCGCAACTGCTCAACCACTTTAATTTGTGATCTCTGCACCGCAACGTCATCCTGATCCCCACCTGCGATTCGCCTGGAATCTCACACAGCTCTCGGTTGTGCTGCTTCCCTTTAGCACCCTGTTGGGGATTGTGGGAAGCTTGATTGCCGTCACTGTCGTCTGGCGATCGCGGGTTTGGCAATTTCTAAAGCAGCCAATATATTGGGGCTTTGGACTGTTAACTGGACTCATGATTTTGAGTTCGATTGGGGCTGCTTCGCCACCCGATGCATACCTGGGCTTGTTTAACTTCCTGTTGTTTTTCTTTGGGTTTGCTGGACTGAGTGAATTGCTGCAAACGCCTGCTCAACTGCGCCGATTAGCCTGGTTGATTGTGGTGCCGTCGGGCTTGGTGTGCTTGCTTGGGATTGGCCAAATGCTGCTGGGGTGGCTGGGCTATCGCCAGATGCTCAATCTGCAAATCTTGTGGGTGGTGATGCATTGGATGATCGATCCGAATGGCACTCCGCCAGGGCGTATGTCTGCCAATTTCTTTTATGCCAATGTGCTGGCCAATTACCTGGTGATTGCGTTTGTGCTGGCTCTAGGTTTGGCGATCGCCGCTGTCAAAGAAAAACAAAACCGAGAACAGGCTATTTTAGGCTCGATTCTGTTGTTGCATGGCATTGCCCTGATTTTGACGAATTCTCGCAATGGCTGGGCGATCGCCGCCGGAGCTTGTTTTGTGTTTGCGGTGTATCTGGGGTGGCGCTGGTTGGTGGCAACTGTGGGCGTCATCGTTGGTTTAGTCTTGGGGGCGGCCTTTGCCCCGCCGCCGTTGCAGGGGATTTTGCGGGCGATCGTCCCCAGTTTCTTTTGGCTGCGCTTAACAGATCAAATGTTTCCCGATCGACCCATTCCCACGCTGCGAACGACTCAATGGCAGTTTGCCTGGAATCTTGCGCTAGAACGTCCCTGGCTGGGCTGGGGGTTGCGCAACTTTAAGCCGCTGTATCTCCAGGCAACAGGTTTTACGCTCGGGCATCCTCATAATTTTCCGTTGATGCTGTTATGCGAAACGGGTTTTCCGGCAACCTTGTTGTTGTTTGGCCTGGTCGGTTGGATGCTGGCCCAAGGCGGCCAATTGTTGCTGCAACAAAAGCTGGTTGACCCCAGAGATCGCTTGCTGCTGTTTAGCTTCATCACGGCTTTCATGAGTCACACGGCGTTTCATCTGTTTGATGTCACGTTTTTTGATGCGCGCCTGAATCTACTTGGTTGGTTGCTATTGGCCAGCGTTTGGGGGCCGAGTCTCAAGGGGTTGCGGGCTAGCAGCACAAACACCTAATTGGGCTGGTGTCAAACTGACATTAGCCGTCACAAACGGCGCGATCGCGGCTTCCTGCATCCATCCCAACGCACCCGGTTGAACTTCCGACGGATTTTTACCGGTAGTTGAACAAACTTTGACTCCAAGCCAACGTTGATTGGCTTCATCCGAGCGATGGCTAATCACTTCCAGCACACTGCCAACAAACACGGGAGGACGGGCAAGTTGGGGATCGGGCGCGGGCAGGGGGCGGGGGAACAACGCCAGGGGCGCGCTAGTGTCACCGGCTGGGGTCGCCCGATTCACCAGAATTCGCGTGCCAACGGCAAACAGGGGAGGGCTGGAATTTGGCAGGGGGGCGGGTGGTGGTGGAATGGATGGCGAGTCAACTGGCGGCGAAACAACGATCGGCGTTTGCCCTTGCTCAAACCAGCGAATGCCTTGAATGAGGCCATAGGTCGCCAGCCCACCCAGCCCGATCGCAATCAAGAAGCCCGTTAAGGGGGAAAGGCGACGTGCCGGTTTGGGAGTTGTTAGGTTTTTCGTTTTCAGGGCAGTCGAATGTAGGGGTGCCGTGGGCACAATCGGCGCGGATTGAGTGGCCAGGGCGGGTGGCACCCCATTGGCTCCAGTTGGGTTTGCCGTCACGCGACAGTGCAGCAACGCAACGGTCACATTATCATGGCCATTCTGCTGGTTCGCGATCGCTACCAGCCGTTGCGCTACTGTCGCCAGGTCGAGAGACCCATTCAGCAGTGGGAGAATTTGCGCTTGCCAGTTTTCCTCAACTCGATCGTGATCACTTAAGCCATCAGAACAGAGTAAAAATACACAATCCTCATCCACCCAAAATCGCTGAACCGTTGGCCGTAACAGGCTAGAAGCACCCATGCCTAATGCCTGCACTAACGATCCTGCGCTGGGTTGCTGCACGGCATCGCGATACAGGCTATATCCCAACCGCACTTCGCGTCCGGCTAAATCATCATCCACTGTAATTTGGTGGCACCCGGAGGGCGTGATGCGGTAAGCTCGACTATCGCCCACATGAGTTAAGTAAACAGCGTGCCCCTGATTCAACGCCATGACTAAGGTGGTTCCCATGCGCTGACGTTCCTGCCGCTGCTCATCATCGTTCCGCTGAAAAATGGCATCATTAGCGGTGAGCGTTGCTTCCTCTAAGACCTGAGTCAGGCTGTCAGTGTCAGTGGCGCTGGCAGAAACATGCTGGAGTTGTTGTTGCAGAGTGACGATCGCTAAATTTGAGGCCACCTCACCGCCTTCATGGCCGCCGATGCCATCACACACGATCGCCACGGGCAGGTTAGCTAGGCTGACAGGTGTCTGGGAAGTGGGTGAAAACTTGGATACACTACCACTCTCTGGGAAACACGCATCTTCGTTCAGTTGCCGGGTTGGCCCTTGATCCGTCAACGTTGCAACGTGCATTTGATACTGCTGCGTTTGGCTGCACGCCGCGATCGCCTGCTCCAACACTGCGAGCAAGTGATCAGCGGTGGCAATGTGCCCCAGAATCAGCTGCTCACACAATTTTTCTAGAAAGTCAGCAATGTCTGGATGTGCTTGCACTGCCCAGCTTTGCCACACGTCTCCCAATGCTTCCAGGCTCACAGGGGTGGCATCAGGACAAAGTTCCAGTAGGCGCACCAACCCACCTTCAACCCGGATCAGGGTTGGGGTTAATAAACTTTGGGTAACGGCCTCTTGCTGTAGGGGCAGCCAGAGTTGCGCCAATTGCCAGAGCCAGTTGAGTTGACGCAACCCGTTACTTTGAGGCCAGAGGGTCGCAAGGGCTGGCATCAACTCGCCTTCTGATCCCGCTCTCCCGGCCAGTTGCACGTCAACCGTGTGAATTGGCGCTTGTTCCAAGAGAATCAATTCAGCTCGATCGTCTGTGGGGTGGGGCAAAACGGCATAAACTTGGGGGATTTGCGGCTTGTGCGCAATTAGCCGGAGATATGGCTCAACCGCCGCGCTAATGTCGTTCGGAACTTCCGGGAGTAACCCTGGCTTGGTGTCTAGAAAGATGCGATCGCCCATGCACCAATAGCGATCAACAAGTAAAGTCCCTGGCTCACAGGGGACAGAGGCTTGACTTTCTAGCCAGAGATAACGCTTGACCAGCCACGATCGACAATTTTGGCAGAAGCGGTGACTTACAGGATTGGCAGCCTGACACAGCGGGTTGGAGCAGTGTAGCGTTAGCTCTGGACGATGCATTAAGGGGTTAGCCGCTTCCACGAGAGTCGTTTTTGCCAATAACAGGGCACAAGGACGAACAGGTCTTGCACTTCCTATGTTAAACCCACTCCAGCGATCGCGATCGCCAAGCGAAGGCTGCTAAGCGCGGCTTGATAGGTCATGAACCGCAAGAATGGCCCTAGAATTTGCTTCCTGCCGCAGACTTTTATCCTCTTCAGGAAGCTTATACTTCTTAACCTTTAACTAAGGTTTTAATGGCATTTTGCTCGAAAAACTTTAACTCAACTTTAACCCTTGCATAATCTTTCATCATTGGCTCTTAACGATGAACCAGTATTCTGAATCCTGAATGTTTAATCAAACACTTAGCCTTCTGGAGCAAAACTATGGTGGTCAACAAAGCGAAGCTTTTGCCAAGCCGCTTCACAGCCCTTTTCAGTGTCGCCGCAGCAACCGTTGCCGTCGCTGGTTTATCGATTTCTGCTGTCAACTCGCAAGGTTCTATCGTGAGAATCGATGGTTCCAGCACCGTTTACCCCATCACAGAGAAAGCCGCAGAGGGATTCCAAAAGGCGGGCGGGGCTAAAGTGACCGTTGGGATCTCCGGCACGGGTGGTGGCTTTAAGAAGTTTTGCAACGGTGAAATTGATATTCCCAACGCTTCTCGCCCCATTTTGAAAAAAGAAATGGATGCTTGCCGTGCTAAGGGCGTTAGCTATATCGAACTGCCCGTGGCCTACGATGCGTTGACGGTGGTGGTCAACAAAGGCAACACCTGGGCCGATAACATGACTCCCGCTGAACTGAAGAAAATCTGGGAACCCAACAGCAAGATCAACAACTGGCGCGATGTGCGCTCTGGCTTCCCCAACCTGCCGCTGAAACTCTACGGTCCCGGTGCCGACTCTGGTACATTCGACTACTTCACTGAGGCCATTAACGGCAAATCCAAGGCGAGCCGCAAAGACTTCACCGCCAGCGAAGATGACAACGTGTTGGTGCAAGGGGTCGCTCGCGATCGCGGGGCCTTGGGCTACTTTGGTTATGCTTACTACGAAGCGAATAAGGGTCGAATCAAATCGGTCAAAATCAACGGTGTTGCCCCCAGCCGCCAAACGGTGGAAAGCGGTCAGTACACGCCGCTGTCTCGGCCTATCTTCATCTACGTGAACGCCAATGCGGCGAAGCGGCCCGAAGTGAGACGGTTCATCGAGTACTACATGAAGAATGCTCGCAACATCGTATCCGCCGTGAAATACGTCCCCTTCCCTCAGCCCGCTTACAACGGCATTTTGGCTCGTTTCACCGCAGCTAAAACCGGAACAGTGTTCGGGGGCGAAGAGGCCGTTGGTCTGAAGATTCAAGACCTGTTGACTCGCGAATTGAAGAACTAGGGCTAGAAGCTTGAGGTTGTTAGAGGGGGACTCGACATCCCCCTTTAATTTGTCGATAAACTTCTAGAGAATGAGAATTCAATAACCTGCAACTTTTGCCCCAACTCATGACAGACCAGTCTTTAACGCCATCAGCGAAAGCGGCTCAATTTACTCGAAACAAACAGAAGCGCGAATTCAAAGAACGAATTATTCAAACCGTTCTGTTTCTGGCAGCCTTCTCCTGTGTTCTGGCGACCCTCGCCATTATGGAAATTTTGATTGCTGAGTCCTGGCAATTTTTCCAAAAAGTGTCTCTAAAAGAATTCCTAACCAGTACAGATTGGTCGCCGTTATTCGAGCCACCCGGTTATGGAATCTTGCCCCTGGTGTCGGGAACGCTCACCACCTCTGCGGTAGCGCTATCTGTGGCCATTCCATTTGGATTAATTACGGCAATTTATCTGAGTGAATTTGCGTCTGCTCGATTGCGCGAAGTTGCAAAGCCAGTGCTGGAATTGCTGGCTGGGATTCCAACCGTGGTGTATGGATACTTTGCCCTGCTGGGGGTGATTCCCTTGTTGCAATTGCTCTACAATCCGATCGGCCCCACGCTGTCGAATATTGCTCCAGCAATTTTCCCGATCGAGTTATCGGGTTTCAACATGTTGGGGGCGGGGATTGTGATGGGGTTGATGATTACACCCTTGATTAGCTCGATTAGTGAAGATGCGATGCGAGCCGTGCCGGTGGGGTTGCGAGAAGGTTCTTACGCAACCGGTGCCACAAAATTACAAACTGCATTAAAGGTTGTGATGCCTGCTGCAACATCTGGGATTGTGGCCGCTTTTATCCTGGGGATCTCGCGGGCGGTGGGAGAAACCATGATTGTGGCGATCGCCGCGGGTTTGCAACCTGTGGTTTCGTTTAACCCGTTAGAACAAGCGGCTACGATTACGGCTTACATTGTGCAGGTGAGTTTAGGCGACTTGCCCCACGGCAGTATTCAGTATCAAACGATTTTTGCGGCGGGTCTAACGTTGGTCCTCATTACCCTCACATTCAATGTCATTGGGTACTTTCTGAGTAAGCGGTTGCGGGAGAAGTACTAACATGGCCCAACTTGAAATGACGACTGGTGAACGCCAGGAAAGGCGATCGACCCTCTCCCGGCGACAATTGCTCAGTAGTGCGTTTGCGATTCTCGGATTGCTCGTTTTCTTCGCCGCCACCTTAATTTTGGTGGCGTTGATTACGCAAATGACCATTCAGGGGGCACCCCGCCTAAACTGGAAATTTCTGACTTCTTTCCCTAGCAGTGACCCTTTACAAGCGGGAATCTTAGCCGCCTGGGTGGGATCACTGTTGGTGATCGTCACCACGATGTTTGTGGCGGTACCGTTGGGGGTGGCCGCTGGAATTTACCTGGAAGAATACGGGGGCACCAACTGGCTGGCTGGTTTGATCGAAATTAATGTGACAAACCTGGCTGGTGTCCCGTCGATTGTTTATGGGTTGTTGGCGTTGGGCTTCTTCAACCAGCAACTGGGCTTAGGCGAGAGTGTATTGACAGCAGGGTTAACGTTGGCGCTTTTGATTTTGCCGATCGTCATCGTGACCACCCGTGAAGCCTTACGTGCTATCCCCAGTAGTTTGCGAGAGGCCGCTTATGCGTTGGGATCAAGTAAGTGGCAGATGATTTGGGATCATGTGTTGCCGTACTCCTTTGGTAGTATTTTGACGGGGATTATTATCGGCTTATCGCGGGCGATCGGCGAAACGGCTCCGCTGATTACGATCGGTGCCTTGACATTCATTGCCTTTCTGCCGCCTTTGCCGATTCAACCGCAGTTTCCGTTCATCTCATTTGAATGGCTCAAAGCGCCGTTTACAGTCATGCCGATCCAGATGTTTAACTGGGTTTCGCGGCCTGACCCGGAATTTCAGGCCAATGCGGCAGCCGCCGGTGTTGTCCTGATTTTCATGACTCTCACGCTTAATGGTTTTGCTATTTTTCTTCGTTATCGTTTCCGGAAGGGCATCAAATGGTAGAAGAATTGTCTTCCCCTAAACTCAATTTTCCGACAACTGATCTCAAGGCTGAGGTTAAAGACCTCGACTTCTACTATGGCGCTTCGAAAGCAATCAAGAACGTGAATATGAGCGTTCCGGCGCGTAAAGTGACGGCCTTGATTGGGCCTTCTGGCTGTGGCAAAACTACACTGTTGCGCTGTTTCAATCGGATGCACGACTTGTATCCCGGCAATCGTTACGATGGGCAAATTGTGCTAGATGGGATCAATATTTTGGATCGCAAAGTTGACCCGATCGAAGTACGGATGCGCATCAGTATGGTGTTTCAGCGCCCAAATCCCTTCCCGAAGTCGATTTATGAAAATGTTGCCTATGGCCTGCGGGTGCAAGGCTTGACTAAGCGCAATGCTGTAGATGAAAAAGTCGAGCAGGCGTTGAAAGGGGCCGCTCTGTGGAATGAAGTGAAAGACCGATTGGCCGAATCGGCGTATGCCCTTTCGGGTGGGCAACAGCAGCGGTTGTGTATCGCCCGGGCGATCGCGACTAATCCTGATATTGTGCTGTTTGATGAACCCACTTCGGCCCTCGACCCGATCGCCACAGCTAGCATTGAAGATCTCGTCAACGAACTAAAGCAACAAGTCACAATCTTGATCGTGACCCACAGTATGCAACAGGCTGCCCGCTTGTCTGACTACACCGCTTTTATGTATCTGGGTGAGTTGCTGGAGTTTAACCAAACTACTGTATTGTTCAACCAACCTGCCCATAAGCGGACCCAGGACTATGTGAGTGGTCGATTTGGTTAGTTGCAAGTTATAGAACAGCTTTGGTTGAGGCGTCTTCACCGAGTCTCCATGTGTGCCGCTGCTAGTCCATGTGATTTGAATAACATTAGCTGCGAGTAGAAGCGCGATCGAGTGCTTCCACTCGCTTTGCTTATTGCGCAATGTTCTTTAACGGCTTTAACTGATTGTTGCGATCGGTTACACTGGCAGTGATAACACTTGTCTGTCGTTGGATTTGTTGTGTATTTTTGATCA
>ERZ1066117.1685-NODE-1685-length-10369-cov-5.319178_pt1 | contig 10369 bp, 7 predicted proteins | sample MGYA00382764_ERZ1066117 | MGnify/ENA primary metagenome ERZ1066117 (study PRJEB33369, sample SAMEA5778347) | biofilm metagenome | biome: Industrial cooling water; feature: Water cooling tower basin; material: Biofilm | place: United Arab Emirates | collected...
TCACTCACCTTATTGAGCCGATGCTGGTGCCCTATGTGCCGGATAACTGGCGCTGGTTCACGGCCCACAGCATCGCCTGGGTGGTCGCCTTCGGACTCATCACCTATCTGCATGTGGTGTTTGGTGAACTGATCCCCAAGTCGGTCGCTCTGCAGCTACCCGACCAGACTGCCCTCTGGCTGGCCGCTCCCCTGCTCGTCTTTGGCCGCATCACTCGCCCGGTCATCTGGATGATGAACGGCACGGGCAACTGGCTTCTCAAGATGGCCGGGTTCAAGGGCGCCACGGGCGAGGCGTTGGTTCACTCCGTCGAGGAACTCATCCTGCTCATTGAGGACACCGAAGAGGCCGGCATCCTGGATGAGGAGCAGGCCGACCTGGTGGAAAATATCTTTCTGCTACGCGACAAGCGCGTCGCCGACTGCATGGTGCCGCGCGAAAAGATGATGGCGCTGGAGTTGAACACGCCGCCGGACAAGGTGCTGGAGGCGGTACGGAGCGGCGCCCACACGCGGATGCCCGTCTTCGAGGGCGACCCCGACAACATCGTGGGCGTCGTGAACACCAAGGATCTCTTCTTTCTCTTCAGTCTTCAGGGCATCGTCGTCCTGCACGACGCCCTCTACGAGCCGCTCTACCTGCGGCCCACGGAGAAAGTCTCGACCGCCCTTCGGCTGTTTCGCAAGGCGCACCGGCCGATGGCGCTGGTACGGGACGAGGAAGGCAAGATTCTCGGGCTGATCACCCTGGAGGACGTGCTGGAAGAGATTGTCGGCGAACTACAAGACGAGCACGATACCCCCGTGCCACGCGTCCGACGCTTGCGTCGCAGCGGCAGAGCCCGACGCGGTCCAGGTGCCGGTGGCGAGTGAGGCTTAGCTTTCCTGGCCAATGAGCCCCCGAACCAGGGCGATGATGCCCAGGATAAAGAGGATTGGCGGATATAAGAAGGTGAAGCCCGCCATCCGTCCCAGAACAAACCAAACCACGGCACCAATCATCATTAGCGCCCCGATGCCGACGGCACCCCAGTTGGGGCCGCCACCGCCGCTGGAGGAGCTACGTCGTCGCTTGCGGGGGCGATCCTCGGGTGGGTCCTCGTCTTCCTCGGCCAGCCGGCGACGGCTGCGCGGCCGATCTTCCGGCGGATCGTCGTCCTCCTCGGCGCGACGACGACGGCGCGGGCGGTCGTCGTCCTCTTCGGGGTCGTAGCGTCGTCGCATGTCGCCATCATCGGCCTGCAAGCGGGCACGCGAGCCCGGCAGCGGTAGTTCGTCGTCATCGGGTTCCGCACGACGACGGGGCGGTGGGGGCGGGGGAGCGGCCGCACGCTCCCGGGCGGCTGAGGGACTTTGAATGCCCCCCGACGCCTCGTCGGGCACGGTGAGAATTTCCTGACAGTCCGGACAGCGTACACGCCTGCCCGCGAGGTCATCCTTGACGCGCAGGGTTTTGCCGCACTCGCACGAAAAGGTGATGGGCACCCCAGTCTCCCTCCACTCAGATTGCCGGCGACTTTACTCGTCTTCTCCGTTCATGAAAGCGAAGAGTGCTCCCGCCCCGGTGACAAACAGGCTGATGAGACCGAACACGCCGCGCGGGCTGAGGCTGCGATCGCTCTGGACGCTGGTGAGGATCAGAGCCAGGATGACAAACCCCCCCAGGAGCGCTCCGACGCCGAAGACGAGGTTCCACGGCAAATGGAAGGTCATGGGGGTTGAGGCGGCCCGCTTCTTCCGCTTTTTGCGGGGCGGTTCCGGACGGCGATCGTCCTCTTCCATCGGGTAGTTGTCGTTTTCGTCCCGTTCGGAACGTCGGGACCGGGAGCGTTCGGGAGTCGGATCGACTCCATCCACATCGTAGCCCTGTTCGGGATCGCGTTCGTAGTCTGGTTGCTTTTTTCGCCACTGTCGGCGAACTTCTTCCAGACGGGAGGCCGGTTCCGGGGAAGCCTGCTCTTCCAGGGTGGGGATCTCGTCGTTCATGGCGGGCACGCGAACGACGGCCTTGCAAGCGGGGCAACGCACTTTCTTGCCCGCGAGTTCATCCTTCACGCGGGTCGTTTTCCCGCACTCGCAGGTAATGGCGATCGTCATGGCTATGGTCTCCTGAGCGAGAGATCCCTGCTTCACGGTTGGTGGTTGGGCGGTACCAGGTGGCCCGATTGCCAGGAACCATGAGGGTACCCAGGCCATCAGCGAGTCGACAGTGGCTCGTGATAACGTGGTGGAGGGGTTGCAATATCTTAATCGAAGAATTTGTAGCGGACAATACAGTAAAGGGCGTTGAAGGCATCTTTCAGCCCGATTTTCTTCCCTTCTTCATACGTCCGCCCCGCGTAGCTGATCGGCACCTCGTACACCCGCACGGCCGGACGAAGGCGGGCAATCTTGGCCGTCACCTCCGGCTCGAAGCCAAAACGGTTGCTCCGCAGGGTGAGGCCCTGAATAATCTCGCGACGGAAGACCTTGTAGCATGTCTCCATGTCGGTCAGATTCAAATTCGTGAACCAGTTCGACAGTGTCGTCAGCCAACCATTGGCCACCGAATGCCAGTAATACAGCACGCGGTGCTTCTCGCCGATGAACCGTGAGCCAAACACCACGTCGGCCTTGTTTTCGATGATCGGTTGCAACAAACGCGGATACTCGGCCGGATCGTACTCCAGATCGGCATCCTGCACCACGACGACATCGCCGGTGGCCTCCTGGAAGCCGCGACGCAGAGCGGCCCCCTTGCCCTGGTTTTTCTCCTGATAGACGATCTTGTACATGGGGTCGGTGAGCGTCTTGAGAATGTCGCGAGTGCCGTCTTTGGAGCAATCATCGACAATGATGATTTCCATGGGAATCTGCGTGGCGATGACGCGACGCAGCACCTCGCGAATCCAGCGTTCCTCGTTATACACGGGAATCACGACGGAAAGCTTGAAGTTGGGCGGCAGCGGATACAGCCCCACCGCCCGACAGGCCGATTCGCCGAGCAATTTCTGCAAAAACACGATCCGCTCGGCAGGGTCGGTCGGGACCTGCTCCAGGAGTTGTTTCAGCACACCGACATCTTGAGACATGATCATCCCTCGGAGCATCGACCCGTTTTGCCGTCATTATCCCTGAGCCGTCATTATCCCGAGGCGGACGACAGTGGCAAGGCAACCCGTTGTTGGGTAGCTGCGGCCCGCTTCACTGCCGTGGTGAGTTCCATGTAGGCCACGCCGCTGGCGAAATCGGTGTGGGTCACAGGTTTGCCGGTACGGATCGACGCCACGAAATCGGCCTCGACCTGCCAACCGCCGCGCAATTCCTCGGGAATCGCCAACGGACCATCGAGGCTGAGGGTATCGGCTTGCAAATCGTAATGCAACACCCCTCGCGTTCCCAGCAGGCGGACACTCATCTCCTGGCCCGCTGGAGGCGCGACGCCGCTGAGCAGGTAAGAGCCACGCACACCCTGGGGATAATCCAGGAGCACCTGCACCAGATCGGGTGTCCCCACGGGGGCATCTTCCTGTTTATCGGCATCCGGACGCCGGGGCGTGAAGGTCATCGTCTGAGCCGTTACGCCGAGCGGCTGGGGCAGCCAGCGCGAAACGGTCTCGTGGAGGATGCCCAGCGTGAGCATGTTGTCGCCCGAGAGGGTCGCATCCTGTCGCCAGTGCAGTGGAGCCTGCGGGTCGGCAAACGCTGCATTGCGATGGACGACGCTGATCTCGCGTAATTCCCCAAGGGCCCCCTCGGCCAGCAATTGTCGGACGAACCGTTCGCCCGCCAGACCAAAGGGACTGGGTACGATCTGACACACCCGGTCGGGTCGCGCCCGGCTGGCGCGGAGCATGGCATGCGCCTCGTCGGCATTCAGGGCCATGCGGGCCTCGGTCAGCACATGCTTGCCCGCCGCCAGAGCGGCCAGGGTGATGGGAGCGTGCAGGTAAGGCCAGGTGCCGATGACGACGGCATCAAGGTGTGGATCAGCGACGAGATCTTCCCAGCGGGAGAAGGTGCGCAGGATGCCAAACTCGCGGGTCACGGCGGCCGTCGACTCGGGTCGGCTATTGCAGACCGCGTCGAGTTGCACATGCGGCTGGGCGAGCAGGCCGGGGATGTGGCGGCTGCGAGTGTTTGCCCCCGCCCCAATAAGGCCGATGCGAAGCATGGTGAGAAATCCAGGGTTAAGGGTGAGGGAGGGAAGAGGATCGAGGAAATAGTGTAGCGATTCCTGCGGGAGGAGAAATCCGAAGGGACAGAACGCGTCACGCCCTGCGCCGGCTGCCTTGATTCGCTAAAACCCTCACACTACAATCACAATGCACCGGAGGGATCGAATCATCCACCACGGGGAAATTTGTTCCTCCGATCGTATTGGGATGCCTTGAGCCGGAACAGGAGAGTGCGAGCGAGGCTGCCCGAGGGAACCTGAGGGTTCTGGTACGGGGCAGACCGTTTATCACGCTTCCGGGCCGCCGGCGGGTAAGACCCAGTGCGAACCAGAACCGGAGAAGGCACAGATGTACGAACGCTTTACCGACCGGGCCCGGAAGGTGATGCAGCTAGCCAATCAAGAGGCTCAGCGCTTCAACCACGAGTACATCGGCACCGAGCACATCCTGTTGGGCCTCGTCAAAGAAGGCTCCGGAGTGGCGGCCAACGTACTCAAAAATCTGGACGTGGACCTGCGAAAGATCCGTCTCGAAGTCGAAAAAATCGTCCAGTCCGGGCCAGACATGGTCACCATGGGCAAGCTGCCGCAGACGCCGCGCGCCAAAAAGGTGATCGAATATGCCATCGAAGAGGCCCGCAACCTCAATCACAACTACGTCGGCACGGAACACCTCCTGCTTGGCCTCCTGCGCGAACAGGAAGGCGTAGCCGCTCAGGTCCTCATGAACCTGGGTCTGAAGCTGGAAGATGTCCGTGAGGAAGTCCTGAACCTGCTGGGGCACAATCCTATGGCGACCGAAGAGAGCGGCAGCAGCGGCAGTGGCAGCGGCGAGCGGCAGTCTCGTCAAGGACGATCCAAGACTCCGGCTCTGGATAGCTTCGGCCGCGACCTCACCGAACTGGCCCGTCAGGGCAAGCTCGACCCGGTGATTGGTCGAGCCAACGAAATCGAACGCGTCATTCAGATTCTGTCGCGCCGCACCAAGAACAACCCGGTCCTGCTCGGTGAGGCCGGCGTGGGCAAGACCGCCATCGTCGAAGGTCTGGCTCAGCTGGTCGTCGATAGCAGCGTGCCTGATCTACTCCGCGACAAGCGCATCGTCGTGCTCGACCTCGCCATGATGGTCGCTGGCACCAAGTATCGCGGCCAGTTCGAAGAGCGCATCAAGGCGGTGATGAACGAGGTCCGCCGGGCCAAGAACACCATCCTGTTCATCGACGAGTTGCACACGCTCGTCGGCGCAGGGGGAGCCGAAGGGGCCATCGACGCGAGCAACGTGCTCAAGCCGGCACTGGCCCGAGGCGAGATTCAGTGCATCGGCGCGACGACGCTCGACGAGTACCGCAAGTACATCGAAAAGGACAGCGCCCTGGAGCGCCGCTTCCAGCAGATCATCGTCAACCCGCCCTCCAAGGAGGAGACGATCGAGATCCTGCGTGGCCTGCGCGATCGCTACGAGGCCCACCACCGCGTCCAGATCAAGGACGAGGCGCTGGAGGCCGCCGTCGAACTTTCCGATCGCTACATCAGCGCTCGCTGCCTGCCCGACAAGGCCATCGACGTCATCGACGAGGCCGGCGCCCGGCTGCGACTCAAGGCCATGACCAAGCCGCCGGATCTCAAGGACATCGACACCCAGATCGAGCAGCTCAACCAGGAAAAGGAAACCGCCGTTGGGCGGCAGGATTTCGAGACGGCGGCCAACCTGCGCGATCAGGCCGACAAGCTGAAGAAGAAGAAGGAACAACTCACCCGCGACTGGCGCGACAAGGCCAAGGAAGTCGACGGCGTCGTCGATGAAGAGGTCGTCCGCGAAGTCATCGGCAAGATGACCGGCGTGCCGCTCACCAAGATCAACAAGGACGAGACGGCTCGTCTGTTGACCATGGAAGACGAGTTGCACAAGACCGTCATCAGCCAGCACGAGGGCATCACGGCCATCGCCAAGGCGGTTCGCAAGAGCCGCGCCGGGCTGAAGGACCCCAAGCGTCCGATCGGCAGCTTCATCTTCGCCGGCCCCACGGGTGTCGGTAAGACGTTGCTGGCCAAGAAGTTGGCGGCGTTCATGTTCGGCGACGAGAACGCCCTGGTGCAGATCGACATGTCGGAATACATGGAGAAGCACAACGTCAGCCGACTGATCGGTGCCCCGCCGGGCTACGTCGGCTACGAGGAGGGCGGACAACTCACCGAGAAGATCCGCCGTCGGCCTTACAGCGTGGTGCTGCTGGACGAAATCGAAAAGGCCCACCCCGATGTCTGGAACATGCTGCTCCAGATCCTCGAAGAGGGTCGCCTGACCGACAACGTCGGCCGCATGGTGGACTTCAAGAACACCATCCTGATTCTGACCACCAACATCGGCGCGGCCGATATCGCCGGTCGCAAGTCGTTCGGCTACACCAGCGGCCGGGTGCAGTCGGCCGAGGCGTCGTACGCCGAGATGAAGACGCAGTTGAAGAGCGCGATGGAGAAGGAGTTCCGTCCGGAGTTCCTGAACCGTCTGGACGATATCATCGTCTTCCGCTCGCTGACGCCCGAAGACCTCAAGCGGATCGTCGATATCGAACTGTCGAAGGTCAAGAAGCGCCTGGCCGACAAGGAACTCAAGCTGGAACTGACCGAAGAGGCCAAGGAGTTCCTGATCGAGAAGGGCACGAACACCGAGTATGGTGCACGCCCCTTGCGTCGCGCCATCGAGCAGCATTTGGAAGACCCGATGGCCGAGGATCTGCTGCGTGGCGTCTTCGAGGGCAAGGACACCATCCGCGTCGTTGTGGTGCCCGGTAACGAACCCGGCGAGAAGAAACTCTCCTTCGACGCCGTCGTCACCACCACGACCCCCGAGTTGGCCACCACGACGTAATCTGGAACGCATCTGAGAACGGGAGCCGACGAATTTTTATTCGTCGGCTCTTTTTCCTTTCGTATCCTGGGTATACGTTCAGGCGGCAATCATGCCCCGTTCACTCCGTCAATGCTCGTTCCAGCACCGGTGCCATCAGGTGGGTGTCGGCCAGGAAGCCGTCGTGGCCGTGGTGCGTGTCCAGTTCCTCGTAGGTGGCGGCGTGGCCCAGGCGCGACAGACGTTCGGCCAAGGCACGCACGTCCTCGGGTGGAAAGAGCCAGTCGTGGCCGATGCCCACCAGGGTGCAGCGTGCCTGGATCGGCCGCAATTCCTCGTCGGCGGGATCGTAGGTTTCCATCGCACGGGTGATATGCAGATAGCTGGCCGCGTCGAAGCGATCGAGAAAGCGTTGCCCCTGGTGATCGAGGTAGCCGCCCACGTCGAACCGAGCCGTGAGGCTCCGGCGCGGGTCCTCGCCCGTGCGGCGATTGGGGTGCCGACCAAAGCGATCGGCAAACAAAGCCGCCGACTTGTACGAACACATGGCGATGGCTCGCGCCAGGGCCAGCCCGGCACGCGGCGGGTCGCTGGGCGGGTAATGGCCATCGCGCCAGGCGGGATCGCTGAGAATCGCCTGGCGTTGCAGATGGGTGAGCGCCAGGCCCATCGCGCCCACGGGGGCCGCCCCGATGATCACACAGCGCGGCGTACGTGCGGGAAACAGCGACGCGAAGCACAACGCCTGCAAGCCGCCGACACTACCGCCAACAACGGCATGAAGCCGTTCGATGCCTAGGTGGTCGAGCAGCGTGCCCTGCGGTCGCACCATGTCGCGAATGCTGACCACCGGGAAGTCGCCGCCATAACGCTGGCCCGTGGCGGGGTTTACGCTCGTTGGGCCGGTGGAGCCATAACACGATCCCAGGACGTTGGCGCAGAGGATGCGGTGGCGAGTTGGGTCGAACGGCTTGCCCTCGCCCACCAGTTCGCTCCACCAGTCGGCCACGCGGGCCGACCCGGATAGGGCATGACACACCAGCACGGCCGGCAGGTGGGCCGCGCCGTAGACGGCGAAACGCAGAGAGGGGCGGACAAGCACGCCGCCGCCATCCAGCGGAAACGGCTCGTCCCCCGCAAACAACAGGTCGCCTTCGAGATCCGGCGCGATCATTACGCCCCCTGGCTCGCCTTCAACGCCTGATCCAGATCCGCAAGAATGTCACGGATGTCCTCGATGCCGATCGAGAGCCGAATCATCTCTGGCGTCACGCCCGTGGCCTTCTGCTCCTCCGGCGTGAGTTGCTGGTGCGTCGTGCTGGCCGGGTGAATCACCAGCGACTTGGCATCGCCGATGTTGGCCAGAAGGCTGAAGAGCTTGACGGAGTTGATGAACTTCTTGCCCGCGGCATGGCCGCCCTTGATGCCGAAGGTGACCAGGCCACCGACGCCCTCGGGCATGTACTTCTTGGCCAGCGCGTGGTAGGGACTCTCGGGCAGCCCGGCGTAGCCGACCCACTCAACGGCCGCGTGCCCCTTGAGGAACTGGGCGGCCTTGAGCGCGTTTTCGCAGTGGCGTTGCATGCGGAGATGCAGGGTCTCCACGCCCTGGAGAATCAAAAAAGCATTGAACGGCGACAGGCAAGCACCCGTATCGCGCAAGCCCTGCACCCGCGCCTTGAGGATGTAGGCCAACGGTCCGAACGCCTCGGTGTAGGAGACGCCATGGTACGACGGGTCCGGTTCGGTGAACTCGGCGAAGCGGCCCGACGCCTTCCAGTCGAACTTGCCGCTATCGACGATGATGCCGCCGATGCTGGTGCCGTGCCCACCGATGAACTTGGTCAGCGAGTGCAGGACGATGTCGGCTCCGTGCTCGATTGGTCGGCACAGGGCCGGCGAGCAGCTGGTGTTGTCGATGATGAGAGGCAGCTTGGCCTCGTGGGCGATGTCGGCGAGCTTGGCGATATCGAGGATGTCGAGTTTGGGGTTGCCCACCGTCTCGGAGTAGACCGCCTTGGTCTTGGGCGTGATCGCCTGGCGCAGCCCGTCGTAGTCGGCCGCATCGGCGAAGCGGACGGTGATGCCCAGACGCGGCAGCGTGTGATGAAACAGGTTGTAGGTGCCGCCGTAAAGGCTGGTGGTGCTGACGATCTCGTCGCCGGCCTTGGCCAGGGTAAGCAGGGCGAGCGTCTCGGCGGCCTGACCGCTGGCCAGCGCCAGGGCGGCCATGCCACCTTCCAGAGCGGCGACGCGCTGTTCGAGCACGTCCACTGTCGGGTTCATGATCCGGCTGTAGATGTTGCCGAACTCCTGGAGCGCGAACAGACGGGCGGCATGGTCGGCATCGTTGAACAGATAAGAGGTCGTCTGATAGATCGGCACCGCGCGGCTGCCGGTGGTCGGGTCGGGTTTTTGTCCGGCGTGCAAAGCGAGGGTGCCAAAGTGCTTCGGTGTCTCGTCCGCCACAGCGATCAACTCCCAGGTTGGGGGGAAAAAATCCGCAAAGAGTTACGATAGCAAGCGCGATCGCGCCAGCAAGAGGCCGGCACGAGAGCGGAGAGTGACTTGGGGAAGTCGCCCCGACGGTCGGCAATTATCGGGTCTTGTCCCACACCGGGCGGAAGACCTCTTCCTTGCGCCGGCGCTCGTGCATCGCTCGCGTCAGCGGTAGCATCGCCCGGCAATACTCTCGAAACGCCGCGGGCACATCGCCGGCCGTTTCCATGCGAACGGCTTCTTCCTGCGATTCGCGCAGGAGGGTCCAGTCGGGTTGCCAGCCCTTGTCCGAGGCCATCTGTTGCAGGGTGTTCAGGGCCCGCTTCAGGCGTTCCAGCAACGGCTTTTCGATCTTGCACGGACGCTTGCGGTGGGCCTTGGCCGGCGGGCGTTCCTCATCTTCGTCGGGTTTGTTCGCCTCACGCTGATAGTGCATCCACAGGCCGATCGACCCTGCCACCACACAACCGACGGCCGCGATCAGCAGCGGCGTGGCCAGGCCGGTCCAGGTCTGTGCGATCAGCACAGCGGCCAGCACGGCACACAGCGTCCCGGCGGCAAGCGTGGTGGCCCACCAGGGGATACGTTGCAGCAGCGATTTTTTCTGGTTGCGTGGTGGAGGTGTGGGGCCACCCTGATTGGTCACCCGCACCACAATGGCCGTGATGTTGTCGGGTCCGCCGCGTAGATTGGCCAGATCGACCAGAAAGCGGCAGGCCTCGGCAGGAGGCAATACGCTGACGATGGCGCCCATCTCGGCATCACTGACGGGACCAGAAAGGCCGTCGCTGCACAGGAGAAACACGTCACCGGGCTGGATGTCGTGAGGGCCTTCGAGATCGACCTGCACGAGGGGTTCGGGGCCCA
>ERZ1066117.1686-NODE-1686-length-10332-cov-5.314197_pt1 | contig 10332 bp, 6 predicted proteins | sample MGYA00382764_ERZ1066117 | MGnify/ENA primary metagenome ERZ1066117 (study PRJEB33369, sample SAMEA5778347) | biofilm metagenome | biome: Industrial cooling water; feature: Water cooling tower basin; material: Biofilm | place: United Arab Emirates | collected...
ATTCGGCCGGGCAGGGCTGGCGACGCAGCAGCCGTTCCAGAGCACCCAGTTCGACCAGGCCGATCACCTGGTCGCCGGGTTCCACCCGGGCGGCAGCCAGCGAGGGTGGCGTCGACCCCTGAGCGCGACGCAGCGACACCGGCAACAGATCGTAGTCGATCGCCAGGGCTCGCAGGGCCTGCCCCGCGAACGGATCACCCGGTTGAATCACCAAGTCCAGCGTCGCGAACAGTCGGCCCTCGTGGGCGAACACCCCCAGCACGCGGTCGCCAAAGAGCGCCGCCACAAATGCCGGCGCCGCCAGGGCGGGCACCGAGAGCGCCAGGCGAATGTCGGCGGCGTCGCGAAGCATCTGGGCAAATTGCGGGTCGTTGCTGAGAACCACGACGCGGGCCTCGTGATTCAGTTCGTGGACCAGCAGCGCCACTTCCAGGTTCGTGATGTCGTGATTGGTCGCCGACACCACGGCGCGGGCGGCCGGGGCGTGGGCCTGGCGCAACACCTCGACGACCGTGGCATCGCCGATCATCACCGCAGCGCCCAGTCGTCGGGCGGTGGCCACGAAACGGTTGCTGGCGTCCTGATCGATCACGACCACCTTTTCGCCCAGGCGGACGAGTTCTTCGATGACGCGAAAGCCCACCGTGCTCAGTCCGCACACGATCACGTGCCCGCTCTCGGGGAGGCGACGCACCTCCAACACGCCCCCCAGTCGCGCCCGCAGCAGGTAATTCGTCACCAGCGCGGTAAACGCCGCGATGAGCACGGCCCCCAGCAACCGCAACAGACCGGCATAAATGCGAATGAACGGGGCGTTCTCGTAGTCCTCCTCACGCAGCGGGGCACCGGTTGCCATCACACTCACCGAGCGCAAAAAGGCGTCGGCGATGTTATATTTCGGCACGCCCAGATAAAAGACGGTGGTGCTGACTGCCAGAACCACCACGACGATGATGGTGCCCACCAGCACGGGGAGATCAATTTCCGCGAGCGTTCGCCGTACCACCCGGCTGAGCCGCAGTGCCAGGTTGGCCCAACGTGGGCGTTCGTCCTCCTGGGCCGTGCTGAGCAAGGGGGCGAGCCGGGCGGGCGAGCCGCAGACGACCAGGCGATCGCCGACCTGAAGTCGGGCCTCGGAATCGATCGCCAGCAGATGCCGCGCAGGCTCCTCAACCGGGGTGTGGGCCACCACGACCACATCGCGCCGCTGGGCCAGATGGCCCACTGTCTCGCCTGCCAGACTGGGGCCGATGGTGATTTCGAGTACCTGCAGCAGACCCGAGGGCGAATCGTCGAGGCGGTAGGTGCCCAGCGCCTGGCCGGTGAGCGCAGCGGTGGCCAGAATGGGGGCCGTCAGCAACGAAGTGGAGAGGGCAAAGACATTGTGGACGGCACGGCCCAGGCGGGCGAGCAGGTTCTGGTTGAACATCCGCAGGACAATGCGCACTTCCTTGTTCAGCGTGCGAACCATGAGCGCTGTGGAGATATTGAGCGAGTCGTCATTGGTGAGGATCAGCACCCCCCCTGCCTGGGCCACGCCAGCCTGTTCGAGCACCTCACGGCGGCGGCAGTCACCCACGATCAGGGTCGCACCACCCAGACGCGCATCGCCCGCTGGGCAGACCGTGTCGATCACCACGACCGACAGGCCGGCCTTTTGCAGATACTGCAGCACCCGGGCCCCCATGCGCCCCAGTCCGCACAACACGATCGGACGATCCATCGGCAAGCTCCTCCCATGGGCGAGCGTTAGATGCGCAGGAAGATGCGGCGTTGATACATCCACCAGGTGATGAGCCAGAGCGTCGCCAGGCCCAAAAGCGAGAGCAGCAAGGGAGCGTAGGGATGCTCGAAGAGTCCGCCGCCCAGATGCATCACCCAGCGCGATCGCACCCAGCCACCCATCAGCTGACTCATGCAATACATGGCAATGGAGTTCATGCCCACCACCACGAGCGGAAACTCCCAACCGCGCCAGCGAAGCACGTCGATGATCCCAAAGAAAAAGGCCAGCATGAGAAATGTCCATCCGCTTGAGAAGATGGCCCACGAGGGCGTCCAGATGCGTTTGACGATCGGGCACACCGTCAGGCCGGCCAGGTAGCCCACCGCCAGGCACGCCACCGACGCGGCCACCAGGATGCCGAACTTGCCCGCGTTGCTCAGGTCATGCCGGCGTAGCATCTCTCCGGCCATCAGTCCCAGGATCATGGTGATGAGCGACGGGACAAAATTGAGCGTGTGGTAGCCGCCGGGATTGTAGCGCCATGGCTCGACGCGTGGGAATAGATTGAGCCACCACAGGTCGAGGAAATGGCCGGCGTTGGCGTTCTTGTTCCAGGCGGCGAAGAAGCCCTCGTAGCGCGGGAAGGTCGCCGGCACGCCCACCTGGGTGGCATCAAAGCCAGCGGGGACGGGCCACAGGGCAAACAACGCCGTGGTGCCGACGAAAATGCCCACGAGGGCCAGCGATTGCACCGGCAGGCCGCGCCCAGCGAGCAGGAAGAGGAACACATAGCCCAGGCCGATCTGGGCCAGCACGTTGGTGAAGACCCAGTTGGTGAGCGGCAACTCGGTCGGCCCTCGGAAGCCAGTCTGGGGCGACGAGAGGAACACGGCCAGCAGGATGAGCACGAGCGCGCGCCAGAGGGCGTGAAAGAATTGCTGGTTCCACGAGTCGCCCTTGGCGGCGCGGGCGGCCAGCGAGAAAGGCATGGCGACGCCCACCATGAACATGAAAGATGGTTGGATCAGATCCCAGAAGGCGCAGCCGCCCCACTCGACATGCTCGAACTGCGTGCCGAGCGTGGCCCAGAAGGGGCTGGCTGGTGCCAGTTCGCTACGGTTGGGTGGGATGCTGGCGACGGCGCCGAGCCAACCGCCCGGCGCGGCGAGGTGGCCCCAGACGCTGGTGGCGCTGACGCGTCCTTCCAGTTGCTGAAAGATGCGGAACAATCCCAGTCCGCCCGAGGCCATCGTCAGCATGATGAAGCCACGGTAGGCATCCAGCGATACCAGTCGTTCAGGTGGGGTGGTCGGCGGGCTTGGGTTGGCGCTCATCGCTTCCTCCGCGAGGCCAGTAACGATAGGCGAGCGACCCCACGACGAAGAGGCCGCCCAGAATCATCCACACATCGGGTCGCTCCCGCACCGGATCAATCAGGCACGCCCACACCGGTACTAGGATCGGCTCGATCAGCATCAGCGTCGCGGCCTCGGCCGGCCGGACATGACGCGACGCATACGCCGCCAGCAGGTACGGAATGCCCAGTTGCACCACGCCGAAGACGACCAGCATGCCCAACTGGGGCAGCGTCGGCGTTGCGTCCCGGACGATGAACGGCAGCAGGGCCACACCGGCCATCAGGTGATTGACCGCAGTGACCCAGACGGGCGATTGATCGCGCTGAGCACGCAGTCCCAGAAGCACCAGGCCGAAAAACAGGCCGCTGACGAGGGCGAGCAGGAAGGGAATGATCTGGCTGCCCGTCCAGCCGCCCACCAGGAGAAAGGCCACCCCCACCATGCCCAGCGCAAGGGTGACTAGACCACGCGGTTCGGCTGGCTCGCGATACAGGCACACGGTGACGAGAAAGATCCACAACGGAGCCGTGTATTGCAGCAAGACCGCGCTGCCGGAGGTGCCCCAGGTCATCGCCGTGATGTAGCTGGCATTCATGAGGGTGAAGGCAACTGCCGTGCTCAGCAGCCGAGGCGTAACCCGCACGTCGCGCGGCCGGATGAGCGGGAGCAGCATCAACCCGGCGAAGAGGGCACGCCCGGCGGCGCGCTGTAGCGGCGTGAGCGGCGGTTCGTTCAGTCCCAGCCAGGGCGAATCAAATAGCCGGGTGAAGAAGCCGCTAAGGCTCCAGAGAACGGCGGCGAGCACGATCAACAGCCGGGCGTTCACGCGCGGTCCTCACCCAACTGTCCCGAAGCGATGAGCAGTCAGGATAGGCCAGTCGGGCGGGAACGGGTAGGGCGGTTAGCGTCCCGAGCGAATCTTGAGCGGCAGCGTGGTACGGGCCTCACGCGGTGCCCCGGCGGTGATGTCCTTGACGATGATCCGCAGGGTGTAGTCGCCCGGTTCCAGGCTCGCGGGCACATGAAACTGGAAGTTGAGGTAGTAATCGCTTCGTGGACTCTGGCTCTGATCGGCACAGGTGCCCAGGTTCATCGTGCTTACCACCTTGCCCGAGGCGTCCTCCACCTCCAGAGCCGTGGAGAGGCTCGTCTCGTGGCGACCCTCACTCACGGGTTTGCTCGCGAAATTGCCCACCTCGGCGTACACCTGCACCCGGCCACCCGACTTGCCCGCACTGCCGGCGGAATAGGCGTGACCGGGGGCGATGCGTTCAAACTGGCCAAACCCCTGGATGGTCTGGCACAGGCAGGCGGTCTGGATCTTGAGCGGGGCACGCGGACGCAATTGACGCGACAGGGCGTGCAGATGTTCCAGCGTGGCATCGACCTCGGCCGGACTCAGCCGATCGAGCGCTTGCTCTTCCAGATCGACGGCCAGACGCAACAAAGCCAGCAACCGATCGCGACGCGGCGTATCGATGCCTTCCAGTTCGCGGGCGGCCTGTTCGGGATGCTTGTTCATCACCGCTCGCAGGGAGGCGGCCAGCGGCGGTAGTTTCTCCACAGCCGTCGGCGACAGCGGTGGGGGCGGCACGGGTGAAGGGGGCGTGGGCGAGGTGGCCATGGGCGAGGTGGGGAGCGGTTCGGGCGAAGGAGTCATCTTCACGGGCGTCTCGGCCGGCAACAGGTCGGCCCCCACCGTCAAGGGTGGCGTCTCGGTGCTGGGCTCGATGGTGGAGGCCAGGCGTGTGGAACTTTCATGACGAGCCGTGGGCAGTTCGTTTCCTGGAGGGGCCGCATTCCCCGAAGGCATCTCGCTAACGGAGGGAGCCTTGGTGGAATGGACAATTTCCGGGGTCGGCGGCGTGACCGTGCTGGTAGGCGGCAGATCGCGGGACGAATGATGGAAGACGCATCCCACGGTCAAACACACCGTCAGCCCCGATAGCCGTTGCAACCAGGCCCGAATGGTCATGCGTCCGATCCTCCCTGCTACATCCGCACGCTCGCTGGGGCGTCCTGCCCGATGGTGTCCGTTCATAGGCTCCCCAACGCACCGGGTCAAGGCGAATGGACAAGCCGCCTCAAGGGGTCCGGAGAAGCCAGGGGTCACGCGTTGCTGGGGCGACTCGTCGGGCGGCGTGGGTCGCTCATTTCGCGATACAGCCCGATGTAGCTGGTGTAACGCAGGGCGCTGATCTCGCGGCGGTGGACGGCCCGTTTGACCGCGCAGCGTTCCTCGTGCGTGTGGGTGCAATCGCGGAAACCGCACAACGGCACCAGGGGGCGGAACTCGGGGAAGTAGCCCTCGACCTCCCCCGGAGCGACCGACCACAGGCTGAATTGCCGTACGCCGGGCGTATCGACCACCCAGCCACCAAACTGCAAACGGATCAAATCCGCATGTGTGGTGGTGTGGCGGCCCTTGCTGTTCACCTCGCTCACCTCGCGCACCCGTAGCCCCAGTTCCGGCTCGATGGCATTGAGGAGCGACGATTTGCCCACACCGCTCTGGCCGCTGAAGACAGTTTGCTTGTCCCGCAGCAACTCACGCAGGCGATCGACTCCCTTGCCCGTGCGCGCGCTGGTCAGCAGAGTCGGGATGCCAAGCTGGTTGTAGGTGCCGATGAGGCCCTGGTAGTCGGCCTCGCTCACGCGGTCGGCCTTGTTCAGGCACAACAGCGGTTTGATGCTACCCTGAGCGGCGCTGGCCAGGAAGCGATCGATGAGGTGGACCTTGAGTTCCGGCTCGACCAGTGAGACGACAATGACCACCTGGTCGACATTGGCCACGATCACATGCTCGCGGTTGCGCGAGGCGCGGGTGAGCATGCCGTGGCGCGGCTCGACCCGCTCGATCACGCCTTCCACGCCAGCGGTCGTCACCGAGGGGATGGAGTACCAGACCCGGTCGCCGGTGGTCACGATGGTTCGGCTCTCGATCGAAAGACTGCGCAGTAACCAGCGCACGGCGCAGCGGATCTCGCGGCCATCGTCATCGGCCTGGACGATGCAGACATCGCGGTGGACACGGAGGACTCGACCGGGACGACAAGAGGCGGGATCGATCTCCCGGCCGTCGGCCTCGTTGGAGATGATGGTACGGTGGCGGGAGTGTTCGCCCTTGGCCCGAACGCGTTCGCTATGGGCGGCATCCTCGACCTGTCCCTGATCGTGTTGGAAATCGCGAGTCCAACCCTGTTCACGAGGGCGGTCGTTGCGATTTTTGCGCAGTTCAACGCGCACCTTCTTTTTCTTGCCCATCGCCACCCTCCGGAGCGAGAAATGTCCTGCCTATTTTAGCGAAGGAAAACGCCAGTGCGCTGCGCAAAGTTGGGCAACAGATGTTTAGAGATTGGGCAGCGGGACAGAAGGCGGGTCTGGGGGGTGTTCTCAAAAGTGGGAAAATCGGGTCGAAAACCTGGGAATCGGGAAGTTTGCGTGGATATCGCCCTCTGTGGCATTATTTTTGCTGCGTAATGATCTATGTCATTACGAGAAAAAATCTCCCGTGATGGGAGGGAGGTCACGATGAACGAACGGACCATCACCCGGTATGAGGAGTCGAGTCTTGCCACCAGTGAGGTGGTAGAGATTCCTCTGTTGCTCTCGATTGGCCAGGTCTCGGCTCTGGAGAGCGTGGCCCACCAACGTGGGTTGACGGCGGGCGAAATGGTTCGGCAGGTCATACGTGAATTTATCGTCAATTCAAAGAAGTAACGCCAGGCGGCGTGATTTGATCGCGGAATCAGTCACCACCCGTTCTCGTCTGCGCACTCTCGTTTACCGGGAGTGGGGGCGAGAGCGGGTGGTGATTTTTGCGCTTTGGGCTCAGGTGAGAAAGCGTGGGACTGTATCGTCTTTAGGGAAGAGACTGATGGGGCGGGCGAACCATCTTGACGCATCACCTCTCTGTTGCACACAATAAACAGAACCGTCTGGGTTAGCCCGCCGGACTGATCCAACCCGTGCCGAAAGGACCGCACCTCTATGAACAAGGCGTTCTCCTGTCTCCTTGCCACGCTCGTGCTGCTCGGAACCACAGCCGTCCGGGGCGAAGAGGCCAAATCTGGCACCAAGTATGCGGTGCTGGTAGGTATCGATACTTATGCTGACGAGGCGATCAAATCACGCAAGCATGCCGAAGCCGACGCTCTCGCTCTCTATTCGCTCTTCACCAATCCTAAAATCGGCGGTATCCCCAAGGAGAATGTGCGACTGCTGCTGGGCAAGCCCTCCGCAGACGGCAAAAAGGCGACCCGCGAGGCTTTCCTCGACGCGCTCAAGTGGGTGAGCGAAACCGCCAAGGCTGACGACCAGGTCGTCTTTGCCTTCCTGGGCAATGGCGGCCCTGTCGGAGACTCCGGCGATCGGCGTTGCTACTTCCTGGCCGACTCCACGTTCAAGGGGCGCGATAAAGACGCCGTCAGCCCCGAGGAGATCGAGGAAAAGTTCAAGGCGTTCAAGCCTCGCAACATCTGCGTGTTGCTCGACGTCGATTTCACCGCGATCAAGGAAGACAAGGCCATCGCCATTGCCGAGCCGACCCTTGGCCGTGCTCCCTACCGCGAATTCCTGGGCGACGACGGCACCGACGATCACCTGCCGCTCGCGGGACGCATCGCTTTCCTGGCGACCAATGGCCTCAGCGCCTCCATGGATCTGGAAAAGCATGGCCTGTTCACGACGGTGCTGCTCGAAGCGCTGAGCGGCAAGGCGGACAAGGAAGGCTACGAAGCCGACGGCCTGATCACGGTCGACGAGGTGGCCCGCTACATGAACCAGCAGTTGCCCAAGCTGGCGCGGGACAAGGGCAAGACCCAGAAAGAAAAGGATCAGGAGCATTTCATCCTCTCCGGGCCGCGGACACACTTTGTGCTGGCGAGCAACCCGGAGGCGGAAACACAGCGTGCCAAGCGGTTGGCCAAGCTCGAAACGCTCATCAAGGACAAGGCTCTGCCGGAAGAGTTGGTCAAGGAAGCCCGCACCCTGCTGGAGCGGATGCCGCTGTTGAAGAAGCGTCAGGAGCTTCGCAAGGCGTACCAGGCGTTTGTTGACGATCCCAAGCTTGAGGCGCTGCAGACCAAGCGCGGCGAGATTCTCAAGTCCATGGAGATGCGCCGCACCGAGGCACTGGGCTTTGCCCGCAAGGTGATGGAAGCCATCGACATCGTTTCCAAGGAGTACGTCAAGGAAGTGAAGCCCGGCCAACTCGCCGAGTGGGCCATCCGTGAACTGTATTCGACCATCGAGGAGCCGTTGCCTGCGGCGCTTGAGGAGAAACTCAAGACCATCGGCGATGCGAAGGAAGGGGCGCTGATGCTGCTGATCACCGAGGCACGGCAGGCGCTGGGGCTGCGTGAAGACCTGGATACCCTGAAGGACCTGACGATCACGCTGCAACGGGCGTTGGGCAAGCTCGATCCGCACACCACCTACTTTGACCCCGAAACGACCGAAAAGATGCGCAAGGACATCGAATCGCGTTTCACCGGTATCGGCGTGCAGATCCGCAAGGACCTGGCCAGCGACCAGTTGCTTGTCGTCACCCCCATCAAGGGCAGCCCGGCCTACAAGGCGGGCATCTGGGCCGGCGATATCGTGACCCGGATCAAGCGCGACGTGGACAGCTTCGGCAAGCCGATCACCGATCCGAAGGAAAAGGACATCCCCACCAAGGGTATGAACGTCAATGGCGCGGTCAAGGTGATCCAGGGTCAGGCCGGCTCGAAGGTCGTGTTGACCATCAAGCGCGAAGGCCGCGCCGAAGAGTTTGACATCCCGATCACGCGGGGTGAGATCGAGGTGGAATCGGTCCTCGGTGCCAAGCGCAAGGACGACGACAGCTGGGAGTTCATGATCGACCGCGAGAACAAGATCGGCTACATCCGGCTGACCAGCTTTGCCCGGACCAGCGCTCGCGACATCCAGAAGGTCATGAAGGAACTGGTCGAGAAAGAGAAGATCAAGGGCTTCGTCCTCGATCTGCGCTTCAATCCCGGTGGCCTGCTCGACGCCGCGAACCAGATCACCGACCTGTTCATCGGCGACGGCACCATCGTGAGCATTCGTCCTCGTCCTGATGAGGCCGGCCGCATCCGCGAGAAGAAGTTCAAGGGCCAGTGGGACGGCAGCCTGCTCGGTTTCCCGATGGTCTGCCTGGTGAACGGTTACAGTGCCTCGGGTAGCGAGATCGTCTCGGCGGCGTTGCAGGACCACGAACGCGCCCGCATCTTCGGCGAGCGTAGTTACGGCAAGGGCAGCGTCCAGAACCTGCTCGACTTTGACATCTATGACCCCCAAACCTTCAAGACCCTCAAGGCCGAGATCAAGCTGACCACGGCGACGTTCTGGCGTCCCAGTGGCAAGAACCTGAACAAGGCCAGCACGAGCGGTAAGGACGAGGACACCTGGGGTGTGACGCCGGACACCACGATCAAGCTGAGCGCCAAGGAGCGTCGCGACCTGGCCGAATACCAGCGGAATCTGGAGACGATCGAGCGTCCGGATCGTCGCGGCAAGGAGAAGAACGACTTCAAGGATCGCCAACTCGACGCGGCCCTGCAGTATCTGCGTGGGCAGATCAAACTTGCTGGAAAAGTGCCGTCCACTCGCGACGACGGTTAATCCGGCGATAGCGATCAGAGCGACTACGCCAGAGACGCCCTCGGGAAACCACCCGGGGGCGTTTTTCTTTGCCTCAAGTTGGTTGCACGAGACGCCAACCGGCGCAGAATTGCCCTAGAGGTCGGGGGCGACGCAGGGAATGGGTTGCTCGCGGAGCGGGGATGCTTGCCCGTTCGTTTGGTATGGCCCGTCAGCGTGCGATGGTGGATGCGACGCTCTGGCCGGGGGGAAATGTCATGTTGCGTCTACGACAGATCTTGTGGGCCGGCGTCGGCGTGGCCAGTTTGTGGCTGAGCGGTTGCGCTACTCCCATGTTTGACAATTGCGGTTGCAATAACCGCGACGGATTGTTCAGCCGGTTTGGGCTACGCCGCAATCAGCAAGAGTGCTGCCCGCCGATGGTTGGCACGTCGCTGAGCACCAGTGTGCCGATCACAGGCGCTGCGGGCTGTGATTGCCAGGCGGGACCACACCTGTCGGGACCGATCGTCGGTGCCCCCGTGAGTGGCGGTCTTCCGGGTGGTCTGCCCGGCGGCATCCCTGTGGAAGGGCCAGCGCTACCCGGCATGCCGCCGGCCATGTCGACGCTGCCTCCGGGCGTGGGCACGCTACCGCCCCCTA
>ERZ1066117.1688-NODE-1688-length-10330-cov-4.187640_pt1 | contig 10330 bp, 10 predicted proteins | sample MGYA00382764_ERZ1066117 | MGnify/ENA primary metagenome ERZ1066117 (study PRJEB33369, sample SAMEA5778347) | biofilm metagenome | biome: Industrial cooling water; feature: Water cooling tower basin; material: Biofilm | place: United Arab Emirates | collected...
ATCGCTATTGGGAAGCCTTCCTGGACTTGATCGACATTTTGCAGTACTTCGGTGGGCTGGAAGGACTCGGACCCACAGTTTTAGGTCAAATCACAGCAGCGATTCGAGGCGATAACGAACTCTGGTTGGGACTGGCCCTAGCTTCAGGCGAACTAGATGACCTGGCCCCCCAGGAGTTTGCAGCAGCCTGTGCGGCTCTGGTCACGGAGGTATCTCGCCCAGATAGTTGGACGCGGTATGAAGCCCCAGCGGCAGTCGAAGAAGCGTTAGGTGGGCTGCGAGGTGTGCGTCACAGTTTATTTAAGCAGCAACGTCGTTATCAGGTGGTTCTCCCCATTTGGCTAGAGTACGACTTCATCGGTTTAGTGGAGCAATGGGCCTTAGGCGTGGAATGGGTAGAACTTTGTGAAAACACCAGCCTGGATGAGGGGGATGTTGTCCGCATTTTGCGCCGGACACTCGATTTTTTATCCCAGATTCCCCATGTGCCCCATTTATCGGAGGCCGTGAAGCGCAATGCCATTCGAGCCATTCAACTCATCGATCGCTTCCCGGTGAGTGGCGCGATCGAATAATTCCAATCCTTCGATATAAATCTTTAGATTGATTTGGGCAAAATAGCCATAGATTGCGTTGTCTGAATTTTGGCATTGCCATCCATAAAGGAGTCCCCAACAATGTCTTTAGAGAGTGCCACTCGGTTTCTTGAAGCTGCCGCCCATGACGAAGAATTACGCGAACGGTTTGAGCGGGTGCAATCCCCTGAAGAATTTTTGAATGTAATCGAGCAACTCGGTTATAGCTTCACCACTGCCGAGCTAATGACGCTGGCCAAAGAACAAAGTCAAGGAGTCGCAGTGCGCCGCCACACTGGCGTTTGGAAATGGTTGCGACACATTAACTGGATCTAGAGCTGTTGGCAAAAATAACTTGATATTGCAGCGACAGACTGACTCACGTTAAAGTCAAGGGCAGCGATCGAGTGGGTGATCAATGCGAGTTCGTGCCTTCCTTGCCCTGTTTTTGGCATTTGTCTTCAGCTTTACAACCATGCCGCTTGCCCAAGCCGCCATCTTGCCACCAAATGAGAACTTAGTGGTTGAAGGGATTCCAGACATTCCCATTGCGCTGGTGGAACAAGTAAAACGCTACACAGAATTTCGGGGCGCAGTCCTTGCCAGTTGGCATCCTGTGCAACGAGAAATGCTAATTTCCACCCGCTTTTGCAACATTCCTCAAGTGCATCAGGTGCGATCGCCTCTCGCCGCCCGAAGACAACTCACCTTTTTTGCCGAGCCGCCTTCAGGCGCATCCTTTCAACCCACGAAAGGAGACTTTTTTGTGTTTAGTAAAGACGCAGGCGGCAACGAGTTTAGCCAAAACTATCGATTTGATGTAGCAACCGGAAATGTGACCCTGCTAACCGATGGCAAATCTCGGAACAGCCGTGGGGTATGGTCAACGAAAGGCGATCGCATGGCTTACACCTCCACGCGCCGCAACGGCCAAGACAACGATCTCTACACCATTGATCCACTCAACCCAAAGACTGATCGCTTGCTCGCTCAAGTGGAAGGTGGCGGTTGGGGGCCGATGGATTGGGCACCAGACGATCGCCAACTCCTGGTATTGCAATTCATTTCTGTCAACGAAAGCTACATCTGGTTGTTTGATACCCAATCGGGCGAGCGTACCCTGCTAACACCGAAAGGCAAAGAACCTGTGTCCTATGGTGGGGCAGTGTTTAGCAAAGACGGCAAAGGGTTGTATGTAGTGACCGATCGTGACTCCGAATTTCAACGTCTGGGTTACCTCGACCTGGCCAGCAAGCGCTTCACTCCCCTCAGCGACCGCATCAAATGGGACGTGGAAGATTTTGATCTATCCAAAGATGGCAAGCTCCTCGCTTTTGTAACGAACGAAGACGGCATTAGCGTGTTGCATCTGCTTGACACCAAAACCCGCAGAGAAATCCCCGCCCCCAAACTACCTAATGGGATTATTTATGGCATTCAATGGCGTGCCAACAGTCGTGAATTGGGGTTTACCTACACGTCTGCTCGCTCCAATGCCGATGTTTACTCGCTTGACATCATCACCAACAAAATTCAGCGCTGGACAGAAAGCGAGACAGGCGGTGTTAACATCAGCAATTTTTCAGAAGCGGAATTGGTGCGCTGGCAGAGCTTTGACGGGAAGCAAATTTCCGGCTTTTTGTACAGCCCACCCAAGACTTTTGCAGGCAAGCGACCTGTCATCATCGATATTCATGGTGGCCCAGAAGGACAATCTCGGCCTGGCTTTTTGGGCCGGCAAAATTTCTATCTCAATGAGTTAGGTGTGGCGTTGCTCTACCCCAATGTGCGCGGCTCGACAGGTTATGGCAAAACCTTCCTCAAACTAGATAATGGCTTCCTGCGGGAAGATTCTGTAAAAGATATCGGAGCTTTACTAGATTGGATCGCCACTCAACCAGATTTAGATCCCAATCGAGTGTTGGTCACAGGAGGTAGCTATGGTGGTTACATGGCACTAGCCGTTGCAACAAAATACAGCGATCGCATCCGAGCCGCCATCAACATCGTCGGCATCTCCAACTTTGTTACCTTCCTAGAACGAACAGAAAGCTATCGTCGAGATCTACGCCGCGTAGAATATGGCGATGAACGAGATCCCAAAATGCGCGAGTTCTTAATCTCGATCTCGCCGCTGACGAATTCGGCCAAAATCACTAAACCCCTATTTGTCATCCACGGTAAAAATGACCCTCGGGTGCCCTTAAACGAAGCTGAACAAATTGTGGCCACCGTTCGGCAAAATGGTACCCCCGTGTGGTACCTCATGGCTAAAGATGAGGGCCACGGATTCGCCAGGAAACCTAACGTCGATTTCCAGTTTTACTCCACAGTCAAATTTATCCAGGAATTTCTACTCAGCAATTCTTAATACGAGAAAAGCGTGTTTAATTGATGAAGAACTTAAATCAGATGCTCCATTGCGGTTTGGAGAGCCGCAGTTAAAGCCCTCGCATCCTGTTTGGCGCGTCCAGTACAAAACGCTTCGACGGACAGCGGTGTGCCAATATGCACCTCAGCCCGACTCCGCCAGGGAACAAAAGGTTTGTTGTACTGAATACTCAGCGGCACAATTTTCACACCCAAATGCGGGCGACTCATCTCGGCTTGAATTGCCAACCGGGCCAAACCTGGTTTTAAGGGCTGCACGTATCTTTCACGAAAGATATTTCCCTCAGGAAATATGACCAGGACTTCCCCCTGCTCCAGTAAATCTACACCATGACGCAAACTGGCGATCGCAGGCTGCCGTGTGTTAATGGGAAATCCACCCATGCGCCGAATAAACCACCCCTGCAATCCCGTGACCTCGTCTGCGGATACCATAAATCGCAAGTGTCGCCCTGTAACATGATGCCCAGCAGCAAAAGGTACGACTAGGGCATCCCAACGCGATCGATGGGTTGCCGCCAAAATCACCGGGCCAGAACGGGGTAAATTTTCCCGCCCACGCACGGCCACCCGCTGAAAGTAAGCAGGAAACAATCCGAAGCGCCCTAACGGGTAGGCGATCGATAACAACCAGGGAGAGAACCGAGAGGGGGCCGGAGCCGCAACTTTTTTGCTGCAATCAGCAGCACCTTGATCAAGAGATTGGATAGCATGCCTTACATCTGGTTGATCGAGAAACCGATCAGTAAGGTGAGTGTCCACCTCAATCCCCGAAGGACAATCCAGGGTTGGTTCAAAACGAGCAATAGAATCAAGCGAACTCATGCTTTTCAAGAAAATAAGAACGGATAGATGCAAAGCCGTGATACTTCTACCGTAGGTGACGTTGCAAATCTGCCTCCCTATTCAGGGACACTTTTGGGTGTGTCATGCGAAGTTTTCCATTCTGTCGATCGACGCTCAACAAACCAGGCACGGAGTAACTCCATGCAAGAAGATTCCAAGATACCACCAATCACTGAAAAACGGTGGTTGGAGCAGTCACTATCGGGAAGATTGAGGACACTTCTTATCGCACCCGCTTTTAGATCATCGGCACCATACACTAAAGCCCCCAGTCGGGCTAGCACTAACGCTCCCGCACACATGGGGCATGGTTCGAGCGTGACATACAAGGTGCAATCGGTTAAATGCCAGGTGTTTAAGATGCGCCCTGCTGCCCGAAGGGCCAGAATTTCAGCATGAGCAGTGGGGTCACGATCCCGCTCTCGCCGATTTTCCGCCTCTGCGATCGCCCGCCCCTCAAACACCACGACAGCCCCCACTGGCACATCCCCCGCTACGCCTGCCGCTTTGGCTAAGGCGATCGCTCGTTCCATCCAACGGCAGTGCATCAAGTATTCAGAATTATCCAGGAGAGGAGACATGGGGAAAGGCAGAGGGCAGAAGGATAAGAGGGTGGACGTTACTATTCACTCACCACTGCCAGCAACGGATCTAACTTGCCCTGGCGATCGAGGGCATAGAGATCATCACAGCCGCCGATGTGGTGATTGTTGATGAAAATTTGAGGCACAGTGCGACGACCATTTGCCCGCTCGGCCATACGAATCCGCGCCCCGCCATCCCCATCAATTTTGTACTCTGTGTAATTCACGCCTTTCCACCACAGCAGCAGCTTAGCGCGAATGCAATAAGGGCAAGTTTGCCAGGTATAGATTTCAACGTTGGCGTTGACTGGTTCTGAAGGGCGCTTAAATAAAGACGTGAGTGTTTTTAACATAAGTTTTCACTGATTGCGATGCTTGCCTGCTTCTATATCATGAACGATCGCGAGGAGCGCTTGATCCAGCGAGTCTTCTAGGTCAACCAGATGCATGACCTGCTCCAGGTCAACCCAGCGATAATCCGCTTCATATTCCGTTTGGATGAGTTGAAGACTTTGCGTTTCCGGTTCGGTTAGTTCAACCTGGTAGGTCAGGTTAACGCTATGAGAACCGTGGTGCATCGGTTCTTGTTCCCGAAACGCAAAGCTAGTGGAGTAAACACCGATGAACTGAAAGCGATCGTCGGTCAAATTTGCCAAACCGGCTTCCTCCAAAGCTTTCCGCTGGGCCGTGGCGATCGGCGACTCACCTGCCACCATCCTGCCACCAATAATCCACCAGGTTTTACGTGGGTAGCGATTTCGACGCGCCAGCAAAATTTGATTTTGGTGACAAAAAGCCAAATCAACACAGGTAAACACCAGATAATCCAAGGCCACCGCGTAATCAGCTTCTGGCATCAGATCCGTAGCCGATTTAGGATTCGTACGCCCTGTCTCAACAAAATGCGGCACTTGATTAGTCATACCTGTCGCGATCGAGGGGTCTGAAGATTTCTGCACAGTCACCTTAAATTAAAAGAGCATGAGGATGAATTTTCTGCGATCGCTGCTAATTTAACACCGCGCTTCATCGTTCATCAATGATTCGGGGCATCGGCCTTCAAACAGTGCTTCAGCGGGTTTCAGTCCCATCCCACCACGACTCCCCAAGCGTCATTTTGGCCTTACTTGTCTCAGCAGTAAAACTTTACACAGTATCTTCAGCAAATCTGTTTCTAGCGCGTCTCCCCCTTTTGGTAGACTGAGAAACATTGAAGCGACCTAAAAACCGCGCAAAATCAGCAGTTGGGAGGACTTACGCAGTGGAAAGCTCACTCGGTTTAGAAATTATCGAAGTTGTAGAACAGGCGGCAGTTGCGTCTGCTCGGTTGATGGGGAAAGGCGATAAAAACGAAGCCGACCGAGTGGCAGTAGAAGCCATGCGGGAGCGCATGAACAAAATCTACATGCGCGGGCGGATTGTGATTGGGGAAGGGGAGCGGGATGAAGCCCCCATGCTCTATATCGGGGAAGAAGTGGGAATTTGCACCCAACCCGATGCCAAAAGCTACTGTAATCCAGATGAATTAATGGAGATTGACATTGCCGTTGACCCGTGTGAAGGCACGAATTTGTGTGCCTATGGTCAACCTGGTTCAATGGCAGTACTGGCAATTTCGGAGAAGGGTGGGTTGTTTGCCGCTCCTGATTTTTACATGAGAAAGTTGGCGGCTCCGCCAGCGGCTAAAGGCCATGTAGACATTACCAAATCCGCCACCGAAAACCTCAAGATTCTGTCTGAATGCTTGGATCGAGCGATCGATGAGTTGGTCGTGGTGGTCATGAAACGCGATCGACACAACGAACTGATTAAAGAAATTCGGGAAGCGGGTGCCCGGGTTCAACTCATTAGTGATGGTGATGTCGGTGCTGCCATCAACTGCGGCTTTGCCGGCACTAATATTCACGCTTTAATGGGCATCGGTGCTGCACCTGAAGGCGTGATTTCAGCGGCAGCTTTGCGTTGCCTGGGTGCCCACTTCCAGGGCCAACTGATCTACGATCCAGAAGTGGTGAAAACTGGGTTAATTGGGGAAAGCAAAGAAAACAACATTGCTCGTTTGAATGAAATGGGGATCACCGATCCCGATCGAGTGTACAACGCGGAAGAACTTGCCTCAGGCGAAACTGTGTTATTTGCTGGAACCGGTATCACTTCTGGCAACTTGATGAACGGTGTACGCTTCTTCAAAGGTGGCGCTAGAACTCACACGTTGGTTATTTCCAGCCAATCTAAGACAGCCCGCTTTGTCGATACCATTCACATGTTTGATCAGCCGAAAATGATTCAGTTGCACTAGAAATAGGGCGTCGGGAGTGAGGATTGGGGATTGAGAAGGAGATGGGTGAGTGGGTAGGTGGCGCTCCTACTCATCCCTCCCTCTTGCCCCCCTAGTTTTGAGTTAAGTATTTTTGCAATTCGCGATCGAAAGCTCAAAACTGGAAACAGATTGATTTACAAAACAAATTGGTATTTAAGATTCGATCCTTATGAACATTGTTGTAATCGGTTTGAGTCATAAAACGGCTCCGGTCGAAGTTCGAGAAAAACTCAGTATTCCAGAAACCCATTGTGACCGAGCGATCGGCCAATTATGCAGCCATCCCCACATTGAAGAAGTCGCCATTTTAAGCACCTGCAATCGCCTAGAAATCTACGCCGTTGCCGATGAAACCGAAAATGGCGTCCGCGCCATCACTCAGTTTCTCTCTGATCACAGCAAACTGCCCGCAGCTTACTTGCGTCAGTACCTATTCGTGCTGCTCCATCATGACGCGGTGATGCACCTAATGCGGGTTTCTGCGGGGTTGGATAGCCTCGTTTTGGGCGAAGGTCAAATTTTGGCGCAGGTGAAACAATGTCATAAACTCGGCCAGGAGCATAAAGGTGTAGGGCGGACGCTGAATCAGTTATTTAAACAAGCTCTCACGGCTGGCAAGCGGGTGCGCACCGAAACCAGCATTGGGACTGGTGCCGTTTCGATCAGTTCGGCAGCAGTGGAATTGGCTCAAATGAAAGTGCAAAATCTGGCTGCCTGCCGAGTGGCCATCATTGGTGCGGGTAAAATGTCTCGTTTGTTAGTGCAGCATTTGCTGTCCAAAGGGGCAGCCAATGTCTCGATCGTCAACCGCTCCATGCCACGGATGCAAGAACTGGCCAAGCAGTTTCCAGAGGGCAATCTACATCTGCACCCCATGGAAGATATGATGGCCACGATCGCCCATTCTGACCTTGTTTTTACCAGTACAGCCGCAACAGAACCCATCCTCGATCGCGCCAAACTGGAAGCAGTCCTCGACCCCACTCAACACCTGATGCTGTTTGATATTTCCGTTCCTCGCAACGTCGATGCTGATGTGAACAAACTATCTTACGTCCAGGCATTTAACGTGGATGACCTTAAAGCGGTCGTTGCGCAAAATCACGAAGCGCGTCGGCAAATGGCAATGGAAGCAGAAGCCTTACTGGATGAGGAGGTTGAAGCCTTTGAAATCTGGTGGCGATCGCTGGAAACCGTTTCCACCATCAGCAGTTTGAGAGATAAAGTTGAAACCATCCGCGTCCAGGAACTGGAAAAAGCCCTCTCGCGTTTAGGTACCGAATTTGCTGAAAAGCATCAAGAAGTGATTGAAGCCTTGACACGCGGCATTGTTAACAAAATCCTGCACGATCCGATGGTGCAACTCCGCGCCCAGCAAGACATCGAAGCTCGTCGCCAAGCCATGCAGACCCTCAGCACTCTATTTAATTTAGAAACCGCCAATCAAAAAGCTGTTTAGAAAAGGCTGGTTAGCCTTAAGCAAAAAAGACTAATCACTCCGCTCCCCTCATGTGTTCAAAACTGGGGGGATTTTTTTAAGCGTAGCGCCATCCATCCTACGCAGAATTACGGAATTTCGATGCGGTCCACTTTGCAGCTCAAAATACTGGGTTAGGATAAAAAAAACACCGAACGAGCAATGCAAACTCCAACGATCGCAGAGTTAAAACAGAGTGCCAACCCCGTTGTCGTTGCCGACCATGAAGGAACGATCGTCGATGTTAATGGTCACTTTGAAACCGTTTTTGGTTGGAGTGCCCAGGAAATTATTGGGCAACCATTGACCGTGATATTACCCCCCTTTTTTCGCGATTCCCATAACTTGGGCTTTGCTCGATTTTCGGCCACAGGCGTCTCTACCGTTCTGAATCACCCCCTAAACCTCAAAGCGGTGACAAAAGACAACCGGGAGATTGAGTCAGAGCATTTCATCATCGCAGAACAGCAAGCCGGACGCTGGCTTTTTGCGGCAACTCTGCGTCCACTGGAGTCTCTCTAAGCGTTATATCAGCCGCGCATGCAATGACGGATCTAAATTCTCAAGTAAGTCAACTGCGGGCAACCCTCAGCAAGATGGAAATTGCCCTGAGCAAAGTCGAAGAATGTATTGTATGGACAGATGTCCAGGGGCGGATCAAATGGTGCAATGCAGCATTGGCGCGTTTTTTGGGGCAACCCAATTTACTCCTCCTGGGGGCGGTGCTTGTTACGAAATTGCCCTTATTGCAAGATGGACAACCGATCGCCGCAGATGACCATCCTGTGACTTTAGCGCTAGCAACTCAACAGGGCGGCAAGCAGTGCTATGAGTTTATCCGCGCTAAGCAGCGCTTAATTTTGGAAATTGCCTGGTCATTTGTGGCAATTAGCGAAACCCTAACTACAGCTGACGATGCCTCCAGTGCTGTACTGGTGATTCGAGATGTCACGCAGCAACGGTTGGCGGAAGCCCAACTCAAAGAAACCAACGAAGCATTGGAACAACTGGTGGCCCAGCGAACGCAGGAGTTACTTACTGCCAACACGCGTCTCGAAACAGAGGCTCAACACTTACAGCAAACCCTGCTGGAGTTAAAACAAACGCAATCGCAGCTCATTCAGGCCGAAAAGATGTCTGGATTGGGTCAACTCGTGGCAGGCATTGCCCATGAAATCAATAATCCAGTCAACTTCATTCACGGTAATTTAATTCATGTTCAGACAGCGACCGAAGGATTACTCAGCCTCGTGAACCTGTACGAGACGATTTTTCCAAATCCCACGATCGAGATTCAAACGGTTGCAGAAGACCTCGATTTAGCATTCTTGCGGTATGATTTGCCCAAACTGATGCGATCGATGCGTTCCGGTACTGATCGCATTCGAGTGTTGTTCCAGTCCCGAGCAAGCAACAACTTTTATCATTCGGTTACCGATACAGCAAAAGCTCCAGCAGGCCCAAATCGTAAACCAGGTGCCAGATCTTTCTCCTGTAGTTAAACATCTGGATGAGTGCGATCGGGCACAGCTCCCACCGACCGCCTCATTCCAGTTAAGTTAGTGTCGCGCCCATGGTGTACTTAGCCAGATAAACAACACCGAAACAGGCGAAACGAGAACAGTAGAATAAGACAAAACCCCTTTCTCGTTTTCCCATGCCGCTGTCTCGCTTAGTCACCCTCATCATCGGCATCATCGTCATTCTGGGATTGATGATCTGGCTGATTGAATCGTTGCAGCGCTTGTTTTGGCAGGTGGGCTATTACCCGCTGCTCTCCCAACTGCTGATTTTCGTGATCATCGCTTTGATTGGGACATTGGTCGCTTCGTTGGTGTATTACCTGTTTGTCCTGCCGCGGCGAAATCAGAAGAAAAAGCGGAAAACCCCCAAAATTCCTGCCGCGAAAGCAGAAGCCGCCGGGGAAAACATTAAAGCAGTGCGCAAACAGGTGGCCCAAATTCAGGATGAGGTGGCGAAACGAGAGTTGCTGCTGCGATCGCGGGAAATTGAGCAAACTCTCTCCAGTGGTGAACTGCGAGTCGTTGTGTTTGGCACTGGCTCAGCCGGGAAAACTTCGCTTGTGAATGCATTGATTGGGCGGATGGTGGGCCAGGTGGGAGCACCGATGGGAACC
>ERZ1066117.1692-NODE-1692-length-10299-cov-5.415072_pt1 | contig 10299 bp, 9 predicted proteins | sample MGYA00382764_ERZ1066117 | MGnify/ENA primary metagenome ERZ1066117 (study PRJEB33369, sample SAMEA5778347) | biofilm metagenome | biome: Industrial cooling water; feature: Water cooling tower basin; material: Biofilm | place: United Arab Emirates | collected...
CAGTTCACGAACTGCGCAAAGTTGCGGTACCCCAAATGGCCGTTGATGGTGCGCCGCAACCGATATTCGGGCTCTCCCAATTGCGCGGCCAGCGCCGCAATCGACAGCCGCTCGTCGCGGTGCGGCAATGCTGCGGCCATATGCGCGCGCAGGCGTGCGGCCAGCGGGTCATGGGCGTCGGCCTCACTTGCGTGCCGGATGGGCGGTGCCGCTTCGGTCAGGGGCGGACCGAACAAATCGCCCTGCCGCATGCCCAGCATGGTGACGCAAAAGCCGAACATGACCAGCACGGCACCGCCGCCAACCAGACGCATCGCATCGCGGGCCATTCCGCCGGTCTGCGCCGCAATTTCGGTCACCGCGATCAACGCCACATAACAGGCGACCGTGGCGACGAGGACCGCCCGCAACCGTCGCCGCCCTTCGATCAGATCGCCGCTCCGCCCGCGCCACACCTCCCACAGCGCGGCGATGGCAAAGGCGAACTGGTTCACCCGAAACAGCACGCCCGTTACCTGATAGACGGGGCCGCCGCCGGGATAGCTGAGCTGGAGCAGCAAGGTGTTGACGAGCGCCAGCAGCACCAGCACCGCGCCCCGCCGCGATATGCGGTGATGATCGTTGAACCAGGCGCGCGCGAACAGCCAGAACAATCCCGCCGCCGACCCCGCGCCCAGCGCCAGCACCAGGCCGACGATATTGGGTCCGCTATACCATCCCGCCGTCACCAATATATAGCATGCGATGGCCACGTTCATCGCCACCGCCAGCCGCGCGGGCAGGGCATCGCGGTGATCGCGCAGCAGAATCCAGCTCCACAGGGCCAGCAACGCCAGCGACCCGCCGCGCGCCATCAGGTCGAGCTGTTCCGGAAAGGCCATGCCGCGCGGGGTGCCAGAGCGCCTTGGGGGCGACAAGCCGATTTTCAAAATCGGCGAGTGTTGCCTATGGCTAAAACTGTCGCACCACCGCCAGCAATGCCTCGCCATGCGCCGCAATCTTGCGCGCGCCCAGGCCAGGCACATCGGCCAGCGCCGCCAGGCTGGTTGGCCGCCGCGCCGTCAACTCGCGCAGCACGCTGTCGTGGGCGATCACATAGGGCGGCACCCCTGCCTCTGCCGCCAGATCGCGGCGCAGCGCGCGCAAGGCGTCGAACAGCGGATCGCCGACCGGATTGACCCCGCCGCCCGCTGCGCTCGCTCGCCCGCCCCGCTGGCGGCGGACGCGGGCCGGTTGCAGGACCAGGTCAACGCGCGCCTCGCCCTTCAATATCGCCCGCGCCGATGGGCCCAGCATCCAGCCACCATGGTCGGTCTGGCGCAGCGCATCCTGCGCGGTCAGGCTGCGCGCCAGCGGCTGCAACAGCGCCGCTTCGCCCGCGTCGACAATGCCGAACACCGACAATTGGTCATGGCCCCGCGCCGTCACCCGCTCGTCCGCTGCGCCGGTCAGCACCTTGACGACATGGCCGATGCCAAAGCTTTGGCCGGTGCGATAGACAGCCGAGAGCAGCTTGCGCGCCAGTTCGGTCGCATCGACCCCCTTGGGTGGGGACAGGCAATTGTCGCAATTGCCGCACGGCGGCGTGCCGCGCTCGCCAAAATGGGCGAGCAAAATCTGACGGCGGCAGCCGGTCGCTTCCACCAGCGCGGCAAGCGCATTCAGCCGCACCCGTTCGCCCTCCACCCGGTCCTCGGGCAGTTCGGCGAGGCGGCTGCGCGCCATGGCAAAATCGCTGGCTCCCCACAGCATGATGGCAAGCGCAGGGTCGCCATCGCGTCCGGCACGGCCCGTTTCCTGATAGAAACCCTCGATGGATTTGGGGATGCCGGCATGGGCGACAAAGCGGACATCGGGTTTATCGATGCCCATGCCAAAGGCCACGGTGGCGACGACAACGCCATCTTCGGATGCGACGAATCGGCTTTGGGTATTGGCGCGCACATCGGGGTCCAGCCCGGCATGATAGGGCGCAACCGGACGCCCCGTCGCGCGCGCCAGCCCGGCGGCCAGCTCTTCGGTCTTTTTGCGGGTGGGGACATAGATGATGCCCGGACCCGGCTGTTCGGCAAGCAGCGCGGTCAATTGCTGCAACGGATTGGTGCGCGGCTGCATGGCATAGCGGATGTTGGGCCGGTCGAACCCGGCCAGTATCAGCCCGTCGTCGGGGATGCCCAGCTGAACCAATATGTCGGTCCGGGTGTGCGCGTCGGCCGTTGCGGTCAGTGCCAGGCGCGGGACATGGCCAAAACGGTCGAGCAACGGGCGCAGGCCGCGGTAATCGGGCCGGAAATCATGCCCCCATTCGGACACGCAATGCGCCTCATCAATGGCGAACAGGGCAATGCGGGCTTCGGCCAGCAGGTCGGCAAAGGCCGGGCGCGTTGCCCGTTCGGGCGCAACATACAGCAGGTCGAGCGCGCCGCCGCGCAGCCGCGCGATGGTATCGGCCTGGTCGGTATCAACGCTGGTCAGCGTGGCCGCGCTGATCCCCGCCGCCAGCGCGCCGCGCAATTGATCGTGCATCAACGCGATGAGCGGAGAGATGACGATCACTGTCCCCTCCAGCGCCAGCGCGGGCAGTTGATAGGTCAGCGATTTGCCTGCCCCCGTTGGCATCACCGCCAGCGCGCTGTGCCCCGCCATCACCCGGTCGAGCACATCGGCCTGGCGACCCCGGAAGGCGTCATAGCCAAAGGTGGATTTGAGGAGGGGGAGCAGGGTGGCGGAGGGGGACATGCGGGCCCCTCCTAGACGAAGCAATGCAGGCTGTGAAACCCTACTGTGCTCCGGCGCAGGCCGGAGCTTTGGCCGACAGCGGCGCTCTGGCCTGCCTCAGCTCCGGCCTTCGCCGGAGCACCATGTTCTGTTCGCAAAACAGCTGCTCGCCGGGGATGCATAGCGTTCGGCAAAGACCTATATAGCCAACAGAACAGCAAAAGGCCGCTCCCCGCATGACCGACAACCGCAAACTGCCCGAGGGGCTGGCCGTCCCCGGCGGGCGTGCCGCGCGGATGCTGCGCTTTGGCAGCCTGGTGTCGGGCATTGCCGGGGGGATGATGGTCGATGGCGTGCGGCAACTCGCCAGTGGGCAGCGCCCCCGCATGTCCGACCTGATCCTCACCCCGGCCAATGCGCTGCGCCTGACCGATCAATTGAGCCGGCTGCGCGGGGCGGCGATGAAGCTGGGACAATTGCTCAGCCTGGATGCGGGCGATCTGCTGCCGCCCGAACTGGCAGGCATTTTGGCGCAACTGCGGGCCGAGGCGCGGCCCATGCCCGCGCGCCAGCTGGACAAGGCGCTGACCGCCGCCTGGGGGCCGGGGTGGGAGGCCAAGTTTGCGCGCTTCGACCGCCGCTCCTTCGCCGCCGCCTCCATCGGCCAGGTCCACCGCGGCGTGACCCGGTCGGGCCGCGATCTGGCCATCAAGGTCCAATATCCCGGCATCGGACGCAGTATCGACAGCGATGTCGACAATGTCGCGACCCTGCTCAAACTGTCCGGCCTGTTGCCACGCCATATCGATCTGGGGCCGATCCTGGCCGAGGCGAAGGTGCAGCTGCATCAAGAGGCGGACTATGCCCGCGAAGGCGCGATGCTAACCCGCTTTGGTAAGCTGCTGGGCGATGACGACCGATTTGTGGTGCCGCGCCGCCATAAGCCGCTCTCTGGCCCGGCGGTGCTAGCGATGGATTATGTGCCGGGCGTGGCCATCGACACGCTGGCCGATCTGCCGCAAGCCGCGCGCGACGCGGTGGCCCATAGCTTGTGCGAACTGGTGCTGCGCGAGCTGTTTGAATTTGGGGTGATGCAGACCGACCCCAATTTCGCCAATTATCACTATGACCGGGCCAGTGGGCGGATCATCCTGCTCGACTTTGGGGCGACGCGCGACATCCCGCCGCCCATTGCCAATGGCTATCGCGCGCTGCTCAGCGCGGCGCTGGCGCAGGACGCAGCGGGGGTGCGCGCGGCCATGCTGGCTCTGGGCCTTGCGGCATCCCGCGCCTTTGACCGCAACCCGGTGGAGATGGAGCGGATCGTCGCTTCGCTCCTCGACCTGTTTGCTGTGGCGGGGCCGACCGATTTCACCGACCGCACCCGCTCTGCCGCGGTCCGCGACGAAGCCATGCTGGTCGCCGCCGACCGCGCGAACTGGATCATCCCGCCGCCCGACGCGCTGTTCATCCAAAGGAAGCTGGGCGGCACATTCCTGCTGGCGGCGCAGCTGGGCGCGCGCCTGGACGTGCGGGCGCTGGTGGCGCGCTTTGTGGGTTAGGGGAGCTCGGCGGCTTCCCCCTCATCCTGCTGCCGCGCCCACATGTCGGCATAAAGCCCGCGCTTGCGCAGCAATTCGGCGTGCGTGCCGGTTTCCGCGACGCGCCCGGCGTCGAGCACCACAATGCGGTCGGCTCCGGTGATGGTGGACAGGCGGTGCGCGATGATGATGGTCGTGCGCGCCTCGGCAATTTCATCCAGCGTCGCCTGAATCGCATCCTCGGTGCGGCTGTCGAGCGCGCTGGTGGCTTCGTCGAGGATCAACAGCGGCGGGTTTTTGACGAGCGTGCGGGCAATCGCGACGCGCTGTTTTTCGCCGCCTGACAGCTTGAGCCCGCGTTCGCCCACTTCGGTATCAAAGCCCTGCGGCAGGCGTGCGATGAAGCTGTCCAGTGCGGCACCGCGCGTCGCCGCCGCAATATCGTCCACGCTCGCGCCTTCGCGGCCATAGCCGATGTTGTAACCGATGCTGTCGTTGAACAGCACTGTATCCTGCGGCACAATGCCGATGGCGGCGCGCAGGCTTGCCTGGGTCACCGTCCGGATATCCTGACCGTCAATCAGGATCCGGCCCCCCTGCGGATCATAGAAGCGGTAGAGCAGCCGGGCGATGGTCGATTTGCCGGCCCCCGATGGCCCGACAATCGCCAGCGTCTGCCCCGGTGCCACGGCAAAGCTGACCCCGTTCAAAATGGTGCGGTCGGGATCATAGCCGAAGCGGACATCGTCAAACCGCACGCCCGCGCCGTCGATGTGCAGCGGTGGCGCGCCCGGGGCGTCGACAATTTCGGACGGCGTATCGATCAGCGCGAACATCGCGGCCATGTCGATGATGCCCTGCCGGATGGTGCGATACACCATGCCCAGCATGTCGAGCGGGCGGAACAGCTGCATCAGCAATGTGTTCACCGTGACGACGTCGCCGGGGGAATAGCGCCCCTCGGACCAACCCCAGACGGTATAGGCCATGGAGCCGCCCAGTGCGACGTTGGTGATGAAACTCTGGCCGATGTTCAGCGCGGCCAGGCTGTTCTCGCTCTTGACGGCGGCATCGGCCCATTGCTCCGCAACATCGGCATAGCGCGCCGCTTCGCGCCGCTCGGCACCAAAATATTTGACCGTTTCATAATTGAGCAGGCTGTCGACGCTGCGCCCTACGGTCAGCGTGTCGAGATCATTCATCCGCTCGCGCAGCGCGTTGCGCCAGTCGGTGACGCGCCGGGTAAAGCTGATGTAGGCGATCACCATCACCGCGGTCGCCGCCGCCAGCGTGATCGAATATTGCCACCAGAAAATCGCCAGCACCACCGCCAGCTCGATGATGGTCGGCGCGATGTTGAACAGCAGGAAATAGAGCATCACGTCGATGCTCTTGGTGCCGCGTTCGATGACCTTGGTCACCTCACCCGTGCGGCGGGCGAGGTGAAAGCGCAGGGACAGCGCGTGCAAATGGGTAAAGACCGTGACGGCCAGCTCGCGGGTTGCATCCTGGCCCACACGTTCAAAGACGACGTTGCGCAAATTGTCGAACAACACGCCGCCGAACCGGGCAAGCGCATAAGCAAGCACCAGCCCGATGGCGAGCGCGGTGCCCGCCTCCATGCCCGGTGCCATCGCGTCAATGGCCGCGCCGAACAGAAAGCCCAGCGAAATCTGAACCCCCTTGGACAGGATGACGATCAACCCCGCGCCGATGATGCGCAGTTTCAGGTCGGGCCGATCCGCGGGCCATAGATAGGGCAGGAAGCGGCGCAGCGTCGGCCAGACCGGCGCGTCGGCGCGCGCAGAGGGGGCAGCTGGGGACGCGTTGGGCGGCATGGCTGCCGCACATAGGGACGCGCGCGCAATTTACCAAGGGCGCGGTAGCCGGGCAGGCGGTGCGCCAACGGGTCGCGGTGCCGGATGGCCATAGCGAATCAGGATGCGCGCGATGGTCACTTGCTCCGACGGCGTTGGCGGCCCCAGGTCACGCGGGCGGCACGGTTGGGGCTGAAGGGGCTTGGCCGCCGCCAGGCTGGGCAGGCTTGGGCTGGGCCGGGCGGGTGAGCGTTCCATGGCGGGCACCGAATATCGGGCCGAACCGGCGGTATCCCCCGCTGGTCCGGGCCACTGCGGTCCCGGACCACGCCTTAATCGGTTGGGGTAAGGCGCGGCTTACCCGCGCCCTCCGGTCAATTGCGCTTGGGCACCGAAAAGGTTCCGGTAACCCGGCCACCCGTGCCGCCCGCGACCGGGTTGCCATCGGGCCCGCGCCCCGCGCCGCGCCCATCGACAGTCGCGCGCCCGCTGTTCAAATCCAGCACCAGCCGCCCCCCGCGCAAATTATTGCCCGCCTGCCGCAGCTCGACATTGCCGACCAGGGTAATGATCCGCTGGTCCAGATCGTAAATCGCCACATTGCCGCGCGCGCTTTCATCGCCCTTGGCAACCGTCACGCCGCCGACGGCATCGATGCGGTTGATTTCGGTCCCGCCGCTGCGGCTATAGGCGACGGTCATGCGCTGCGCGGTCAGGGTCAGGCCCGCCTGCGTCACGCGCACATCGCCGGTGATGAGCACGCGGTCGGCGCGGTCCTGGGCCTCGATGCTGGCGGCCGACACGCTGACTGGCGCGTTGCTGTCGTGATTGGCCAGCGCCTGCGCCTGGACCCTGTCGCCCGCCCCTCCCGCGCTGAGCAGCATCAGGCTGGTAACCAGAAAAGCGGCCGTGCCGAGAAGGATATTGTGCCGCAGGCTCACCGCAATACTCCCTGATTGATGGTCAGCCGCGCATCACCGGTCAGCCGGACGATGCGCGCGTCCAGGTCGGCCTCCAGCCGATTGGCCGAAAAGCGCCCGATGTTCAAGGCCCCCTCGACCCCGCCCGCCCCCGCGAGGCTGCGGCCCTTCAGGTCGATGACGACATCGCGCGCTTCCAGCTGATACCCTCCCGCGGCCTTTACCGTAATCGGTCCGGTCACGCCCACCTGCTCGCGCTTCATATCATAGGCGCCATTGGCGGCAAAAATGGTCGCAGGGCCGTCAACCAGCCGGATTGCGCCCGACAGGTCGGTCATCCGCACAACCGGGTCGGCGGAAGAGGTCTGCACCGCGCTGGCGGCCATCAGCGCAAAGGGCTGGCCCTGCGCATCCTGGCCGCGATAGGTGGCGCTTGCCACCCGCAGCCGCTCACGCGCGACCTCGACGCTGTCCTTGCTCAGCAGGAAACTCACCTCGTCGCGCGCGGCAAAGGGCGAAAAGACGAGCACCGCAGCGACTACGCCGATGACCAGCGGCAATCCGCCGCGCAGGATGCGGACCACGCGGTCGTGGCTGCCGCCCGCGCTGGCCCACAATCGGCGAAGGCTTTTGTCCTGTTCGGCGCGGTCCGACATGGCGCAGCTCAGTCCCTGCCAGCCTGGGTTCAGGCGTGCGCGAAAATGTCGATGTCCGGCCAGCCGGCCAGATCAAGATCGGCGCGCGCAGGCAGGAAATCGAAACAGGCCTGCGCCAGCGCAGTGCGCCCTTCGCGCGCCAGCCGCACATCCAGTTCGGCTTTCAGCGCGTGGAGGAAGCGGACATCGCTGGCGGCATAGTCGCGCTGCGCATCGTTCAGCACCGGGCCGCCCCAGTCGCTCGACTGCTGCACCTTGGACAATTCCTGACCCAGCAGCTCGCGCACCAGCTCTTTCAATCCGTGCCGGTCGGTATAGGTCCGCACCAGGCGCGAGGCGATTTTGGTGCAATACACGGGCGCGGTCACCACGCCCAGAGCATGGCGCAGCGCCGCAATGTCGAACCGGGCAAAATGAAACAGCTTCAATCGCGCTGGATCGACCAGCACCGATTTGAGCACCGGGGCGGCATAATCGCTGCCCGGGGAAAAGCGCACCAGATGTTCGTCACCGCTGCCGTCGCTGATCTGCACCAGGCACAATCGGTCACGCAGCGGGTTGAGGCCCATGGTTTCGGTATCGATGGCCACCATGCCGGGCCGCAGCGCATCGGCGGGCAAATCGCCTTCGTGAAAGTAAACAGTCATCGCGGTCCTTTAGGCTCATGGAGACTGGTTGGAAAGGGCAGGGCAAAGCCCCGGCAAAGTTTTCGTTCGCAGCCCCTTGGCTTTCCTGCTATATCTATGGTCATGTGGGCGCAGGGTGAGTCTGTGGCCACGGCTTTTCCCGTGCTTCGTCCGGCGCGGTTCAAGCTAACAGACAAGGGTTAGGGCGAACCGAAAGTGATACGACGAAGATGAGTTTCAATAAAGAACGCCGTGGCCCGCGCGGCCGTGGCCGGGGTTCCGATTTCGGCGGTTTCGACAGCTTTGAGCAACCTTCCTATGGCGAACCGCGCCGGTCGTTCGGCGATGACCGGGGCGGCGATCGCGGCGGCTATGGCGGCGGCGGTGGCTTTGGTGGCCCGCGCGGCGGCGGCGGTGGTGGCGGCGGCTTTGGCGGCCCACGTGGCGGCGGCATGCCGGCCCAGGTCGTTGGCGAAGGCACCGGCACGGTCAAATTCTTCAACCCCGGCAAGGGCTTTGGCTTTGTCGCGCGCGATGATGGCGGCGAAGATGTGTTCGTGCACATCAGCGCGGTGGAACAAATTGGCCTCACCGGCCTTGCCAGTGGTCAGCCGCTGGCTTTCACGCTGGTGGAGCGCAACGGCAAGGTGTCGGCCATCGACCTGAAGATCGACGGCGAACCGATGCCGGTCGAGGAATTTGCGCCGCGCGACCGGGGTGATCGCCCCGACCGTGGCCCCGCCCCGGGCGGTGCCCGCGGTCGCCGCCAGCTGACGGGCGAGCGCGCCAGCGGGACGGTGAAATTCTTCAACGGGACCAAGGGTTTCGGCTTCATCTCGCGCGATGATGGCCAGGCTGACGCCTTTGTGCATATCAGCGCGGTGCAGCGCGCCGGCATGCAGGGCCTGGTCGAAGGCCAGCGCCTGGCCTTTGACATCGAAGTTGATGACCGCGGCAAATTCGCGGCAGTCAACCTCGCCGCAGAATAAGCCGGGTCTGATAAAGATGAGCAAGGGGGCGGGTCACACCGCCCCCTTTTTCGTGCGGGTCGCGGCACGCGAAGCACGCCGATGTCTTGGTCCTATTGCCGTTGGCATCAGTGCGCAAAAAATCCCGCGTCATTGCGAGCGCAGCGAAGCAATCCAGAGCGGTCTGTGCCATGCTGGATAGCTATGCCTGCGCCTCGCAATGACGCCTTGCGGATGTAAATGGGATAAACCCCCTATAGTTTCGCCATGGGGTCGGCTACCAGTCCGCCGCCGGAGATGCGGCATCCTTCGCGAAACTTCGCCCCTTCGCGTCCTTCGCGCGAAATGATAAACTCGCGCGCCCGGCCGGATAGTTTCATCACTACCCGTTATCACACTCTACGGTGCCGCTGCGCCGTGCTTTGCCTTCCACTCCATCGCCGCGCGGACGCGGCGTTCGACGGAGGGGTGGGTATAGAATAGCGCTTCTTGCACCGGGTGCGGGCGCGGATTGCGATATTCGGCGGTCTTGATGAGCGCGCTGGCGAGCGCGTCGGGCAGCTGTGCCGTGCGCAGCGAATAGGCATCCGCCTCGCGCTCCCCGAGGCGCGTGAAGGCGTTGGTAACAGGCGTTGCCAGCGTCGCCAGTACCCCGACCAGAAATACCAATATGGGCAGCCCGCGCTCATCCGCCAACGGCGCGGCGCTGCCAAACGATCCGACCGACGTGCTCAATATCGACAACGACAAAGGGCGAATCGAAGACAACCCCGAAGTTGTCACGATCGGCACCGTGGCAACGCCGCATTGGGTGCCCGCCAACAACAACTTCAACGGCGGCTTTACGCGTATCAACGATGCTTTCGTCTCTCTGGTGAGCACCTATGCGCGGATCGGCGCAACGAGTTCGTTGATCGACGCGGCAACGCCAGGGAGCGATGTGCCGGCCACCGACATCCTCGGGACGCCGCGGCCGATCGGTGCCGATATCGGAGCATTCGAGTTTGTCCTGTTGCCGACAATTTTTGCGAACGGTTTCGAGTAGTTACCAGC
>ERZ1066117.1695-NODE-1695-length-10294-cov-11.147475_pt1 | contig 10294 bp, 7 predicted proteins | sample MGYA00382764_ERZ1066117 | MGnify/ENA primary metagenome ERZ1066117 (study PRJEB33369, sample SAMEA5778347) | biofilm metagenome | biome: Industrial cooling water; feature: Water cooling tower basin; material: Biofilm | place: United Arab Emirates | collected...
TCAAGGACCTGCACGACCTGATGACCGACTCGCAGCCGTGGTGGCCGGCGGACTACGGGCACTACGGGCCGTTCTTCATCCGCATGGCCTGGCACGCGGCCGGCACCTACCGCATCAGCGACGGCCGCGGCGGCGGCGGCACCGGCGACCAGCGCTTCGCGCCGCTGAACTCGTGGCCGGACAACGGCAACCTCGACAAGGCGCGCCGCCTGCTGTGGCCGATCAAGCAGAAGTACGGCGGCAAGCTCTCGTGGGCCGACCTGTTCATCCTGACCGGCAACGTCGCGCTCGAGTCGATGGGCTTCAAGACCTTCGGCTTCGGCGGCGGCCGCAGCGACATCTGGGAGCCGCAGGCCGACATCTACTGGGGCCCCGAGAAGGAGTGGCTGGGCGACACGCGCTACTCCGGCGAGCGCGAGCTGGCGAACCCGCTCGGCGCCGTCCAGATGGGCCTGATCTACGTGAACCCCGAAGGCCCGAACGGCAACCCCGACCCGCTGAAGTCGGCCTATGACATCCGTGACACCTTCGCGCGGATGGCCATGAACGACGAAGAGACCGTCGCGCTGGTGGCCGGCGGCCACACCTTCGGCAAGGCGCACGGCGCCGGCGACGCCTCGCTGGTGCAGTCCGAGCCGGAGGGCGCCGACATCGAGGCGCAGGGCTTTGGCTGGGCCAGCACCTACGAGAGCGGCATGGCCGGCCACACCATCACCAGCGGCATCGAAGGCGCGTGGACGCCGACGCCGACGAAGTGGGACATGAGCTACTTCGAGACGCTGTTCGGCTTCGAGTGGGAGCTGACCAAGAGCCCGGCCGGCGCGCACCAGTGGAAGCCGAAGGGCGACGCCGGCCGCACCGTGCCCGACGCGCATACGCCCGGCGTGTTCCACCAGCCGATGATGACCACCGCCGACATGGCGATGCGCATGGACCCGGCGTACGAGAAGGTCTCGCGCGACTTCATGGCGAATCCGCAGAAGTTCGCCGACGCCTTCGCCCGCGCGTGGTTCAAGCTGACGCATCGCGACATGGGCCCGCGCGTGCGCTACCTCGGCAAGCTCGTGCCGCAGGAAGTGCTGATCTGGCAGGACCCGGTGCCCGAGGTCGACCATCCGCTCGTCGATGCGAACGACGTCGCCGCGCTGAAGGCCAAGGTGCTCGCCAGCGGCCTCACGGGCCCGCAGCTCGTCGCCACGGCCTGGGCCTCGGCCTCGACCTACCGCAACAGCGACAAGCGCGGCGGTGCCAACGGCGCCCGCATCCGCCTGGCGCCACAGAAGGACTGGGAGGCGAACCAGCCGGCGCAGCTCGCCAAGGTGCTCGGCGTGCTGGAGGGCATCCAGAAGGACTTCAACGCCAGCGCCGGCGGCGGCAAGAAGGTCTCGCTCGCCGACCTGATCGTGATCGCCGGCAACGCGGCCGTCGAAGCCGCGGCGAAGAAGGGCGGCATCGACGTCACCGTGCCGTTCCATCCGGGCCGCACGGACGCCACCGACGCCATGACGGATGCCGACTCCTTCGCGCCGCTGGAGCCCAAGGTCGACGGCTTCCGCAACTACGTGCAGAAGGGCTTCGAAGGCTCGGAAGCGGAGATGCTGGTCGATCGCGCCGCGCTGCTCGGCCTCTCCGCGCCGGAGATGACCGTGCTCATCGGCGGCATGCGCGCCCTTGACGCGAACGTCGGCGGCGCCAAGCACGGCGTGTTCACCCACCGGCCGGGCGCGCTGACGAACGACTTCTTCGTCAACCTGCTCGACATGCGCACCAAGTGGAAGCGCTCGGACACGAACGCCGACATCCTCGAGGGCCGAGACCGCCAGAGCGGCGAGCTGCGTTGGACGGGCACCGTGAGTGACCTCGTGTTCGGCTCGAACTCGCAGCTGCGCGCGATCGCCGAGGTGTACGCCGAGAAGGGCCACGAGGCGAAGTTCGTCAACGACTTCGTCAAGGCCTGGACGAAGGTGATGGAGGCGGATCGCTTCGATCTGCGTTGAGCCATCGCGGCATCGATGCGGGGTGGGCGGGCGGGAGCCGGCCCACCCCGCTCGCATTTCGGGCGCCGTGTGCAGGCACGGCAGGCAAGGCTTGCCCGCCCCGCCACCCGCAACGCAAGACACCCGGCCGCCCGCTCGAAGGGTGCGTCCATGCACCTCGAGGGCGGCGCATCCATGAGCCGACCGCCGGCACGCGGGCGACAACGGTAACGGGGCGGGCCAGCGACTCCGCGCCGGATGCGCGAATCACCAATGCGAACTCGATGCCGCCGCTAGAATCCGCAGCAGTCCAGACCGCGAGCCCGCCATGCCCATCCGCTCCTTCCGCGACAAGACGCCCACGCTCGGCGAACGCTGCTACGTCGACGAGGGCGCGCACCTGATCGGCGACGTCGTGCTCGGCGACGACGCCTCGCTGTGGCCCGGCGTCGTCGTCCGTGGCGACGTCAACCACATCCGCATCGGCGCGCGCACCAACGTGCAGGACGGCACGATCGTCCACGTGACGCACGAGGGCCCGTACACGCGTCCGGACGGCTTCCCGACGCTGATCGGCGCCGACGTCACCATCGGCCACGCGGCCTGCATCCACGCCTGCACCATCGAGGACGCCTGCCTGATCGGCATGAAGGCGCTGGTGCTCGACGGCGCGGTGGTGCGGAAGCACGGCTTCGTCGGCGCGGGAGCGGTGGTGCCGCCGGGCAAGGTGGTCGAGAGCGGCGAGCTGTGGCTCGGGAACCCGGCCAAGCCGGTGCGCAAGCTCAGCGACCGCGAGATCGAGCAGCTCTACTACTCGGCCAAGCACTACGTGCGGCTGAAGGACCAGTACCTCGGCCTGCCGAACCCCTGAACGGGCGCCGCGGCGCGCCGCCGCGAGGCCTCAGGGCGTCGCCGTCAGCCGCTCCCAGGCCGCGAGCGTGGCCATCGCCTCGTCGTCGCGGTCGCCGCACATCGACGGCTCCGGCTCCAGCGATCGGCACACCGCGGGGCGCGCCGGGTCGCCGAACAGCCGGCAGCGGTTGGCCTCATCGAGCTGGACGCAGCGCACGCCCGCGGGCTTCCCATCGGGCATGCCCGGGATCGGCGAACTGATCGACGGCGCGATGCAGCAGGCGCCGCAGCCCACGCGGCACGCCATGCCGCTCACTCGGCGGTGCGCAGCGCGACGTGGTTGGCGCGCAGTTCGGCGTAGACCGGATCGGTGTCGGGGGCTTGGCCGTGCCACAGGCGGAAGGCCTCGGCGGCCTGCTCGACGAGCATGCCAAGGCCATCCAGCGCGGTGTCGCAGCGCTGCGAGCGGGCCCAGCTCAGGAAGGCGATGGCGGCCTCGCCGTAGCTCAGGTCGACCGCGAGCGTGCGCGAGGTGGCCAGGCTCGACGGCAGGCTCATCGCGTGGGCGCTGCGGCCCGCCGAGGTCGCGTTGACGATCATGTCGAACACGCCGAGGTTCGGCAGGTCCTCCCAGTAGCGCGTGTGCACGCGCCCCGGCTCACCCAGCCGGTCGCTGAGCGCATCGGCGCGCTCGGGGCTGCGGTTGACGATCCACAGCGCGTCGATGCCGGCGTCGAGCAGCGCCGGCGCCACGCCGTGCGCCGCGCCGCCGGCGCCCAGCAGCAGCACCTTGCGCGCGCGCAGGTCGAGCCGATGGCGCTCGGTGAGGTCATGCACCAGGCCGGCGCCGTCGGTGTTGTCGCCGTGCCAGCCGTGGCTGCCGCGGATCAGGGTGTTGACCGCGCCGCAGCGCCGCGCGCGCTCGGAAAGCGTGGTGCACAGCGCGCGCGCCGACTCCTTGTGCGGCAGCGTCACGTTGAGGCCCGCACCGCCCTCGGCCGCGAATGCGGCGACCGCGGCGTCGAACCCGTCCGGTGCGACGTCGATCAGTCCGTACTCGAGCGCCACGCCGCACTGCGCGCCAAAGGCGGCGTGGATGCGCGGCGACAGCGAGTGCGACACCGGATGGCCGATCAGGGCATAGCGACCGCTCATGGCGCGTCTCCTTGGAGGGGCGGCGGGGGCAGGAACCGGGGAATCAGCCTGCGCGCAGCCAGCGCGCGGCGTCCAGCGCGAAGTAGCTCAGGATGGCGTCGGCGCCGGCGCGCTTGATCGACAGCAGGGCCTCCAGCGCGCAGGCGCGCTCGTCCAGCCAGCCGTTGCCCGCGGCGGCCTTCAGCATCGCGTACTCGCCGCTCACCTGGTAGACGAAGGTGGGCGCGCCGTAGGCGTCCTTCACCCGGCGCACGATGTCGAGGTAGGGCAGGCCCGGCTTCACCATCACCATGTCGGCGCCCTCGTCGAGGTCGAGGCCGACTTCGCGGAGGGCCTCGTCGCTGTTCGCCGGGTCCATCTGGTACGTGGATTTGTTCCCCTTGCCGAGGCTGCCGGCACTGCCGACCGCATCGCGGAACGGGCCGTAGAAGGCGCTGGCGTACTTCGCCGAGTAGGCGAGGATGCGGGTATGCACGTGGCCCGCCGCCTCGAGCGCGTCGCGGATGGCGCCGATGCGGCCGTCCATCATGTCGCTGGGCGCGACGATGTCGGCCCCGGCCTCGGCATGGCTGAGGGCCTGCTTCACCAGCGCGTCGACCGTGGCGTCGTTGACCACGTAGCCGCTCTCGTCGATCAGGCCGTCCTGGCCGTGGGTGGTGAACGGGTCGAGGGCGACGTCGGTGATGACGCCGAGCGGCGGGTACGCGGCCTTGAGCGCCCGCACCGCGCGCTGGGCTAGGCCCTGCGGGTTCCAGGCCTCGGCGGCATCGAGGCTCTTGGCCTCCGGCGGCGTCACGGGGAACAGGGCCAGCGCCGGGATGCCCAGCGCCACGGCCTCGGCGGCCACCTTCAGCAGTTCGTCGATCGAGACCCGCTCGACGCCGGGCATGGAGGGGATGGGCTCGCGGCCGGGCCGCTCGTGAACGAAGACGGGCAGGATCAGGTCGTCCGCGGTCAGGCGGTGTTCGCGGACCAGTCGGCGTGAAAAATCGTCACGGCGCAGGCGGCGCGGGCGTTGGCGGAGGGCGGTCATTCAGGAAGGATCGCGCGGCACGGAAGGATGGAGTGGATGTTACGCCGCCGGGCCGTGGGGCCGCGGCACGACGGACATCGCGGTTCGCCCGGCCGGACAGGCTTACACTCGGGCGGATGACCACCGCCCCCTCCCCTCGCAGGATCGCGCCGGGAACGTCGCCGACGGATGCCGCGGCGCTGTCCGGCGCCCCGGCGCGGCTGGCGGAGGCCGAGCGCGAGATCGCGCGGCTCCAGAACGAGGTCGCACGTCGCGAGCGGGCGATCCAGTTCCAGGAGGCCCTGTTCGCGATCTCGGAGGTGGCGAGCTCCTCGAAGCCCACCGGCGAGGTGCTGGCGGCCCTGCACCGGATCGTCGGCACGCTGATGTACGCCGAGAACTTCTTCATCGCGCAGTGGGAGGCGTCGGCGCGCACGCTGCGCTTCATCTACTTCGCCGACAGCGAGGACCCGATCGGCATCGACCCCGACGTGGCCTTCCACGAGAGCGAGCTGCCGGGCAGCCTCACGCTCGAGGTGATCGCGCGAGGGCAGGCGCTGCGCGGGCCGTCGGCGCAGCTGGCCGCCAGCCTGGGCATCGAGGAGGACAGCCAGGGCCCGGACAGCAACGACTGGCTCGGCGTGCCGATGGCCACCGACGGCGAGACGGTCGGCGCCGTGGTCGTGCAGAGCTACCGACCCGAGCACACGTACAGCGCCGAGGACGAGCAGCTGCTCACCTACGTCGCCGAACACATCGCCGCGGCGCTGTCGCGGCGGCAGTCGACGCTCGAACTCGAGCGGCGCGTCCAGCTGCGCACCGAGGCGCTGCAGTCGGAGGTGCTCGAGCGCGAACGCGCGGAGCGCCTGCAGGCGGCGCTGTACCGCATCACCGCCCTGACCGCCCGCCACGAAGCCGAGGACGACGAGCGCGCGCTCTATGCCGCCGTGCACGCCGTGGTCAGCGAGATCATGGACGCCTCCAACCTCTTCGTGGCCCGCTACGACGAGGATGACGACGAGGTCTACTTCCCCTACGTCGGCGACGAACGGCACGAGGTGGTGCCGTCGCGCCGCGGCGGCCGCGGCCTCACCGAGTACGTGATCCATCGCGGCGAGGCGCTGCTCGCGGACGGCCCCACCATCCGCGGCCTGGAGGCCACCGGCGTGGTCGAACTGCTCGGCGCTCCCGCGGAGTCGTGGCTGGGCGTGCCGCTGCGCGTCGGCGGCGCGCCGGTGGGCGTGATCGGCGTGCAGAGCTATCGCCGCGACCTGCGCCACACCGAGCGCGACCTCGAGCTGCTGAGCTTCGTCGCGACCCACATCTCCACCGCGGTCGGGCGCCGGCGCTCCGGCACGGCGCTGCGCCAGGCCTACCTCGACCTCGAGCGCCGCGTGGCCGAGCGCACGCGCGAGCTCGGCCTCGCCAACGAGACGCTCCGCCAGCAGATCAATGCGCGCGAGGGCGTCGAGCGCCAGCTCAAGCACCAGGCCCTGCACGACAGCCTGACCGGCCTGCCGAACCGCCAGTACCTGCTCGACCGCCTCGTCGCCTCGATGGCGCGCTACCGCGCGCAGCACGAGCAGCTGTTCGCCGTGCTGTTCCTGGACCTCGACCGCTTCAAGGTGATCAACGATTCCGAGGGCCACCTCGTCGGCGACGCCCTGCTGCGCGAGGCGGCGAAGCGCATCGGCGAGTGCGTGCGCAACCCGGACACGCTGGCGCGACTGGGCGGCGACGAGTTCGCGGTGCTGCTCGAGCGCATCCGCAGCGTGGACGACGCGGTCCACGTGGCCGAACGCATCATGCAGGTGCTGGACGAGCCGTTCCTGATCGAAGGCCGCGAGCTGCACAGCTCGGCCAGCGTCGGCATCGCGCTGGCGCAGCCGCAGTACGCCTCGGCCGAGGAAATCCTGCGCGACGCCGACGCGGCGATGTATCGCGCCAAGGCCGACGGCCGCAAGCGCTATGCGCTGTTCGACGAGAACCTGCGCCACTTCGCGCAGCAGCGCCTCGCGCTGGAGCGCGAAATGCGCCGCGCCCTGGCGCAGGACGAGTTCGAGCCGCACTACCAGCCCATCGTCAGCATCGCCAACGGCGCGGTGCTCGGGTACGAGGCGCTGCTTCGCTGGCGCCGCCCCGACGGCCAGCTGCGCGCGCCGGGCGCCTTCCTCGGCCTCGCCGAGGAGACCGGCATGATCGAGGAGATCGACTGGCGCATGTACTCGCGCGCCATCGGCGACCTGGCGCGCATCGCGCCGGCGCACGCCTACGTCTCGGTGAACCTCTCGCCGCGCCACCTGCTGGCGCCGGACTTCGCCGCGCGCTTCCTCGAACTCGTGCGCGACCAGCGCGCGCAGCCGTCCCGCGTCTGCGTGGAGGTGACGGAAGGCGCCCTGATCGACCGCAAGGACCTCGCCCGCGCCGCCCTGGAGACGCTTCATCGCGCCGGCGTGAGGATCATGCTGGACGACTTCGGCACCGGCTACTCGGCGCTGTCCTACCTGCAGCACTTCCCGCTGCACGGGCTCAAGATCGACCGCAGCTTCGCGACGGCGCTCGACGGCGGCGGCGAAGCGCGCAGCGGCTCTCGGCCGATCATCCGCGCCATCGTCGCGATGGCGGCCTCGCTCGAGCTCGAGGTGGTCAGCGAGGGCATCGAGACCGACGACCAGCGCAAGGCGCTGTGGACGCTCGGCGTGCGCCAGGGCCAGGGCTACCACTTCGGGCGTCCGGCGCCGCTGCAGCACTGGATCGACCTCGGCGCGACGCCGCCGGCGGACTGAGCCGCGGCGCGGGGCGGAGCTCGCGCCCTCGCGCGAAGCCTAGCGTGGCCGCAGCAGGCCAGCGGCGCGCAGGCTGGCGATGGTCGCGTCGAGCAGCTCGGGCAGGGGCGTCTCGCGGTAGCCGAGCCGCGCGATCGCCTTCGACGAATCCACCTCGAGGTCGTGGCAGGGGAACACCGCGGCTTCGGGCGTGATGTCCGGCATCCGCCCCGTCACCCGCGAGACCGCGTCGCTGGCGTACCCCACCGCCTTCAGCACCCAGGCGGGCGTGGCGCGCGCGGGCGTCTTGCGGCCGAGGCGCTCGCCGATCATCGCGATCAGCTCGACGAAGCGCGCGTGGGCGCCGCCGAGCAGGAAGGTCTCGCCGGCGATGCCCGCGTCGAAGGCCCGCACCTGCGCCTTGGCGATCTCGCGCACATCGGCGAAGGCGCCCGAGCCCGGCGGCGCGCCCGGCAGCTTGCCTTGGTCGACCAGCAGCACGAGCCGCGCCCAGTTGCGCGTGTCGCCGGGACCGAGGATGTGCGAGGGCTGGAACACCACCCACGGCACGGCGGACGCGCGCACCGCGGCCTCGGCCAGGTGCTTGGTGCGCTCGTAGTTCACCCAGCTATCGCCGCCGCGCTGCGGCGTGTCCTCGCGCAGCACGCCGTGCACGAGGTGCGAGTACGCCGAGACCGAGCTCGTGTGCAGGAAGCGCTTGACCCCGGCGTCTTCCGCGGCGCGCAGCAGCAGCTCGGCCCCGCGCACGTTGGTCTTGGTCTGGATCGGGTTGTGCGGCCGCCACTGCGTGGTGTCGGCGGCGGTGTGGAAGATCGCCTCGCAGCCATCGACGGCGACCTGCAGCAGGGCCCGTTCGGCCGGGCTGTCCTCGCCGAGGGCCCCGCGCACCGGCTCGCCGCCGAGCGCACGGATCGCCGCGTCACCGGCCTCGGAGCGCGACAGCCCGCGCACCGCGTGGCCGGCGGCGACCAGTTCGCGCAGCAGGTGTTGGCCAACGAAGCCGGTGGCGCCAGTGAGCAGGAGATGGGCCATGGCGGACTCGCGGTGTGGGGGCCACAGGGTGCCGCAAGCCGCCGGTCACGGACCGTGAGGCCCATCGCGGCCGCCGCGGGCCGCCGCCGCCCGCCGGCAATCGGCGAGAATGCCGCCATGAGCACCGCGTCGACTTTCGATCCCGCCCCCCTCCGCCCCGAGCTCGAACGCGGCCTGCAGGCCCTCGGGCTCGATCCGGCGGCGCGCGTGGTGCGCACCCCGGGCGCGAGCGCCACCGACGACGGCACCCTGGCCGCCGCGCTGCTCGCCTACCTCGCGCTGCTCGTGCGCTGGAACGCGACCTACAACCTCACCGCCATCCGCGAGCCGCGCGAGATGCTGACCAAGCACCTGCTGGACTCGCTGGCGATGCAGCCGCACGTGCGCGACGTCCCCACCTTGGCCGATCTCGGCACCGGCCCCGGCCTTCCCGGCATTCCGCTGGCGCTGTCGACGCCCGGGCTGTCGGTGGCGCTGGTCGAAAGCAACGGCAAGAAGGCGCGCTTCCTGCGCGAGTGCGTGCGCCAGCTCGGCCTGGCGCCGCGCGTGCGCGTGCTCGAATCGCGCGCCGAGGCCGTCGCCGAGCCCGGCGCCTTCGAGGCGATCACCGCCCGTGCGCTCGATCGCCTCGCCGGCATCCTCGGCGTCGGTGGGCACCTGCTCGCGCCGCAGGGCCGCCTGCTGGCCATGAAGGGCGTCTTCCCCCGCGACGAACTCGCAGAGCTGCCGGCCGGCTGGGCCGGCGGCGCCGTGCACCGGCTGGTCGTTCCGGGGCTCGACGGCGAACGGCACCTGGTCGAAGTGCGACGCGCCTGAGGCGGCCCGAGCCGGGGCTCCGGGGCGCTGTGGCATCATCCACGGCCTTGCCGGCGGCACCGCCGGCTGCCCGGAATCCGCGTCCCGCATGGCCCGCATCCTCGCAATCGCCAACCAGAAAGGCGGCGTCGGCAAGACGACGACGGCCGTCAATCTGGCCGCCGCCCTCGCCACCACCCCGCGCCGCGTGCTGCTGGTCGACCTCGACCCGCAGGGCAACGCCACGATGGCCTCGGGCGTCGACAAGCGCGAGCTCGAGGCCTCGATGTGCGAAGTGCTGCTGGCCGAAGCCAGCGCCGAGGCCGCCATCGTCACCACGCCGGAAGGCTACGACCTGCTGCCGACGAACATCGACCTGACGGCCGCCGAGATCCGCCTGATGGACGAATCGCAGCGCGAGCAGCGCCTGAAGAACGCGCTTGACACCGTCCGCCACCGCTACGACTACATCCTGATCGACTGCCCGCCCTCGCTTTCGCTGCTGACGCTCAACGCGCTGGCCGCGGCCGACGGCGTGATCGTGCCGATGCAGTGCGAGTACTTCGCGCTGGAGGGGCTCTCCGCGCTGGTCAACACGATCGAGGCGCTGAAGCAGAAGCTCAACCCGCGCCTCGAGATCAGCGGCATCGTCCGCACCATGTACGACGTGCGCAACAACCTCGCCA
>ERZ1066117.1696-NODE-1696-length-10294-cov-5.392421_pt1 | contig 10294 bp, 8 predicted proteins | sample MGYA00382764_ERZ1066117 | MGnify/ENA primary metagenome ERZ1066117 (study PRJEB33369, sample SAMEA5778347) | biofilm metagenome | biome: Industrial cooling water; feature: Water cooling tower basin; material: Biofilm | place: United Arab Emirates | collected...
AACGTCGTGTCAAACTCCGCATTTCCAAGACCAATGAAACTCGAAACACTGACGTTGGATAGCGGCGTGGTTCCCGTGGAAGGGTCGAACGAAGCGGCGGGATCGTTAGCGAGGGTTCCAGGAAGTCCTCCTGGGATAGTGAACCCAGTGTCCGTCGATGTGATCACGATATTCCTTACGGCTGCGTTCGTATTGCGGAATCCCTGGAGTGACACCGAGATCTCCGCGCCGATGTTCGCGTCGGGATCACCAGGTCTATTGGAAGTCACCGTGAGGAATCCAGTCAGCCCACTGAATCCGAGATTGCCGAGATTCACGAAAATCGTGTAGATGCCACCGCTGGCACTGGCGTCTCCAGTCAGGTCGCCGTCATTCGTGATGGGATTAATCCCGTCTTCGATGAGCTTGTCCGTACCATTGACGGTGACTTTCACTTTGAACGCCGCGCTGGCGTCGGTGGTGCAGGCGAACAGGGCCAGGAGGGCCACGAGTGCGAACTTCTTCATGACGGAATGTCCTTCTTGTCTGTGTAGGGGTAGTCACATACGCGTTGTGCGATAGCTTGGGCCGGGACACACGGGTCCGGCATCGGCGATCAGCACGGTCGCGGCGGACGGAACAGACGTGAGGACAGCGAATGCTCACGCGTCGAGCATTCATCCAGGAACAGTAACGCCGACGGTCGATCGGCCGGTACTTCGACCAGCGACCACAGACCGGCAACAGGGCTGCCACCACCCGCTGAGGACGACGGCGGTGAACCGCCCGGTGTTTCCTGCTTGGGTGCCGAACCCGTTCCGGGCATCGGCAACAGGGGCAATTCGGAGGTGTCTGCCTGCAGCGGTTTCCGCACCACGGGAGGGAGTTCGTCCCGCATCAGGTGCGGCAGCAGACGATCCCAGGTCGTGTGGGGTTGGGTGTTCTCTTGGAGGGTGGGCGTGAATCCAGCCCATGCAACACCACCACCTCCCAGTTCGGGAAGCACGGCGAGGCAAATCAGACTCGCAACGATGATGGTGGTGGTTCTTGTGTTCATGTTGGTTGGGGGGTTCGGGCAATTACACCAACTCTAGCGATTGTACTCGTTTGCAAACCTTCTGACAAGATCTCACGTTCCCACTTTTTCTTCCATCCGCTCACTCACCCAGCGATACACTGGCATCGTCTGCGTTGCCAGATCAGCAACCACCTCGGCCGCCTTCACGAAACCGTAGCCACGCTCCGTCAGCCGACGCAGTCGTTCCATGCTGCCGCGAATGCCACCGTAGGTCCGCCACGACGAAACCCAACCCAGCGGTAGCCGGGTCTGCTCCTCGTCAAACTCCCACGGGTGAAAATACAGCATCGCTGGCGTCGCCTGAGGCCTTCGGCTCATTTGCCGTATCCCCATTCGCATCAACCAGTTCGGAAAGAGCCGGAAGTATCCGCCCCCGCCCACCGGCAGATTGCAGCCGAGCAAGCGCAACGTCAACGGGGGCAACTCCAGCAGCACCCCTGAGCGTGTCGGCAGAAAAAAGGGCGTCAGCGGAGCATCCGGCACTCCATAACGATCATGCCGCACCGGATAAATCGAGCTATCGTAGCGATAACCTTCCTCGATTAGTATCTCCACCGCCCAGGTGGTGGCTCGCGTGATACTGAACGTCGGCGCCCGGTAGCCCAGTACCGCGTTACCGCTCACCTGCTCCAGTGCGTCCTTGCTTCGTCGAACATCCTCGCGAAACTCCTCGGGCGTCATCGCCAGCACCCGGCGATGGTCCCAACCGTGGCTGCCAATCTCATGGCCACCCTGGGCGATGGCCTTCACCACTTGAGGGCTGAGCTGGGCCAGTTGACCGACAATAAAAAACGTGGCATGGATGTTCCGCTCCGCGAGCAACTCCAGGAGTCGCATCGTGGTGATTTCCATGCGTTCACGATAGTATGCCTGCCTCTCAGGAGGGATGTTCAGTCCCGTGGCCGCCTCGATGCGGTAGTGTTCCTCGACATCAAAGCTAAGCACAGCGCGTGGATGCGTGGCCAGGCTCACACCCAGCGCGGGGTTGGGAGACGAGTCATCACCCGAGAGATCAAGAGAAGCGCCGATCATTTCCCTACTCGCTTTGGTGTGCAGGAGAACGGAACGATGACCTTCAGGAGCGGGTCACCAGACCAACCTGTCTCCCGAGCATCAGGCCCACGTCGCGTCGCGGCATCATTACCCCAGGGAGCGTAAATCACGGGATACACCGGACAATCGAGGGCCCCAAAAATCGAGTAAGGGCAACCGGTAGTTGCTGCCACAGGCGAATCAACTGAGCAAAGCGAGGGTTGTCGGGTCGCATCTCGTTGGCCTGTCCCTCGCGGGTGTAGTATTGCCAGTGGGCCGGGTGAGCCTGCGCACCCCACTGGCACTTGAATTTATAGGGACCGCCGTTGAGGGTGCAACGTCCAAAGTCGAAAACAGTTTGTTTTCGTTCAATCGAGCGTTGCAAGAGATGCCAGTACATCAACATGTTCGCACACAGAGGGTTGACCTCCCGCAAACACGACGCACTGGGTACCTCCGTGATGCCACGCCCGTGGAGCAGCAAAGCACATGCCACCGCTCGTTGCCCCTGCCGAACGACACACAACTCAGTCTCGCTGGGGAAATGCCGCAGGATCTGCTCGAATAATGCTCGCCCATAAACGGGCGTCCCCAGGTCGCGCATGTTCTGGCTGAACACGCTGTAAAATTCGCCGAGCAATTCCTGGCGGCCCCAGTGGATTGTCAAGTTGCTCTTCTCGCCCTTGCGCACCTGATTGCGCACCTTGGGGCCGACGTCACGAAAGAGCGCCTCGGTGGTGCCAGGGAGCGACAGTCGCATGTGCACCTTTTGGTTCGCACGCCCATGCAACTGGGGATGCACCACCTCCTGCTCCTGGCGCAACTCCAAAAACCGCACCTGCCGCTGCTCGGCCAGGCGAATCGCTTCCTCCACCAGCGCCCGCTCGATCGCCGGATCGTCGGCCATCACCCCGTTGGTGTTGAGGTAAGGCAAGCTCACCAGGAACCGACCGAACAGCAGACTGCTGAAACCGGCCAGGGGCAGAAAGCCACGCACCTGTCCGCGTTCGCTGGCGGTGAGCGCGTAGACGGTGTGCCCCAGAGCCTGATGCAGGATCTTCAGCCAGCGTGGGTGTTGGCTGAGCGGGTAGCGCTCGCGTTGCGCAAACCACTGTTCGAGTTTCGGCAACTCATTCCACAACGACATTCCGCGCAATCGCCGAACGCGAGGTGCGGAGGCAAGGGTTCCAGACGGCATGACGGCGGAAACTCCGGGCTAAGGGGTCATGGGAACGTCGGTAGGAGGCTCAGCGTCCTGAAGGGGCAGGAGGCGTCGAGCCTGGTGTGGAGAGAAGGTTGTGTTGCCATTGCACCTGAGTCGCCAGCCCCTCGTCGAGCGAGGTCTGCGCCTTCCAACCCAGGTGTGCAAACAATTTGGCGGTGTCGGCCTGTGTGTGACGCTGGTCGCCCAACCGTGCGGGGCGACGCTCGATCTGGGGAGAGAGCCCAGTGAGTCGCGTCAATCGATCCAGAATATCCCAAACCGAAGCGGTTTCTCCTCCTCCTACGTTATAGATCTCGCCCACCGGTGCCCGTGTGGCCGCGATCGTCGCGGCAACGCAATCGTGCACAAAGGTGTTACTCCTTGTCTGATGGCCATCTCCCGTGACGGTGACGACCTCACCCTGTTGAATGGCCCGAATGAACTGGAAGTAGCCCATATCGGGTCGTTGCCTTGGCCCATAAACCGAAAAATAGCGCAGGATCACCAGCGGTAAACCGTAGTTGGTGGCGTAGGCCCGTGCCAGATGTTCGGCCGCCAGTTTGGTGACGCCGTAAGGCGAGATGGGCTGAGTGGGCAGGGTCTCGTCGCCCGAGGCAAAACGGCCATAGACCGAGGAAGTGGAGCCTAGCACGAAGCGTTCCAGGCGAGGGGCGGCACTGCGTAAGGCTTCCAGGAGGCGCTGGGTGGCGACGAGGTTACACGTGTGATAGAGGTCGAAATCGCTCCAACTGCGGACCAGTCCCGGCATTGCAGCCAGGTGAAAGACCCAGTCGATCTCCCGAACCGTGTCCTCAAGCGGATCGGTGCGAAGATCACGCTCCAGGAAGGTGAACGAGGAATGAGATTGGCAATGGGAAAGATTGGACTCTTTCCACAAGCGAGGGTAATAGGGGATGAAGGCATCCAGCCCCACGACCTCGTGACCCGAAGCGAGGAGCGTTTCGCACAGGTGGGAGCCAATAAAGCCAGCGGCTCCGGTCACGAGACACTTCATGAATCCATTAACCTCGACGGGGCGCAGTCATCATTCGGTCATAAATTTCGCGGACTCGGTCCATACGTGCCGCAAAACTGTACCGCTGGATGATCGTTTGTCGTCCTGCGAGCGCCAGTCGCGCCCGTAGGAAGGGTTCTCTCCATAGACGTGCGAGGGATTCACGAAGTTCCACCAAATTGTTTGAAGAAATCAAGAGGCCATTCTGGCCATCTTCAATCAGTCGCGGAACTCCGGCAATGCGTGTCGCGACCACGGGAACCTCGTAGGCCATCGCCTCCAGCAGGACGTTGGGCAGCCCTTCACGCAGGCTACTCAGGGCGTAAACGTCCATCGCCTCGTAAAATTCTCGAGGATCGCTCTGGAATCCCCAGAATCGGACGCGTGAAGAAATCTGCAAATCGCTTGCCAATCGCTCCAGATTCGCTCGCTCGTCCCCGGAACCGAGAATCCACACCTCTGCATCGATTCCCTGGCTCGGAAGCTCGGCCACGGCACGCAACAACAGATCAAACCCTTTCTCGGCCGAGAGTCGCCCCACTGCCCCAATCACCCAGCGATTGGCAGCGGTGCCAAGTCGCGCCTTGGCCTCGGCCACGGTGCGGGATCGCTGAAATTGCAGGTGGTCGATGCCGTTTTCAATGAGGTGGCAGCGCGTTGCCGCGACCCCACTGGACAGGGCGGCTTCGTGCAGGTCCGGCGACACCGCGATGACCTCTTCATATCGCGGCAAGCACCAGCGATCGATCGCGTAGTAGTAGGGGGTGCGCGCGGTTTGCTGGACCCAGCCGTGCAACGTGGTGATTAGTTTCATGGGCCAAAATCGCCGCAAGATCAGGCCGAGCAGATTGGTTTTGTAATCGTGGCCGTGCCAGATGGCGACTCGTTCACGACGGCACAGATCGAGCAGCGCCCAGGGAACGCTGAGGTCAAGAGCACCACGATCGTCGATGGCACACAGCGGGGTGCCCAGAAGCGAGGCACGTTGCTGGACCGAGGCGAAGCCGGGGTCTTTGGGATCGCGCAGATACACGCACAGGTTGGTGTAGCCAGCAGGAGCGAGGAAGCGGTGTGAGTTCAGGATGGTCTTCTCCGGCCCCCCTCCCGAGCCAGCAATCACCCGAGCATCGGCAATGACGATAGATGAGCGGTGGTGCATAATGTTCCTATGCGGATTCCTGAAGCATCCAGTTTCGGAGCAATTGTGCCTTGGTCGCCCAGCTTTCGGATTGAAGTCGTTCCCTTGCCTGCATTTGTGATGGGGGCAATCCCTCGGTTGCACGCCGCTGCGCAACCCCGGCGAATTCTTCCGCTGTGGCTGCCAGATCAAGCGCTTCTGCCCATTCGCGGGTTGCGGGTAAATCGCGAACCACCACCGGCTTACCCGTCGCCAGGTACTCTTTCAATTTGAGCGGCTGCATGGCCTGGGTTGCCGGGATATCGCGATAGGGCATTACCAGCACATCGGCAACCTGTGCAAAGTGCGGGAGTCGGTCAATCGGGACAGCCCCGGTAAAATGGAGCGAGGAATTGTTCCGAAGTCGAACGGCAGGCTCTGCCTCCGGACCCACAAGAACGATTGAACCCTGTCCGTTGATCCTCGAGGCCAGGTAGGCGACCCACTCCTCTTCCATTCGCTGGTCGATCAACCCCCAGAAGAGATAAATCGGGCGAGGTAGCTTGGTTAGTTCGGGCACAGGTTGCTGCTGTTGCGGCTGCCAGAAGTCCGGATCGATCCCGTGAGTCAGCAAGGTGGAAGGTTGCCCCAGTCGCTCGAAACGCTCCACCAGGTGCTGGCTGACAGCAATCCGCCGATCGACCCTGGTGATCAGGGAGGTTTCCATCAACCGTAGGGTTTCCCCATCGTAGCCGGGCCACTGAGTGAAATCGTCCACACAGTAATAAACCCAACGTCGAACGGGCAAATGACCGATGAGATCGGCGACGAGCGGGATCGTGGTCAGTGCAACCGGGGCCTCAGGCATCGCACGGATGACCGGCCGAAGAGCACGTTCGAGCAGCCAGCGATTGAGGCTCCGACTCCAGAAGGAGGCGAAAGTCGGCCACATGCGAGGAGAAAGGACAATGGGATTTGCATTTTGTCGCGGGATCGAGGTGGAGGGAAAACACCACTCTCCTAGTTTGGCGAAACCGCGCTTGAGGGTGTTGAATGACCAATTCGGTTTGCGGGTCCCGATGGTGTTGACCCACCAGACGGGGTGTTGAGGGAGTAAATGACGAATCAGGTGCTGACAACTGGAGGGGTGTCGTCCCCAATCGTCCGAAAAAACGAGCAGGGGGGTGGAGGGCGGATGGTTTTCCATTGGGAAAGCATCCACTCCCCAGGTTTTGACGAATTCCTTGATTTAGTGGACGCTACTGGATTCGAACCAGTGACCCCTACAATGTCAATGTAGTACTCTAGCCAACTGAGCTAAGCGTCCCTGTGGAAAAGCATAGGGCCTCGGCTCTCGGTCGTCAAGCGGTCTTTGTTCCGTCTCTCTTGCTCCTACCCTTGGGGGTTCTCATGCTACGGGCTTTCCTTGGCGCTTCCTTCCTCTTCCTGGTCGCTGGCCCCCTTGGGGGCGCTCCGGTGCCTGCACCCAAAAAGGACGGCCCCGAAGTGGCTGCGGAGGTTCAGGCCGTCGGCCTTTACGAGCCAACACAGGAACGCCGGGTGGCTCGCCGGGCGACCAATACGGTCACGGTGAAAGTGCAGGCGACCGCGAAGCGTCCCGTGATTCTCGTGCTCTCGGCCTATGAACCGGTCCGTTGGGAGATCGACGCCCCCGCAGGCGCAGTCGCCCAGGTGATCGTGGGCGGCTACCACAAGCAAACGGTGAGCGGTCTGCCAGACAAGGTCGCCGTCCGGTCGTTTGTCTACGAGGACAAAAGCGAAGAATACTTTTTCGCCTTTCGTGACCCCAAAGGAGCCGACCTGACACCCGAGGATCGCAGCGAGGCTCAGGAATCGTTTGACAAGATGACCCGGAAGGTGAAGGAACTGACCGGAAAGGAGATCCGCTTTTTCCAAGGCCAATATTCCGGCCGAAACATTACGATCCAAAGTGGAGAAAAGCCAACCGTGAATTGACGCGGCGGGGGCGAATTGGGATACTTGGAGAAAGCAGGAGACCATTTCGACGGGAACGGAGTCCTGATCCTTTTGCTTAGGTAGCTTCTCATGAACCGTTCCCCTGTTCGCGCTGGTTCGCTCGCCGTGCTGGCTCTGGGCTTGTTCCTCTGTTCTCTTCGTGCTCAGTCTGGGCCGAGCACGATCTCGCTGACCCCCGACAACCTCCCCATCGGTCTCGCTCGTGAGATCATCTCGGCCTATGGGATTCAGCCGGTGCTGGTGGATCCCCGGATGAAGGCCGCTGCCGAGAAGCGCTTTGAAATCTTTGGTCCGATTGATCGGCTCCCTGAGCGATTTGTTTTCGTTCGCGTGGGCGACCGACTCACTCTGGTCTTCGACGCCAAGGACAAGGGCCGACGCCCCGTCAACGCGGATCTGTACGAGCAGGCCATCCAGAAGCTCGTGAACGATTCGTTTGCCGAGGTGGCCCGGCAGGGCTTCCAGAGCAAGGGGGCCGACGGCAAGGGCGTGAAGTATGTGCTTCCCAAGGGCAGCCCGGTGTTGGGGCTGGTGGCCCGAGTGCCCGTCAACTGGGAGGTGACCACGCCTCCGAATGAAACGGTCGACGCTCTCAGGGCCGAGATCGAACGCCTCCGCCAACGCATCCGGGACCTGGAGAACGCCGGAAACTCCTCCACCGGGTCGGGATACTGGCAGCCCGTCCCCGTGTGCTGCTTCGATTGGTGCTCCGGCTTTTCGTCGATTGGCTACCGCTACATCTGGGTGCCCGGCACCCCGGCAAACTCAGACCGCGGGAGCAAGGGCGGCGCGGCCGGGGAAGAGGAAAGCGAAATCGTACCGCTCGCTGCGGATCGTCTGGCGCAGGTGCGGGCGAGCCTGGTGCCGCTCGACACCGCCGGATGGAAGGCTCAGGATAGCGATCTGCTGCTCTGGCAAGGCATTCGCGCCTACTTTGATCGCAACTATGTCGACGCCTGGAAAACCCTGGAAGCCGTCAACCGGCTCGCTCCGCGCGATGCCCGGGCCTGGTACTTCCGTGCTCTGGCCGAACGCGCCCTGGGCGATGTCTCCGCCGCCGAGCAATCACGGCAACAGGGTCGCAAGGCTGAAGGGGCCGGCATGTCGGTCGAACTGGCTCGTGCCCTGGAACGGGTGCAGGGAGAACCGCGTCGCTGGCTGCGGAGCGGACGCTAACGCAACAGCCACACGAGTCCCAGCAGGAGCAGGCCGATGCCCACGGAGAGGGCAACCCCAATGCCCGCTCCCACGGCCCAGCTGAACGAGGCAGGCGGCGGAGCCGACGGCTCGGTTAAAAACGTGTTCAACTCCTGAGCCAGATCCCGAGCGGTGGAATAGCGCTGCTCGGGATCTTTGCGCAAGCATTTCAAACAGATCGCTTCCAGTGCTGGCGGTACTTGCGGATTGAGCGCACGGGGCGGCACCGGTTCCTCGAACAGGATCTTGGTCAGCGTCTCTCGCGAGGTACTTCCCCGGAACGGGGGCCGACCCGTCAGCATCTCGTAGAGCGTCGCACCCAGCGCCCAGATATCCACCTCGACGGTGTAGTCGCGCTCGCCACGTGCCTGCTCGGGCGACATGTAGTAGGGCGTGCCCGCGGCCATGCCCAGCTCTGCGCCGGGTTGCTCATAATCCACCAGCCGGGCCAGGCCAAAATCGCTCAGTTTCGGCGTGCATTCCCGCAGGCTGATCCGCTCCATCTCCATTGGCTGCAAAGGGAAAGGCCGCGCGAAAAAGTCCGGTAATCGTTGGTTCTCCAGGGCGATCGAGTCGCCGCTCACCGTGAGTAGCACATTGGCCGGTTTGATGTCGCGATGAATGACCCCATGCCGATGGGCGTGCATCACCGCTCGCACGATCGGCTCCAGTAGTTTGGCCGCGAGATAGGGATTGAGCGGTTCTCCGTTCATCCGGTCGCGAAGGGAGCCGCCATCGGCATATTCCAGCGCCAGAAACAACCCGCCGGGAACCTCGCCGATATCGTAGATGGCCACGATGTTGGGATGGCGCAACCGAGCGATTGCCTCGGCCTCTTGTCGAAAACGCTGGTGATGCAGCGCGTCGGCCTTGCGTCCGGGGTGAATGCACTTGATGGCCACGATGCGATTGAGCGGCTTGTGTCGGGCGGAGTAAACGATGCCCATTCCGCCGCGACCGAGTTCGCCGATGATGACGTGGTCGGGAATCTCGGGGGGCGTATCGGGCGTGGGCGAGGACGGCTCGGTTCTGTCGCCGGGGAAAGCCTTGCGGAGCCAGGCTTCGTAGCCAGGGAAGAGTTGGGCGTAATCGTCGAAACAGAGCGATTCGCCACGCTTGTGCAGATATTCCGATTCGATGAGGATCAGTTCGACCAGGGCAAATGGGCGTTCCTCCTCGGGGAGGGTCTCGACCAACTCGCGCATGGAGGGACGCGCCCCCTCAGCCCAGGTACGCTCGAAGCGGGCGCAGACATCGTCAATGCGTTGCTTGGTCGCCAGGGGCAGGGAGTCGAAGGAACTATCCGGGCCGTTCATTGCTTTCGCTCACGTCGGCAGATTCCGGGGATTCCCACAAGTCGCGGATCAGCGCAAGCCGTCGCCCCACGGTTCGGACCGTGCAGCCCAGTTCGCTGGCAATATCCTCGTTGCTGTAGCCTTCGAGCTTTCGCAATGCGATCTGTCGTAACTGTTCGTCCCCCAACCGCTCCAGCAGCACCCGAAACTCGTCGGCCACCATCGCGGCAAAGGCCGGATCGGGGTCGGTGCCCACAAGAGAATCGATCGCGGCATCATCGAGCGGTTTGGTGGACGAGTCGGCACGCTTTTTGCGCGATTCATATTTGCGCTGATCGATGGCTTTGCGAGCCGTCAGCACGACGAGCACCTGCCAGAG